>Ga0272446_1004420_pt1 | contig 16652 bp, 14 predicted proteins | sample YNPCB0061_FD_194587 | JGI IMG/M metagenome (GOLD analysis project Ga0272446, IMG submission 194587) | Hot spring microbial mat communities from Yellowstone National Park, WY, United States - YNP-CB-006-1 | ecosystem: Environmental > Aquatic > Thermal springs > Hot (42-90C) > Sediment | place... | reverse complement strand
ATATTGTTGCTTAATTCATCAACAAGAGATAAAGCATTCTTTCCTGTAAAAGTATCGTATGAAAAGTTTTTATCTAAGTAATTATTCTTTTCTTCTATCAACAAATTATGCTTTTCAATTTTCTCTTCAATTTTATTTTTGATCTCGTTTAATTTTTCGGAAACAGATTCTAACAATGGTTCGAAAGTTTTTGTTAATCGCAATTGATTATCGTTTGGAACTTGATGAATGTAGCATTCATTTTCATCTAATAGATTTTTTTTGCCAGTTTCTTTTTTGTTTTTAATAAGAAAAGAAAGCAGCTCCATTTCAGAAGCAGATGGTGTTCCTTTCAATTGAAAATGAATTGTTTCGATGATAGAAATATATTCCCAGAATCCAGCAATGAAAACAATTGAAAACTTTTCGAATTCTTGTGAAAATATTTTTGGAGTTAAAATTCGTAAAACTCTATCCATCATTTTTGCTTCGCGTGCAAGAGATAAATGATTTTCAGAGTCATTTACTTCAATAAAAAAGAGTGGATATTTTAGACTAAGATTTCTAAGTGATCTCCGTGTTTCTTCTTTTGTTAATTCTCCAATTATCAAAAAATTTGGTCTGGTAGAATTTTGTTTAAGACTATTTGTTAAATAATTAATTAATTCGTTTTCATCTTTGGGTGAATTGTAAAAGTTCAAAAACTGAAACTCTTTTAAGTGTTCGGGTAAATCTAAATGATACAAAAAAATGTTTGCTGGTTTATAAATCAAAAAGTTTGACAATGAGTGAAACAACATTCTCAACGCTTCGTAAATTCCACCAGAAGCAATTATAACCTCACGTTTTCCTGATTGTTCACCTAAATCATAATTCAAGGGTTCTTGTTGATTTTTAGCTAACCAATCATAAAAATATTTTATTAAAAAATTCGGATTGCGTTTATTGTATCCACCTCGTGGAGTGTAAGGTGCACTTTTATCTATTAAACTTTTTAGAAATTCAATTTTTGTTTTATCCCAATCTGTTGCATCAAGCTCATTAAAAATATTTTCTAATGAATTGAGTTCATGATTGTTAATATCGAGTCCAAGAACAGCGCGTAAGTATGCAAAAGCAAGTTGATCTTCTTGAACAGGATTTCCAATGTGAAAATTAACACGTTCTTCAACCGGGACAGAAGATGAAGCTGTGGCTTCACTAATTTCTGAAACGGTTGCAGCTTTAATGCTCTTTATTTCAAAATAGTTTTGGGAGTAACTCACTTGCTGTTTTTATTTTCTTGTTTTGAATTGTTAAAAGTTTTTTCTAAAAAATTTTGAAACAATGAAAGCAAATCTGAACCTTGCGAAAGTTCATTTCCAGAAAGATTTACAACAGTTTTTGCATTTTTAAGCGATTGACTTGCCTCTGCCAATTTTGCAGCTTGTGGAGAAAGCAGCAATAATTCAGGATTGTTTTTCAACATAGCAAGTTCTTCTTTTTCAAATTCAAGATTTAATTTTTTTCTTTTCAATTCTTCTTCAGTTTTCTTATCCGCAAGTTGAAATTCTTTTTCTATTTCTTTTTTCTTCAACTCAAGTTTTTTTAATTCAAGTTCGTTTTCAAGCAAAGCAATTTCTTCATCAGCTTTTAATTTTGCTTTTGCTGCAGTAATTCTTGCTTTTTGATTTAGCAATTCTGTTTGTTCTAAAATTCTTGCTGATTCTTGTTGTTTAATTGCTTCTGCTATTTTGCTATCGGCAATTTCAAAAGATTTGATCGAGATTGAATTTATCTCTACACCATATTTCTCTTTGCTAATTTCAATTTTATCCGAAAGATGGTTCAATATTTTTTCTGATGATAATTCTTCAATTGCAAATTTATCTGTGAAATCTTTTACAAAACCTTCAATGATTGTTTCAAACTCTTTTATTGATTTTGTTACTGCGTTTTTATTCCATCCACCAATTTTAATTAAGCTTTCAATGTTTTTTTCTGAAAGAGATGCAACAAGATTCAATTTAATTTTGACTTCTAAATTTCCTTTTGCAGTTGCATCAATTTCTAGTTCTGATGAGTACGTTGTTTTTGGCAAAACTAAGCTGAAATGCCTTGGATAAAATTTTGTTTTTCTTTTTCCAATTTTGCTATTCGACTCGTAAAGCACTAATTGATCTGGCTTACGAAGTCTGAATTCATACAAAAAGAAAAATATTACAACTACAATTATTGCAAGTAACCACAACATTTTTTGGCTCCTTTTATTATCAAAAATATTTTGTTTTTTCTGTATTCAGTTGTGATGAATTGTTACACTGCTATTTGCTTTTGGCAATTAACAAGTGATTTGAACTTGATTGCGTGTTGGTATGTTCAATTGATTTGAAAAAGCAATCAAAACTGGGAATGAATTTAATATTTTTTTGAATTAATATAAATATTTAATTACTCCCAAAATGATTTTTTTGTGATTCTTTTATCTACAGCTACAATTTGATATTTTAGAAATGAATTTTTCTCCGAAAGCAAAAATGAATGATCAAAATCTTTATGAAGAACTTTTTTCTGAACAAAATTATTTAAAAAAGCCAGATAAACATGGTTTGTATCGTTCTGCCAATAATTCTGTTGTTGCTGGTGTTTGTGCTGGAATAGCAAATTATTTACATCAAGATGTTAAATTAATTCGGCTTACAACTATTTTGCTTTTGATTCTTGGTTGGTGGGTTGCAGTGTTTTATTTGGTTTTAGCTTTTATGCTGCCAATTGAAAAAAATCCAAAAGAACTTTCCTACGAAGAGCATTATCAAATTGAACAAGAAAATGCACGCACTGTTTTTGCTGGTTTGTTAATTTTATTTGGAATTCATTTTTCTTTGATTGAACTTGGAATAGAGACTTCAAATAATTTCTTCGTTTTACCAAATAATTTTATGATTCCAGTTATTGCAATCGCTTTTTCAATTTTTTTATTCACAAATAAATTTTATTCTAATTATAATTTGAGTGAGCAAAAAAAATCCTTCCGATTAATCAAGAAAAGAAAAATGTTTTTGGGTGTTTGTTCAGGCTTATCAAAATATTTATCTGTTGATTTAACCTCGCTAAGAATTATTTTTTTAATTCTTCTTTTTCTTACTCTCGGATTGTTTTCAATATTTTATTTTATGCTTTATTTGTTTTCAAAATATGAAATGGAAATCATTTGATGAATAAAATCTTAATTGCTATTTCAGTTTTTATTTGGGGATTTGCATCTTTATTAAATTATTTTGGCGTTCTTGATTTTTCTATAGAAAACCTAACTTCTATTATTATGATTGCTTACGGCTTATCATCAACTAACTTGGCTTTTAGACAAAATAATCGAAGACAACTTATAATTTCTTCAACTATATTTTTATTGGGGATTTTGTTTATTGTAAAATCAAATTATGAAATAACGGAAACTCGTAGTATGGTTTTCGTTTCGATATTTTTAATTACCGCTTCAATCTCAATCTTATTGTATATTGAAAACTTATCGCAAAAAGTGTTTCTTTATTCTGGGATGATTTTATTTATCGTGGGAATTTTGTTATTAAAATTTATGCGCGAACTTCAAATTACTTTTTTAATCTACAAAACTGTAAATCTTTTTGAAATATTTTGGCCGATTATTTTAATCGTTTTTGGATTGTCAATATTGGTTTCAAAAAATAAATAATCATCTAAGTCTTTACTTGCTTGTTAAAACAACTTCTGAAGAAGGAAATTCTGCTCCGCCGGCTTTTTCAATTGTAACTCTATAAAAATCAATTTGTTCTTTTGGCATCGGAGGAAATTGAGTTATTCTTAAATATTCACTTCCGTTTGGTTGAAAAATGCCCATTGGAACGAATTGAGATCTTCTTATTGCCCAAAGTTGATAAACTTTTCCCGAAGGTAATTGTTTTGGATTTTTAAATTGAATTAATCCTGCTTTCTCATTAAATGAAAGTAAAAGTTTTGCAGAAACTTGTAAACTATCATTTACTGGTTGAAGATTTGTAACAGATATATCTTTGTAATTAAAGAATTCAACTAAAGCATTATAGTTTTCAACAAAATTATTTGCTGCATTTAATTGGCTTTTCATCGAATTAATTTCTTGATGCAAATCATCAATCGAATTATAAATTTTATTCAAGCTGGTAAAACCAAAATATCCTAAAATTGTAAAAAGAAGTAGTGAAATAATTAAAGATAAAATTCCCAACCAAGATGTAGATTTAACTTCTTCCGTCTCTATTGGTTCTTCAATTTTCGTTGTCGGTTTTTGAGGTGAAACAGGTTCTGGTTCTTTTCTGATTGATTCAAAAGTATCTTCTTTTACTGGAGGAAGCGGGGCTGGGGTAAAACCTTCTTGTGTTTGAAGTTTTGTTTTTCGTTTTTCTAAATATTCAGCAAATTCATCTTTTGAAGATTTTGTTTGCTGTAAATTTATATTCGTTAGTTTTGTGCCAAAGGTTTGACCAATGGGTTTTGTGCTTTTAAAAGAAACTTGTTCAGAAATTTCTTGTGGAGCTGTAAATGTTTTACTAAATGAAGTTGCAACTGTTTTTCTTTCGCTAGCAATTTTAGCTTTTATTTCATCTTTAATTTCGATTAATCTTTTTGCAACTTTATCTTTAATTGAAGGATGTGGCTTTTCAATATCCAAGATAATTGGAATCATAGCAACAATATTTTGCAATTCACCCATTTCACCTTCTGGCAATTCGCCATCTTGCTGCATGTATTCTTTGAACTGAACAAAGTTTTGTCGATCCATACATCCAACGGAAAATGCAGCAATCATTTCATGTACAATTTGATCAGCCATTATCCTTTTACCAAAAAATCTCTTAAACTATGTAATGCGTTCATTACTTTTAATCTTACCGTATTAACCGGAACATTTAACTTATCAGCAATTTCATCTATCGTATAACCTTCATAATATGCAAGATGCAGAACATACTTTTGTGTGTCAGTCAATTTTGCAAGTGCTTTTTCTATTTTTGGTTTTAATGCTATTGCTGTTTTGAAATCAAGACTATCCATATTCTTATCAAATGTTGGTATAATGAAATAATCTTCGTACTCATCATCGTAAAGCTGAACTGTTTGACCAGCATTTCTTTCTCTTCTTATAACATCAACAGCTTTGTTTCTTGCAAGTGTTACAAGCCACGTATAAACATTTCCGGAATTAAAATCGAACTTCGAAATTTTCTTCCAGATTATTACAAAAACATCGGCAAGAATATCTTCTGCGGTAGATTGATTTGGTGCTATTTTTTTTATTATAGTAAAAAGAAGCGGAGAATATCTGTCGTATAATTCTTCCAGCGCACGAGATTCAAATCGTGCAATTTCACGCATTAATTCTAAATCCGATAATTCTTTAAACTTACTCAACAAATATTCTCTAATTATTGTTGTCAAAAGTATGATTAGTAAAACAAAATATCAATTAATAGTTTGATATTATAATTTGCAATAAATAATATTATTTTATTGAAATAACAATTGGATTAAGTTAATTCTCTTTCAACAAAATTTTCTTTTTACTATTTTGATTCACAGTAAAAAATTTAATGTTCATTATTTATTAACCAAGTTTAATTTATGTGAAAAATGGTGCTTCAAAAAATATATTGTGAAAATTGCTTAGATACGATGGCAAGAATGCCAAATGACTTTATTGATTTTATAATTACCTCTCCTCCCTATGACGATATTCGTAATTATAACGGATTTAAGTTTGAGTTTGAAAAAATAGCCTTGGAACTTTTTAGAGTTCTTAAAAAAGGCGGCGTCATGATTTGGGTTGTTGCAGACGCCACAATAGACGGAAGCGAAACCGGAACTTCATTTAAACAAGCTTTATATTTCAAAGAACAAGTTGGTTTTAGAATTCATGATACAATGATTTATTATAAAAACAATCCAATGCCTCAAACAGGTAATCGTTATCATCAACATTTCGAATATATGTTTGCTTTTTCTAAAGGCAATCCAAAAACATTTAATCCGATTACAGAACCGACAAAATATCGTGGGCTCGCTAATATGAAAAATCGTGGAAAAACCGGATCTTTAGATTATGAAAAGGTTTTAAGGACAAAAGAAAAAAAAGTGGGTAATGTATTCTTTTATTCGGTTGGTGGTGGAATTTCAACAAAAGACAAAATAGCTTTTCAACATCCTGCGATTTTTCCAGAACAGTTGGTTCGCGATCAAATTTATACATGGACAAACGAAGGTGAGTTGGTTTACGATCCATTTATGGGAAGCGGAACAACTGCTAAAGTTGCTCAATTAATGAAGAGACATTGGGTTGGCTCTGAAATATCAAAAGAATATGTTGAAATTGCAGAAAAAAGATTATCAGAAAATTTAGCTACGCTTTTATTTTAATTATCGAGATAAAAAATGAATTCTTCCGAGTTAGGTTCTAAAACAGCAAAAAATGGTTTTATAAATGAGGATTATGTAGTCAATAAATTTAACAACTGGAAGAAAGATAATGATGCAAAACAATGGTTAACCATAATGAATTACGATTTGAATGAAATTGAATCTGTTGAGGCTGTAAAAATTGCTGGTTTCAAAACTGATGTTCAAGTTCAAGTAATTATAAAATTAAAAAGAGAAATTGATGTTCAAAATATACAGGTCAAATTAGTAAGCAACTTAAAAGGGTTTAATCAGATTGATAAACATTGGGTTGATAAATATAAAGAGCTCTGGAATTTTTCGCCTAATATTTCATCAATATTAAAAAGATTCACGGGTGAAGAAAAACCATCTATCAAAAATCCTAAAGATAAAAGAAGGATGTTTGCAAATGAATTTTCTATTATTGAACAGAATTTAATTTTAAAATGGCTTAAAAAAAATCAATCTTTAATTGTTTCGGATATACTCAAGGGCCGAGGAAAATTTGCCGCTGAGTGGATGTTAGTTGTTCAAAAAATTTCTTCTAATGCTCGTTGGGTTTTAAAACCTATGAATTTTTGCTTAAACTATTTTGGGAATGGTGAAGTTATAATTACCCCAAGAGGAACATTTAAGATCGGTCGTATTACAATGCAAAGAAAAGGCGGTGATGCTGGTCGCCCTACCGCCAATATGCTTCAGTTTAAAATTAATCCCGCTGAATTATTTAACGTTTAGTAATTATTTTATTATTTTATTTTTTTATTTCTTCTCCCAAACATTATTTTTCGTCTCAGCGTCCGATGAACGTTTTGTTATTAATTCAACTTTTTTGATTTCTTTTTTGTTCAGGATCTCAATTTTAACTTCACTCAATCCGCTTTTCCAAATTGAAGTGTTTTTATAAATATTTTCTTTTGTTCCATCTGCATAGTTTATTTCTAAATCAATTGGAACAGGAACGTTGCCAACTTTTTCAATTATTATTTCTGTCTTTTTGTTCTTTGCTGTTACACTTTTAATTGCAAGATCGGGAAATCCATAATCATAAAACCAAGGTTTCCAAAACCAACTTAAATCTTCTTTCACAACATCATTAAATGTAAAAAAGAAATCATATGGAATTGGATGTTTGCCATTCCATCTATTAATGTATTCTTTCATTGTTTTATAAAATAAATCATTTCCAATTGCGTCTCTTAAAAAATAATATGCTGTTGAAGATTTTATATATGTAGCAAATGTTAACATTTGACCACGTGCAGATATAGATGGAGAAATAGTTGGTAAATCAAGTTCAACACCCATCATTGAACCAACACCGCGAATATTGTTTTCAAAATTTTCACCAATAGTTTGTTCAACAACTAAATGAATATTATCTGAAGTAAAAAACGTTGCCCAGCCTTCATCCATCCAAGCATATTTTCTTTCGTTCGTTCCCATAAAAAATGGAAAGTATGAGTGAGCAATTTCATGCAATGTAACACCAGCTTGCGAAGTTCTTGAACCAGCAACGCCATTGTTACACATCATTGGAATTTCCATTCCACCGCCACCGCGTGTTTCTCCATTAAATGTTGTGATTTTAGGAAATGGAAATGGAACTGCTGGACTGTTTTTAGAAAGTGCTTGAACTGAAAGTTTTGCAAACAATGCAACTTCATTCCATCCTTTGCTTTTTGATTCTACTGGATAAACTGCATCTGTTAAAACTCTTCTTCCGTTGTCATCAACTTCTACACTCGTTGCATCCCAAAGATAGCCGCTGCTTGTTGCCCATGAAAAATCTGATATGTTTTCACCTATTAAATGCCATGTGTTTTTATCAGCGTTTATTGTCGTTCCGTTTTTTAAATCTTCTTCTTTTACGACGTTAATAATTTCATCTGCTTGCCATGCTTTTTTATAACGTTCAAAAATTTCTGGTTTCAAAATTTTATCTGCGTTTTGATAAAGACCGCTTCCCCAAACAATGTAATTTTTTGGCACTGTTATTTCAACATCAAAATTATTTATATCATTATAAAATTCTACTGAACCGCCATAATCAAAACGATCCCAACCATCAATATCGTCATAAACAGAAATTTGCGGATACCAATAAGCAACATAAAAAGTTGAATCATTATATGCGCCCATTCTGATTCTTGTTTCTTTTGGAATTATCATCGACCATTTAATTTCAAAAGTGGCTTTTGAATTCGATGTAATTGATTGTGGAAGTTCTCTTATAATTAAATTTGTTCCGCTTCGTTGAGCTTTTATTTTTTTGTCTTTAAGATTAAGTTCTTTCCCATTAAAAATTATAATTGTATCAAGATCAACTCCATCCGTTAAATCAACAGGATTTATTGCTCCATCTCTTGCAGCTCCTTTTCTCATTACATCTTGATATAATCTTATTACAATTGATTTGAGTGAGTCGGGGCTTTGATTGTAATAAGTAATTTTTTCTGTTCCAATGATTTTTCTTTCCTTTGGAATCAATTCCACTTTTATTTTATAGTCAGCTTTATTTATCCAATAATTTTTTCCTGGTTTGCCATCAAATGATCTCGTTCCCTTTTCATATGCTTTCAAAACATTTCTCGGAATGTAAAGAGAAGATTTCTGAGCAAATGAAATTGAAGAAATAACAACCAAAACAAAAAAGAAATAAATTGATTTTTTCATAACCCAACTCACTTTTGATTTTTATTTTGTTTTACAAAACTGCTTTTTCTGTTTCTGGAATTTTTTCTAAAGCTTGTTCAAGATCATCAATTAAATCTTTTACATTTTCGATTCCAACTGAAAGACGTACTAATCCTTCAGAAATTCCTGCTGCTCTACGAGCTTCTTCTCCCATTGTTAAATGAGTCATACTTGCTGGATGCTGAATTAATGTTTCAACACCACCGAGAGAAACTGCAAGCGCACACAATTTAACATTATTCATTACAATTTCTCCAGCTTTAAAACCACCTTTTAATTCGAATGAAATCATTCCACCGGGTGCTGCGTGTTGTTTCAATCCAACTTGATAATTAGGATGACTTTTTAATCCCGGATAACGAACCCATTTTACTTTTGGATGGTTTTCCAGATATTCTGCAATTAATTGAGCATTCTCGCAATGCTTTTGCATTCTAACAGAAAGAGTTTTCAATCCACGATGAACAAGAAATGCATTGAATGGATCAATGACTCCACCCATTTGATTTAATGTCTTTCTCATTAACGAATACATTGCTTCATCTTTTACGACAATAATTCCCGCTACAACATCTGCATGACCATTTAAGAATTTGGTCATACTATGAAGAACAACATCAGCACCTAAATTTAATGGTTGTTGCAATGCAGGACTCATAAAGGTGTTATCAACAACAAGCAATGAATTGTTTTTGTGAGCAATCTCAGCAGCTTCTTTAATATCTGTAATTGCAATCATTGGATTGGCGGGAGTTTCAACATATAAAATTTTTGTGTTTGGTTTTATCGCTCTTTTAATTTCCTCAAGAATATCTGTATCGACAAAAGTTGATTCAATACCAAACTTTGAAAAGATAGTTTGTAAAACAGTTAATGTTGGTCCATAAACAGATTTGCTACAAACAACATGATCGCCATTTTTTAATAAGGCAGTAAAAATGGTTGAAATTGCAGCCATTCCACTTGCACAACCGAGTGCTTTGTGACCGTTTTCTAATTCTGCAACGGCGTTTTCCATTGCTTCAATTGTTGGATTTTTCATTCGTGTGTAAATGTAACCTTCTGCTTCACCTTTGAATAATGCTGCACCGTGAGCGGCACTTTCAAATTTGAAAGTTGATGTTTGATAAATTGGCGGAACAACAGGACCAAATTCGTAATCTCCAATTCCACTATGTACACACTTTGATTCGAATTGTAAGTTTTTGTTTTTCATTTTTTATCTCTTTTAGTTAATATGGTTTCTATATCTGCTAGATCTTTATTTCTACCAGATGCTTTTTTGTTTTTAATAAAATCTTCTCTGCTTAAATATTTTATATTAATTCCAGCAATAATTTTTTCTTCACGGTTTTTATATGCTTCATTAAATTCAACCCCGCTGATACTTGTCAAAATATCAATTCTAACCGGAACTATTCCTATTTGAATAACAACATTTATATCCATAAAATCTTTTTCTGTATAGCCCAAAGAAGATATCCCAAATTCTTCAAATGTTTTTACCATTCGCTGCGCATTTTCTTTTGAATTATTTATCCAAATATCAATATCCCCCGTTGTTCTTGGGTTGCCATAAAAAGCCAGAGCAAAAGCTCCAACAACAAGGTATTCAACTTGATTTTTGTCTAATAACTCTAATAGTTCTTTGAAGTCTTGGTGCAGAATCATTTTCACTCTCATATAAATATAATTTCCGTAAAAATTCAACGGCCTCCATTCTTTCTTCCGGAGTTTTTGAAAGCCAATACTCAAGATCATAATTTGTTTGGTCATTCAAAGAAATTTTTCTTACGATCGTTTTATCTAATCTATTCACCTTCTTCCTCTTCAGGAATTACGCGTGCAATATCTGCAATTGCATCATCTTCATTCAAACGAATTAATCTAACACCTTGAGTGTTTCTTCCCATTACTCTTAGTTCTTTCACTGCTTGACGAATTACCATTCCATTACTTGTTATGATTACAAGTTCATCGTTATCATTAACTTCTTTCATTGCTATCATCTTTCCATTCTTGTCGGAAGTCTTAATAGTAATAACACCCTTACCGCCACGTTTTGTTAATCTGTAATCTTCTATTTCCGAACGCTTACCAAATCCTTTGTCGGTCACAACCATTAATGTGTTTGCATTTCGAACGACAATCATTCCAATAACAACATCATTTTTACCAAGTTTAATTCCGCGAACACCGGTTGCTGTTCTTCCCATGTCACGAACATCTTTTTCGTTGAATCGAATTGCCATTCCATTTCTTGTTCCAATTATAACATCGTTGTTTCCATCACTAAGTTTGGCTTCAACTAATTTATCGCCAGCAGCAAGATTAATAGCAAGAATTCCACCGCGACGAATATTTGAGTACGCAGACAAAACTGTTTTCTTGATTGTTCCTTTTTCAGTAACCATTAAAATAAATTTATCATCAGTAAATTCTTTGACAGCAACAAAAGCGGTAATCTTTTCTTCTTTTTCTTTTTCGATAAGATTAAGAATCGATCTTCCTTTTGTTGCTCTTCCGCCTTCAGGAATTTCATGAACCTTAAGCCAATAACATTTTCCTTTGTCAGTGAAAAACATAATATAATGATGAGTTGAAGCAACAAACATGTGTTCAATAAAATCTTCTTCTTTTGTTCCTGCACCCGTTACTCCTTTACCACCACGAGCTTGTCTTCTGTATCCACTAACAGGAAATCTTTTTATAAATCCTTGGTGAGAAATTGTAACCACAACATCTTCTTCGGCAATTGTATCTTCTAAAGAAAATTCTTTATAGTCTTTGATAATTTCTGTTCTTCTTTCGTCACCATATTTTTCTTTTATTCCTAATAATTCTTCTTTGATAATTTGTTTTCTCAATTTTTCGTTACCAAGAATTGCTTTTAGTTTATTGATGAGTTTTATTGTTTCTTTATATTCATCTTCTATTTTCTTTCTTTCTAATCCAGTCAATCTTTGCAATCTCATATCAAGAATTGCTTTTGCCTGAATTTCGCTCAACTTGAATTTGCGCATCAAGTTTTGTTTTGCGGTTTCAACATCTTTCGATTTTTTAATTGTTTGAATTACTTCATCAATATTGTCGAGAGCAATAATATAACCTTCTAAAATGTGAGCTCGGCGTTCAGCTGCATCTAAATCAAATTTTGTTCTACGAATCAATACATCCATTCGATGATCTAAAAAGTGTTCCATCATTTGTTGAAGAGTTAATACTTTTGGAACACCATTTACCAACGCAAGCATTATTACTCCAAAAGTAACTTGCATTTGAGTATGTTTGAAAAGATTATTCAAAATTACTGTTGGTTGACCATCGCGTTTTAATTCAATAACTACACGCAAACCATCTCTATCACTTTCATCACGAATATTTGAAATTCCGTCTAACTTTCCTTCTCGGACAAGTTCTGCTATCTTTTCAATCAGAGAAGCTTTATTCACTTGATATGGCAATTCGGTAATAATAATATTTTCTCGATCATTTTTAAGTGTTTCAATATTTGCTTTTGCTCTTATTATTATTCTGCCGCGTCCCGTTAGATAAGCTTCTTTTACTCCATCATAACCATAAATTATTCCTCCTGTTGGAAAATCAGGAGCTTTAATAATTTTCATGATTTCTTCTGGTTTCATTTTTGGATTGTCAATCAACGCAACCAATCCATCAATTACTTCAGATAAATTATGTGGAGGAATATTTGTTGCCATTCCAACAGCAATACCGCTTGAACCATTAACTAATAAATTTGGTAAATAAGATGGTAAAACAAGTGGTTCTTGAAGTGAATCATCAAAGTTAGGTCCAAAGTCAACAGTATTCTTATCCAAATCTCTGAGAAGTTCATCTGCAATTTTTGCAAGACGAGCTTCAGTATATCTCATTGCCGCTGGACTATCTCCATCAATTGAACCAAAATTTCCTTGTCCATCAACTAAAGGATATCGCAATGAAAAATCTTGAACCATTCTAACCATTGTATCATAAACGGCGCTATCACCGTGCGGATGATATTTACCTAATACTTCACCAACGATACGAGCAGATTTTTTATAAGCTTTGTTGTGAGCTAATCCAAGTTCGTGCATTCCAAATAAAACTCTGCGGTGAACTGGTTTTAATCCATCTCTTACATCTGGTAATGCTCGAGCAACAATAACACTCATTGCATAATCAATGTAAGATGATTTCATTTCTTCTTCTAATGCTACGGGTACTACTTTTTCGAATATTGTGGTCATAGTTGTTTTCGGGTTTTTATTCTTAAAAAGTTATTTTCAATTTTGTTATTTATCATATAATTATAGTTGCTAATCCAAAGTAAAAAATAATTGTGCTTATATCTGCCAATGCAAGTGTTAATGGTCCTGCTGCAATTTTTGGATCAAGTTTTGTTTTATGAAGAATAGTTGGAATGATTAATCCCAACAAAGAGGCGATAACTTGAACTACAATAATGCTCAATCCAATTGACAAAGCAGGAAGTAATTGATTCTTCCATATCATAATTGCTGTAAACACAATCAAAGAACATGAAACACCAAGCAAGAAAGATGTTTTAATTTCTTTTACAAAATTTTTCATAAACCAAGTTAAAGTTGGTTTTGATGTTCTCAATGTTTGAATCGCAACAGTCATTGATTGAATACTAATACTTTCACCTAATCCTAATACAAGCGTAAAAAAGAAAACTAAAATTATGCTTTCAGCTAAAGTTGATTGAAACATTCCTGTTAAAAGGGCACAAACAATTCCACTTGTTACAGTAGTTAAAAGCCATGGAAATCTAATTCGCCAAGCTTTAACTGGAGAAGCATTTTTTATTTCATTAATTCTAAAACCTATTGTTTCAAAGATCGCATCGTAGTCAAATTTTTCTAAGTCTTCATCTTCGTTTTTATCTTTTTCTTCTAACAACTCATCGGTGAATAAATTTACATCAACAATTCCTAAAATCTTTCTTTCACTATCAACAACCGGAAAAGCAAGAAATTTATAAGTTGCAAAAAATTCTAAAGCATCATAAACAGTTGATTCTGATGGAAGAGCGGCAACTTTTTTCACCATTATTTCTTCAATCTTTTTATTTTCTTGCGCAATTAATAATCTTCTTGTTGGTAAAACTCCAATTAATTTATTATCATCATCAACAACGTAGAAATAAACTATTCTTTCACCAACTCCTTCTTTTCTAATTTTTTTTAATGCTTCGTCAACAGTTAAATTTTTATTTATCGAAGTAAAATCTTTCCTAACAAATTCTAATATCGAATGATGATATGTTCCTTTTCCATGCATTAAAAACTCATTTTGATATTTCTTATCTTACTCTATGTTTACTAGTTATGAGTAAGAATTTTATTTACACATCTATTTTTGCATACTTTGCGTGTTTCTCAATAAAAGCTCTTCTTGGTTCAACGGCATCACCCATTAATGTTTCAAAAATTTTATCAGCGGCGGCAGCGCTTTCAATATTAACTTGTAATACTGTTCTTGTCTCCGGATTCATTGTTGTCATCCAAAGTTGTTCAGGATTCATTTCTCCTAAACCTTTGTAACGAGAAATAACAATTCCTTTTGTTGGTTGTTCTGGATTTTCTTCTTCTCCTTCAACAACTTCTGTAATTTTTTCTTCTCCTTTTCCAGCTTTTAATCTTTTTAGAATTTTATCTCTTTCTTCTTCGTCAAAAGCATAGAATTCTTCTTTGCCTTTTTTAATTTTATACAAAGGTGGTTGAGCTATGTAAACTTTGCCTTCACTAATTAAATCTTTCATGTGACGATAAAAGAAAGTAAGTAATAAAGTTCGAATATGGCTACCATCAACATCAGCATCTGTCATTAAAATAATTTTTCCATAACGAGATTTTTGTGCATCAAAATCTTCACCTATTCCTGCACCAATTGCAGAAATCATTGCTTGAATTTCTTGGTTTTCAAGAATTTTATTAATCTTTGCTTTTTCTACGTTTAGAATTTTTCCTTTAATTGGAAGTATTGCTTGAAATCTTCTATCGCGACCTTGTTTTGCTGAACCACCAGCAGAATCACCTTCTACGATATAAATTTCACAATGTTCTGGATCTGTAATTGAACAATCAGCAAGTTTTCCAGGAAGATGCATTGAGTCAAGCGCATTTTTTCTTCTTACAAGTTCACGAGCTTTTCTTGCTGCTTCTCTTGCTTCAGCAGCTTTCATACATTTTTCAATTATTTTTTTTGCTATAGAAGCATTCTCTTCTAAAAACTCTGCGAGTTTTTCTCCAACTATTGTTTCAACTACTGATTTAACTTCGCTATTGCCAAGTTTGGTTTTTGTTTGTCCTTCAAATTGTGGTTCCATTACTTTAACAGAAATTACAGCGGTTAATCCTTCTTTATAATCATCGCCTGTTAAAGTTATTTTGCTGTTTTCTTTTATCAATCCATTTTTTGCTGCATAGTTATTGAACGTTCTTGTTAATGCAGTTCTAAATCCAACTAAATGAGTTCCGCCTTCAATTGTATTAATATTATTTACATAGGTGTGTATGTTTTCGCTGTAAGAGTCGCTATATTCAAATGCAATTTCTACTGGAGTATTTTCTTTTTCTCCTTCGATATAAATAGGTTTATGAAGAGGTGTTCTTTGTTCATCAAGATATTTTACAAAATCAATTAAGCCACCTTTAAATCTATAGACTTCTTCTTGTCCTTCATTTTCATCTTTCAAAGTCATTGTTACATCTTTGTTCAAATAAGCAAGCTCTCGTAACCTTTCGGCAACGGTATCAAAATTAAATTTTGTTGTTTTGAAAATTTCTCTATCTGGCTTAAATGTAACTTTAGTTCCTGTAGTATCACTTTTATATGTTCCAATCTGTTTAACTGGAGCTTTGGGAACGCCACGAACATATTCTTGAAAATAAATTTTTCCATCTCTTTTTACTTCAACTTTACACCATTCGGAAAGCGCATTAACAACAGAAACACCAACTCCATGTAATCCGCCAGAAACTTTGTAAGAATTTTTATCAAATTTTCCACCAGCGTGAAGTACTGTCATTACAACTTCAAGAGCTGATACTTTTTCTATTGGATGAATGTCAACAGGAATTCCTCTTCCCTTATCTTCAACTGAGACACTTCCATCTTTGTGAAGAGTAACAATAACTCTATCATTATAACCAGCTAAAGCTTCATCAATAGCGTTGTCAACAACTTCATTAATTAAATGATGAAGTCCGCGAGAACCAACATCTCCAATGTACATCGCTGGTCTTTTTCTTACTGCTTCTAATCCTTTTAGTACGTTAATACTACTTGCTGTGTAATTTCCATTTTCTTTTGCCATAGTTTACATCTATCTCCTACAAGAACTTTATTGTTTTTATAATTTCTTCTTTGAAATAATTATTTATTTTTTTTATTAAAATATTCTTTTGCAAATTTAACTCGCTTTTCCATACAGAGTTATCAACTTTTAAAAAGAGAGTTTGCTTATCAACTTTTATTGCTTTGGCTATTAACGTTAGTTCAGGAAAAATATTTTCAAA
>Ga0272446_1004419_pt1 | contig 16653 bp, 11 predicted proteins | sample YNPCB0061_FD_194587 | JGI IMG/M metagenome (GOLD analysis project Ga0272446, IMG submission 194587) | Hot spring microbial mat communities from Yellowstone National Park, WY, United States - YNP-CB-006-1 | ecosystem: Environmental > Aquatic > Thermal springs > Hot (42-90C) > Sediment | place... | reverse complement strand
TAATGGATAGCAATGGAAGAGAGATGGGGTGAGGGTACCTTTGAAAAAAGTCTAATAGAGTAGCTGCAATGATTGAAGACACACGCATCCACAACAACAAACTGTACTCAACCCAATGACAAACCGCCCAACCATTGCCGAAATTCACGCCGACGCACTCCGTCACAACATTCGTACCATCCGCCGTGTATCGGGGCATGGTAACGTCATTGCTGTCATTAAAGCCAATGGATATGGACATGGAAGCGAAGATTGCGCTCGTATTTTTGCCCGCGAGGGCGCGTCTATGCTTGCAGTAGCGGTGTTAGACGAAGCTCTATCGTGGCGATTTTTGCCAGAGTTGGAGCGCGTCCCTGTGTTAGTGGTTACGCCACCATTTGCCCACGAAGCCGAGGCGTACTGCGATTGTAGCAGTCGAACACCAGAGACCGCGCACTGCGCTTTTTCTGCGGCTTCAGTGGAAACGGTACAAGCATTTTCCTATGCCGCCAAAGCACGCGGAATTACGCTTTCCGCCCATTTGTACGTGGACACAGGCATGCGGCGCGACGGTATTGAACCTGAGGATGCTTTGGCGTTCATGCGTGCTTGTGCAGAATTCGATGGTGTACGGTTTGACGGAATATGCACCCACTTCGCCTCTGCCGACGATACCGATAAAACCTTTGCCAACAAGCAACTCCAACGTTTTCAAGACACCGTTTGTACGCTTGGCGACGCGGGCTGGCAGTTTTCGATGATACACGCCGCCAACAGCGCAGCCACAGCCGACATACCCGCAAGCCGCTTCAACACTGTTCGCACAGGCATTGCTCTGTACGGCTATCAGCCTTCCCACACAATGCACACCACGCTCGACCTGCGCCCTGCTCTAACCCTCAAAACGTGCGTTATTTCACTCAGGCGCGTACCACCCCACACACCCGTCAGTTATGGCGGCAGGTACACAACCCCTGCCGAAACCACGATTGCCACTCTGCCAATTGGCTATGGCGACGGCTTCCCACGCGGGCTGTCGGGCAAAGCATCGTGCTTGATTCATGGCAAGCGGTTTGCGATTGTTGGCACAATTTGTATGGATCAATGTATGGTGGATGTGGGCAACGCTCCCGTGCGCGTGGGCGACGAGGTCGTCTTGCTTGGCGAACAAGGAAATTCGCGTATTTTTGCCGACGACCTCGCTGACGCACTCAGCACTATTCCATATGAGGTGCTGACGAACATCTCAGCACGAGTACGGCGTGTTCTGGTGGCATGAACACGCATCACGAATACGCCATTGAACCATATCCATAACTATCCTTGCACCGTATTGTTGTCTTGCATGAAAACTCTTGCAGTCATTTTAGCTGGTGGTGTGGGCGCACGGCTCTGGCCGCGAAGCCGCGAACACAAACCCAAACAATTTTTGAGTATTTCCAGTGAACAAACACTGATTCAGCAAACCTTTGCCCGTATTCGCTCAATTGTTCCGCCCGAAGACGTGATTGTTATTACTGGTGTCTCCACACTCGACCTTGCACGGCAGCAGTTGCCCGAAATCCCTGCCGAAAACATCATTGCCGAACCGTTTGGGCGCAACACGGCGGCAGCTATTGGTCTGGCAATGACGATCGCGCCCACGCGCCATCCCGACGAAGAAGTTACGCTTGCCATTTTTCCTGCCGACCACGTTGTGGTGAACACCCGTGATTTCATCTATGCAGCGTCACTCTGTGCTTCGATGGCTTCCAGTATGGAAGGCTTGATTTTACTGGGTGTGCAGCCTGTTCGCCCCGAAACAGGGTTTGGCTACATCCAAGCCGAAGACCATAATTCGCTTGTGTTGGACACCATTACCGACACCGCATACACCCTGCGCCGCATCACGAACTTTGCCGAAAAGCCCGATGTAGAAACAGCTATTCGATTCGTCAATTCGGGCGATTTTCTCTGGAACACCGGCATAATGTTTGCACGTGTTTCATCCTTACAGTCTGCCTTTGAGGAGCATTTGCCCGACCACGCGCAGTTGTTCAAGATGCTCTCCCGGCACGTGGGCAAGCCGACCTATCCCGAAACGCTGGACAACGTGTATCGGCAACTGCGTTCGGTGTCGGTAGATTACGGTATTTTGGAAAAGTCGCGCCACATCTACGTTATCGAAGGTACGTTTGATTGGAATGATATTGGTTCGTGGGATTCGGTCTATCAAATGCTCCAAAAAGACAGCAGCAACAACGCGCTCGTGGGCGATGTGATTGCGCTGGATGCCCACGACAATTTTGTGAGCGCACAGAACAAAATGATTGCGCTGGTGGGCGTAGAAGATTTGGTGGTTATTGAATCGGAGGACGCGCTTGTTATCTGCCGACGCGGGCATTCGCAAGAGGTCAAAGACGTGGTGGACTTTTTGCGCCGCCGCCAAATCCGCGAATTTTTGTAGGGAAATTTTTGTAGCGACAGTGGACGCTCCGACACATCTCACGGCAAGACCGATGAAACAGACGCTCAATCAGGCACTCAAGCAGACGCTCCAGAACGTTATCGCGCTTGAACGGCGCGGCACAGAACTTCTCTGCCAACCGCTTGAACCACTGACGTTGGCAAATGCAGCCCGCTATGAGCTTGCCCTTCAGCAACTTTCGGAGGCAGAGGACGGTTTGGTGCAACCCAAGCGTCCTGTCGGGGCTACGCTCACGCTGGATTTTGCCTGCATAGACGACTATGATTCGTATTGCGTCGTGTGGCTGACGGCGGTCAGGCGGCTGTGTGCCCATCACGATGTTCCCCTGCATATCGTGGGCATGAGCGACGACCTGCTGCGTTTTATTGACCTGCTCGAACGACCGCTCAAATGTGACCGTGCCGAAGAGCGTCCTGAATCCTCCTTGCACCGCTACATTGCCAACATTGGTTCGGCAACACTCGGTATTGCCGGCGATGCACGGGCATTTATTGAATTTACGGGTGAACTGACTATCAATGCCGCCGCCGCGCTGCGGTCGCCCAAAAGCGTTCGATGGGCGGATTTGCCCGCGCAATTCACCCGTGCTGGTGTCGATGCCGTGCCGATTGTCGTGCTGATTGGCTTTTTGATGGGCGTTATTGTGGGCTATCAAGGCGCGATGCAGCTTGCACAATTCGGCGCGGAAATCTATTTGGCAGACATGGTGGCGATTTCCATGTGCCGCGAACTCGCACCACTGATGACGGCTATCATCATTGCAGGACGTTCTGGAGCGGCGTTTGCCGCCGAACTTGGCACAATGCAAGTGTCCGAAGAAATTGACGCGCTTAAGGCGATGGGCTTCAACATCATGCGGTTTTTGGTGCTGCCGCGTGTAGTGGCGGTTATGCTTGCTATGCCAGTGTTAGTGCTGTTTGCCGACCTCGCGGGCATGGTGGGCGGCTTGCTGATTGGTGTAACGGTCTCGAACATTTCGTTCAGCGGCTACATCAACGAAACCCGCTATGCCATGACCTACGGGCACCTGTTTTCGGGCTTGATAAAAAGCGTTGTGCTGGGCATCATTGTCGCCTCGATTGGCTGTATGCGCGGTTTGCAGGTTAGCGGGGGTGCCGAAAGCGTCGGACGTTTCACGACGCTGGCGGTGGTAACGGGAATTTTTCTTATCATTGTGGCGGACGCACTCTTTACCCTGATGTTCCAAGCTATTGGGTTTTGAAAACAATGAAGGACGAACTTGCCAACTCGAACGAGGCGCAGAACGCCGTTGAGCCTGCGGTGAACGCACCTGCTTCCGATGCCGTCATTTCCGATGCCATCATCAGCGTACGCAATCTGACGGTGCGCTTTGGCGAGCGCACGATTTTTCAGAATGTGTCCTACGACGTGCCACGCGGCAAGATTTTTGTGATTTTGGGCGGAAGCGGGTGCGGCAAAAGCACGATGCTTCGTGCGATGACGGGTCTGGTGCAACCACAACAGGGACAAATTCTCTACAATTGCGCTCTGCCTCCTCCACGTCGTACTCCGCAGCCCGCCGTGCATCATCCACACACCAAAAGCACAATCGCAGCCAACTTCAACGCCGCGCACGGCACAGCAAGCGGCGATTTGGTAACATCTGCGGGCGAAGAACGGCTCAGACTTCTCAAAAATTTTGGGATTTTATTTCAGTCAGGGGGCTTGTTTGCCTCGATGACCTTGGCAGAAAACATCGCTCTGCCGCTTACAACCGATGCAAAAACGGCGAGTTTATCGCAAGAACGCCTGAGCGACATTGTTGCTATGAAACTTGGCGCAGTGGGACTGAGCGGCTTCGAGGCGTTTTTGCCCTCTGAAATCTCTGGTGGCATGAAAAAACGCGCTGGCATTGCTCGTGCAATGGCTCTTGACCCGCCTATCTTGTTTTTCGATGAACCCTCAGCGGGTTTAGACCCTGTCAGCTCGGCGGCATTGGATAACCTTATCCGCGAACTCAACGCCGCACTTGGCACGACGATGATTGTCGTTACCCACGAACTGCAAAGCATCGAAGACATTGCCGATTACGTCATTATGCTTGACCGCAGCGCACAGGGCATCATCGCCAAAGGCACATTGGCTGAGGTGAAATCCAGCAGCGACAAGCGCGTTACAAACTTTTTCAACCGCGTCAGTGAAAACTGAAGAGAAGGATGAAATTTGAAGTATGAAACTTGAACGGTTGGAGTTGAGCTATCGCCGATGATTGCACTGTTACTTCACCCATTATTCACCGTTGATTGAAAGCCGATGATTCCTACACGTAGCATCAGTAGCCCGTTTATGATTGGGGTGTTTGTGTTGGTTGGCGCAGCCTTGTTGGTGGCGTTGGTGCTGTGGCTTGGCGCAGCCCGATTTTTCAAGGAATTCAACATCTACACCACGTATTTTCAGTCTTCGGTACAAGGCTTGGAAGCCGGGCAGCCCGTAAAATACCAAGGTGTACCGATTGGCAACATTTTGTCGCTGCGCGTTGCACCCGACGGGAAATTGATTGAGGTCAATTTTCGCTTGGACAAAAAGATTCACATCAGCGACAGCATGAGGATTCGGATTGAGATGGCAAGTCTTGCAGGGTCGCGGTATTTGCTGCTGTTTTACCCACAAAACCCACAGCAGTTGTACCACTATCCCGACATCTCTGCCCTTACGCCTGAGCATCCTGTGATTCGTTCGGCTCCGTCTTCAATTGAAGAGATACAAGTCAGTTTGAACGAAGCCATAAACAACGTTCTGGCAATCGACACGCGGGGTATCTCCGTAGAATCCGTCCGTGCGCTCAGGGCAATTGCTCAAACGATGGAAAATGAAGAACTCGCGCAAATTATCCGTAACGTGAACCGCTCCAGTAAAGCACTGACCCAAGTTTTGGGTGCGGCGGATACAGCACAGATTATCAACAACGTTGACCGCGTGATTGGTGATGTGCAAAAAACCAGCCAAACTATGATTTTGGTGAGTGAATCGTTGCTCAAAACCGCGCAAAGACTTGAGATTATTACTGCTCGCGTAGAAAAAGAGGTGGAAAAACTCGACATTTCGCGCCGCGCCGATGAAGTTGTGTCGCGTTACGATTCCACCATGGTAAACGTTACCAAAACTATCACCAGCGTTGGAAGGCGCACAGAAATGTCGCTTTCGGACATCCGCACGCTCATCCAAGAACTGAAAGCCACCAGCCGCGACTTCCGCCGTTCGGCGCGAATGTTGAACGACAATCCCGGACAACTCCTGTTTGCCGAACCACAACCCAAAGAAAAATAGCCCGCCGAAAACAGCACCAAACGCATTCGTCTTTTTCAAACAACACCTTACAAAGCAGATTGGCACTGGCGTACAGGCATTCACAGCCCCACGCCCACGTGCAGCGCAATCGCTATCAGGGTGCGGTCTTCGCCCAAAGGGGTTTTCACAAAACGTACGGGCAGCATAAGTTCAACAAATACCGTGCTTGTGCCTGTCAGAGGGAACGATTTATTGACCAGAGGCGTAAAGCCTACTGACGATGTGCCAATGCCCGGGCCAAGCTCTACTGCGCCTCGTAAGCCCAACGCAACTGCACCAGCGTTATGGAACAAGCCCGGATGCACCAGCAGCGTCGTGGCAATCGTGGATTGAGTCCTGCCCGGAATGCGCGGATAGTCTACAAACGGCACGATTTCAAGGTCGTACCAATAATCGCCGCCCGGCTTGATGCTGATACCCAAAGGAAAACCAATGACGAAGTCGTCGCCAATCGTGCTCGTGCCAAACTGCGAAAACGTGGCAAGTGGTGTCAGTACGCCAACGTGCGCGCCAACGGTATTTTGCCCCCACAAGCGTTGATGCGCTGCGCCAAGCAGCAGAACGGCGCAAAAGACTGCTGCAAGCATTTTGCCCACAGACACTCTGCCCACAGCGCGGTTGAAGAAGTTCATGAAGTGCCTACTTTCTGTTGTCATTTGTTGTACGTTATTTGTAGAAAGCATCGCTCAGAAGGAGCTCAACAGTTTCATCAACGTTAGTGTAGAGTTGCTGTGCGTCTTTGAAGCCGTAGTCTTTGTATTGGATGCGTCCTTGTTTGTCAATGTAGTACCGAACGGGCAAGCCTGTTACGCCTAACTTTTTCACGACTTCATCCTCTAAATCCGTTACCAGTGGCATATCGTAGGGATTTTTCTGATAAAAGTCCCGCAACAGCCTCAAGCGGTCTTTGCCGCGTTCTTCCAGCACGTTCACCGCCGCAAAGACGACATTGCCGCCGCCAGCGTACTTGCGATAGGCATAATTGACATAGGGCATGGATTTCGTGCAGGGTTCGCACCACGAAGCCCAGAATGCCAGCACCAGCACTTTACCTTTGAACTCCGAAAGCGACACACGCTTGCCGTCAATTTGCGCAAACGCAATCTCGCCAAGTGGTAAATTGAGCCGTGCGGCAATGCGCTGTGCAGTGCGGAGTTTTTTTGCTGAATCCAGCAGCACGGCACGCTCTTGAGCCGCGCCACCGCGTCTGGTGGGATGTAGTGTGTCGAATAGCACCAAATGGCGGTACTCAATTTCGTTATCGTTCGGAAAACGCAGCGTTGCTTGCGAGGAAAGCGCGTACGCCTCAGCGAATTTCTTTTGCTCCATCAGCAGCGTCGTCATCTGCAAATACAAATCTTTGCTGCCTTCGTTGTTGGCTTCCTTGAGGGCTTGTTGGAATGTTGCCAAGGCTTCACCGTCGCGGCGTAGTTGAAAATAAATCGAACCGAGCGTAGTAAGTGCCACAGGCACTACGGCACTGGTTTCGCGCTGCCATTCGATTTCGGTCAAATTTGCTGCTTTATGCTCGCGGTGCGGGTTGTAGGCTAATTGTACCGCCTTGAGTGCATAGGGCAAACCCGCTTGATTACTGGTGTCGCGGGAGACCCAAAATTTTGCCAGTTCGTTGTAGCCCAGCGCGGACGGGTATCGTTGTTGTTCCATAAATTTCGCTGCCTGCGGCAATTCCTTGCGGCCGGCGAATGCTACCATAACATAGCCTTGCAACTGCGAAGCTAAATACGTGGCGGGAAACTGGTCAATATACCGTTTTGCCAGACCAATGAACGCCTCTTCGTTATCGGCAGTTTGCACGTCGCGGGCGGCTTTATCTTGGGCAAGCTCGCTTTGTGGATAGCGGTTGATAAAGTCTTGCTCCATTTTTCCCGCTTCCGTTTGGCGATTTTGCGCGTTCAGCAGGCGAATAATGGCGCGGGTATAATGCTCTTTGGTGGTGTCAAACGGCGCAGAAAGCAGGGTTTGGACGCGCTTGCGGTAGGCCTCTTCGGTGATTTGCCGCAACTCAAATGCCAACGATAATTCGGCAACGTTCGCCTGCACATTGTTCGGGTAGAGCGTGAATTCTTGTTTCATCAACTCCAAAGCTTTTGTCAAATCCACCCGACGATTGCACTGCTCGGGCAAGCTGCCCAGCCATGTAATGCCAGAACGCAGAAGCGATGACTCTACGGGCTTGCCGCCGTCGTCAGACCACACCAGCGTTTCCCAAAAAGCACGAGTATTATCATCTTCGCGTTTGCCATCGGAAACTTTCATGAGCGCAAAGATGTGCTTTTGCGGCATGGTGAACGTTCCTGACCATGAGCCATCGGCTTGTTTTGCCAGTGCAACGGAATGGGCAAACGGCTGTGCGGAAGTTTCGGTAAAACTGTAGGCGAATACGTACAGTTGCTTTGAAGCAGCGAAATTGGTGCGGAATGTGGAATCGGGTGTGTAGCGTAGCGTGAGCGTTGCACCGCGCTTCGGACGTTCGGGAGAAACGGTGAGCGTGCTTTGACCCAACAGCGGTGCGCTGGCACACACCAGCATTGCCAACAGCAGTGCGCTGTGCAAGCACCGCGAAGCGTTACAAAAACGGTGATAAGAATTTCGGCAAACATTCTGTTGATGCTGCATAGTGTCAAAAACAAATAGTGAACAAAGGTCAATAGCGTGTGTTGCATGTACTGCGGCTATTGAGTGTATTGAGTGATATTGAGTGATATTGAGTACTACCGAGTGATGATGACCAGATGGTACTGCCGTACAAAACGCTGCAAAAATACGCAATTTCCCAGAGAGATTTGCGTAAAAGACGAGGGAGGTTTGCCGCATAAACGTTTATCACACAAATTACCACATCAACCATCAGTGGGACTTTCGCAACCTTTCGCAACATGGCATTTTTTTCGAGCAAGGGATTATGCTCCTTTGCTATACAAGACTTAACACAACAAGGGGTTGCAACCTCTTGTTCTCTTTCTCTACTGTTGCGAAAGTCCTATACGCATTTATATTCCTGCCATTTGTATTCTTGGCATAGACACCATCGCGTTTGCTTTGTTACAGAAACGCCGTAATTTTGTGAGTTGTGCTGGGCAAACATCTTATGTCAAGGCTACATTGCTGCAAACGAAATGACGGGCGTTGTTCGTCATAGAAAGCAAGAAATAACGACAAACAGACCGACACGTTCTTGTTGTTTTTACGTTCATATTTTTACCTACAACACTGATGAATCCTCTTTTGCACAATGCCGACCGATTTGAACACCGCCACATCGGACCAAACAGTGAAGAAACCGCTCAAATGCTTGCACAGATTGGCGTGCAGTCGTTAGACGCGCTGATAGACGAGACGATTCCCGCAAGCATTCGCCTGAAACAACCGATGGATTTACCCGCACCGCAAACTGAACACGAGTTTTTGCGTTCGCTCAAAACGCTGGCGAGCGAAAACGAGGTGTGCAAGTCGTACATCGGTCTTGGTTACTACGACTGTATCACACCGCCCGTGATTTTGCGCAACATCATGGAAAATCCGGGCTGGTACACGCAATACACCCCTTACCAAGCGGAAATTGCTCAAGGGCGGCTGGAATCGCTCTTAAATTTTCAAACGATGATTACTGACCTAACGGGCTTGGAGCTTGCTAATGCGTCGTTGCTGGACGAAGCCACCGCAGCCGCAGAGGCTATGCACCTGATGTATGCCGTTCGCAGCAAACACCTCGTGCAGGCAGATGCCAACGTGCTACTTGTGTCGAACACGTGTTTCCCACAAACGCTTGACGTTCTTCGCACTCGTGCAACACCGCTTGGTATTGAGGTCGTCGTGATAGACCACGAACGCTTTGATTGGAGCGTGGGCGAACACACGGGCAAAGTGTTTGGCTGTGTGCTGCAATACCCCGCCCAAGACGGCGAAATCCACGATTACCGCCAATTTTGCCAAGATGCACACGACCACGCTGCCCTTGTAACCGTTGCAGCAGACATCATGAGTTTGCTTGTGCTTACGCCGCCTGGCGAGTTCGGCGCAGACATTGCCGTTGGTTCGGCGCAACGCTTTGGCGTACCGCTTGGCTACGGCGGTCCGCACGCGGCATACTTTGCCACCAAAGAGGAATTCAAGCGGCATCTGCCCGGACGCATTATTGGCGTTTCGGTGGATGCTCAGGGCAATATTGCCTACCGCATGGCTCTGCAAACCCGCGAACAGCACATCAAGCGCGACAAAGCCACAAGCAACATCTGCACGGCTCAGGCACTGCTGGCAAACATGGCGGCAATGTATGCCGTCTATCACGGTCCAGAAGGCTTGAAATCTATCGCGCGGCGCATTCACGGGCTGACATGCTTGTTGGCTTCGTCGCTGGAAAAATTGGGGTATGCTATCGTGAATGAATATTGTTTTGACACGCTTACCATCGGCATTGACGCACCGACCGTAGAAAAACGTATTCGGCAAAAGGCATTGGCGGGCAAGATGAATTTCCGCTACTTTTCGGATGAATCCCAAACGGCTGAAGTGCTTAATGGTTCGTTTAAATCGTACATTGGCATTGCTTTAGACGAGACCACAACGCTTGCCGATGTGCATAAAATCGTGGACTGTTTCGCAACGGCAGTCAATAAGGGCGTATCCGATGCTAACCCCGAAGGACTGCAATACAGCCTTGCAAACCGCCTTCCCGAAGATTTGCAGCGCACCAGTGCTGTGCTGCGGCACCCAGTGTTTCACCGTTACCACTCCGAACACGAGATGCTCCGCTACATGAAACGTCTGGAGAACAAGGACTTATCGCTTGTCCACTCCATGATTCCCCTTGGCTCTTGCACCATGAAACTCAACGCCACAGCAGAGATGATTCCCGTTACATGGGCGGAATTTGGTGGCTTGCATCCGTTTGCGCCGCACGACCAAACGCTCGGCTACGAAAAAATCTTCCGCTTTTTGGAAAAAGCACTATGCGAGATAACGGGTTTTGCGGCGGTGTCGCTCCAACCAAATGCTGGCGCACAGGGCGAATACACGGGGCTGATGGTCATTCGAGAATACCACCGCTCACGCGGTCAGGCGCATCGCACGATTGCGCTTATTCCCTCCAGCGCACACGGCACCAATCCCGCAAGCGCGGTCATGGCAGGGATGCAAGTTGTGGTGGTCAAGTGCGATAACAACGGCAATGTGGATGTGGACGACCTCAAAGCAAAAGCCGAACAGCACAGCCATAATCTTGCCGCGTTGATGGTTACTTATCCTTCCACACACGGCGTGTTCGAGGAGCGGATTCAGGAAATCTGCGCCCTGATTCACCAACACGGCGGGCAAGTGTACATGGACGGCGCAAACATGAACGCCCAAGTAGGTCTGACCAGCCCTGCGGCAATCGGCGCAGATGTGTGCCACTTGAATTTACACAAAACGTTCTGCATCCCGCACGGCGGCGGCGGCCCGGGCATGGGACCGATTGGCGTGGCGGCACACCTTGCACCGTTTTTGCCCGGTCACAGCCTCGTCAAAACCGGTGGCACACAAGCAATGTCGGCAGTGTCGGCCGCCCCGTTTGGCAGCGCAAGCATTTTGCTCATTTCGTATGCCTACATTGCGCTTATGGGTGCTGAGGGGCTAACCAACGCTACCAAATACGCCATTTTGAACGCGAACTATATCAAAGCCCGCTTGCAAGACCACTATCCCGTGCTGTACACCAATGCAAACGGGCGCGTGGGGCATGAACTCATTTTCGACCTGCGCGAATTCAAGCGCGTGGCAAACATTGAGGTAGAAGACGTTGCAAAGCGGCTCATGGACTATGGATTCCATGCGCCAACGGTGTCGTTTCCTGTGCCGGGAACAATGATGGTGGAACCCACCGAAAGCGAATCGCTTGAAGAACTCGACCGTTTTTGTGAAGCAATGATAAGCATTCGCAAGGAAATTCAGGACATCATGGACGGCAAAGCTGACAAAACCGACAACGTGCTGAAAAACGCACCGCACACCCAGTTCGTCGTTACGGCAGACGAATGGAAACACCCCTACTCGCGCCAGCAAGCTGCCTATCCACTGGCTTGGGTGCGCGAACGAAAGTTTTGGGCATCGGTTGGGCGCGTGGATAACACCTACGGCGACCGTAACTTGGTCTGCGTTTGTCCACCACTCGAAAGCTACGAAACAGCGTTCACCGAAGAAGCGGTGGCATAATCTCAACCAAACACCAAACAACAACGCCTGAAAACCTTGTGTTCTTCAGGCGTTGTCGTTTGAAAAGGCGTGGTTGTCGTGTTGTGCTTTTTTAGACTCTGTTTTTTTCGGCTCTTTCGGCTCTTTCGGCTTTTTCAATAGCATAGCCTTCTTTGGTGTCTTTGACGACAAAGCCAAGTTCAGCAATTTTCGCTCTGAGCGCATCCGATTCAGCAAAGTGTTTGGCTTGCTTGGCTTGCCAACGTTGTTCAGCAAGTGCTTGCACTTCGTGGGGAACTTCCACTGTAACCACCGGGCGTTTGCCAAGTGTGAAGACCGCAAAAATATCGTTGAGTTCCTGGAAAAACCTAAGCATTCCAGCACACTCGTCTGCTGGAATGCTTTGCACGGGATGATGATTAAGAAAGGTGAACAACGCGGCAAGGGCTTTAGGAGTATTCAAATCTTCAGCAAGTTCGCTAAACACAGCGTTTCGTAGTGTTTGAGCAAGCCCCGTTGTTGGCACAGATACTGGCACGTGCAGTTGCCCTGCTGCTTGAGCCTCCAGAAGGTCGTGTAGTTCATAGATGTAGTCTTGAATACGCATCCGCGCCTTGCGCCCTGCTTCCAAGCCTGCGAAGGTAAAGTTGAGTTTTGTAGCATAATGCCCTGAAAGCATGAGCCAGCGCACATCAAGCGGGTCAATCCCTTTGGCAATCAGGTCGCGCAGCGTGAAATAGTTGCCTTTGGATTTGCTCATTTTTTCGCCTTCCACTTCGAGAAAATCGTTATGGCACCAGCACACCGTCGGCTCAATGCCGTATCCCGCCTTGCTTTGAGCAATTTCGTCCTCATGGTGTGGAAAGCGTAGGTCTATGCCGCCCGTGTGAATGTCAAACGGTAAACCCAAAAGTTCCTGTTCCATCGCTGAACACTCGATGTGCCAGCCCGGACGACCGGGAAGGTTCACACCGTCGAAATCGAATTCCCACCAAGGCTCGCCCTCTTTGCGCCCTTTCCACAGCACAAAATCGCTCACGCTTTCGCGTTCGTATTCATCGGCATCAATCCGCACACCAGCTTGAAAATGTTCAAAGTCTATCTCGAAGAGTTTGCCGTATTTGTCAGCGTGTCGCCATTTGCCTACGTCAAAATACACGCTGCCGCCGCGCTCATAGGCAAAGCCTTGACGGGCAATACTCCGAATCAGGTCTTGCATCTGCGGGATATAGTGCGTGGCATAGGGCATGGCATAAAAACCACCAACATCAATGCCCAGTGCTGCAATGTCTTGTTTGAATGCCTCAGCGTAAAATTCGGTAAACCGTCGAAGGTTTTCTTTGGGGTCGTTAGTTTGTGCGCCCATGTCGCTGCGCCATACTTCTGAACCATATGCGCTGTCGCGGATGGTTTTGTCGTCAATGTCGGTAATGTTCATCACCCATTTCACCCGATATCCGCCCACTACCCGCATCACGCGAGCAATAAGGTCGCCAAACAAAAATGCCCGCATATTCCCAATGTGGGCATAGTTATAGACCGTCGGACCGCAAGAATACATAGACACTTCGCCAGCGCGGATAGGTTTGAACACTTCGATAGTTTTGGAGAGCGTGTTGAAAAGTTTGATTGTCATAGGTTATGAGGCTGTTCGGGTGTGCAATAATCGTTCAATGATTGCAAAGTTTACTGCAAAGGATGCAAAGACCGAGGCGTGCTCTGCGCCCTTTGTGAAAAACTTTGTGACCTTTGTGGTAAAGAGCGTACAAGCAATGAGCATTCGCTCAGTACCTTGTCACGGAATCTGAATACTTTTTCGGATAATCTTGGACGCACCAATTTTCACCTCGCCAACGTAGTATCCGCGGGGCATTCGGATGCCCTTATCGTTTTGCATATTCCATGTTACGGAATACTTCCCTTCTTGCTGCGTTCCGCGATACAAGTGTGCAACGGCAATGGCTTGAACGGAATAGACAATAATTTCTACTGATGCGCTCGGCTGCTCCACTGTGTACGCAATAGTGGGTGAAACGTCTTCCACAAGCCCCAAGAGCGCGCCAATGAGTGCAAGCGGTATTTGCACGCCATTGACGTTTCGCGTTCCTACGCCACCGCCGCGAAACGGTTCGTAAATGCCCGGAATCGTAAACGACTGGGCAATGCCGTAGTCGTACATTGTACGTTCACGCGGGTCTGGAATAAACATTGAGGCTGGAATGTTCATGTTTGCCATAATCGCTTCCAGTGTGGACATTGTCCGCCCCGACTTGAACGCTTGCCATGTGGGCGAAAAACGCTGCAAATCCATCACAAAACGCACTGCGGGAGGAATTTTCAGTTGCATGGCATCAAAAAACTCACGGTCTTGTTCAGGAGAATAGGGATATTCTCCCGGAGTTGTCGTTGTTGAGCCACTGGAGTCGGTTGTGCGCGTGGTGTCTCCCGTAATGATTTGTTGTGGCGTAAACTGCTCTTTGCGCTCCAACATGGAAGGTGAGGGCTTTTTGGTGCTGTCGCTCACGGAGCGTTCCGCAGGACGGTCGGCAGGACGCTCGACCGTGCGTGCTTGCATTTGAGGTGCTTGAGCAAGAACTTGAGCGGCAGTGTGCTCGTAGCAACGTCCTATCACTACCAACAGTGTCATCAACGGTATTATTATCCGAGTTATCCGAGTGGTCGTCATAGATTGGTGTATCATTCTTGAGGCTGTAGAGCGCATACGAACATTTCTCGTGAATTCAAGCCTTGAGCGTTTTGTGATTTGCCAGAGGTATGGACGCTTGGCACGGAGCGCGTTCCTGCACAGGCAAGAAGAGCCACACCGAAATATACAACAAGATTAGCAATCTCGCACAATCATCTGAGATGAAAAAAGCCAGTTGTTGTTTGCAACACAACAGACTGGCTTTTTTGTCGAGCTCTAAGAATTTGGTGGTTCTTGCCTTAGCACCAGGCTACGATGCAGCGTTTTCACCAAATAATTTACGTTTTTCTTCTTCCGAAAGCAGGTCGGACAGCGTTACAGGCGATTTGGTTTCCATAGCGGGCGTTTCGTCGCGTTCGCGTCTGCCGCCACCGCGTCCGCCTCTGCTGTTGTCGCCGCCTGAGCGGTCGCCGCGTTCGCCACGTTCGGGCTTGCTGCCTTGGTCAAAGCCTTCCATGCCCAGAATCAGTGAGTGATTTTCCGCCACAACGTCCATCACCAGCACGTTGTCAATCTGGTCGCCTACTTGGAATGGAGCGGTTTTGCTGCGAACCGACGGGTGCATTTTGCCCCTTGGCATAAACGCATCAATATCGTCTGCAATACTCACAACCACACCGCGCTGAATCACTTCTTTGACCGTGCCTTTGACGATTTGCCCTACGTGGAAACGCTGATTGATGGTTTCCCAAGGATTAGCTTGCGTTTGCTTGTAACCAAGAGCAACCTTTTGTTTTGCCTCAGAAATTTCCAAAATATGCACTGTTACTTCTTGACCAATTTGGAAGAGCTCCGAAGGATGCTTAATGCGCCGCGCCCACGACATTTCGGAGATGTGAATCAAGCCTTCTACGCCCGGCTTCAGTTCCACATATGCGCCAAAGTCTGTTAAGCTCTTAATTTTGCCTTTGTGCTGCGAGCCAGCAGGGAACTCTTTTTCTGCATCTGTCCAAGGATTTGCCTCAAGTTCTTTCATGCTCAACGAAAGACGCTGCGAGTTCTGATTGATTTCCTTAATCACAGCACGAACGGTGTCGCCTTTTTGCACCAGTTCTGAAGGATGATTGACGCGGCGGCGCGACATTGCCGAAACATGAACCATGCCGTCAACCGAACCCAAATTAACGAACACGCCAAAATCCGTGATTTGCACGACTTTGCCCTCGACGACTTGCCCTACTTGAAACTCGTTCAGATGCTCAACACGCAGCAGCCGGCGGCGTGTAACGATGACTTTGGTTTTGTCTTCTTCGTTGAGTTCGTGAACATGAACGTTGAACGTTTTTTGAAGCAAGCCCAGCAATTCATTCTCGCTGGGGTTTGGCTTGAGCGAGAGATGTGAAGTCGGCAAAAACAACGGCATCCCCTTGTAGGACACCAAAATACCACCCCGCACACGGCGCAGCCCCGTAACTTCAATGGCTGTTTTCTGGTTTTTTGCAGCAACTAACTCTGGATACAACACGTTGACATCGTACTCAGGCTGTTTTGCCTCTGCCTCTGCACTTGAAGCACCTTCTGGCACGGATTCTGTGGATGCTTGTGCAGGTGCTTCGACACCTGTTTCGATAGGTGTCTCGGCAACTGCTTCAGTAACTGCTTCGGCAACTGCTGAAGGCGCGGGGTGTGTATTCTGTTCAACGTGTTCGGTTGCGGGTGCTTCTGCAATGCCTTCTTGGGTTTTCAATTCCTCGCTCATATCAGGACAACAGCAAAAAAGTCTAACAAGATGAATTACAAAGAGATACGGGTCTTTTCACCAAATCGGATTGAGATAAGTGTGTACCGCGATTCGCATCGGTAGTTGTGTGTACCGCGATTCGCATCGGTAGTTGCGTGCTTTTTTCCTACTGCTTGCGGGTAAAAAGACAGAGGGCAAATATAGAGATTTTCCCCCAATCAACAAGCAGGGATTTTCCTAAAGCAAAAGAATTTTTTCCTGAAGATAGTTGCGTGCCTTTGTCCCAGCCACTGTCTTCGTAACTTCCTGTGCTATGAAGAT
>Ga0272446_1004418_pt1 | contig 16654 bp, 17 predicted proteins | sample YNPCB0061_FD_194587 | JGI IMG/M metagenome (GOLD analysis project Ga0272446, IMG submission 194587) | Hot spring microbial mat communities from Yellowstone National Park, WY, United States - YNP-CB-006-1 | ecosystem: Environmental > Aquatic > Thermal springs > Hot (42-90C) > Sediment | place... | reverse complement strand
GGCAAGGCATTCGCCGAAATACAAGAGACAGCCAAGAACGCCGCTACGTTTATCCATGTCTTGCGAGACTTCATGTGATCGCCTCTGTCGCGTGTTGCGTTCATCAAGACCACGCTAACATATCCATAAGCCGAAAACCTGTAAAGCGAAACGGGATTCTCCTCTTGCCACAGAACAGCCTGCGGGCTAGGTACAAACCATGAACATGGGCACACTCTCCCTGCGCGCCTTCCTCAAGCGAAAGGTCAGGGCCTTGCGCTCGGGCCGAACCAGAGCGACTGGCAGAGATGCCGACAGGGGCTGCTCCGCTGATCCGCGACTGACCAATTCCTACTTCGGCAGGATGAGGCCAAAGCGATAATGCCCTTTCACGGCGACGGCAAGGATTCGCTTGCGACGCGACAATGGACCTGACCGTCGATGCCGGCAAGCGCGACGATCACCACACGCGCGGCGCGAAATCCTGGCCGTTCCGGAGAGTCATCGTCTCGCCGGAGGGCGCCAGGACCCAGAATCCCAAGCGTTCGGCGAAGTCGGCTGCCTCGTCGTCGATCACCATGCCGGCCAACGCCCCGTGGATTCGGGCATCCGAGAAACGCGGCATCAGCCGCTTGATCCTGTTCAACCTGTCGAGATGCCGCTCAACATCCCTGATCGTGATTCTGCTTTTGCATTCCACCGCCACGGCGGCGTCGCCGTCGACGACGAGAAGATCGATTTCGATCCGTTCGCCGTTCCTGTCCGCCGTCACCCGACGATGCACTTCCCGAACTGCAAGCCCACGATCCTGGAAAAGCCGCACGACGGCGGGTTCGACCATCGTTTCGACAAACTCGCCGAGCCTGTTGCCCAGCTCGCCGAAACGCCGCGACAGACCATCCAGGAATTCGCGTGTCTCCTGAAACTTCCGGTCGGTCTCCTGGAACTTCCGGTCGGTCTCGCGGAACAGGGCCTTGATCTCTTCCCAGTCCGTCTCGCTCGTACGATCCATGGCTTGTCCTCGACGAAACCCTTCGCCGGGATGTTGGGAACGCAACCATCGCGGATCAAGCGCGGGCCGGAGAAAAGAGGCGAGTCCTGCGGTCCCGGTGCCCAGGACCGCAGGAGGCCGTGTCAGGCTGCCTTCGGTGCTTGACCGGCAGGCTGGTCGCTACGTCGGCTAGCCCTTCTGCGCCTTGCCTGATCGGCTTCTCGCCAGGACGCCACGAGGCCACGCGCCCGGTCGACATCCTCGCTGGCCCAGAATCTGGCGGGCAGGATCAGGCGCTCACCCGGAATGCGTCGGCGGAACAGGATCGGCAGTCGGCCATCTTCCGACCAGCGCTGCAGCTCCCTGTCGGAACATCCGAGCGCCTCCTTGACCCGCGTAGACGTCAGCGCGGCTTTGCGGAGGTCGATGACGCGCCTCAGCGTCGCGCGGGGAAGCTTCAGGACATCCCTGTCCTTCATCGTCAGGGACGCGGCGAAGCGAATTGCTCTTTGTTCGTCATTATCCATAAGAGTAATGAAGGTATTCTTTATCATTTCCTGGGCCTCCCGCACCCTTTCATGATACCGGTCAATTCTTTCAGAACTTTCTTTATAAAAAAGATCTTTTTTCGTATTTTTTGATTTCATATTTTCAAGCTGGGATTCGACAAATTCCTTACCCATGTAAAACTTGACAATCTTTGCGATAAAACCATTGTTTCTTAGTGTATTAAGAACTGAAGAACAATATTGTTTTGTTTCGTTTTCGCCGATTTTTTGTCTTTTTTCTATCCTATTGGCAATCCTAACAGCAAGTCTCTTTTTGTTGAATTTATTCAGACCGGAAACGATCTTCTGGACGGGTTCAGGGAGATTCTTCGTGAATATGTCAGAGCAACGTCTAGGGCGAGGCATATTCATCTTCCCATAGCCATTTCCGGATGGCGAATATTATATCAGATATCCAGGCTAAGTCAATATCTCAAACGTTGGTTCACATCATGTGCCCCACGACAGCTTTTTGATCTCCTTCGTGGCCCTTCGCCACATGAGGTACGAATGCGTCAAAAGGAGCGCCACGTCGAGATGGGCCGTCTTCGGAGGCTGCCGTCTGCTGCCATCTGGAAGCAGCAATGGTCCCGCGAACAGCGACAGGGGACAGAAATGGCACTGATCAGCAAGCCAGACGCGATTCAGTGCCTGGCCGCTTCGCGACGCGTGCTGCCTGCCCTCGAGTTTTGACGGACGCACCGCCCGCATAGAAAATCGCACCGGAAATAGGCTGGTGAAGCGGTTTCCGCGCTGCCAGCTTGAAATGCACTACGGAAAACCCGTATATGCTTGCCATGCTCCATGCCGTCGCGGAGACGCCGACCTTTCAGCGCGACGCAGCGGCCGCGGGCATGTCGGAGGCTGAGAAGGTCGAGCTCATCAGCTTCCTGGCCGCCAATCCGGAGGCCGGCGACCTCATCGTCGGCACCGGCGGTGCCCGGAAGCTGCGCTGGCGGCGGCCAGGAACCGGCAAGAGCGGCGGTTATCGGGTGATCACCTACTTTGCCGGCCGCTCCATGCCCGTGTTCCTGCTGACGCTCTACGCGAAAGGCGAGCGAGTGAACCTCGCCCCAGCCGAGCGCAATGCGCTGCGCGGCATCCTTGGCGGGATCGCCGACAGCTATCGAGGGAAGACCAGACGATGAGCCGTGTCGGAAGTCGCTTGATCCAGGCCGCGCAGGAAGCGGCCGCCATGGCCCGGGGAGAGGCGGTCCCAGGTGCGGTAGTGCACACGCCACCGGATGTGCGCGCCATCCGCACCCGCCTGAAGCTGACACAGTCAGCCTTCGCCCGGCACTTCGGCCTGCCGGTCGGAACTGTCCGGGACTGGGAACAGGGCCGGGCGGTGCCGGATCAGGCAGCCCGCGTGCTGCTTCGGGTCATCGAGCGCGAGCCGGAAGCCGTACACCGAGCGGTGGCCGGCTGACGCGCCCAAACGCGACATGGCGTTGCCGGGTGGATGAAGGACGCCGGGACTGGCTTCGGCCGCCATCGCGTTCATGCGCCTGCCCGCCTTGATCCGGCGGCGGATGTGATGCAGGTCCTCTGTCGCTTTCGGTCGGGACGGCGTTGCGGGTCGGCGTCGGCGATGATCGCCTCATCGATGCCCTGAAGCGCAGCGTTCCAGGAAGCCGGTCGTTCTGCGGGCAATCGCAGCCCAGGAGAAGTCCTGTTCGACCCGTTCGCGTCCCGCCTGTCCGAAGGAGTGACGCAGGGTGGCGTTCTGGATCATGGTCTTCAGCGCCTCCGCCATGGCAACAGGCTCCCCGGGAGGCACCAGCAGTCCGCTGATGCCGTCCTGCACGATCTCCGGGATGCCGCCGACATTCGTCCCGACGATGGGTAGGCCGGTCGCCATGGCCTCGAGGCCGGCGATGCTGGTCGCCTCCCGCAGTGACGGCAGCACGGCGACGTCCGCGCCCCGATAGACCTCCGGCATGCGCTCCTGCGGGACCGACCCCAGGAAGACGCAACGATCAAGCACGCCGCCGGTCGCGAGGATGCGGCGCATCTCGGGCTCCTCCGGACCTTCACCGGCGATCACCGCACGCCACGCGCCGGCCCCGAGAACGGCCAGCGAGCGCGCGAACCACGTCACGCCGTTCTTCTCGACCAGGCGGCGCGGCAAAAGGAAGACCACCTCCCGATCTCCAATTCTCCATGTCCGCCTGGCGTTTGGTCCTCTCGGCGAGAAGCGGTGCGGGTCGACGCCGTTGGGGATGGTCTCGATCGGTCCCTGATAGCCGATCCGGCGCGTCGCTTCCGCAAGCTCCGTGCTGGGAGCGATGATTCCCTGCGCGGGGGCCAATCGGTTGGCCAGCTTGGCCAACGCCGTGGCGTCCCCGTCCAGTCTCGCCAGGAACCCCGAACTGTGGTTCGTGAACACGACGGGCAGGCCGTTGCCGACGCTTGCCGGAAGAGGTCGGAGGCCGTGAACATGCAGCACGTCGAAGGACTTCGAACGCAGCAGTCGACGCACCTGACGCCGAACCATCCATCCGTAGAACGGCTGCCCCGAGATGACGGTCGGGCGCGTCACCCATTCCGGGCCGGAACCCGCGGCCTCGCGTTTCCTGCCGGGATGGAAGCCGATGGGCGCGAGGACGTGGTAGTCATGTCCGGCGGAGCGCATCGCCGTCTGCAGTTCCGCGACGTGGGAGGCGATGCCACCAACACGCGGCGGAAACTCGACGGTCACGGCGAGAATGCGCATGGCGGAGGTTCCCGGAGCCTTGCTAAGCCAATAGCACGATGACGGCGACGATTCTCAAGGCTCTCCACACCGCGCCTCCTTGTTGCGCTTATGTGACGGTCCTGATTGAAGCCTATGGTTGGTCTCTTCGCCCAGTTCATGCCCGGCGCGGGAGACAAGCGTCGTGAACGTTGTCCTGCCGATCCTGATCGCGGCGTGTGTCGCTTGCGGCATCGCGGCGGTCTTCTCGCTTCTCCTGAGCCGGGCGGATTTCGCCCTCGATGTGCCCAATCGCCGCTCCTTGCATTCGCGGGCGGTGCCGCGTTCTGGCGGGATCGCCATCCTGCTGGGGCTTGTCGGCGCCGGCGCGGCCCTTTTCGCGTCCTTGCCGGAGGGATCCCTGGACGCCTTGTCGGTCTGGCCGATTTTTGTGGCTGTTCTGCTCATGGGGATCGTCGGCTTGCAGGACGACCTGCGCGGCTTTCACCCCCTCGCCAAGCTTTCCGCCCAGGGCATTGCCGCAGCCATCGTCGTTGCCTCAGGCGTCAGTGTTGATCGCGTCGGTCTCCCGGGAGGGGGTGTGCTTGAACTCGGAACGGCGGGACCCTTCCTCTCCTGGTTCTGGCTCGTCGCCTGCGCCAATGCCGTGAACTTCATGGACGGGGCGGACGGGCTCGTCGCGAAGTGCCTGATCCCCGCCTTCCTGACGCTCGCCGGCCTGTGCGCCTTCGTCGGCCTCTGGGCCGGCTTCGCGCTCGCGTGGGCGGGAGCTTTCGCGCTCTGGGGCTTCTACGTCGTGAACCGTCCGCCGGCGCGAATCTTCATGGGAGATTCCGGATCGCAGTCGGTGGGCATGCTGGCCGGGTGCCTGACGCTCCTCGTGGCGCAGCCGATGGAGGAGCGCCTGTCCCTGGCCGCCGTGCCATTGCTGCTGTTGCCGATCCTGTTCGACTCCGGCTTCACCCTGGCGAGGCGGGCGCTTTCGGGCCAGGCCTTCTGGCGGCCTCATCGCACGCATCTCTTCCAGTTGGCGTTGCGAGCCGGCATGGCTCCCTTGCTTGTCAGCCGAATTCACCTCGGGATGACGCTCATCGCGATGGCGTCGGCGATCGGCATGACCCAGACGCCGTCGCCCTGGCACCAGGCGTTCTTGCTGCCGCCCCTTGTCGTTCAACTGCTCTGGCTCGGCTACGTTGATCGAATCAGGCGACGCGCGGGATTGCCATGGAACGAACCGGGCCTGCGCCAGGAGATCCGGGGAAAAGTTGGATGAACGCCCGATTTGGCGATCACGGCGCAAGGGAAGGACGATCGTTCTCCGCGGGTCGCATTCCTGGACGCGCGCTTTCGGCTGTGAGGCCCGCCTCGCTGGGGCCACCTGGACTGGAGTCGGCGCCTTCGATCAGATCCCAGGGCCTCACGGGTTGCCGCCTTGACGTTATAGCCTCGGAGCTATAAATGGTTTGGCAGGTCGTCTTTGGCGATGAGTTCGATCGGGAATTCGGAGATCTGCCGGAAGCCGTATAGGATGAATTGTTGGCTGCCGCCAAGATCCTCGCGGTCTTCGGCCCGAAGCTCGGTCGCCCGCATGCGGATGCGCTCAAAAGCTCGGCATTCCCAACATGAAGGAACTCCGGTTCGAAGCGGATGGCGGCGTCTGGCGTGTCGCTTTCGCGTTCGATCCGAAACGCGAAGCCATCCTGCTCGTCGCCGGCGACAAATCGGGCGATGGCGAGAAGCGCTTCTACAAGTCGCTCATCGCGAAAGCCGACAAGCGCTTCAAGGCACATCTTGATCGACTCAATGCTGCGGAGAAGGGGAAGACGTGATGGGACGAACGCTGAATGATGTGGTGGCCGCGCTTCCCGAAGCGCGGCGGGCACGTGTTGAGGCGCGCGCCCGCGAGCTCATCGAGGAAGTCGAAAGTCTCAGCGAGCTGCGTCGCATGGCCGGCAAGGCGCAGATGGACGTTGCATCCGCTTTGCGCGTCAAGCAGCCCTCGATTTCGAAGATCGAAAAGCAGGCGGACATGTATCTTTCGACGCTCCGCAGCTATGTCGAGGCGATCGGCGGAAAGCTGGAGCTTGTCGTCCACCTGCCATCGCGCGCGTCCGTTCGAATCCAACACCTGGGCGATATTGTCCCGAGCGATTCCTCTGTCTCCAGGAAGGTCGCCGCAAACCGGCGATCAACGCGCGCGAGCGCCCGCGCAGGCTCATGCCCGCGTGGCCGGCGCGATCGCGCGCAATCTGGCCGGTAAGCCGGTGGCCGGGCTGGTGCCGCTTGCAGGTGTCGGCGCTCGGTCGGGCTGATCGCACCGGCCGCTGCAAGGCATTGTTTCACGGCCCGCATTGCCGTCGAGGATCATCGCGTCATCCGCCTGCGGCCGGGCTGCTGTGAAGCCGCTGGTGGGCAAGAACCGCGTGGCGATGGGAGAGGTGAACGCGACGCGGCCGGATGGGGTTTGCCGTGGACAAGCCGAGCCCGCCCAGGAACATCGGGGGCAAACTGCCGTGAACCGACGATCCGGCGATCACCATGAAGGAGAGGAACGGTCGTTCCCCGCGGCGCGCTTTCCCGGACGGGCACACTTGGCAGTGCGAGCGGCCTCACGGATCGTGGTGGATTGGCCCCCAATTCGACCGGACAGTCGGCGTGGGTCGGAGGGCCTGGGCGCAAGCCTCGACTTCAGCGCAACGCCTGCCATCAGCGATCCAAGAACGTTGGTATGCCGGAACTTGGCATTGACGGCGACGTTTCAAGCGAACATCTTCTGACCGGTGTTCCTGTCCATAGTGAGGATGAGCATGGCCGGAGCCTCCTGGTCCGTGCAGGACGCCAAGAACCGCTTCAGTGCCCTGGTGGAGGCTGCACGCCGCGGGCCGCAGACCGTCACCAAGCACGGCAAACCGGCTGTGGTGGTGGTGGACGCGGCCGAGTACGAACGTCTGCAACGTCTGAAACGCGCAAAAGCGCCATCCTTTGCTGACGCGTTGCTTGCCATCCCGCAGGGAGGAGAGGAGTTCCATCGCTTGAAGACCGCTCCGCGGGATGTCGAGTTCTGATGTACCTGCTCGACACCGTCGTCGTATCGGCACTGCGCAGACAAGATCGTTTCCCGCGAGTCGTTGCCTCGGTTCGTAAGCAACGTACCGCTGACCTGTTCCTGAGCGTGGTTTCCGCTGGCGGGACGGTGACGCTTATGACGTCGAGATCGTCGATTATCACTGAGGAGCAGGCCAATGGCTGACTTTGCCCCCACCCATCCCGGCGAAGTGCTGCGCGAGGATTTCCTGAAGCCGCTCGGCATGAGCCAGTATGCGCTCGCCAAGGCGATCGATGTCCCGCAGATCCGGGTGAGCGAGATCGTCAACGGCAAGCTTGCGATCACGTCCGACACGGCGCTCCGGCTCGCCCGCTATTTCGGCACCAGCCCGGAGTTCTGGATGGGCATGCAGGCGACCTATGATCTCGAGATGGCGCGCGACCAGGTCGGCGCCGAGATCGAAGCCAAGGTTCATCCGAGGGCCGCCTGACGAGCCGTAATGAACAGCGCCATGATCCGCTTAGGCCCCAAAGCTGGCTCGGATATCCCAAGTGACTGATGCCAGCTCGATCATGAAATCGACGTCTACCTTCCGGGTAAGCGTTGTGCTGTGGCCCTTCTTGTGTTGACGAGCTCATGCTCCATCGGGACCTTGACGGCGTCGTGACGACCAGCCGCGCAGCAGACAACGATCGCAATACGTGATCGAGTGATTGCTGCCTATCAGAAAATCATGCGTATGCCTATGTGAAATACAATTGAAAAAATCATGCTATGTCCTGAATAAATAATAAATCTTTACTTTTCCAGTGTCAAATCGGGCTCAATATATTATTGATATGATTATTCTCAATAATCATGATGATCAGTTTCAAGGTCATTATCAAGAACCAACTTCTGTGACTCGCAAAGCATCGACACCAGATTCGTCTTCCGAACCACTGCGTCATTCGTTCGGCAGCCCAGGGCAAGAATGGGATGACTGCCTAGAATGACGCAATACTTCTTCGCCCTTGTGAGGGCGGTGTAAATCAAGTTTTTCGCCAACATCCTGGAATGCGTCTGGGGAACGGCCACCACCACGGCGTCGAACTCGCAGCCTTGCGCCTTGTGGACCGTGGTGGCATAGCATGGCATCAAGGGAAAATTGTCGTCAATATCATCGTCTTTCATGCTATAAGTAACCTTTGACCCCTCGAAGTCAACAACAATAAGAGTGTCGTCTTCAAGATCTTTGAATTCAATCAATCTCCCGATCTCGCCATTCATGACGCCTCTCGAGTAATCATTCTTTGTGTTCATAACACGATCATTGATGCAGAACTGAAAACCACCGATCGAACGCATGGTATCCTGATTTGTTGCGAAATCCGGATTGAGAATTTGCCGAAGCGTCGTGTTCAAAGCATAGGACCCCAACGGTCCCCGCTTCATCGGAACGAGCACCTGGATGTCATCAGGGGCGAAGCCCTTCTCCGACAGCAGATGCTCCATTTCGCGCAGCAGCGCGTCATGGAGGAAACCGTCCTGCATATCCTTGACGATCAAATCACGTCCCGATGATGGCACCTCTTCAGCAAGAACCTGTCTGGCCCCAAGCGGAATGTCGCTGTTGCTGGCTTGCCGATGGATGCGTTCCAGACGCTGCACCGGACAGCATCCGCTCTCCATCACGTCCCGCAGCACAGCCCCCGCGCCGACCGACGGCAATTGATCGATATCTCCGACGAACACCACGGCGCACCTCGATGGCAGGAAATCGACGAGGTTCTTCGCGCCATCAAGACAAAGCATGGACGACTCATCGACGATTGCCATGTCAAAATCGAAAGATTCGTCTACGTCAAAACAATCAACGTTCTCCTGATTACTCTGGCCTGCCATCATCGTTTTATTGATGAATTGATGATGGATCTTGGCGACGGTATGAGCCGGCCAGCCGGTCGCTTCCTCCAGACGTTTTGCCGCCCGCCCTGTCGGAGAGAGCAGCAAGGGCTTCGCGTCGCACATGCGGAGCACCTCGACGATGACGCGCTGCGTCGTCGTCTTGCCCGTGCCAGGACCGCCGGAAATGACGGACAGGGGCGAGGTGAGGGCGGTCAGCGCCGCCTCGAACTGTCCTCCCTCCCGGTCGAGCTGGACGCCAAGGTTGCGTTCCGCGCGCAGCAGGAAGTCCCTGGCTTGATTCGAATCCTGGAACACTGGTTTGCGGCTGGCGGACAAGAGCCTCTCCGCGACCTTGTGCTCCTGGCGATGGCGCTCGACGAGCTGCAACATTCCATCCCCGACCCTGACCACGGACTTCCGCTCGACCAACGTCTCAAGGGCGGTACGGAGCTCCTCCGGATCCTTTTCCGCAAGCCTTCCAGCACGCAACAGAAGCACGTCCTCTTCCTGCGCGGTATGCCCCTCCAGCTCGGCGGTTCGCAGCCCCTCCAGGACGGCCGCCCTGTCGCGTTCCGGGTGGGACAAGGGGAGGCCATGATTCACCGCGATGCGATCGCAGATGGAGAAGCCGATGAAGCCAGCGACGCAGAACTCCCAAGGTCGCTGGCGGGCGATCTCCATGATGGTCGCCCCATACCTCGTCCACATCCCCGTGATCTTGGGGCCACGCACGCCGAACGAGAACAACAAGGTCTTGGCGCGCGCCTCGTGGCCCGCCAGCAGCCAACGCGCCGCGACCTGCTCCGCAAGCTCCGGCTTGAGGCCGCACTCCTGCAGGAACCCGACATCGGCCAAGGCATCCCCGCCCTGGGCAGCGGCGGCCTTGGCGATGCGCGTGATCCGCACATCTCCGAGACCCGGGATGTCCTGCCGACGCAACCAGGCGGCGATGCCCTTGGCGTCGCGAGCCATCACCTCCGACGCAAGACGGGCGCGGAAATTCCGCCTTCCCTTGTAGGTCTCGAACCGGCCGACGATCCGGTAGTCGAGACCCTCCTCCGGCGGAGAGATGAAAACGCCGGCAACAACGAAATCGCCAAGATCGGCAAAGGCCGGATCCTTGCGGCTCTGGCCCGTGGCGCGGCCAAGCAGCACGTGGAAGTCGCCCTTGGCGCGCAGGTTCTTCTTCGCCCGGAAGATGAGGAGCTGCTCGTTCGGACGAGGCGCCATCGGATCCACCGGATCCTGCTCGTTCGGCGTCGTGTTGGAGGTCCAGGACCGAGCGCCAGGGGACGCCGCTCCAGGCGTCGGCTTCCCCGGCCGCGCGAGGCGGATGTCGAAGATGTTCCGGAAGGCCCGCGCTGGCGGAGATATGACACTCACGATGCTCTCCTCGAAAGGACCTGATTCACGACCGTCACAATGACATGAGCCGAACCTGGAATTGTCCTCATTATAGCTTTCTTCACAGAAAATCAGCAAGATTGTGCATGTCATGAAACGACAAAGCGCCGCCCAAAAGGCGTCTCCGATCGTATGCCAAACGAGCGGTTCGAAGTGGACCGAGCACCTCGTGATCATGACTGGTTAACCATTGGGACGGGGAACGTAAACCATTCCCGGGTGATGAGTTCTTCCATGCGGAGATTTCGCCTGTCCTTCGGGGGTTCGTTGTCGGCGCTTGCCGACAGACTGCGCCATGCGATTGTCAGCGCCTTGCCCGCTGCGGTATCCCCGAAGGGAAATCGTCGCACGGGCTTGATGTCATATCGCCTCTCCCTGCTCTTCGCGGGACTGCTGTGCGCCATCGGCGCGGCAGTCATCCTTCTTCAGGCCAGCCGGTTCGCCAGCGACGAGGCGGCGGCGGAAGCCGAGCGAACCGTCACGGTCCAGCAGACGGCGGAGCGGTTGGCGGAGCTCTTCATGCCGCTGCGCCATGTCGCCGACAGTGGCCGCCTTCTCGATCCCCCGCAGGACACGCCGGCCCTGACCCGCCTCCTTGCGGACACCGAGGCGGCCTCCTCCTATCTCCATCGGTTCGCCGTGTACGCGAATAACGGACGGCTTCTGGCGGCGACCACGCCCGACCACCCGCCCGATCGGCCGGAATTGTTTCGCTTCGCCTTCAACCCTGGCCCACCGGTCTCCCTCGGAAGGTTCCGGCGGGGCGTCAGTGAACTCGAGGTCCTGGCGATAGCCCGGGATCTCACCCCCGGCGGCAGCTTGATCGCAGTGGCCGAGATCATACTGGCTCGGGACCCGGCCCCCGGTTCGGAGTCCGCGACATGGCGGCTGTCGCTCCCGGGCGGGCAGGAGATGAACCTTCCGATCGGGTTCGCCCCACCTTCCCTTCCGTTCGGTCCGCAACACTGGCTGTACACCCGGATCGGCTCGGTTGCCGGCTGGTGGCTGCCGGGTCCCAGAACCTACGTCGCGGACGTCCCCGGAACCGATGTCGCGCTCCGTGTCCACGTCGCGCGACACCGCCCGGGCGAAACCCACCTCGGCGCGCTCATGGTGGGTCTTGTGGCGCTCCTGAGCGGGGCCGCCACAGGAGGCGTCCTGTTGACAAGGTTGTTGCGGGATCTGGCACGTCTTGAAACCGCCCGGGAGACGGAGTTGCGTGTGCAGAGGGTTCTTGGCGCGATCGCCCAGGACGCCCGGACACCCCTTGGAAGCATCCATGGTTTCGCGACCCTTCTGACGGAGACGGATCTCCATCCGGAACAGGCGGAATGGGCGGGACGGATCCAAGCCGCCGCCCAGTCCCTCAGCATCTTGATGGACAGTCTCGTGGATGTCGGCGACGAACCGGATGGTCCAATCGATCTCAATCTCACGGCCGTCCGCCCGGACCTCGTGATCAGGGAAGTCGTCGGACTTTTCGAGAACCAGGTGCAGGATCGCGGGCTTGAACTGCGGACACGGATCGAAAACTCTGTCCTGGAATATTTCGAACTTGATGAAAAGAAAATTCGCAGAATACTATTTCATGTTGTTCACAATGCTGTCAAATACACGCAACGCGGTGAAATATTTGTTCATACCTACGTCGAGGATTTGGACGGAGACGCGCGACATCTGGTGATCGACGTCGAAGATACCGGCCCAGGGGTGCCGCCGGAGGAACGCGAGATCATTTTCGAAAGGTTCAGGCGTGGCCAGGGCAAGAACATCTCTCCGGATGGCCTCGGGTTGGGATTGTTCGTGGCCAGGCGACTGGCGCGGGCGCTCGGAGGCGACGTCACCCATCAGGCTCGTGACGGGGAGGGAAGTATCTTTCGGATCCTGATCCGGACGCGGCAGGCGCAATCGGTGCCGACGCTGACGTCGCTGCGGGGAAAGACAGCTCTGCTGGTCGGCTTCGATCCGGTGCAAAGGGCACGGCTGTCGGCCACCCTGCATCGGCTGGGGCTCGTCACCGAAACCGCTCCGGACGGCTTCCTTGGCCTGGGAACGGCGGAGCGGATGGCGGCAACGCACGGCGACCTGGACGTCATCCTGTTGGACGAGACTCTCGGCAACATGCCAGCGGAAATATTCCTTCGCCGACTGCGCTCGCTCTCGATGTTCGAATCCCTGCCGGTGATCCTGACCTTGCGCAGGGGCCGCAAGCCGGAAACCGACACGACACTGTTCTCGGCAAGTATCCACGACGATACCGCGGTACCTGATCTGGAACAGGTCCTCGTTCACGTCCTGAAGATTGATAATAAAAACCCATCAGAACAACGTGGCAATCTAGCCAGGATATTGATTGTCGAGGACAATCACGTAAACCGGCTGCTCCTGGTCGAAATCCTCAAACGCGCTGGCTATTCGACGTTCATCGCCACGGACGCCTATGCCGCGCTGAACATGCTCGAACGAATCATGGTTGATCTGGTCGTTCTCGACATCGCCCTGCCAGGCATGGACGGCATCGAGCTCGCCACGCGCCTGAAGGCCGCCAATCGCACCCGAGCAATTCCATTGATCGCCGTGACCGCCTATGACGACGGGGCGACACTGGAACGGGCGCGGGAAGCGGGTGTCCTCGACATCCTTTCGAAACCCCTCGACAGTCAGAAGCTCCTCCGTGTGGTCGGCGAAACCCTGAAGCGCGCGCGCATGAGCCTGCCGGCTGACGAACCGCCGGCCAACGCCGCCGGGGTGGAGGATGAGGTTCTGATCAACCCATCCTATCTCGAGGCCATGTTCCTGGATGCTGGGCCATCCCGCACCCGTGCCGCGCTTGGCGAGTTCATCGACCAGGCGTCGCGGGACGTCCCCCGTCTCGCGGAACTCCTCACCAGCGGCATCGCGCCGACGGATCCAGACTTCATCCAGAAGCTGAAACAGGACGCTGAGAATGTCGGCGCCGCGCAGCTCGAGGTCGAGCTCGACAGCGTGCTGGCAGCGCTCGGCGCGAACGACCTGTCTCTCGCCGCCTCGCACGCGGAAGCCGCCGAACGCCTCTGGCCTCGTACTCGCGTAGCCCTGCTGCGGACACTGGCACGTTGCGAAATCCGCTACGAGCGACGCGGCTCCGGAAAGTAGTGTAATATGACGTGTTTACTGTTCAGAGCCGCTGATTCGACATCTTATTTCCTGCGCCCGTCGTGAGATTTGTTCGATCCTGATTCGTGCTTTCTCTATGTATTTGGCGCCAGGCTCGATAAACAGTATGGATACGCAACGCATCTCGTCCCGGGTTGCCAGCGCCGCTCCATATGGCCCGAACGTGTCGTCGCCCAGTTGCATGGGCGAGTAGCCTTCCTCCGCCAAAAACCCGCACATCTCCGAAAGACACTGGTTGAGGAAGATGATCGTCTGGAGGTCATGCTCGGCCTGTCGAGCGATGCGCGCCAAACCTCGCGACAGGCGGGAGACATCGACCCCGAGCAGATACGCATCTCCGGCTTCCTCGATGACGAATTTGAGAAAGTTCGCTTCGAGGTGACGAGCTCTCCCCCTGGAGCGCCAGGCATGGCTTGCAGGAGATCCTCCAAGGCGTCGACGACCAGAGCCGTCCTGAATTCCCGCAGCGGGAACCGCCGCTCGAACCCCCGCGCGAAGGACGCCTCGTAATGTTTTGCCGTCGTCGCGATCACCCCTCGACAGACCCTGTCCATCAGGATCATCGCCGGCAGCGCGATGATGAACGCCAGCGCGTCATGGATACCGGATGGAGCGCCAATCCCAAGGATTCGCGTCACGCCGCCCGCGATGGTGAGCAGGAGAACGAGGACCAGGACGTGATGAGTGAACACCACTGTCGGTGAACGAACCGGCACATGGATAGGTCGCCAGCCGAACCTGATGGATGGCCGCGCCCCCTGCCCCGCCTCGGAAAGCTCCAGGCGAGCCGCGGGTTCTCCCTTGGCCGCCGAACGCGCCGCCGCCCAGGCATCGGGAACGCCCCAGGCGCCCAGCAGAAAACAGGAAAGGCGCCATGCGATCGTCCCGGCGATCGCACCGCCGAGGCTTGCCACGGCGATGTCCAGCCAAGGCTGTTCCATTATTTCTCCCAAGGCTTCCACGAAGCGATCGGCGCGGCAGACATCCATCAAAGATTGATCACACGATCGTCACCAGACACTCTGAATCCACGGTTAACCCTTGATCAGATGAAAAATTGAGCGGGAAGCCATCGAGCGCGGCGACAAGGCGCTGAACGCGACGAAGAACGCGGAGCGCAATCAAGTCGCTCTGTCGGAGTGACGAGAGCGGCGACGGCTGTCCTCCAGGGTCGGATGCGCGCCCAAGCCTGATTCTCGCTCCAGGTTTCCTGCGGGGGTCCCGGCATTCGGCATGGCCAGAAATCTCCGGTGCGACAACCAACACTTAATGGAAACGTCCCAGACTGCTTCACAGACACCCCTCTCGCCCGGGAGCAGGACATGGACGGTTCAGGCTTCACTCAACCGCGTTCGGCCAAGCCGACGACTGACGGTTCGACCGACGCGTCGCCGGAAGCCGTGCTCGCGCTCGCCCGTTCCGCGCGCAGCCTCGCGGCCAGTAAAGTTCGAGAAATCCAGGGGATCACGCAGCAAACCCGCATTCTCGCGCTGAACGCGACGATCGAGGCGGCGCGCGCCGGGGAGGCCGGAAAAGGCTTCGCGGTGGTCGCCAACGAGGTGAAGGCCGTCGCCGATACCATCGCGACCATCGCCGGCGGCATGGACAGCGAACTCAATGTCAGTTTCACCCGGCTCGCCGACGTGGCGCAGGTGATGATATCGGAGGTGCGAGGCCAGCGTCTGGTCGATCTCAGCCTGAACGCGATCGAAATCATCGACAGGAACCTTTATGAGCGAACCTGCGACGTGCGGTGGTGGGCGACCGACGCGGCCGTGGTCGAAGCGGTCGAAAAAGGCTCCGAGGAAGCACGCGAATTCGCTGGCCGACGGCTCGGGGTCATCCTCTCGGCCTATACCGTCTACCTCGATCTCTGGATTGCGGATGCCAAAGGCAAGGTCATCGCCACTGGACGATCCCAGGAATTCCCTCTCGCGGTCGGCGCTGACGTGTCTGTCGAGCAGTGGTTCCAGCAAGCGTTCAAATCCCACAGCGGAGACGATTTCGCAGTCTCGGAGGTGCGCAACGAGCGCCTGCTGGGCGGCCGTTCGACCATCACCTATTCGGCGGCGATCCGGAAGGGCGGAGAGCGGTTCGGCGTGCCGCTCGGCGTGCTCGGCATCCACTTCGACTGGCAACCGCAGGCAGAAACGGTGCTGAAAGGCATCAGGCTCGGTCAGGGTCGCGAAACCCTGTCGCGGTGTCTGATCATCGACGCGAAGGGCCGCCCGCTTGCCGAATACAACCCGGCAGGAGCCATCACCGGCATGGTACCGGAGGCGGTGCTCGGCTCCCCCTCGGGCTTCCGGCAGGACGGAGACGTCATCACCGCGTGGCATCTGACACCCGGATACGAGACCTATCGAGGACTTGGATGGAGGGGAGTCATTCAACAGAAGACGTCTGGCTGATCAGAGCAACGGCAACAATACTACAAAAAACGGAGGAAGGTATGAAACATGTCATGAAAATCATCGACAGGATCTCCCTCTCGTGGCGGATCGTCCTGTCGAGCGCGCTGCTGGGCGTGGTCATGTTCGGCACGACGATCTGGATCGTCGCCGATCACAAACGACACATGATCCTGGAGATGGAGCAGGCCGGGCTGACCTCGGCGCTGGCGCTTCTCAAGGACGCGGCAGGCGGCGGCCAGGAACGTCTTGTCGCCGAGGTGCGAGACGGGGTGCTGTTCATCAACGGCAACCGCATGAACGACGCCAATGAGGTGGTCGATCGCGTGCGGCGTTCGATGGGCGCGGTGGCGGCCATCTTCCTGGGAGATCTCCGCGTCGCGACCAACGTGACCCGCCCTGACGGCTCTCGGGGGACCGGAACGAGGCTGGCGCCTGGTCCGGCCTATGACGCCTCGATCACCCGAGGGCAGACCTATGTCGGTCAGAACGAGATCCTGGGGCGGATGCATCTCACGATCTACGAACCGCTGCGCG
>Ga0272446_1004417_pt1 | contig 16656 bp, 14 predicted proteins | sample YNPCB0061_FD_194587 | JGI IMG/M metagenome (GOLD analysis project Ga0272446, IMG submission 194587) | Hot spring microbial mat communities from Yellowstone National Park, WY, United States - YNP-CB-006-1 | ecosystem: Environmental > Aquatic > Thermal springs > Hot (42-90C) > Sediment | place... | reverse complement strand
TGACATGGCGCCTTTGGAGATTGCCGGCAAATATGCGCAAAAAGATGAGGAGTTGTTTCGCAATCCCGGCATCCAGGTCTACGATTGGAAAGTGCCGAAAGCGGATGGGACCTTTCGGGACGTTATTTTCAGCAAGGCGACTTTCACCGATTCACACGGTAAGGTAGCCGGTTTGGTGGGCGTCATCATGGACATCACCGAACGGAAGCAGTTCGAACAGAGACAGGCCAAGCTGCTGGCCGATTTGAAAGCGTCCAACGATGAGCTGGAACGGGTGGTGGAGCGCGCCAATCAGATGGCGCTCGAAGCCAAAATGGCCAACGCCGCCAAAAGCGAGTTTCTGGCCAATATGAGCCATGAAATCCGCACGCCGCTAAACGGCGTGATCGGCATGACGGGGTTGCTGCTGGATACGGAGTTGACCGCGGAACAGCGAAAATACGCCGACATTGTCCGCTCCAGCGGTGAAAGCCTGTTGACCCTGATCAATGACATCCTGGATTTTTCTAAAATCGAAGCACGCAAACTGGAGCTGGAGACCCTCGATTTTGACCTCTACACCACTTTGGAAGATACTGCCGAGATGTTGGCCCCGAAAGCGCATGAAAAAGGTATGGAGCTGACCTGCCTGCTGGAACCGGAGGTGCCCAGGCTGGTGCGGGGAGATCCGGGGAGGCTGCGGCAGATCGTGGTCAACCTGGTGAACAATGCCATCAAGTTCACTCACGTCGGAACGGTGTCCATTCGGGTGAGCCTGCAAAAGGAAGACGAAGACAGCGCAAGGATACTCTTTCGGGTCATCGATACCGGCATCGGCATTCCAGCGGATCGAATGCACATTCTGTTCGACCCCTTCACGCAGGTGGATGGATCGACCACCCGCAAATACGGCGGGTCGGGCCTGGGGCTCGCCATCTGCAAGCAGTTGGCGGAAATGATGAACGGCTCGATAGGGGTCGAGAGCGCGGAGGGCGCCGGGTCGACTTTTTGGTTCACGGTTTTGCTCGGCAAGCAGCCGGCGGATCGCGTTGCGCCGGAGGAGATGCCGGCGGATTTAAGTGGTGTGAAGGTGTTGATTGTGGACGACAACTCCATCAACCGTCTGCTCATGGCGACGCTGCTGCGCTCCTGGGGGTGTCGCCTGGCGGAGGCCGAGGATGGGGAGACGGCCCTCAGGGTCCTCAAGGAGGCGGCGTGGGACCACGACCCCTTTCAGATTGCGCTGTTGGACATGCAGATGCCGGGCATGGACGGCGCCGAGCTCGGCCAAAAAATCAAAGAGGATGATGAACTTTCCAGCACCTTTCTGATCATGATGACCTCGCTGGGGTGGCTGGGAAGAGTCACCCACAGGGGGCAGGACATCTTCATCGCTTATCTGACCAAGCCCGTGCGGCAAACCCAGCTTCGGGAACAGTTGTCGAAGGCAGTCGGCCACGCAGCGCAGGCGGCTGACGAGAGGGTGGAGATCGCCCCTGTGAAAATGCGCAAAGCCGCAGTCCCAGGGCGACGCTCCAGGATCCTGCTGGTCGAAGACAATATGATCAATCAAAAAGTGGCAACAGCCATTCTAACCAGGCTCGGTTACAGCGTCGACGCCGTCGCCAACGGCCGGGAAGCAATCGAGGCCCTCACCAATATTCCCTACGACCTGGTGCTGATGGATTGTCAAATGCCTGAGATGGACGGTTATCAGGCCACCGCGGTCATTCGCGATGCGACTTCGAGCGTACAAAACCACCAAGTGCCGGTCATTGCCATGACCGCTCACGCCATGACCGGCGATCGGGAAAAGTGCCTGCAGGCAGGGATGGACGACTATCTGGCCAAGCCCATTCAGCCCGCCGAGTTGAGCAAAGTCCTGGATCACTGGCTGGCGCGAGCAGGGGGTGAGGTTACAGGGTCATCGCCACTGCGGCAGACTTTGCCGGAGCAGAAGCGTACTGGTTGATCTCGTCTATTTCTTACATCTTCCAAGCTGCAACGACAAACAGTCCACCTTAAGAAAAATCCTCATTCTAACGGATTTGGGGGACCCTTCCGTTAGCCGCCCAGCGATGCACTGATTAGCGGGTCCTGCAACCAACTGGAATGATAGCCGAACCCGTTGGTTGTTTCAGCTGGACTCCTGAGTCCATTTTTAACTTCAACGGTCCGGGGATTGAAAGGTGCATGCCATGGATATGCAAGGCGGCAATGCCGGCAAACCCTCCGTAGCCAAGGTCCCTCGACACACTTCACGGCCGAATCCATTGCATGCGCCATGGTCTGCCGTGAGCCGGCCAGATCGACGCTGAGCGGTCTGCAAAATCGGCCATTGTGCGGACCACTGGTTACCCCACGCCAACATGGAGCGGCACGCTTCGCCACCCGGCTTTCAGTCTCGGCTTCGCGGCACAGCCTTACGCCCTGCCACACCCCTCACACTCCGTCTTCAGTGTGCCGTCCACCCGCACCCATAAAAATTTCGCCTGCGACGGCTTGCCGAAAGCTCAAATAAGATGTAGCCTACACGCTACGACCCTCCTTCGGCATGCCATCAATGACTGGTATGGTCGAGGATGTCGAGAACGCTCTGCTCCTGCGAAAGTTCAATCTTTAAGTCGAAAACTCGGGCGAGTAACCACAGACGCTGTCCCATGCTGCTCATCAATCCTCCCGTCATGAAACCCTGCGAACCGCCGGCCGGTATTGCCAGGCTTAAGGGGGCCCTTGATCAGCATGGAATCAAGTGCCGCCTGCTGGATGCCAATGTGGAAGGCCTGCTGGCCCTCCTGCAATGGGCAAAACCCGGCGCCGACCGCTGGAGCCAGCGCGCCGTGCGCAATCTGGAAAATAATCTGGTCTTGCTGAGGGATGCCGAAACTTATCGCAATCTCGATCGCTACAAGCGGGCGGTGCACGACTTGAACCGGGTCCTGGAGGTGGCCGCGGCCGATTCGGCGCGAGTGAGCCTCGGCAACTATCAGCAGCCAAGCCTGTCTCCCCTGAACAGCGCCGATCTGCTGCGCCAGGCCGAAAAACCTGAAGAAAATCCTTTCTATCCTTATTTCAGCCAGCGGCTCACGGACATTATCGAAACAGGGGATATCTTGGTTGTTGGGTTTTCCCTGACCTTTCTCAGCCAGGCCCTCTGCACCTTTGCCATGCTCGGTTTTCTGCGGCGCCGATTCCCGCACCTGACCCTGGTCGTGGGTGGCGGGCTGATGACTTCCTGGATGCGAAAGCCTGGCTGGAAAGACCCGTTTGCCGGTCTTATCGACCATCTGGTGGACGGTCCCGGTGAGGACCGGCTGCTCTCCCTGGCGGGTAAAAATGGGCAACAACCGAAAACTTGTCGGCCAAGCTACGGCGAGCTGCCACTGCCGCAGTATCTATCACCGGGTGTGATACTGCCCTACAGTGCATCGAGCGGCTGCTACTGGAATCGGTGTCGGTTTTGTCCGGAGCGGGCGGAACAGAACTGTTACGATCCGGTACCGTCGCCGCGAGCAGCGGAGGACCTCGGCGCGTTGGCGGCGCAGTTCAAACCGGTCCTCATTCACCTGTTGGATAATGCGCTGACGCCGGTTTTGCTGGAAGCGCTGTGCGCAAACCCGCCGGACGTTCCCTGGTATGGCTTCGCCAGGATCACCCGGCACCTGCAGGATGAGGAGTTTTGTCGGGCGCTCAAGCGCGCCAGCTGCGTGATGCTGAAACTGGGTCTGGAATCGGGGGACCAAGGGGTGTTGGATCAGGAGCAAAAAGGGGTAAATCTCGAAGTGGCCTCGAAGGCCTTGAAAAGTCTCAAGAGTGCTGGCATTGCGACCTACGTCTACCTGCTTTTCGGCACTCCGGCGGAAACCGTCGATTCGGCCCGAAAGACCCTCGATTTTACGGTCGCGCACGGGGAACAGATCGATTTTCTCAACCTGGCGATTTTCAATCTGCCCATTCACAGCCCCGATGCCGCAGGACTCGCTACGGAAGTCCTCGATGAAAGCGATCTGTCTCTCTACACGGGCTTTGTCCACCCTCGAGGATGGCATCGTGGGCTGGTCAGGCAGTTTCTTGACAAGGAATTCAAACGGCACACCGTAGTGGCTTCAATACTGCGCAGAGATCCGCCTTTTTTCACTTCCAATCATGCGCCCCTGTTTCGCCTGTGAGTTCCCCCTGCGGAAGGCGCCGATCGCCCTGCAGCCCGCTACTTCGCCAGGCAGGGGTACCATTAAGGACGCGGAATGTAGTCATCGAAGTCCTTGACGGGTCCCGAGCCGGGGCCTTTTGCCGACGGCTTGGGCTGAGCGGCGGACGGATGTTTCTTGAGATAGCACTCGCGCTCCTGATCGATGAGGCCAAACATCGACAGTTTGACCGAGTTGCCATTCTTGTAGACGTCTTCATCGCCGCTGTAATGCTGCAGAATCATGCTGATGCGGTTGTTGTTTTGATCGACGAAGGACCACTTCCAGGCAACGTAAACGTGGAAGGGATCTCCCCGCCATTCCACCGGCTTGCCGAACTTTTCCTTGTAGCGTGCCAGCAATTTTTCGAAGAATTCCTTGCTGGCATCCTCGTACTTCAGGCTGACCCGCAGTATCCGCCCGGGGTCCACGCAATTGCCGTACACGACTTGACCGCTTTTGAAACCGGGCGGCGCAACCACATCGACCTCCGTCAGATAAAGCATGTCACGCATGGGCACCGCCGTGTCCATTTGGAGTTTGTCTTTGACTTGGGAAACGTTGGCCTCCAGCCTGAACCCTCCCAGCTCATGAGGCGCTTCCACTGCGGCGTTGGCGTTGAACGACAGGACCAGGGCAAAAGCCGCCGCCCAAATCAGACCCTGACCAAGATAACCCTTCATCGGCATTTAACCCCTTGTAGAGATCGATAAAGCCGACTCACTCCGGAGTGGCGCAGCGTCTCCCGCCACAGAGCGAATCGGCATAATTGAAATTGCATCCGTTGTCCACACTAACAGATTTTGAACAATTATCAACGAGTTTACAGATCTTCAGCGCGTCTTGGGAAAGTGGACGGTCACACGTTCTTCACCGTCATCTTTATCCACTTCGATTTCGACTTCGATGCTGCTGTCCCTGATGCCCACAGCCAGGGGCGTCTTACCCTTGCTTCCCTCGATGTGGGCAACGCCTTTGACCACCTCCACAATGCTCGCCCCCACCTCCGCACCGGGCGAAGGGAGCTCGGTTTTCCGATATTTTCCAACAGCCTTGTAAGCGCCGTCCTTGCCTTTGGATAAGGTAACCTCCTTGGCGTTGTTGTTGATTCCGTGCAAAACCGCCAGCGCCAGCCACTTCAGCGCACCCTCCTGCTTGTCGGCCTCCTTGCCGACCACTGACATCTCACGGAGGGGATCGGAAGTCGCGTAGCAGTCGCACAGTTCCTGAACCTTTAGGTGTAAGCTTCGTTTGTCTTTCATGGCGTCTATCTCCTTTGCGGTCGAATAGAAAATCTTTTCCTTATTGTCAAATAAGCACGCAAAAAAGATCTGACAAGCGAGTGCGGCTGAAAGTGCAGGGAGCAAATGGCTGACGGGCGGCGGGATGGCGGGAAAAAAGCGGAAGAGCTTGCCGCGTTGCCGGCTCGGGGTGGCATGAGGTTGACTTCATTGTCAACGCCGGGCCTGCTTCAGAACCTGTAAATAAAGTTCACATTCACAATATTGACGTTGTTGGGGCTGCAATCTCCAACCAGATTTCCTCGAAGAAATCCCTCCTTGTTGATGCCGGCAGACCCAAGATCGATGAATTCATAGGCGAGTCCCAATGTGAGGTCCTTGCTCCAGTCGTACTGGACACCGGCGGCGTAGCGAAAGGTCCTGTCAAAGGGCATATCCGGTGAGCGATTCGAGTCGTTACAGGGGGAACTATCGTAGGCTAACCCTGCAGAAAGAAGCCATGGCTCACTCACCCTGTACTGAGCTCCTATGGCGGCATGCCAGGTATCCTTGAACCCAACGTTACTGTTGAAACCTTTTGTCGTCTCTGGATTGACGCTCAAGGATATGTCGACATCACCAAACTGGCTCCAGTCTTGCCAACCAACGTTGCCCATGATGGCGAACTTATCGGTGATTTGCTGATAGGCGCTCACCATGATCCACTGCGGGATGGTGAAATCCATTCCGACTGTTGCGCCGATCAAACCCAGCCTGCTGAGGACGCCGCTCAAAACCGGCCCCACTCCATTCAGTTCAGGCACATCGTTGAAACTCACCTTTACAGGCGAATAGTAGGTGACACCAAAGCGCGTTCCTGGCCTTGGTTCCACGAGCAAGCCGAATCCGCCGCCAAAGCCAAAATCGTCGTCCTCATATTTGAGTTGACCATCCGGCTCAACCAAAAGATTGCGGATAGCCGACTGGCTGTGCAACATGGAATACAAAACGTTGGACATCGCCCCGACAGACAGCCAGTCATTCACTTTGTAGGCAACCGAAGGTGAAATGGCGAGGGTCAGGAAATCTGATTTTTCAACGTAGTAGCGCCCCACCCAATTGTCGCCGTAGTCAAGCCCCAAACCGAAATAAGAAAGCAGACTGAAGCCTGCCTTGAACCGATCGGAGAGGCTGTGGACATAATATCCCCCTAATGAAGGAATGACCCCTCCCGCATTGCCCCCGTCCGTTCCGCTGAAAGTGGTGGCCGGGCTGGAGTTGAATTTTGAAGTGATGATCAAAGGCTGCGCCCCGACGAGGAGCTGAGATCGGTCAAGCCGGGTCATACCGGCCGGGTTGGTGAAGGCGGTGGAGGCATCTTCAGCTAACGCGGCCCACCCCGCAGACGCCGTCCCGGTAAGAGGGGAATTGATCTCATACAGAATCAACCCGGACGCAAAGCCGAGGCTTGCAAAAAACAACAGCACAGTGGACATGGAAATAGCGCAGAATACTTTCCTCATCATGCCGCATCCTCCTATTGACAGGGCGTAATGGCAGCTGGAATCCGGCCGTATGTTCTGAGTCGCAACATTAGCATGCAAGGAGTAACGAAACCGATCCGCAGCTGTTACTCACCTCAATAAAGCCGAACAAATTCCGAAGGAGACAACGTTTATTCCGTCTAATCATGTGGGCAGGCTGCTTCCTTACCGGATCTCATGCCGACATTAAAGCCGAGAGCTTTTCAAGGGTTTAACAAGATCACCGCCAAGCCGTAGAACCCCATCAGCAGCAGCAGGACTGCGGTGAGGAGACCAAGGGGCCAGGGCTCTTTGCGAGGGTAGCCGCTTTGCCGAAGCCGCTTCGCGATCCGCAAGTGCTGGAGTATGGCCGCAAACAGCCCCAGCACACCGAGCAAGATGAAACCTCCGCCGAACACCTTGGCGGTGTATAAGGGATCAGCTTCCCTGCCAACTTTTTGCAGGTACTCCAAAGCCCTGCCGATGCCGAAACCGAAGCCGATCAATGATAGCGAAGTGCGGATCCACGCGATCAGCGTGCGATCATCCGCCCAGTGGGTTCGGTCTGCGGACATGGCGGTACGTTGGCGGGCCAGTTCAGTGCGCTCTTTGGCCAGGTCGGTGGTCGTGCTGGCTTCCTGGATTTCATTTTGGGCCGATTCAGTGATTTTAACGGGCTCCAGCGATATTCCATCGTTCATGCGGCCTCCGAGAGAGTCATCCGGCGCTTGCTCCAGACCGAGTACGGAACGGCCAGCAGCGCCCCCAGGATCATATAGCTCAAAAGCGTGGGTACAAATTGCTGTCCGTAACCGGACAAATTCGCGATGTACAAGGCAAGTCCCATATTGCGCGCGATGCCGGCGATGGCGAGAACGGAGCGCCGCGCCTGCGGTGGACCGCTCAGCAGGTGACCGATGGCCAGGGAAGCCCCCCCAATGATGATGATCACGGCGGTGGGTAGTCCCCCCAACCACAGCATTGCCCGAAGATTGGGTTCAAGAACAAGAAAAGCGATTAGTACCAAAACTAATAGAATCAACAAAATATTTGAGATGACCCGCACGGGCCTGGCAATGCGCGCGGCGAGACCCGGCGCAAAGCGTTGGATGAGCAGCCCGGTGATCACGGGCAAGAAGGTCACCTGGCCGACCTGGGAGGCCACATTGAAGGCGGTCACCCGTTCAGTGAGCAGTTCCCAACGCAGGCCAAAAACCAACAGGATGAGCGGCGTAACCAGGACCGCCAGCAAAGCCAGCGTCAACTGCAGACTGGCGGCATAGTCCGGAGCCCCCCCGGCCATCTCAATTCGTTTATACATCAGTGGGGGGCCCGGCGCAGCCGCCAACACCGCCAGCCCGGTAGCAACGGCAGGCGGCAGCTCAAACAGCCGCAGCAACAGACCGACCACAAGAGGGACCAGCACGATCACCGCCAGCAGGGAACGCAACAGCAATGCAGGGCGACTCCATAGAAAGGTCAAGTGCTCGAAGGAGTGGTTGAGCCCAAGGGCGAACATGAGGCTAAAAATCGTCAGCGAAACAAAGCTGAGGACGATCACATTGTCCACTGAGCAATTCTCCTGGTTTGGAGGCGCCCTTTGAGGGGCCCCAGGTTAGGTCCCGAACCCGCCAGGCCTGGGCCACCGCGAACGCAAACCCAAAGATCAGCGCCACGACGCCAACCGCCTCAAAGGCAAGACCTGTCATCTTAAAGAATTCCGCCACCAATTCCTCAATCCTCGTAACCCTTTGATTTCATCTCAGCCGCCAAGGATACGAAGGTCACCGAGAGGAATTCATGCAACCCGTTGCTGTCGTTTCAGGTTGCTGCGGGCTCTTGGTAGCGTGGATCAAAAAGTGCAAAAGTACAGTAATAAGAAAACGGGGATGAACACTATCGACTTCATAATCGGGTCCTTTCTTTGGATGAAACCACTCAAGGCAGGCAGTTTCTCCATCAACAAACCAATGCCGATGACTCGGAAACAGTGTTAATCATGATTTCAGGCGGGCGTATTAGAAGACTCCTGGTCCCCATCAACACGTTGAACCGCTCTGAGCACAAATGTTTATCCAACGCTTCCCGATCCACCCACTGCTGAAACAGGGTGAAGTTGTTCTCGTACTCGATATCTCGGAAGACGTAATGGTCCAAACAGCCTTTTTCATTTCGCGTATACTTAGTCAGTGCGAGCAGCGTTTGTTGGAGCTCCAGGCACTTTTCAGGAAGGGCTTTCAGCTTTATGATGGCAATGATCATAAGCACCTTTCCAGAACGGAAAAACACATTCTTAAAGAGCTTAAGTTGAGGGAGTAGATTGCCGGCTTCAGCCGGCCACTGTCCGGGAACTGCTCCTAACGGCAGAGGTTTCCGCAGGGAATTCGCCCTACCTCCAGCCCTGTCCGTAATAGAACGCGTCCGTCTTGTACGCCAACTGCTCGGCCAGCCGATCGATATCATCCTGAATATCTCCTCCTCTGACCTCCCTGGCGGTGACAAGCCCTCCTTTGATGAACACCGGAATCACAAAGCCGGTCGCGGCAGCCACGCCTCCCGGCAGCGCCATGCCTGGCATGCGGCTGCCCCGTGCCCGACCTTCCACCTCGGAGAGGCGTTGCAGCCCATCTGCCATCATCTGGTAAAGCTGCACCTCGACCTGCAGCATGGTACTTCCCGCCCCAAAGCCGACGACCATTCGCTGCGCCCGGCTTCCCTCCTGGATGTTAACGAACTGGCCCTTCACGACCAGTGCATGAAGCGGGACCGGAGTTGAATCCTTGGCGCGTTGTGCGGCAATGCCGACCGCCTGAAGCTTTTCCACCACCGTCTCGGAAAAGGACCCGGCAATAGCTTGCGCACGTTCGAGCTCCGCTGTGGGCGGGGCATCGTCCGGCGCCACGCTGAAATCGTAAACGAGCAGCACAGGCGGTCGTGGCAGGGTGCCCTTTTCCACGGCTTGCCCGGTTCGCTGGGTGGTTGCAGTGGCGCAACCCATCACAATGGACAGCACAAGGCTGGCAAACAGGACCATGGGCTTTTTGTAAAACTGGATCGTTTTCTTCATACCGTTCTCCCGTCGAGTGATAGCTGGGACTTACTCCAGCGAACAACATGCCGCCGGATTTGACTTGTGTTTGGAGTCAGTCTGCGGCGCCTGCAGGCGAGACCCTCCAGGACAGGAAAGTACGACCATTTCATTGTCAAAATCTGTGCCAGCAGGATTGATTCCTGGATCATGAAGCAAACACATGGTTTTCTATTTCGTAAAATTAGCGATTCGAACTATAAGTTCCCGTCATGCCGGCGAAAGCCGGCATCCAGTGGGTTGTCGCTTTTTTCTGGATTCCGACTTGCGTCGGAATGACGGTTAGTGGACTGAACATCATGAATCGCCAAATTTAGGTATTTATATTCTATGGCGATCAGAGCTTAGGGGGGCATTCAGAGGTGCTCATATATGGCCAATTGCCCATATATGAGCACAAAAACTTGATGGTTGAGAGTGCTCAAACCCTCAGAGCAGCCGCGCCAGGATAAGGACATAAAACACCGCGAAAGTCAGTTGGACTATAGTCAAGGGGACTCCGTATCGGGCGAAAGTGGCAAAGCTCACAGGTCTGCCGTAGCTGGCGCAGATCCCGGCGCCCACCACATTGGCCGAAGCGCCGATGAGGGTCGCATTGCCACCCAACGTTCCACCGAACATCATGCCGACAAATACCGGCAGAGTGAAAGCGGGCCAATCGGTGAAAGCCCTTCCCAGGGCAAGCTCCGGGACGAATTCAGCTGCCACCAGATATCCCTTGACCACCAGAATCATTGCCGCAACCACCGGGATGTTGGCCAGAAAACCAGACGCCAGGGCTACGCCCACGAGCATGACCACGGCCACCGTGAGCAGTTGCGTTCCAAACCACCCATACATTCCGTGAGAAACGCTCTGCAGGATGCCGGTCCTCGTAATCCCCTCCACCATAAGAAACATGCACATGAGGAAAACGAGGGTCTTCCAGTCCACATCCTGAACCACCTTGTCGATGGGCTCGACTTTCACCCCAAAAATGATGAGAAGCGCCAGGGAAGCGCCGACAATGGCCACGGAAGGAGGGAGCAGCGGCGCCGGCATTCTTTCTCCGAAAAGAAAGAGCAAAACCATCACGACCAGCACCAGCAGGGCCATTACACAGAAGCGGGGACGCTCCAGGCGGGGCAGCGGAAGGTCCGCGGGGAGGGATCGTTTGGTTTGCCAAATGTCTTTCATGAGCCATGGAAGGACCGGAATGATTACAAGGACGGAAAGCAGCCCACCCAGGCTCACCTTGCGGAGGTACTCAGCAAAGCTCATGCCGATGGAGCTCCCGACCAGAAAGGTCGCGGGGTCTCCCACCAGGGTCAACAACCCGGCGGAATTGCTGACAATGGCCGTAAGGACAACGGGAGCCACGTAATCGATATTCAGCACCTTGGCAGCACGAATAATGACGGGGGCCAGCAGAATCACAACCGTTGCATTGGGGAGAAAGGCGCACACGGGAGCCGTCAGGACGATGACGCCCAACAGGAAACGCTTACCGCTCCCCCCGGTCGCCCTCAGGAAGTGCGTGCCAAGCAGATCGAATAGTCCCGTGGGCACCAAGGTCCTCGCTACCACCATGCCACCGAAAAGGAGAGAGATGGGCCCTCCGGCAGTCTGCACCGCATTGAGTATCTCATACCCGGTGATGACCCCAAACAAAAGCATTGTGCTGACCCCAAGCAGGGCAGCCAAGACTATGTCGAGGACGTTGAAGGCAATGCAAACGATCACCCCGGCAAAAATGATGGGAGTAACGAACACTTGTAGATCAGTCATGGAAGACATCCCTTTCGCGTCTTCAAGGTTCTTTTAAATCAAAGTCCTCCCGTCATACCGGCGAAAGCCGGTATCCATAAGGCTTTTCTGGATTCCGGCTAGAAGCTTACCGGAATGACGACTTTTGCTGGTTCCCAAGCTCCAGCTTGGGAACCAGCAAAAGCTTGCAGGAATGTCGACTTTCATGTTTCGTTGTGCCCGCCAGGGCATGGGGGTTAGCACTATCCAACTTCGATTGGCCTCATCTCCGGCTCGGCCCGCCATATCCGATATCGCACTTCAACGCCTTCGGGCACGTAGACAACCACGGGCAAACGGCTGTTGTAGCGGATGAGGTGCGGCCCCGCGGCAAGCGTGATAAAGCGGGCCACCTTCGGGGCGTTTGGATCGACCGCCATCAGGGTGCCCCCCATCGGACCGAGCGCCTTGACCATGTACCGTGGAAATCCCCAGCCCTCGATTGTCTCTTCCTTGATTTGACCACCGAAAAAGTAGGTGTTGTTTGCGTCGGTCATAACCGTTTTACCGACGATCAACTCCACCTTGAAAAGAGACTCATCATCGAGCTTCGGCAGCTGAAGGACATGTCGAAGCATTCCCTTCTCCGCTGGGGGAAAAGCTACCAGATTGTCCGCCGCTTCCGGATTTGCCGCGCTAGGCATCGCCGGGGGATTACTATCCTCCATCAGATAGCGGCCGGCAACCCAGCCCACAATGCCCCGATAGCGCACCTTGCACCAACGCTCCCGACCGGCTCGCTGACGTTCGTTTTCGGTCATCTCCAGCCACTCGGCAAAGCCCGGCCCGCCGGTGCAGCCAAGATTTTGAAGACCTCGAGCGTCGTGGGGAATCGCACCGATTTTTCTGCTCTTGGCCGAAGGTTCCGCTCGAATGTTGAGGACACCATTGGCGGCGACGCCGGTGACGGCATAGTAATCCGGTCCGCCATCCGCTGTGGCTGTAGTGCAAACAACCTGCAGAACCGATGCAAACACCGCTAAAGTGATCCATGGGCTTCTCGACAGCATGACTCGCCTCTTTCCAGAAATTGTCATTTTTTCGCTCATTCTCATCGAAATGGCGGAGCATACATGAGACCGCCGTCTCTCCAGAGTTTGTTAAGACCGCGCTCTAATTTCAGCAAACCGTGCTCTCTAAGGTTACGATCAAAGATTTCACCATAATTTCCAACGCTCTCCACTACTCGGATTCCCCAGCCAGGGTTGATGCTTAGTGACTTGGCGATGAGCCCATCCAGCTCTTTCCAGGACCTTGCGCGATAATCGTCTTGGTGCTCGAGCCGCGAACGCACATTGGCCCGGGTGTACCCCCCTTCTTCCGCCCGGATGAGGGTAAAAAGAATCCATCGGACAAGGGTGAACCACTCGTCATCTCCCCAGAGCACGGCCGGTCCCATGGGCACAGTGGCAGTCTCTTCTGGTAAAACCGTGTATTGGTCGGGCCCGCCGGCAGCACCCATGCTTGCGGTGATCAGCTGCAGTTTTTCGGATATGTAAGCCTTGCATCGTCCCTCATGCAGTGCCTCGACCGCCCTGGCGGGTGATTCGAGCGACAGAGGCTGAAAGTTCCAGCCCTTCACGCCGAAAATCTGGGAAAGGTTTCCTTCGTGATTGGTTCCCTTGACGACACAAATGGTGGCCCTATTCAGCTGTGACAGCTCTTGTACCCCGCCGGCTTTCGATACCAGCACCCCCTGTCCATCGTAAAAGAGAACGCCGGCGAAAAGAACACCGAGAACGGCTTCACGTTCCATTGTCCAGGTGGTGTTGCGGACGAGAACATCCACTTCACCTCCTTTGAGCGCTGAAAACCGTGCCGCGGCGGCAAGGGGCACATAGCTTACCTTTTCGGGGTCACCCAGGACCGCAGCAGCTAAAGCCCGGCAGAAATCCACGTCGATGCCGGACCATCGCCCGTTTTGGTCCTGCATGGAAAGTCCCGGGATGCCGTCGCTAACCCCACAACGGAGGTTCTTGCGGGCCTTAATACGAGTAATTGTTTCCCCTGCCTGCGCCGGCGCCGATAGCAGCAGGAGCGTCCAAGTGGCCAAAATGCCTGCAACAATCTTTCCCCAGTGAGTCATGCTACCGCCACCGCTCCAGGTTTTGTTTTAGAAACGATCTCAAAATTCCTTTTCACCGTCACCCCGGCGAAAGCCGGGGTCCAGGAATCCCCGGGAATTCTGGATTCCGGCTTGCGCCGGAATGACGTACAAAGGGGATTGATGCATTTTAAGATAGTCTTTTAGTATTGATGTCCGTTCACAAGCCAGTTTACTGTTTGAGGCGGGATTTATCCCGCCCCATGCATATCAATGGCAAAGACCACCCCTGCCACTGCAGTGTGCTCGACTAATCGCCCCAGGATTGCTCCATCTTTTTCATGACCTGATCGATGGTGAAGCTGGCCGGCTTCATCCGCGGTGGAAACTCGGCGAACGTGGCCAGAAACTCCGCGACCAAAGCCTGCGCGGCATACATCAAGAAGGCGTGATCGATCATCCAGTCCCAATAGGTGTTGGAAGTGATGTCGGCCCGTTCAAAGGGGTCGGTGCGCAGGTTGAACATCTTTGGGATGCGCAGGAAGACGAACGGTTCCGCCCAGATTTGACAAGTGCCCTGGACCCGCTGCTCGGCAAAGACCACCTTCCAGTTGTCGTAGCGCAATGCCACCAGGTCGCCGTCATCGGAGAAGTAGACAAAGCCCGGCCGCGGCCCTTTCTTCTCTTCCCCGGTGAAGTGCGGCAAAAAGTTGTAGCCGTCGAGATGGACCTTGAAGGTCTTGTCACCGGCCCGATGGCCCGCCTTCAGCTTCTCCTTGATGTCAGGCTCTCCGGCCGCGGCCAGCAGCGTGGGCAGCCAGTCCTGGTGGGCGATGATCTCGTTGGAAACCGTACCCGCCGGGATTTTGCCCGGCCAGCGCGCGACCATCGGCACGCGGAAGGCGCCTTCCCAGTTGGAGTTCTTCTCATTGCGGAAGGGGGTCATGGCCGCATCGGGCCAGGAGTTCATGTGCGGACCATTGTCCGTGCTGTACATCACAATGGTGTCCTCGGCGATGCCCAGCTCGTCCAGCAGGTCCAGCATCTGCCCGACATGCTTGTCGTGCTCGACCATGGCGTCGTGGTAGTAGGACTGCCAGCGTCCGGCCTGACCGAGGATTTCCTTGGGCGGGTGCACGCGAAAATGCATCCAGGTGGTGTTGAGCCAGACAAAGAACGGCTTGTCATCGGCATGGGATCGCTTGATGAAGTCCTGTGCCGCCGCGACGAACTCGGTGTCGCAGGTCTCCATGCGCTTCCGGGTCAACGGCCCGGTGTCCTCGATCTTTTGCCTGCCGACGCGGCCCCAGCGCGGGTGCTCGGTGGGATCGTCCTCTTCCGTGGCCCAGGAACGGATCACACCCCGCGGTTTGAATCTCTTGTGGAACTCCGGGAAGTCCTTTTCCGGCGGATAGTCGGGAAGCTCCGGCTCCTCTTCGGCGTTCAGGTGATAGAGATTGCCGAAAAACTCGTCAAAGCCGTGCACGGTGGGCAGATATTTATTCCTGTCGCCGAAGTGGTTCTTGCCGAACTGCCCGGTGGCATAGCCGAGCGGCTTGAGCAGCTCGGCGATGGTCGCGTCCTCGGCCTGGAGTCCGATGTCGGCGCCGGGCATGCCGACTTTGGTCAACCCGGTGCGGTACGGGCTCTGCCCCGTGATAAAGGCCGCCCGGCCGGCCGTGCAGCTCTGCTGTCCGTAGGAGTCCGTGAAGCGGATCCCCTCGTTGGCGATGCGGTCAATGTTGGGGGTGCGGTAGCCCATCAACCCGTCCGAGTAGCAGCTCAGATTGGTGATGCCGATGTCGTCACCCCAGATGATGAGAATGTTTGGCCTTTTCTGTTGTGCCATGCATTGCCTCCCTGGTTGAGTGATTGAATGTCGATATTGACACCGGTGAGGGTCTTCCCGGGCCAATTTGTTCCAATGCCTCACTTTCTATCTTAATCAAGAAAGGTGCACGGGGGTCGGACCAGCTGTGCCGTCTCCACTGTTTCCGAGCCGGCCATGACACTTCTTGAATTTGAGGCCGCTGCCGCAGGGACAGGGCGCATTGCGGCCGACCTTGGTGGACGGAGTTGCCGGTGCGGCATTTTCCTGCGCCAAAACCTGCATCACCTGCTCGGCGGGCAACCCGCGGCGCAGCAGCTCGGCCAGGATTTTAAGCGGCCTGTCGATGTGGCGAAAAAACCGCTTGTAGCCCGCGCACAGATAATTGAGCCCGGGTTCGCCCTCCGGGGAAATGACAAAGCGGTTCTTGGGACATTCCCCATGGCAGGCAAAAAGCACCTCGCACTCGCGGCAGCAGCCCGGCAGGGACTCCAGCTTGGCGCGGCCGAAGCTTGTTTGCCGCTCGGAGCCTGCCAGCTCACCCATGTGGCTTTGCAGGATGTTGCCCAACAAATACTCGGGGTCTACAAAATGGTCGCAGGCGTACAGATCGCCGTTGTGCTCCAGTGCGAGTCCGTGGCCGCAGGTCGGGTCGAAAATGCACATCCCCGATGAAGGCAGGTGCAGCCAGGAGCGCACCGCCGCTTCAAAAGTCTGGACGAAGACCTTGCCCACGTCGCGGCGCACCCATTCGTCGAAGATATCCGTCAGGAAAGCGCCCCACTGCTCCGGTGTCACCGTGCGGTCCGAAACGGTCGTCCCTTCCCGCGAGAGTGTGTCCCTTCCCCCGTTGACTCGCTCGATGGCGGGAATGAACTGCATCCAGCTGGCGTTGGCCTGGTCACGCAAGAACCGGTAGACCTCGAGGGGGTGATCCGCGTTGGTGCGGTTAACCGTGACCAGGACATTGTGCTCGACTCCGTGCTTTTGCAGCAGCCGCAG
>Ga0272446_1004416_pt1 | contig 16656 bp, 17 predicted proteins | sample YNPCB0061_FD_194587 | JGI IMG/M metagenome (GOLD analysis project Ga0272446, IMG submission 194587) | Hot spring microbial mat communities from Yellowstone National Park, WY, United States - YNP-CB-006-1 | ecosystem: Environmental > Aquatic > Thermal springs > Hot (42-90C) > Sediment | place... | reverse complement strand
TTGCCGAGCTTCGCCGCCACCTTCCGCGCCTCGGCCAGCGCCCTGTCGCGCTCCTTCGCCAGCCGCGCGCGCTCGGCGGACAGGTCTATCACATCGGCCAGCGGCAGCATCACCGTCGCCTCGCCCACCACCGCCTGCGCCACGCCCCGCGGCGCCTCGCCGGAGAGCGCACCGACATCCTGCGCCCGCGCCAGCCGCGCGATGATCTCCCGCCAGCGCGCCGCGCGCGCCAGCGTCTCGCCAGACGCGCCCGCCAGCCAGATCGGCACCTGCACGGAGGGCGGCACGTTCATCTCGGCCCGCACGGCGCGCACCTCGCTCACCAGCGCCACCACCCACTCCAGCTCCGCCCGCGCCTCCGCCGCCCCCGGCACGCTCGCCGGCCTCGGCCACTCCGCGCGGATCAGGCTCCCCTCCGGCCCGTAGCCGAAGCGGTCCCAGATCTCCTCCGTCAGGAACGGCATCACCGGATGCAGCAGCCTGAGCAGCACGCCGAGAACATGCTGCGCCGCGCCCTTCACCTCCGCCTTCTCCGGCCCGTCCGGCCCGTTCAGCAGGGGCTTCGCGAACTCGAGGAACCAGTCGCAGAAGGTGCCCCAGGCGAAGCGGTAGCAGGCGGCCGCATACTCGTCGAAGCGGAACGCCTCCAGCGCGGCATCCGCCTCGGCCACCGCACGGTTCGCCGCATCCAGCACCCAGCGCGCGAGCGGCGTCCGCACCGCCTCCGGATCGAACGCCGCATCGGGGGTGATGCCGTTCATCTCGCAGAACCGCGCCGCGTTCCAGATCTTCGTGCAGAAGGAGCGATACCCCTCGACGCGCTGCCGCCCGAGCTTGATGTCCCGCCCCGGCCCGTTCAGCGCGGCGATGGTGAAGCGCAACGCATCCGCGCCATAGGCGTCGATCAGCTCGAGGGGGTCCATCACATTCCCCTTGGACTTCGACATCTTCTGGCCGCGCTCGTCGCGGACCAGGCCATGGATGCAGACGGTGCGGAACGGCACCTGGCCCATGCAGTAGATGCCCATCATCATCATCCGGGCGACCCAGAAGAAGATGATGTCGAACCCCGTCACCAGCACGTCGGTCGGGTAGTATTTCCGCAGTTCCGGTGTCTCGCGTGGCCACCCCAGCGTCGAGAACGGCCACAGCGCGCTGCTGAACCACGTATCCAGCACGTCCGGGTCGCGTTCCAGCGGCACCTCGCGTCCGAAGCGCGCCCGCGCCTGCTCGCGCGCCTCGGCCTCCGTCCGCGCGACGAACACCTCGCCATCCGGCGCATACCAGGCGGGAATCTGGTGGCCCCACCACAGCTGGCGCGACACGCACCAGGGCTGGATGTCGCGCATCCAGGCGTAATAGGTGTTCTCCCACTGGCGCGGCGTGAACACCGTCTGCCCCGTCTCGACGGCGCGCATCGCGGGTGCGGCCAGCGTCTTGGCGTCCACATACCATTGCATCGTCAGCCGCGGCTCGATCGGCACGCCCGATCGGTCGCCATGCGGCACCATGTGGGTGTGCGGCTCGATCCGCTCGACGAGGCCGAGCCGCTCCAGCTCCGCCACGATGCGCCTGCGCGCCTCGAACCGGTCGAGCCCCTCGAGCCCGCGCGTGAAGCCTGGCTCGGCGATGCCCTCCACGGCCTCCAGCTGCAGTTCCGCCAGCGTCACCCTGGCGTCGGCATCCAGCACCGAGGGCATCGCCAGCGCGTGGCGGCGGCCCACCTCGAAGTCGTTGAAGTCGTGCGCGGGCGTGATCTTCACCGCGCCAGAGCCCTTCTCCGGGTCGGAATATTCGTCCGCCACCACCGGAATCCGGCGCCCGACCAGCGGCAGGATGACGTGCCTGCCGATCAGGTCGCGGAACCGCCAATCCTCCGGATGCACGGCGACCGCGGTATCGCCGAGCAGCGTTTCGGGGCGCGTCGTCGCCACCACCAGGAAGCGCCCGGGCTCGCCCTCCACCGGGTAGCGCAGGTGCCAGAGGCTCCCCTTCACCTCCCGGCTCTCCACCTCAAGGTCGCTGATCGCGGTCTGGAACACCGGGTCCCAGTTCACCAGCCGCCGGTCGCGGTACATCAGCCCGTCGCGGTAGAGGCGGACGAACACCTCGACCACCGCTTCCGACAGGCCCTCGTCCATGGTGAAGCGCTCGCGCGGCCAGTCGAGCGACGCACCCAGCCGCCGCAGCTGCCGGCTGATGGTGCCGCCGGACTGCGCCTTCCACTCCCACACGCGGGCGAGGAACGCCTCCCGCCCCATGCTGCGGCGGTCGAGCCCCTGCGCCGCCAGCAGCCGCTCCACCACCATCTGCGTCGCGATGCCGGCATGGTCGGTGCCGGGCTGCCACAGCGCGTCCCGCCCCTGCATCCGCCGCCAGCGGACAAGAATGTCCTGCAGGGTATTGTCCAGCGCGTGGCCGATGTGCAGGCTGCCGGTCACGTTCGGCGGCGGGATCATTATGGTGAAGGGCGCGGCGGGGCTTTCCGGCCGCGCCGAGAAGGCGCCTGCCGCCTCCCACTGCGCGTAGATGCGGCCTTCGAAGGAGGCCGGGTCGTAGGACTTGTCGAGCATGGCGCTTCCCTGTGCCGCCCGCCGCGGCGCGTCAAGGCTCAGCCGGCGGCGCGGTTCACCACCCGCTCGATCTCGCTCCGCACCACGCGCTCGACCAGCGCGGGCAGGTTGGCGTCCAGCCATTCCTTCAGAAGCGGGCGAAGTTCCTCCCGCACCAGCTCCTCGAGCGTCGGGCCGCCGGCGGTGAGCCGTGTCGCCCGCTCCGGCGCGGCGCTCCGGGCGAGGGTGCCGAGTGCCGCGGCGGCGGCGGCGGCGACGGCGGGGGCGACCAGCCCGCCCTCGACGGGGGCGGGCGCGGCGCTGGACGGTTCGGCTGGGCTCACGATCATCTCCGGCGTCAGCGGGAAGGGTTCGTCCTCGGGCGGCGGCGCGGCAGGGCGGGCGGGCGCCGCCTCCTCGTCCTCGCTCAGAATCCGGCGGATGGAGGCGAGGATGTCCTCCATCGAGGGATCGAGCGGCGGCGGCGCCCCTGCCTGGCTAGACACCGCGCTCAGTTCCCCGGCGCGGCCGGGCCGGAGAGGCCGGCCCAGCGGTTGCGCACGGCGTTGTAGTAGGCCTCCATGTCGTAGGCGGCGACCGGCAGGCGCAGGTCCCGCGCCGTCAGGCGCCCCACGGCGGCGGCCAGCGCGTGGCTCGCCGTCACCTGGTTGGCGAGCGCCCGGACCAGCGCGACACGGGCGTTCAGCAACTCCTGCTCGGCGTTCAGCACGTCGAGCGTGGTGCGGTTGCCGACCACCGCCTCCCGCCGCACGCCGTCGAGCGCGATCTCGGCGGCGTTGATCTGCGCCCGCACGGAGGTGACGGTCGCCCGCGTCGCCAGCAGCGATTCCCACGCCTCGTTCGCCTGCTGCGCGGCGAGCCTGCGCTGCTCGTCGATGACTTGCCGCAGGCGCTGCGCGTCCTGCCGCGCCTGCCGCACCGCCGAGTATTCCGCGCCGCCCTGGTAGAGCGGCACGGTGATGGTGGCCACCACCTGCTGGCCGGTGGCGCGCGTGCCGGGCGTCGCCGCGTTGTCGTTGCGGAAGGCCTGCGCCTGCAGGTTCGCCTGCGGCAGCAGCGCCGCCATCTGCACGTCGATGAAGTCGCGCCCCGCCGCCTCGTCGAACAGCGCAGCGACGACCGCCGGGTTGTTCGCCATGGCGACGCGCCGCGCCTCCTCGGCGCTGGCGACCGGCGCGCGCACCGGCTGCGGCGCCGTCAGCCGGCCGGGCTGCTGCCCGACCAGGCGGGCGAACAGGGCCCGGCTGTTCTGCAGCCGCCCTTCCACCTCGGCCAGCTGCGCCCGCGCGCCGGCCAGACGCGATTCGGCCTGCGCCACGTCGGTGCGGGTGATCTCGCCGACGCGGAACCGCTCGTTCGTCGCCTGCAGCTGCCGCTGCAGGACGGTGACGTTGTTGCGGTTGAGCCGCACCTCCTCCTGGTCGCGGATCACCGCGACATAGGCGGCGACCGTGTCGCGCAGCACCGCCTGTTCGGTGGCGAGAAGCCGGGCACGGGCGGCGAGCACCTGGTTCTCCGCCCGGCGCAGCTGCGCCTCGGTGCGGCCGCCGCGATACAGAGGCTGCACGATCGTCGCCGTCACGCCGGCCGGGGTGCGGTTCGTGTCGCGGGTCACCGGGCCGCCGGGGCCGATCGCGCGCGCATACCCCTCCGCGATGCCGGCATTGGCCGAGAACTGCACCGTCGGCCGCCAGCCGGACAGCGCCTGGGGCACGTTCTCGTCGGTCGCGCGCAGCGCGGCCCGCGCGGCTTGCAGCGTCGGGTTGTTGGAATAGGCGAGCGCCAGCGCCTCCTGCAGCGTCTGGCCGGAGGCGGGGAGCGCCGCAAGGGAAAGGATCGCGGCGGGGATCAGCAGGGCGCGCATCAGTCTGTCCTTCGCTCAAGCCCCCGCGGGGGCCCATTTCGGGTGCGCGCGACGCTGCCCCGGGGGCCCGGCGCCGGCGCGGTTCCCAGCCACTATGCCAGATCGGACGCACCGCGCATCCCGCAACCGCACCGCAGCGCGTAACGGACGGAAACGACTAGAAGGTGAACGCCGCCGCGGGCGCGAAGCAGGGCAGCAGCGGCGCCGCGCAGTCGAACAGCGCCAGCACCGAGACCGCGCCCCCGGCCTTGCGCCCGAGCGAGGCGACGCCTACCCCGCCCGGCGCCCGCAGCACCGCGGCGATCCGCCCGCCTTCGGCCAGCCGCGCCGTGGCCGCGGGCGGGAAAGCGGGCGCCGCGCCGTCCAGCAGCACCGCATCGAAGGGGCCGGCCAACGCCGGGTCGTCGAGCGCGCCGGCGGGGGACTGCGCCACCCACAGCGGCCGCGCCGCCTCCGGCACCGCCGCCGCCGCTTCGGCGGCAAGCCGCAGCAGCGCCGGGTGGTCCTCGACCGCCACCACCTCCGCCCCCAGCATCGCCAGCAGCGTCGCCGCATAGCCGCTGCCGGCGCCGAGCACGAGCGCGCGCTCGCCCGGCCGGATGGCCAGCGCCTGGACGAGGCGCGCCGTGGTCAGCGGCTTCAACAGGTGGCGGCCCGGGGCGAGCGGCACGTCCTCGTCGGCATGCGCCACCGCGCGGCGTCCGGCCGGCACGAACAGGTGGCGCGGCAGGCGCGACATGGCATCCAGCACGCGCGGATCGGTCACGCGGTTCGGCCGCAACTGCCCGTCCACCATGTGCTTGCGCGCCGCCGCCTCGTCCATGCGTCCCGCTCCTCGAATCCTGGCGCGGCTTATAGGTTCGCCCGCCGCGGCGCGCCAGCCACGGCGCTTGACCGGCGCGGGGCGGCGGAGGATAGAGGCCGCCCGCGCGCGCGGTCCGGTGGCCGAGTGGTCAGGCAAGGGTCTGCAAAACCCTCTACAGCGGTTCGATTCCGCTCCGGACCTGGCGCAGGGCGGGGTTGCCTCGGGCAGGCGGCTCCGCTACATCGCCGGCCCTGGCTGGTCCCCGATAGCTCAGCTGGTAGAGCACGCGACTGTTAATCGCTAGGTCGTTGGTTCGAATCCAACTCGGGGAGCCATCTTTTCCCGCCCGCCGCGCCGCGCTAGGGCCGGGGCATGTCCCCTGCCCGCTTCGCCCTCTACTGGGCGCCCGAGCTCGATGACCCGCTGCACGCCGCCGGCTCCGCCTGGCTCGGGCGCGATGCCGAGACGGGTGCGCCCGTCCGCCAGCCCGCCGTCCCGGGCCTGGACCTGTTCGAGATCACCCGCGACGCCCGCCTCTACGGCCTGCACGCGACGCTGAAGGCGCCCTTCTGGCTGGCGACGTCCTGGGAGGCGCTGCGCGACGCCACCGCCGCGCTGGCGGCGCGAACCGCGCCCTTCGACCTGCCGCCGCTCGCCGTCACCGACCTCGACGGCTTCCTGGCTCTGACCGAACAGGCCCCCTGCCCGCCGCTGCAGGCGCTCTGCGATCAGGCGGTGGCGGAACTCGACCCGCACCGCGCGCCCTTGACCGAGGCGGAGATCGCCAGGCGCCGCCCCGAGCGCCTGACGGCGGAGCAGCGCGGCAACCTGCTGCGCTGGGGCTACCCCTACGTGTTCGGGGCGTTCTTCTTCCACGTCACGCTGACGCGGCGGCTGACGCCGGAGGAATCGGCGCTCGTCCGCCCGGCGGCGGAGGCCGCGGTCGGCGCCGCGGCACGCCATCCGCGCCGCGTCGCCTCGGTCTGCCTGTTCAGCCAGCCGGAGCCCGGCCAGCCCTTCCGCATCGCCGAGCGCTTCGCCCTCTCCGGCTAGCGGTCCGGCGTCGCCATCGGCACCACGGTCTTCACCAGGCTCGCGTCGAGCGACTCGTACTCGTGGTAGCCGATATGGGCGTAGAGCTCGGCCCGCGTCTGCATCCTCGGCAGCATGGACTTGGTCGAGCCCTCGCGCGCGATGGTGGCGTAGAGCTCCTCCATTGCCTTGTTCGCCACCCGCATGTGGGAGACGGGCCAGATCACGATGCCGTAGCCCATCGCCTCGAACTCGTCGGCGGTGAAGAAGGGCGTGCGGCCGAACTCCGTCATGTTGGCGAGCAGGGTCACCCCCGGCATGCGGCGGGCGAACTCGCGGAACATCTCCTCATTGTGCAGGGCTTCCGGGAAGATCGCATCCGCCCCCGCCTCCAGGTAGCGCTTCGCGCGGTCCACCGCCGAATCCATGCCCTCGCTCGCCACCGCATCGGTGCGGGCGATGATGTAGAGGTGCTTCCGCGCCTTCCGCGCCGCCGCCACCTTGGCCGCCATGTCGTCGGCGCTCGCCAGCTTCTTGTCGTTCAGGTGGCCGCATTTCTTCGGCAGCAGCTGGTCCTCGATGTGCACGGCGGCGGCGCCGTTGTCCTCATAGGTGCGGACCATGTGCATGACGTTCAGCGCCTCGCCGAAGCCGGTGTCGCCGTCCACCAGCATCGGCAGGCCCGCAGCGCGGGAGACTTGGCGGATGTAGAACGCCACCTCGTCCAGCGTGATCATGCCGAGGTCGGGCAGCCCCATCGTCGCGCTCATCGCCGCACCCGACATGTACACGGCGTCGAAGCCCGCATGCTTCGCCATCAGCGCGGCGATGCCGGTGTGCGCGCCGGGCAGGCGCAGGATGCCCGGGCGCTTCAGCAGCTCGCGGAAGCGCACCCCGGCGGGGGCGTCGGGCAGGTCGTCGGCGATGATGTAGGGCATGGCGGTCCTCCGGTCCGGCTCCGGGGTTAGCAGCCGCCGCGCCGGCCGGCCAGAGCGGGGTGTCTTTCCCTCCCGGCCCCGCGCCACTAGGTTCCGCGCCGACCGACAGGAGATTGCCGCATGGAAATGACCGGAGAGCGCCGCATCCCGGCGCCGCGCCAGGCCGTCTGGGACGCGCTGAACGACACCGAGGCGCTGCGCGCCGCGATCCCCGGCTGCGAGACGCTGGAGCGCACGGGCGAGAACGAACTCTCCGCCCGCGTCGCGGTGAAGCTCGGCCCCATGGCCGCGAAGTTCACCGGCAAGGTGCAACTCACCAACGTCAACCCGCCCGTCTCCTACACCATCGGCGGCGAGGGCAATGGCGGCGCGATGGGCTTCGCCAAGGGCGGCGCCGACGTGTCGCTCGTGGAAGCCGGCCCGAACGAGACGGTGCTGACCTACAGCGTGAAGGCGCAGGTCGGCGGCAAGATCGCGCAGCTCGGCGCGCGGCTGATCGACAGCACGGCCAAGCAGATGGCCGACCAGTTCTTCGACCGCTTCGCGGCCAACCTGGCCGCCGCCCAGCCCGCCGCCGCCGCCGGCGAGGCGCCGGCCCCCGCCCCCGCGCAGCCCGCGGCGCTGAACCTGCTGACGCTGCTGCCGAAGGAATGGCTCGGCCTGCCGATGCTGTTCTGGGGCGGGCTCGTCGTGTGGCTGTTCATCCTCGCGCTGATGTTCCTCTGATGGCCATGCCGGACAGCGTGGCGGCGACCGAGGCGCTGCTCGCCGGACAGGGCTACGTCGCCGACCGCGCGCTCGCGACGGCGGTGTTCCTTGCGCTGAAGATGGGCCGGCCGCTGTTCCTGGAAGGCGAGCCCGGCACCGGCAAGACCGAGATCGCCAAGGCGCTCGCCGCCGCCCTGCCGCGGCGCCTCGTCCGGCTGCAGTGCTACGACGGCCTCGACATCAGCGGCGCCGCCTATGAGTGGAACCACGCCCGCCAGCTGATGGCGATCCGCCTCGCCGAGGCCGCCGGCACCGCCGAGGACCGCGCGCGCGTCGAGCACGACATCTACGACCGCAAATACCTGCTGGAACGGCCGCTCTTGTCGGCGATCACCGGCAGCCCGGCGCTGCTGCTGATCGACGAGCTCGACCGCGCCGACGAGCCCTTCGAGGCCTTCCTGCTCGAGATCCTGGCCGATTTCCAGATCTCCATCCCCGAACTCGGCACCCTCCGCGCGGAGACGCCGCCCGTGGTCGTCATCACCTCCAACCGCACGCGCGAGGTGCATGACGCGATCCGCCGGCGCTGCCTCTACCACTGGGTCGGCTATCCGGACGCGGCGCGCGAACGCGCGGTCCTCGCCGCCCGCGCGCCCGGGCTGCCGGCGAAGCTGTCGGAACAGGTGGTGGCCTTCGTGCAGCGCCTGCGCAGCGGCGAATGGTTCAAGCTGCCGGGGGTGGCGGAGACGATAGACTGGGCGAACGCGCTTGCCGCGCTGGACGCGCAGGAACTCGACCCGGCGATGGTGGACTCGACCCTCGGCGTGCTGATGAAATACGAGGACGATCTGGCGAAGCTGCGCGGCGCGGAAGCCGCCCGCCTCGTGTCGGAGGCGCGCGCCGGGTGAGCGCCGCGGGCGCCCTTCCTGCCAACATCATCGGCTTCGCGCGGCTCTTGCGCCGCGCGGGGCTGCCCGTCGGCCCGGCGGAGACGCTCGCGGCCGGCGAGGCGCTGTCGCTCGCCGGCCTCTCCGACCGCGCCACCGCCCATGCCGCGCTGCGCGCCACCCTCGTCCACCGCCGGGAACATTTCGAGCTGTTCGACCACGCCTTCGACCTGTGGTGGCGCGACCCCGAGGCAGGCCGGCACGCCCGCGCCATGGCGCTGCTCGACGGCTTCAAGGAAAAGACCAAGCCGCCGCCGGCGGCACGCCGCGTGCAGGAAGCCCTGCACGAGCAGAAACCCGCACGCGACCCGAAGCCCGACGAAGGCGAGCAAAAGCTCGACGTCGCCATGACGGTGTCGGAGCAGGAGCGGCTCCGGCAGATGGATTTCGAGGCGATGGGCGCGGCGGAGATCGCCGAAGCCAAGCGCCAGATCGCCCGCCTCGTCCTGCCGCTCGACGACCGCCCGACCCGCCGCTTCCGCGCCCACCCGCGCGGCCCGCGCGTGGACATCCGCCGCACCATCCGCGCCAGCCTGAGAAGCGGCGGCGAGGTGCTGGCGCTCGCCCGCACCCGCCGGCAGGTGAAGCCGCCGCCGCTGGTCGCGCTCTGCGACATCTCCGGCAGCATGACGCGCTATGCGCAGATCCTGCTGCATTTCCTGCATGCGCTGGCGAACCGCCGCGCGCGGGTGTCGGTGTTCCTGTTCGGCACGCGCCTCACCAACGTCACCCGCGCGCTGGTGAGGCGCGACCCGGAAGTGGCCTTCGAGATGGTCGCGCGCATCCTGCCCGACTGGTCGGGCGGCACGCGCATCGGCGACAGCCTGTCGTCGTTCAACCGCCTCTGGGCGCGGCGCGTGCTGGCGCAGGGGGCCGTCGTGCTGCTGATCACCGACGGGCTGGACCGCCAGGGCGCGGAGGGGCTGGCCGAGGCGACGGACCGCCTGCAACGCTCCTGCCGCCGCCTCGTCTGGCTGAACCCGCTGCTGCGCTTCCAGGGCTTCCAGCCGAAATCCCAGGGCGCCCGCGCGCTGCTGCCGCATGTGCACGAACACCGGCCCGTGCATAATCTCTCCAGCCTGAAGGCGCTGGTGGACAGCCTCTCGGGCCAGCCGCGGAGGACCGCATGAGCGACGCATCCGACATCCTCGACCGCGCCGCCGCCTGGGCTGCGGCGGGCGAGGAGGTGGCGATCGCCACCGTGGTGCAGACCTGGGGCTCCTCCCCCCGCCCGCCCGGATCGCGCCTCATCCTGACGCGCTCGGGTCGCATGGAAGGCAGCGTCTCGGGCGGCTGCATCGAGGGCGCGGTGGCCGACGCCGCGCGCGAGGTGCTGGACGGCGCGCCGCCGCGGCTGCTCGAGTTCGGCGTCTCCGACGACCAGGCCTGGGCGGTCGGCCTCGCCTGCGGCGGGCGCGTGAAAGTGTTCGTGGAGCGGCTGTCGTGAAGGCCGAAACCCTTGCCCGCCTGCGCCAGGCCATCGCCGCGAAGCGCCCGGTGGTGCTGGCGACAAGGCTCGCCGACGGCGCGCAGCTGCTCTGGCCCGAGGACCCGCTGCCGGAGCCCTTGCCCGCCGCGGCCGAGGAAGCCGCCATCTCCGACAAGGCGCGCACCATCGAGACCGGCGAGGACACCTGGTTCCTCCACCCCCACTGCCCGCCGCTGCGGCTGCTCGTCATCGGCGCCGTCCACATCGCCCAGGCGCTGGCCCCGATGGCGCAAGCGGCCGGCTTCGCCGTCACCATCATCGACCCGCGCCGCGCCTTCGCCACTGCGGACCGCTTCCCCGGCGTCGCGCTCCGCGACGACTGGCCGGACGAGGCGATGGCCGACCTCACGCCCGATTCCCGCACCGCCATCGTCACCCTCACCCACGACCCGAAGCTCGATGACCCGGCGCTCGATGCGGCGCTGCGCTCGCCCGCCTTCTACATCGGCGCCCTCGGCTCGACGCGCACTCATGCCAAACGTGTCGCGCGGCTGAAGGAGGCCGGGCACGCCGACGCCGCCATCGCCCGCATCCACGCCCCCGTCGGGCTCGACATCGGCGCCGTCACCGCGCCCGAGATCGCCGTCTCCATCCTGGCCGAACTCGTCGCCGTCCGCCGCGGAGCAACGCCATGAGGTTCGGCCCCGTCCCGCTCGCCGAGGCGCGCGGCGCCATCCTCGCCCATACCCAGCGCCTTTCCGGGCGCGTGCTGAAGAAGGGCACGGTGCTGGATGACGACGCGATCGCCGCGCTCGCCGCCGAAGGCCACGCCGAGGTCATCGCCGCCCAGCTCGAACCCGGCGACGTGCCGGAGGACGAGGCGGCGAAGCGCCTCTCCGACGCGCTGGCCGCCCCCCACCTCTCCGCCACCCGCGCCGCCACCGGGCGGGTCAACATCCTCGCCGGCACCCGCGGGCTGCTCGTGCTGGACCGGGCGCTGGTGGACCAGGTGAACGCGCTGGACGAGGGGCTGACGCTCGCCACCCTGCCCGACCATGCGGTGGTGGAGGCGAAGGAGATGCTCGCCACCATCAAGATCATCCCCTTCTCCGTCCCGGGCCAGGTGCTGGCCATCGCGGAGCTGCTGCTGAAGGGCGGGCGGGCCATCGCGCTCCACCCGTTCCGGCCGCTGAAGGCGGGCCTCGTGCTTTCCACCCTCCCCGGCCTCAAGGACAGCATCCTGGACGGCACGGTGGAGGCGACGCGGGAGCGGGTGGAGGCGCTCGGCGGCACGCTACTGCCGCCGGAGACAGCCCGCCACGACAGCGCCGCCATCGCCGAAGCGCTGTCCCGTCTCTCGAAGCAAGGCGCCGAACTCCTCCTCGTCGCCGGCGCCTCGGCGGTGGTGGACCGGCGCGATGTCGCCCCCTCGGCCATCCTGCGTCTTGGCGGCCGCATCGAGCATTTCGGCATGCCGGTGGACCCGGGGAACCTGCTCTGCCTCGGCCGCATCGGCGAAACGCCGGCCATGGTGCTGCCCGGCTGCGCCCGCTCCCCAAAGCTCAACGGCTTCGACTGGGTGCTGCAGCGCCTCTTCGCCGGCCGCCCGGTCACCTCGCGCGACATCATGGGCATGGGGGTGGGGGGCTTGCTGAAGGAGATCGAGACCCGCCCGATGCCGCGGGCCGAGGCGCCGAAGACCCCGCCGCCCGCCCGCGCGCCCCGCCGCCCGCGCCGCGTCGCGGCGCTGGTGCTCGCCGCCGGCCGCTCCCGCCGCATGGCGCCGCTGAACAAGCTTCTGGTCGCCGATGCCGCCGGCACGCCGATGATCGCGCGCGTCGTGGACCAGGTGCTGGCCTCCCACGCCCGGCCGGTGATCGTCGTCACCGGCCATGAGCGCGAGCGGGTGGAGGAGGCGCTCTCCGGCCGCCCGGTGCTGTTCACCCACGCCGAGGACTATGCCCAGGGCCTCTCGGCCAGCCTGAAATCCGGCCTCGCCGCCCTGCCGCCGGACGCCGAGGGCGTGATGGTGTGCCTCGGCGACATGCCGCTCGTCACCGGCGAGATGATGGACCGGCTGATGGCGGCCTTCGATCCGGAGGAGGGCCGCGCCATCGTGCTGCCGACCTATCGCGGCAAGCAGGGCAACCCGATGATCTGGGCCGCGCGATTCGTGCCGCAGATGATGGCGATCACCGGCGATGTCGGGGCGCGCCACCTGCTCGGGCAGCATCTCGACGTGGCGCATGAGGTGGAGATGGCGTCCGATGCCGTGCTGCGCGACTTCGACACGGCGGAAAGCCTGAAGCGCGGCTGATCCGGCGCGGCATGGCAGCCCCCGCCGCGCCGCGGCATGGCAGCCCCCGCCGCGCCGCGGCATGGCAGCCCGCCGCGCCGCGGCATGGCAGCCCGCCGCGCGCCGCCCCTTCCGCCCGCGCCCGGCCGCGCGCATCCTCTCGCCCATGTCCGCCGCCATCGGCGTGGCCGAATCGCCCGAGGGCGCGCTCGCCTACGCCATCCCCTTCCCGCCCGAGGCGACGCCGCCGGTCCGCCCGCAGGCGCTGCTCGACGCCTGGGCCGCGGCCCGCGCCGCGGCCGACGCCGGCCGCTTCGGCCCGGCACGGCGCTTCCTGTTCCTGCGCGGGGACGCCGAACCCGTCTCCCTCGACCTCGCCGACCCGGACGCGCGCTGCTGGGCCGAGGCGGTGGATTGCGCCTCGCCGCTCGATCGCGCCCAGGGCCTCGCGCTCTGCCTCCGGCTGCTGGCGCTGGTGGACCTGCTGGCCCGCGCCGCCTGGACGCGGCCGCTCTTCGTGCTCGACCGCGACGGGCCGGAGTTCCACCCGGCGCTGCTCGCCGCCGCGGCCACCGCGCCGCTCGACGCCACCGCCCGGTTCGACGCGGCGCTGCTGCGCGACCGGGTTTCCGCCTCCCTCCCCGGCAGGACCGCATGATGCACAAGGCCCTTCTTCCCGCCCTCCTCCTTCTCGCGCTGTCCGCCTGCGCCGCGCGCCCGCCCGCCGACCCGGCGGAGGCCGGCATCCGCGCCGCCTGCCGCACCGAGGCCGACCGCGTGATGGCCAGCCGGGAACGCGGCCAGATCATGCGCGCCGACGAGCGCGAGGCCCGCGTCGGCGCCCTCGACGGCAGCGGGCTGCGCCGCGCGAGCGACAGCCTCGGCGAGCGCTTCGAGCGCGACCGCATGGTCGAGGAGTGCGTCGCGCGCAACCTCGCCAACCCGCCGGGCCGCTGAGCTGGCCAGCCTCGGCGCCATCCCGCGCGCGCTGTCGCACCGCGACGCGCGGGTGTTCTTCGGCGGCAGCCTGGCCGCCTGGACCGGGCTGTGGATGCAGCGCGTCGCCGTCGGCTGGCTGGCCTGGGACCTGACGGGCAGCGCCTTCTGGGTCGGCATGGTGGCCTTCGCCGATCTCGCGCCCGCCGTGCTGGTCAGCCCGGTCGCCGGCGCCGTCGCCGACCGGACCGACCGGCTGCGGTTGTCCCTTCTGACGCAGCTCGCCATCGCGGCCCAGGCGGCGCTGGTCGCCGGCATCACCTGGGCGGGCGGCATGACCATCTGGCTGCTGCTGGCGCTCGAGCTCATGGGCGGCGTCGCCGGCTGCTTCGCCCAGCCGGCGCGGCAGGCGCTGCTGCCCGGCGTGGTGCCTCGGGCGGACCTGCCGGCCTCTGTCGCGGTCAACAGCCTGGTGTTCAACCTCGCCCGCTTCATCGGCCCGGCGCTGGCGGGGCCGGTGATCCTGGTTTGGGGCGTGGCGCCGGCCATCGCCGGCAACGCGGCGGCCTATCTGTTCGCCTCGGCCACGCTGCTGCTGCTGCGCGTGGCGCCGGAGGCGCGGCAGGGGCACCCGGCGTCGAAGAGTCTGGCGGGCGAGATGCGCGACGGGCTGCTCTACGTGGCGCGGCACCCCGGGCTCGGGCCGATCCTGCTGTTCGCCGCGCTGGCCTGCCTCGCGCTGCGCGGGTTGCAGGAGATCCTGCCGCCCTTCGTCGAGCGGCTGTTCCAGGGCGGGCCGGAGTCGCTCGCAATCCTCACCTCGGCCTTCGGGGTCGGCGCGCTGGCCTCCGGGCTGACGCTGGCCGCGCGCGGGCGGCTGGCCGGCACCACGCGCATCGCCATCCTGGCGGTGGGCGCGCAGGCGCTGGCGACGGCGGCCTTCGTCTCCACCGGCATCTTCGCGCTCGGCGTGCTGAGCGCGGCGGCGATCGGGGCGATGGCGTCGCTGCACGGAATCGCGGTGCAGACGCTGGTGCAATCGGCCTCCGACCCGGCGATGCGCGGACGGGTGCTGGCGGTGTGGGGGCTGATCACGCGGGCCGGGCCTGCGGCGGGGGCGCTCGCGCTCGGCGCGGCGGGCGAGGCCTTCGGCATGGCCTGGCCGGTCTATGCGGCGGTGCTGCTGGCGCTCGGCATCGTCGCCTGGGGGCTGACGGTGGCGGGGCGCGCGGCGGCGAGCCTGGAGCGCGGCGAGTGAGGCGGGGCGCGGCGGCCCGGTGGTGGCCAGCGCGCGGCGTCCGCGCCCGGGGCGGCACGGTTCCCCGTCCGCGCCGCGGCCGCTATGCTGCCGGCATGCGACGCCGCGCCGCGCTTGCGCTGATCTGCCTGCCCGCCCTCCCCGCCGAGGCCTTCCGGCTGGAGGAGGCGGACGCCGCCACCCGCGCGGCGCTCGATGCCTGCCGCGCCGCCGCCGCGCCGCAGGCCGAGGCCACGCCGCCGCCCGTGCTCTGCCGCTTCTGCGGCTGCCCCGCGCCCCCCGGCCGCGCCGACCACGGCGAAGCCCCGCCCGCCCCGGGCTGAGCCGCCCGCTTGCCGCGCCGGGCGCCGCGCGCTAGTGCCGCGCGGCCCGCGAGACCCCAAGGAGACCCGCGCATGAGCAAGATCACCCGCCAGGGCGGCAACGCCGTGCTGTCCGACGTCGTGGACTACCACGGCTTCGTCTTCACCGCCGGCCTCGTCGCCGACGACCTGACGCAGGACGTCACCGGCCAGACGCGGCAGGTGCTGGCGAAGATCGACGCCGCGCTGGAAGCCGCCGGCACCGACAAGACGCGGCTGCTGCAGGCGCAGATCTGGCTGAAGGACATCCGCGACCGCGACGCGATGAACAAGGTGTGGGTGGCATGGCTGCCGCAGGGCGGCGCCCCGGCCCGCGCCTGCGTCGAGGCGAACATGGCCGACCCGCGCATCCTCGTCGAAGTGATGGTCACCGCCTGCAAGTGAGTGGCAGCCGCCGGGCGGGAGTGCTGAGTCCGCCCGGCGGCCCCTGTTGCGGCGATGCCGCAACACTGTGGCAAGCCTTGATTTTGCCGCTTTCTCTGGGACGATCCTCCTAGAAACGCGAGTCCTCTCGCGTCCCGCGCGACGAATCACGTCGTATTTCACCGTGTGTCACCGCACCGGGTTGTCCGGACCTGCCGGCCACGGCATGCCTCCCGCACCGCCGCGGCGCCCACCACCCGCGGCACAGGACAGGGGGCCAAGGGATGCGAGGGAAGGCGATCTGGATCGCAGCGCCAGCGCTTGCCGGGCTGCTGCTCACCGCAACGCCGGCCGCCTGGGCAACCCAGTCCCGCGGCGCCCAGCAGACCCCCGCGATCCGCACCGCCGCCCTCGTCGCACCCGCTACCCGCCCCGCGCCGCCCGCCGCCGCCCCCCGCCAGTCAACCCCGGCGCCGCGGCAGACCGCCGCCGCCGCGCCCCGCGCGCGCCTGACCTGCGTGCCCTATGCCCGCATGGTCACCGGCATCGACCTGCGCGGCAACGCCCGCGACTGGTGGCGCAACGCCGCCGGCCGCTACCACCGCAGCCAGGCGCCGGAGATCGGCGCGGTGCTCTCCTTCCGCGCCTCCGGCGGCATGCGTTCGGGCCATGTCGCGGTGGTCGAGCAGGTGCTCGGGCCGCGCCACATCCTGATCCACCACGCCAACTGGGAAGGCCCGGGCATCCCGAAGGGCACGGTGACGCGCGGGATCTCGGTGATCGACGTGTCCGAAAACAACGACTGGACGGCGGTGCGGGTGCAGACGGGCCTGACGCGCGGCGTCTATGGCCGCATCTACCCGACCGACGGCTTCATCCACAACCGGCCCCCGGCGACCGAGACGCGCGAGGCGTCGCGCCCGCTGGAACTGGCCGAGGCGCCGGCCGGCATGTCGCCCCACCTCGCGCGGCACCTCTCGGTCGCCGCCGAGGCGCTGCACGCCCGGAACTGACGCCGCGCCCTTGTAAGTCTGGCTCATCCGCGCGGGCCTCGGCTAACGTTGGCGGTGCGGTGGCGGGCGAAAGGCCGCAGGGCCCTGGGGCGTTTGAGCCCGTGGCTGAGCCTGTGCCTTCGCCCGCCGTTC
>Ga0272446_1004415_pt1 | contig 16663 bp, 14 predicted proteins | sample YNPCB0061_FD_194587 | JGI IMG/M metagenome (GOLD analysis project Ga0272446, IMG submission 194587) | Hot spring microbial mat communities from Yellowstone National Park, WY, United States - YNP-CB-006-1 | ecosystem: Environmental > Aquatic > Thermal springs > Hot (42-90C) > Sediment | place... | reverse complement strand
AAAAAAGTATAATCTGAGCCGTTAGTAGCATTTCCAGTAATGTTATACAAAACTGTACGGTCTGTGCTGTTGTCACCATTCCAGGTAAAAGTTATCAAAGCCTGTCCGCAACCCTCATACAGTGTGTCAGCATCAAGTGCATTAACTACGGTATAGCTTACTTCACTCCCTTCTGACGAAAAACTTTTTGCCTCTAAAAAAACACCGGAATCATAAAAAGCATCGCCTACATCTGCAATGGCAATTTTGATGGTATATGTACTGCATGGCACAACAGCTGCAAGTGCTGTAAGAACGGTTGTGAAACCATCGTACTGCACAGTTTGCCCGGGAAAAGGTGACTCATTATCTATGAAATATGCTGAATTGGTAAGATGATTAACGTTATTTATAGAAACAAAGGTTGAAGTGCTTGGTATTATAGCAATGTTTTTATTGTTGTATGTACCTCCTGATGGGTCGGGTCCGGATATAAAAAAACCAAATACATCATTGTATTGAGTACCTACAAATTCTTTATATTCTTCTGATCCAAATACATACCTAAACGATATGGTATCCCCTTGCGGAACAAAATCAAATTGAAGGGTTGCTGCATTGTAGGTGCTTATATTATTATTAATTCCAAAAGAACTGGAAAATTGCTCAAGCAGTGCGCTGCCCCCACCGCTGTTGTCTATTCCAGCACTTACAGTATTATTCGGTCCTGGAGGGCCATTAGGGAACACTAAGTTTCCCGTCGTAATAACCACACCATAATTTAATCCAATATTTGAGTTAGTTCCATTAAAGGTTCCAATTGCTATATTCGAACCTGTATATACTATATTAGAAACCTGAACGCCTCCACCCAGCAATACATTTTGTACCAAATCAGTTGGTGTTAAACCACCATTGGTAATCAATTGCCCATGCAAATTTTCTTTGAAAACAAGAAGCAATGCAAGGAAAGTAACGGTTCTTAGTGGTTTAATATGTGCTAAATTCAAGTTCACTTTAAACAAGCTAATATAAAGAGCAATCAGATAATTAACAAATTATGAACGCTATAATTAATTCTTTTTCAAATATCATGCCTGAAATTTCTACCTTTTCAGCATTTTTTCGGATACTTGTAATTTCATATAGACGTTTTAGATAATCAATTTGTTTCTTTAAATATGGAAAATTTAGCAGGATATATTCAGGAAAATAGACAACGATTTCTGGATGAGCTATTTGAGTTGTTAAGAATACCTTCTATTAGCGCAGATCCTGCCTACAACGCAGAGATGATACGCACGGCAGAGTTTATCAAAGCCAAGCTTGAATTGGCTGGAGCCGAAAAAGTTGAAATTTGCGAAACGGGGGGATACCCCATAGTTTATGGCGAAAAGATGATCGACCCGTCTCTGCCTACCGTGTTGGTTTACGGCCACTATGATGTACAGCCGGCTGTTCCGCTAGAACTTTGGACTACCCCACCGTTTGAACCTACCATTAGAAACGAAAGAATATATGCAAGAGGAGCCTGTGATGACAAAGGACAAATGTATATGCATATAAAAGCCTTTGAGGCTATGATGAAGAACAAAACGTTACCCTGTAATGTGAAGTTTATGATTGAAGGGGAAGAAGAAGTTGGTTCTTCCAACCTGAGCTCTTTCTGTATGAACAACAAAGAAAAATTAAAAGCCGATGTGGTGCTTATTTCAGACACCTCTATGATTGCAAATGATATACCATCCATTGATGTTGGTTTGCGTGGCTTAAGTTATGTGGAGGTTGAAGTAACCGGTCCAAACCGTGATTTGCATTCCGGAGTATATGGTGGCGCGGTTGCTAACCCAATCAATATTTTGGCAAAAATGATTGCTTCCATGCACGATGAAAACAACCGAATTACCATACCTGGGTTTTATGATGATGTGGTAGAGCTGAGTGCAGAAGAACGAAATGAAATGGCTAAAGCCCCGTTTGATATAAATGAGTACAAAAAAGATTTAGGAATAGAGGAGGTTTGGGGTGAAAAAGGATATTCAACCATTGAACGTACGGGTATTCGACCAACCTTGGATGTGAACGGAATTTGGGGTGGGTATACCGGAGAAGGATCTAAAACTGTGCTTCCTTCTAAAGCTTATGCAAAAATATCCATGAGGCTGGTTCCCAATCAAAGCTCAGAAAAAGTAACCAAGCTTTTTGCTGATTATTTTACTTCTATTGCTCCACCCTGTGTAAAAGTAATTGTTAAGCCGCATCATGGGGGTGAGCCAGTTGTTACACCCACCGATTCAGTAGAGTTTAAGGCTGCCAGCATGGCCATGGAAAAAACCTTTGGCAAAAAACCGATACCCACCCGTGGAGGAGGAAGTATTCCTATTGTAGCGTTGTTTGAAAAAGTGTTGGGTGTAAAAACCGTATTGATGGGTTTTGGATTGGATATTGACGCACTGCACTCGCCTAACGAAAGCTACGGGATTTTTAATTACTTCAAAGGAATTGAAACCATTCCGTATTTCTATCAGTATTACACTGAATTAAAAAAATAATGTTCAGGAATTTTTTCATCGCGATTTTTTTCCTAGTGTTTTGTTTGCCTCTTGTGTCTTGTAAGATTTCAATGCCAACTGTAGGTGATATACGGGGCGTACAGTTTGTTCAAACCCCAGGAGGACAGATTGGCCTTGAAGCTGAAATACAAATTAAAAACCCCAATAAATTTGGTTTTAGCCTCAAAAAGCCAATGGCGAATGTTGAACTGAATAATAAATCATTGGGCGATGTGATGGGCTCAAAAAAAATTCGGGTGAAAAAGAACTCCGAAGATTTTCACAAAGTAGCATTTTATGCCAAAACATCGGCTTGGCAAACGGTATTGACGGATTTTCCTGCCTTGCTTGTGGGTTCGGGTAATATCAGGATACGCGGATCAGCAAAAGCGTGTGTATTTATCTTTTGTAAAAAGCTTTCGTTTGATCAATCAGAACGCATCAACAAACCAGCCTTTTTAATTCCATCAAAATAAAGGAAACTTATTCCAGTTCGATGTGTTTGGCTTGAACTGTTTCATCTAAAAAAAGAAATGCTTTCTCTTCAAATGCAGAAGGTGATTCGGTGGTAAGATACGTTACTGTTCTTCCGGTGGTACACAGTGATGCAATTTCAGTATGTCGTGCAAGATAGATTTTTAGTTTTTCAGCCACGATTGGTCCTTGTGATACAATACGGATTGAGGGCGGAATCAGTTTTTTTAAGACTGGCAATAACAACGGATAATGTGTACATCCCAATATTAAAGTATCAATTCGGTGGTCTTTTTGCAACAGGTTATTCAGGTTTTTTTGAATAAAATATTCTCCGCCGGGCGACAGGTGCTCGTTATTCTCTATTAGCGGCACCCACATCGGGCAAGCCTCCTGATGAACCATCAAATCAGGAAAGAATTTTTGAATTTCTATCTGATATGATTCAGACTTAACAGTTCCTGGGGTTGCCAGAATTCCCAAATGCTTTGTTTGGGTATAGTTTCCGGCATCCTCTGTGGTTGGCCTTATTACGCCGAGCACCCTTTTATCAGGGGCAATGGATGGAAGGTCGTTTTGCTGTATACTTCGCAAGGCTTTGGCCGAAGCAGTATTACAAGCAATGATGACTAGCGGACAACCCAGCGAAAAAAGCTTTTTTACGGCTTCAAGGGTATATTCATAAACCGTTTCAAACGATCGGGTGCCGTAAGGAGCCCTGGCATTATCTCCCAGATAAATATAATCGTATTCCGGCAGTGTTTTTCTTATTTCTTTCAGAATGGTCAGCCCCCCAACCCCCGAATCAAAAACACCAATAGGGCCTGAAGTCAACGAATTATTTTTTGTTTTTGCCGTCATTCGGAGATTTTATTTCCTCCTTTTCCTCATCGTCTTCAATATCTGTGTTTACACCAGGCTCGTAACCCAGTTGCTTGATCACATCGTTACTGATATCATACCGTTTTTGAGAGTAAATAACGGTAGTGCTTCCTGCCTTATCAAATACCATGGCGTAACCCTTGGTTTCTGATATTTCAACGATGGCATTATATACTTTATCCTGAATTGGTTTAATTAACTCCTGTTGTTTTTTAAAAAGATCGCCACCCTGTCCAAAGCGTTTTTTTTGGAGTTCTTTAGCTTCTTTCTCTTTTTTAATGATGTCTTCTTCTTTTTTTATCCGCATCTCTTCACTGAGCAGAATTTTTTCTACCTGGTAGTCTTTGTACATTTTGTCTACCTCTGCCAGCTTTTCTTCAATTTCTTTTTGCCACTTTACCGATATATCATTGATTTGTTTTTGTGCGCTGGTATATTCAGGAAGGTTTGCCAGTACATAATCTGTATCAACATAGGCAAACTTTTGAGAAAAGGCCTGAAAAGAAAATAACACCAACAATACAGAAAGAATCCGCTTCATATGCTTTTTTGAGATGATTTTACAAAAAGTAAGCCATTTTTATACAACAAACATACAGCAAAAATCTGGTTTACAGATGGATTTAAAACTGCTGTCCAATCATAAAGTGAAATACACCTTTTTGGCGCTGATCTTCGTTCACACCCCGAATCGGATCAAATCCCCAACCATAGTCAACACCCAGCAAACCAAACATCGGAAGGAAAATACGCACCCCAGCACCCACCGATCGATTTAGCCGGAAAGGAGCAAAATCGTCAAACCCTTCCCAGGCATTTCCGGCCTCCATAAAAGCCAAAGCAAAGATCTTTGCCTGTGGATTGGGTGATATTAAGTACCGAAACTCCAGGGTGTATTTACTGTAAATTGCACCACCTACGGCGTTTGCAGCATTTCCATTATAGCCTGGGGTAAGAGAAAGATTTTGATAACCTCTTAAAGCTATGATATCTCTTCCATCAATATTAAATCCGGTAAGACCGTCGCCACCTAAGAAGAAACGTTCAAAGGGGGTGAGGCCAATTTGGTTGTTATAGTAACCTAAGAACCCCAATTCGCCACGGGCCATCAGCACAAACTTTTTATTTTTGGTGAGTGGCACAAAAAACTTCGACTGAAGTTTCCATTTGTGATATTCCAGCCATTCATATCGTTCACTCAAAGGCGAACCAGTAAAGTCTTTACCCGAAATGGCGCTGTAGGGCGGTGTTAATTCTACAGAAGCTATGATGGTTGAGCCGGAGGTAGGGAATATCCAGTCGTCAACAGAATTTCTTTGGAGCTGAGCCGAGAAGGTAAAGTTGTTTGAAACACCCGTATAGGTATCGGTTGTCCCGCTGAATAAGCGGTAATTAAGCGCATCGTATCGCTGATAGGTAAATGAAAACAAAATGCTGAAATAATCATCCGGCCACTTCAGCTGTTTGCCCAAACTAATACCTACCGCCGTGTTTTTTAAGTTGGTTTGTGCTGTTCCTGTTCCAAATGCAAAGGCTGTATGGTTAACAAAAAGACTGAATGAAATGGGTTTCTTTCCACCCAGCCATGGCTCTGTAAATGAAAAATTGTAGGATTGAAAACGAGGACCATTTGATTGTGCTCTGATTTGTAAGCGTTGTCCATCACCGCTGGGAAGAGGTGTCCATGCCCGTTTTTTAAATATGTTTCGAAGGGAGAAGTTGTTAAAGGTAAGCCCCAGCGTACCAATAATTTGTCCGGCACCCCATCCGCCCGATAATTCTATTTGATCAGAAGGAGCTTCTGCCACTACAAACTCCAGGTCAACTGTACCATCCGCCGGATTGGGGATGGGGCGAACATCCATGGCCTGTGCATCGAAAAATCCAAGCTGTGCCAGTGCTTGCTGAGACCGAACAATGTCTGATCGGCTGAATAAATCACCCGGATTACAGCGAATTTCACGAAGAATTACATGGTCGCTGGTTTTCGTATTTCCACTGATGATTATTTTGTTGATTCGGGCTTGTTTTCCTTCATAAATACGCATCTCAATATCCACCGAATCGCCTTCGATAAGCACCTCTACAGGATCAACATTAAAAAAGAGGTATCCAATGTCTTGGTACAGCGAAGATATATCCATTCCACTTGGATTAAAATGAAGCGATTGCTGAAGTTTTTCCTGATTATACACATCTCCTTTTTTAATACCCAACAAGGTATCAAGTTGTCCGGAACGATAGCGTTTGTTACCTACCCACGTAATATTTCGGATATAGTATTTTCTTCCCTCATCTATTTTAAAATCAGCGTAAATGCTGCCATCTTTAAGATATACCGAATCTTTTACAAACTTCGCATCACGATATCCTTTGGCATTATAAAGTGCGATTACCGAATTTTTTGCATTGGGCAACTCTTCTTTTACATATTTGGATTTTTTAAAAATGTTGATCCGGGTAGAGTTTGTAAAATATTCAACAGCCGCCTGATAAAGCCCGTCTTCAAGAATGGTACTGTCTACGTTTTTCCATTTGGTTTTTCCGGAAAACAAATTCAGAATATCTCGCCCTACATCAACCCGGGATTTTTCTACCAACGCATCTTTCATTTTTCGGCGAATCTTTGACAGCCTGATGTGTTTGTTTCCCTCAACCGTAATACGTTCTACCTTTACTTTTTCGTTTTTGTTGATGGCGATACGCATTATCACCGCATTGGATGAAAAGGTTGTGTCATCTTCCAGTGTAAAATCTACTTCAGTATCTAAAAATCCCTTTTCTGCATAAAAATCTTTAATCCGGTATTCGGTCATTTTCAGCAGATATTCAGTTACCACCTCACCCCGAAATAATTTGATTTTTTCTTTGATATCATCTGCCTCCCCTTTTCGAACACCTTTAATACTGAATTTAGATAAGCGGGGTCGCTCCTCTACATAAATCACCAAATCTATTTTTCCCTTTTCGGCATTCGTGTGATAAATTTTAATGTTAGAGAATACTTTTTCTTTCCAGAGTTTTTGAACGGCCTGGGAGATATCGTCACCGGGCACTTTAATTTTTCGTCCTACTTCCAGCCCCGACAAAATTTTTACAAACTGTTTATCTATACGATCAGAGTTACTCTCTACTTCAATGGAAGAAATGGTGTATTCTCTGGGCGTGCTGTAATCAATGGTAGTTTGAGAAAACAAATGCATCGGAAGAAGCATTGAGAGGAATGCGATAATATATACAGTGTTTCTTCCTTTCATCTGAGTAGTAAATTATACCAATTGTTCGCTGATTACTCCAAAACGTCGTTCTCTTTGCTGATAATCGTAGATGGCCTCATACAAGTCTTCACGGGTGAAATCCGGCCATAGAATATCAGTAAAGTACAATTCTGCATAAGCAATCTGCCAAAGCAGGTAATTGCTGATCCGTTTTTCTCCGCTGGTTCTTATTAGTAATTCCGGGTCAGGCATACCTGCCGTACAAAGTTCGTTATTAAAGACCTGCTCTGTGATTTCGCCCGGGCTGATTTCACCCTTTTTAACTTTTTCTGCCAGCTTGTTTACTGTGCTAAGTATTTCCCAGCGCGAAGAATAGCTAAGAGCCAGCACTAATGTAAGCCGAGTGTGAGAAGCCGTTGTTTGCATCGTTTCCCGCAACTTCTCACGGCAGTTGGGAGGAAGGCTTTCAATATCACCAATTGCCAGAAGGCGTACATTGTTTTTGATCAGTGTTGGTGTTTCGTCGTGCATGGTATCTACCAGCAGTTCCATTAATGCATCAACTTCACTTTTGGGACGATTCCAGTTTTCGGTAGAAAAGGTATATAGGGTTAAGTATTCTATTCCCAGTTCTGTTGCGCCTTCTACTACATCTTTTACGGCTTTAACACCAATCTGATGGCCAAACGTACGCATTTGCCCCTGTTTTTTTGCCCAGCGGCCATTGCCATCCATAATGATGGCTATATGTTTAGGCAATTTATCCAAATTTAATTTCTCCCTAAAACTCATTGGCAACTATCTTCTTTTCCGGGTCCAGTTTCTTTTGTAGGAGTAACAGGACGAGGGGTCTTTTATGTTATATGACAAAGATACGCCTAAATATGAAAACCAGTCATTATCGGTTGGGGTACCCCGTTGAAAAAAGGTATTGGGCAATCCGTCGTTTTGACCCAACGATTGATCGGCCAGTTCTGCGGCGGTAAGTCCGCGAATCAGCAATATTTCACCCTCATTTCCATACGTTTTACTAACATCGTCCAGATAGTCGGTAAACAATAGCCGCATACCCCATTCAAACCCCAGGGAAAAACGTTCGCTGACACTCCATTTAATTCCCATGCCAAATGGCATACAGGGCTGAAAAAGTGAGTAAGGTCTGCGCTCTGGATAGGTGTTAGTTTGCTGTCCTTCTGTTCCCAGCGGTTGCAAATCAACCAGTTCATCATTGAAATAGGTTTGGGGGTTAAAATAATATCCCCCAATCCCCAAAAAAATGTATGGTGTAAACTTTTTTGTTTCCGGATCTCCCGGCCGATAGGGAAAGAAGTTAAATTCAACCGCACTGTGAAGCTCAAAAATATCTGATTGAAACCGGAGGTTTCTGATTTCCTGAAACTGAAAAACACCAACCGCGTCATCCGCGCTTATCCTAGCATAGGTAAAACCAGCCCGAACAGACCAGTGTTTGCCAAAATTTCTTTTTCCCCAGAGCGATCCGGCAGCATGCGGAAATCGAAAATGGAAGGTAGGATTCACATCACCCACATAATAACTGATGCCCCCCGATATTCCTAGCTCCCAGGTTTGAGCAATTGAGGGTGATGTCAAAAGAAAAAAAAAGTATAAAAAAAAACGATACAGTTTCATGAAACTTGAATTCAGGGCAAAAAACGAAAAAAATAATTCGTTATTGCATCTGATGCAGCATTAATAGTATTTGGGTATGGATTTTCCCCAATAGCTGATTTTGTAGCAAAAGTTAATAAACATGGTCATATACGAATCGTTGTCCCTCGGGTCTCCTCTTTGCTGGCCTGGATTAGAAGCTCCAGGAATGGCATATGGGCTTGTAGGGTCAAGCGTTGCTAAAGAATGATCGGCAAAATAAGCAGATAAAGGATTGGTAAATACCGATGGATCCACATAGGTTTGACTTACATCATCCATATAATCGGTAAATGTTTTACGGTAGCCAAATTCCAGGTTGATAGACATGGCCGGATTCAGCTTGAAAACAAATCCAAGGTTTACCGGAATGTTCCAGCTTAAGCGACTGTATGGTTCACGGGTAGGAATAAGGCCCTGACCCTCTGTATTCAGCGGTTGTAGAGAATATGCCTTACCGTCCGGTCCTACTCCGGTAGGATCGAACCACATACCATTTATTCCTCCGGAAACATAACCCAGTACCCTGCGCCCCTGATTTCCTCTAAGGCCACGATTCCGATAGCGGTTTGCAGTATTTTTTTCAGGTAAGAAATATAATTCCAGCACGGTTCCAAACTCAAAGAGAGGGGAACGGAAATAGAGATTACGATTTCGACGGGCCGGCTCTTCTGTCCATTTATCATCTCCTGTAATCCATCCGTAACTTAAATTCAATTTCTGTGCAAGATAAGGCGTGTATTTATATCGGGCACCTAAGTGAAGATTGGGCCTTAACGCTTCAAAGTCAAAATCGGCAAGAAAATTAGTACCAATATCATTAGCTCCCCCTAACTCCCCTAGAAAGTTAATAAGTCCTATTCCTCCTACCAGTTCAAAGCGGTCGCCTTTATTGGCCTTCCATGTAGTACGATAACGACCACCGGTATATTTACCACCGTATCGTCGCTGAGCATGCATAACTGGAATGCCAATAACAATTATCAACAGCAATACAAGAAACTTATTCATTGATTGATAAATTATGGGTTCGTATGGTTGCAAATGTAAAACAATTGTTTAAAACTAGCTAACTAATATCTTTTATCTTTAGTTTCTTTTATCTATTCCCCATAATAACTTATTTCTGAGTGTAACTATGTAGCTTTGAGACTGCAGTTTAATCAGATTTATTCCAAAGCTCGCTTTATTAATAACAATTTCTTCATCTGCACTTAAGAAGTAGCTTCTGGAATCAAGCGACATCAAAAAGGTGTGTTGTCTGGACTCAACCTTTAGCCGTATTTCTGCATCGTCAGGAATAATTACAGGCCTTACATTGAGGTTGTGAGGGGCAATGGGTGTAAGTACAAAACTGGAAGACTCCGGCAAAATGATTGGACCGCCGCAACTCATCGAATATCCTGTGGAACCCGTGGGTGTGGCAATAATCAGTCCGTCAGCCCAATAGGTATTAAAAAACTCTCCGTTGATAAATGCATGAATTTGTATCATGGAGGAGGAGTCTTTTTTCAAAATGGTAACTTCGTTTAGTGCCAGACGTTCTGCAGGATTTCGAAATTCGGGGCGGGTTACAGAAAGCAAGCTACGGTGATCAAGTGAAAACCGGCGCTCCAGCAATTCATTCAGGGCTTGTTCAAATTCTGGTTCCTGTACAGAAGATAAAAATCCGAGTCGTCCCAGGTTTAATCCTATTACAGGAATTCCCTTGTCCTGTATAAGCAAAATGGTGTCGAGCATCGTACCATCGCCACCAAGACTAAGCATACAATCTACATCTTCACCCAGATCCTCTGAAGAATGAAATGCCTGAAACGGGGCAACCACCTGATGTGTATTTGCAAGCAGATCTTTGTATGGCTCGTAAATCAGCACATGCAGGTTGTGAGTGCGCAGCCAGTCAAAAATCCTGCATACTGCACTCCTGTGTTCGGGAGCCAGTGTTCTGCCGTAGAGCGCGATTTTCATGAAGATTATTTAAAACGACAAGGTATAAAAAAGCCCCGGATCCGGGGCTTTTCCTTTGAAAATTCATGATTAGTGTTTAGAGAGGTATTCTGCAACACCCCCATGTGTAGCCGACAACCCTTCTTTGCCTTTTTGCCAGTTGGCCGGACAAACCTCACCTTTTTCTTCAAAATACTGAAGAGCGTCTACCATGCGGATGGCTTCATCTACATTACGACCTAGCGGGAGGTTGTTAATCAACTCATGCTGTACAATTCCGTTTTTATCAATCAGGAACAATCCACGGTAAGCAATCAGCTCGCTGGTTGCAGACAGTTCTCCGTTTTCATTCCAGTCATAATCACCGGTCAATACACCGTAGTTGTATGAAATGGTTTTGTTTGTGTCAGCAACAATGGGATAGGTAATTCCCTGAATTCCCCCCTTGCTCTTTTCAAGCTGTAACCAACCCCAATGTGATTGCTCTGTATCGGTAGAGCAAGCAACGATTTCTACATTGCGTGATTTAAACTCTTCCAGTTTTTCCTGAAACGCCCAAAGTTCAGTAGGACAAACAAACGTAAAATCCTTTGGGTAAAAGAAAAAGATCACATATTTTTTTCCAAGAAACTGATCCAGCGAAAAGCCTTCTACAATTTCTTCACCGTTTACTACGGCAGCAGCCTTGAATGAGGGCGCTTTTTTACCTACTAATGCCATGTGTTAATGTATTTTAGTTAAACATTGATATCTGCTGCAAAAATAACAATCCGGCTGCAAATACCTATTATCAAAATCTTAACATACGTTACATAAACTTGTTTGAGCACATAAAGCAAAAAATGTAAAAATACCCCTTATGGGTGAAGCATCATGGGAAGCAACCCCAATAAAAAACCAATAAGAATGGTTACGAGCTTTTGCAGGTTGTACCTGTGGTTTTCACCGGTTTCAAAAATGATAGTTGTGGAGATATGAAGAAAGATCCCAACGATTACTGACAAAGCCCATCGGTGTATGTTTTCAATACTTTCAATGCCAGATAAGACTGAACTGGTTAGCCAGCCAATAGGAGTTATTACCGCAAAACCACCTAGAAGCATCCAGGCTGTTTTTTTTGAAATACCAAGTCCCAGCATCAAAGTAACATAAGCAAATGAAATAGGAATGTTGTGTAAAATAATTCCCCAGAATATTGGATTGTTCATAGGATCAGTTCCATGCAGCGGCAAGCCTTCCAGAAACGAATGCATATAGAGGCTTCCAGAAAGCGGAAGTACGTAACCCATGGCTGATTTTTCCGGGTGAATGTGGTAATGGCCGTGTTCAATTCCGTGTGAAAAAGCTTCTAAAATGATCTGGAAAAAAAAACCGCCCAGAATCACCACAGCATGAAGTTTTATGGAATGTTCATGCTCAAAAACTTCAGGCAGGATGGTTGAAAAGGTAATGGACAGCAAGTATGCAGCACTGAAAGAAAGAAGCAGTTTCAGCTGTTTCTTGGAAATGCGAATCCACCACATCAGCCCACCGCTGAGCAGCACAACCAAAATCAACAGCAATACAGCTAACGGAAATTCAAAAATCATTTGGCGGAAACAATAATTACTCGTTCTGAAACTGAGGGGTCAAAGGTACTTAATTGATAATTGCCATACATATGCAAAATCTTCATACTCTCCTTTTCTATCATTTTACAGAGGGTTTCAGCTGTATAGTATTTTACTTTTTCGTAGTAGAAATGTCGGTTTTTTCCGTCAATCACTTCAATCTCTTTAATGATTCTGTCGTTTTCTGCAAATTTTCGAATACGAAACACCATATCGTCCATTTCGATTTCTTTTATCCGTTCATCCAGTTGAATAGGAGAAACATTTAAATAATCCAGAACAAAGATTCCGCCAGGCTTGAGCATGGTGCATACAGAAGAAATTACTTGTTGGTTTTCTTCATCGTTTCTGAAATATCCGAAGCTGGTAAACAGGTTTAAAACCACATCAAAAGCTTGTGGCTTGTAAACTTCTTTCATGTCGTGAATGGCAAAGTGAAGCCTGTTGTTTTGAAATTGGCTGGCATATCGGATGTTGGCTTCAGACAAATCAACACCGGTTACTTCAAATCCTAAGCTGTTCAGGTAAATGGAATGGCGGCCACGACCGCAAGCTAAATCCAAAATATGATAAGTTGGTAAAAAGTGAAGAGCCTTTTGTAGGTTATTTAAAAAGATTTTGGCCTCTTCGTTATCGCGGTGCCGGTATAGCAAATGATAATACGGCGAATTAAACCACTCTTTATACCACGGCTTATTCATGGTTGTTATATTGCTGTTGTTGAAGGTTCATAATATGTAAAAGAGCTTCTTCTTCTGAGAATAACGGAAGGCTGCATTGCTCACCCTGGCAGATATAATATACGGATTCCTTATCGCCTGAATATCGGTTTTTGAAAGATGGGATTTCTGTATGGGAGTTTGATACTAGACCGGGCAGCACGTTGGGTTGATATTTTTTGCAGAATGAAGCAAATGTTTTTGATGCTTCGCTGCCTGATATAACTACTTCAAAACAACCCTTCGTGATTTTTCCCAGCAGAATTGCCCAATTGACATGATAGGGCCACTGATTGGCGGCACCTTTAAAAATTCGTTGGAGCATTTGTTTTGAAATATCTATCCAATGGGTGTCTCCCCAATAATTTCCAAGGTCATAAAGCAGGTTAGCCATCATGCTGTTAGATGCCGGGATTACATTGTCTGAAAGTTCTTTTAGTCGGTTGGGAAGTTTTTCTGCATAACCGGGCGTGTAAAAGAAAAAGCCGCTTTTCGGGTCGAAAAAGTCGTTTATGCACCAGGTAGAAATTTCCTTAGAACGCAAAAGCCAGTGTTCGTTACCGGTTAACCAAAAAGTGGCCAGAAAGGCATCAGCCATCGCTGCATAATCATCGAGGTACCCTGGATAAAATGTGGTTTCGTGCAGTCTTCGGCGAATTTTATTCTGTAGAATAGCATGAGCATCTAAATATTCAGCCAACTGAATGGCGAGCAGCGCATATTTTTCATCTGCCGTAAATCGGGCAGCGTCGCAAAGCCCACGCAACAATAAAGCATTCCAGCTGGTTAAAATTTTATCATCCAGTGAAGGGCGAACGCGATTTTCGCGTTCTTTAAGTAAAACTGCTAGGCAGTGTTCTTTTTTCCTGGCAAATTCTTCGGCCGTCAATCCCCACTCTTCAGCAAAACCCTTGTCATTTTCGGGGCGTATATGCAGAATGTTTTTTCCCTCCCAGTTTCCAAAAGGTTCTACACCAAAATAAGCACAAAACCAAGGAGCATCATCCTTTAGTAGGGTTTGAATTTCTTGTTGCGTCCAAACATAAAATTTACCTTCTTCGCCCTCGCTGTCAGCATCCAGCGAAGAATAATATCCTCCCGTTTTGCATTTCAGCTCCCGTTCAATAAAGTCAACGGTTTGCTCTATACAGTTTTTATAAACAGGATTTCCGGTATATGACCATGCTTCGGCATATAGGCTGATAAGTTGGGCATTGTCATACAGCATTTTTTCAAAATGAGGCACCAGCCAGTGTTCGTCTGTTGAATATCGGGCAAATCCACCACCTACCTGATCAAAAATTCCACCCTGATACATTCTGTTTAGCGTAACCGTTACTGCTTTTTTTGCCTCGGCATCGTTGTTTAAAAAAGCGGCTTGTATCAAAAATTTAAAAATAACCGGCATGGGGAATTTGGGCGATTTGTCTATTCCCCCTTCCAGAAAGTCAATTTGTTGCAAGGTTTTTTTTACGGCAGTATCATAATCGGCGCTACGGAAAGAAATTTGGGGATCATTACTTATCAGGGCTTCATCATACTGGTATATCCCCTTGCTTATTCTGCCTGCAATTTCGATCAGATCGTCTTTGTTTTCCCGATAAAGTTTAACAAAGTGTTTCAGGATATGCATCCATTGTTCTTTTCTGAAATATGTACCGGCAAAAACGGGTCTTCCGTCAGGAAGTGCTATGGCGTTGAGTGGCCAGCCGCCCCGTTGGGAAACAATCATGGCAGCGTTCATGTATAAATTATCCAGATCGGGTCGTTCTTCCCGGTCAACTTTTACAGAAACAAAATTTCGGTTCATCAGAAGCGCCACATCCTCGTTTTCAAACGATTCCCTCTCCATTACATGGCACCAGTGGCAAGCAGCATATCCAATACTCACAATGAGCAACTTATCTTCAGTTCTGGCTTTGTTCAAGGCCTCGTCACCCCATAAAAACCAGTCTACCGGATTGTATGCATGCTGTAAAAGGTATGGGCTGGCAGCGTGGATCAGTCGGTTCGGAGTTCTGTTGTTTTTTTCCACAAGATAATCAATGGGTAGGGGTTTGCTTTTTCTTTTGAAGATAATCTATCAGATCATATAATGACCCCCCACCCAGGCTGCCCAAAACGAGGCCTGCTAAAGTGCTTTTCCAGGGGCTTGACCATATGGCGCAGCTTCCGCCCTGGCATCCCACCAATTTCCAGTATAAAAATCCACCCAATGCACCCACAAGGCCCCCGAGGATATAAGAAATCAGTTGTTTTGTATTTGTTTTCATGCTTGAAGTTTTTGCATTCGTCGTGTGTTTTCACAGGTCCCTGTTTCAATTTCCAATCCCGCTGACTCCAGAATACCGTTAAAACCACGATATATATTGATGGTGTTTCTAAAGCCATGTTTTTTCATGATAGAACAAGCAATCATGGAACGGTATCCTCCTGCACAATGAATCAGGTAATTTTTGTTTTTATCCAGCTGGTTTAGCTCTTTATCCAGAATTTGTAAGTGGATGTTCACAGCACCCTTAATGTGTCCGATTTCAAATTCTCCAGGTTTACGCACATCCAGAATTTCATATCCCTGATCAATATATCCCTTCATATCTGATGGTTCTGCAGAGGCAATGCTTTGAATCCGGCCACCTGCATTTTTCCACCCATCAATACCCTCATCCAGATATCCAACTACATTTTCAAATCCAACTCTTGCCAAACGGACCATGGCTTCGCGCTCTTTTCCGGGTTCACAAACTAGCACCGTGGGTGTGAAATAATCAAGTAATGTTCCAGCCCAAATGGCAAATTGTCCGTTAAGACCAATGTTTATTGAACTTCCAATAAAGCCTCTTTCAAAATCATCCGGGTTTCTTGTATCAATGATTTGACAACCAGAATCAATTAAATATTTAAGCTCGTCAAAATTTAATGGCTTAAGAGCCCTGCTAATAATATTTTCAAGCGATAAATATCCACTTTTGTTAATATTAGCTGCGATACTGAAGTACTCAGGAGCTGGGATGATTCCCTCGGTTAAAATTTCAATAAATTTATCTCTGGAAATGGGTTGAAGGGCGTAATTGGTTTTGCGCTGTTGACCAATTGTGCTCCATGTTTCTTTGCCGATGTTTTTGCCACAGGCAGAACCTGGTCCATGGCTCGGATAAACCAGCACATCATCTTCCAGTGGCATGATTTTTTCATGAATCGAATCATACAACATTCCTGCCAGGTCTTTTTCAGTCAGGGTGCTTTTTACAGCTAAATCAGGCCGTCCTACATCGCCCACGAACAAGGTGTCTCCGGTGAAGATGGCATAATTTTTGCTATTTTTATCCTTCAACAAAAACGAAGTGGATTCCGGGGTGTGTCCGGGGGTGTGTAAAGCCACCAGTGTCAACATACCCAATGAAAAAACTTCCTGATCTTTGGCAGTATATGACCGATAACCGGTTTGCGCTCCCGGGCCAAAAACAATGGCAGCCCCGGTATGTTCGGCCAGTTCCAAATGGCCGGAAATAAAATCAGCGTGAAAATGGGTTTCGAAAATATACCGGATTGTAGCTCCACGTTCTTTGGCAAGTTCCAAGTACACATCGCTTTCCCGGATGGGGTCTATTACG
>Ga0272446_1004414_pt1 | contig 16663 bp, 12 predicted proteins | sample YNPCB0061_FD_194587 | JGI IMG/M metagenome (GOLD analysis project Ga0272446, IMG submission 194587) | Hot spring microbial mat communities from Yellowstone National Park, WY, United States - YNP-CB-006-1 | ecosystem: Environmental > Aquatic > Thermal springs > Hot (42-90C) > Sediment | place... | reverse complement strand
AACGGTCGTCATCGCCGGGGAAATCTTCGATCGTTTCGGGCAGCCGCGGCTACGTGGTCTGATGTTGCCGACGGGCAGCTACATCATCGCGACGGAGCCACTGAGCGAAGCGGTGGCGATGTCGATCAATCCTCAGGACCTTGCGGTGGCCGACAGCAATGTCGTGCTCGATTATTTCCGGCTATCGGCGGACCGGCGGCTGCTCTTCGGGGGGCGTTGCAACTATTCCAACCGCGATCCCAAGGATATTGCGGGGTCGATGCGGCCGCGGATGGTCAAGATTTTTCCACAGCTCAAGGATGCGAGGATCGATTTCGCCTGGGGCGGACGCATCGCCATCGTCGTCAACCGCGTTCCCGCAATCGGGCGGCTCAAACCCAACCTCTACTTTTTCGGCGGCTATTCAGGTCACGGCGTCAATGCCACCCACATTGCGGCCGAGATTGTCGCAGATGCGATCTCGGGAACGACGGAGAAATTCGATCTCTTCGACCGTATTCGGCACACGAGGCTGCCACTCAGCGACTGGTTCGGCAATGAGATGCTGGCGCTCGGAATGCTCTATTATCGGTTGCGCGATTTGCTCTAGGGCCTGATCGTCTTTGACTAAATCGGAGCGGGATTCCCAAAGGGGTCGGAAAAATGTGATTCATGATGTGGGCCGGAGCGGAGGCTAGCCCCATGGTCCGACCTACTCTCTCGACTTGCGTGAGCGTGTGGTGAAGATGGTCCGTAGTGGCCAATCGTGCCGGGCGGTCGCCGAGACATTTGGCGTCTCTATCGCGACTGTCGTGAAGTGATCTCAGCGCCATCGTTGAGATCGGCAGCTCCGCCGCCAAGCCTGACTGCATCGCGACAGCGGCAACCACGGCGGCAAGTCCGAGCGCGCAGACCCTATTTTGCGCATCGAGCCTAGTCGTGTCGCAATTAGCAAAGTTCTCGTCTTGTCCGTCGGAGAGGGGGAGTGCCCGTCGGATTAGGAGTCGCGCTTGAGGGCAAGCAGACCCTTCCTCGCAGTCGATCAGGGGGCGCTGGTGAAGAAAGACTATTCGTTCTGGTCTCTATTCAAGCAGGGCCTCTCACACAATGAAGGATGGGAGCCGGCCTGGCGCAACGCCGAGCCCAAACCCTCTTATAATGTAATTATCGTGGGAGGCGGGGGGCACGGATTGGCGACCGCCTATTACCTTGCCAAGGACCATGGCATCCGCGACATCGCCGTCGTCGAAAAGGGCTACCTCGGCGGCGGCAACACGGCGCGCAACACGACCATCGTGCGGTCCAACTACCTTTGGGACGAGGCGGCCCTTCTCTACGAGCACTCGCTAAAGCTCTGGGAAGGTCTTACGCAGGACCTGAACTTCAACGTTATGTTCAGCCAGCGCGGTGTGTTCAATCTCGGTCATACCCTGCAGGACATGCGCGATATCGAGCGCCGAGTGAACGCCAACAACCTCAACGGTATTGATGCAATGGTCCTCAGCGCCGCCGAGGTCAAAGCGCGCATCCCGCTCATCGATATATCGAAGAACAGGCGCTATCCGATCCTGGGCGCGAGCTTCCAACCACGCGGCGGCATCGCGCGTCATGATGCTGTGGCCTGGGGCTTTGCGCGAGCCGCCAGCAAATATGGCGTCGACATCATCGAGAACTGTGAGGTTACCGGCATGGACATCGCCGGCGGCCGGATCAAAGGCATCGAAACTACTCGTGGTGCCATCCGGGCCGACCGCGTTGGCTGCGTGGCCGCGGGGCATTCCTCGGTGCTCGCGAAGATGGCCGGAATTCGCTTGCCGCTTGAGAGCCATCCCCTGCAGGCGTTCGTGTCCGAGTCCTTGAAGCCGGTCCTCCATACCGTCGTCATGTCGAACGCCGTGCATGGGTATCTAAGTCAGTCGGACAAGGGCGAACTCGTGATCGGCGCCGGCATCGACCACTATTTGAGCTACGCACAGCGCGGCAGTCCGCACATCATCGAGCATGCGGCAGCCGCCATCATTGAACTGTTCCCGACGTTCTCGCGCGTGCGCATGAACCGCCAGTGGGGCGGCATCGTCGATACAACACCAGACGCGTGCCCGATCATCAGCAAAACCAAGGTCAAGGGCCTCTACTTCAATTGCGGATGGGGAACCGGAGGCTTCAAGGCGACCCCCGGCTCGGGCAACGTCTTTGCCCACACCATCGCCCACGACGACCCGCATCCGTTGAACCGCGCCTTCAGCATCGATCGCTTTCATACCGGACACCTCATCGACGAGCACGGTGCCGCCGGCGTCGCCCATTAATCACAGGAACGTACCGCGATGTTCGTTTTCAAATGCCCCTTCTGCCAGGAGGCGCGCGAGGAAGAGGAATTCGCCTATGGCGGCGAAGCCTTCATCGCCCGCCCGGATGCACCTGATCAAACCAACGAGGCGACCTGGGGCGATTATCTGTTTACGCGCAAGAACCCAAAGGGGTGGCATTGGGAGATGTGGTTCCACGCCACCGGCTGCCGCAAGTTCTTCGTGGTGAAGCGCAACACCGCGACGCATGCGATCGCCGGGTCATGGCCGCTTGCCGAGGGGCGCAAGCTGTACGATGCGGAAGGTGGTGGCGCATGAGAAATTATCGCGTCCGCACTCGACACGCTCGCATTGACCTTGCAAAGCCGCTGACGTTTTCGTTCGATGGCAAGCGCTACGGTGCCTACGCGGGAGATACGCTCGCCTCTGCACTCCTCGCGCACGGCACGCGTATGCTTGCGCGAAGCTTCAAATACGGCCGCCCGCGAGGGATCATCGGCGCCGGGCCCGAGGAGTCCAACGCGCTCGTTCAGGTCGAAGCCGGCGCGCTCACCATTCCCAACCTCAAGGCGACACAGGTGGAACTCTACGACGGCCTTGCCGCGTTCCGCACGACCGGCACACCCTCGCTCTCGTTCGACTTGAAGAGCCTCGGCGGTCGCTTCTCGCGGTTCATGCCGGCAGGCTTCTACTACAAGACCTTCAAGCCGCGCAGCTTGTGGCCGAAGTTCGAGCACATCATTCGTCACGCCGCCGGCTACGGCAGCGCGCCCCGCGAGCCTGATCCCGAGACCTATGATCATCAGCATCATCATGTTGAGGTTCTAGTCGTTGGCGGGGGTGCTTGCGGGCTGCTCGCGGCACTTCTCGCCGGCCGTGCGGGTCTCGACGTTCTGCTCATCGACGAGCAGAACGAGCCGGGCGGCTGGCTCTTGTCGTCGCCTGAAAGCACGATTGGAGGGTTAGCGGTTCCCGACTGGCTGAAGTGCGTGCTCGGCGAGCTTTCGACCATGAAGAATGTGCGCATTCTCTCGCGCACGACCGCTTTCGCATTGCACGACCTGAATATGATCCAGGCTGTCGAGCTGCTGCAGGATCACCTTGCCCCGTCTGCTCGCACCAAAGGAAGCCCACGCCAGCGTCTGCATCGCATTCGTGCCGGCCGGGTCGTCCTCGCGACAGGTGCGATCGAGCGGCCGCTCGTGTTCGGCAACAACGATCTCCCTGGCATCCTGACGGCATCTGCCATAACGACGTATCTCAATCGGTATGCCGTCACCGTCGGCCGCCGGGTCCTCTTGCTGACGAGCAACGATTACGCATACCAGGGCGCCTGCGATCTCGCCGCCGCCGGCTGCAGCGTCACGCTCGCCGACACGCGTATGATGCTCAACCCGGAATGGGAGAAGCGTGCGCGCGCGGCGGGCGTCGAGGTGATCGCCGGCCACGGCATCGCGTTTGCCACCGGCGGGCGAGAGGTCCGGGGCGCTCAGCTCGTAAGGCTCGACGCTGAGCGTAATAGCGTTGCGGGGAAAGGCCCCTTCGTCGAATGCGACGCGCTGGGGAGCTCCGGCGGGCTTTCACCGACAGTTCATCTCTATTGCCACGATGGCGGGCGTCCGCAGTGGGACGACGATCGCCTGGCATTCGTCGCGCCCGCGACCGGTAGGTCCGCGGCCGGGATCTACTGCGCCGGCGCAATTACCGGCGCCTTCGGGCTTTCGGAAGCGCTCGAGCAGACGCATCTCACCGTGAACGAGCTGATCATCGGCGCCGGGAAGTCGCGCGTCGAGGCTCCGTTCGCTCTCGGCTCGGATGAGCCCAGGGCCCGCGCGCCCCGCCGCATCTTCCGCGTGTCCGACGGACTGCCGGAGGGGCGCGGCAAGAAAGCCTTTGTCGACTTCCAGAACGACGTGGCGGCGTCCGATATCCATCTCGCCGTGCGCGAAAACTATCGTTCGATCGAGCACATCAAACGCTACACCGCTTTGGGCTTCGGCACCGATCAGGGCAAGCTCTCGAACGTCAATGGCTTCGCCATTGCTGCCGAAGTCATGGGCAGGACAATTCCCGAGGTCGGCACCACTACCTACCGGCCAGCCTACACGCCGGTGACATTCGGTACGCTCGCCGGCCCGCACCAAGGCGATACTTTCGAGCCCCGGCGGTATACGGCCATGCACGCCTGTCACGTGGCCCGCAATGCCGTTTTCGAGCCCGTGGGCCAGTGGCTGCGCCCCTGGTATTTCCCGAGGTCTGGCGAGGATATGCACGCAGCCGTGCGTCGCGAATGTCTGGCCGCGAGGCGCGGCGTCGCCATGACGGATGCCTCTACCCTCGGAAAGATAGACCTCCGCGGAAAGGACGTGCGCGAGTTCCTCAATCGTGTCTATGCCAACGCCTGGACGCAGCTCGCGCCCGGCAAGTGCCGCTATGGCCTGATGCTCGACGAGAACGGGATGGTGATGGACGACGGCGTCACCGCCTGCATCACCGATAACCACTTTCTCATGACGACGACGACCAGCGGGGCTGCACGTGTCCTGACGTGGCTCGAGAAGTGGCATCAGACCGAATGGCCCGGGCTCGACGTCTATATGACCTCGGTGACAGACCATTGGGCAACAGCAGCCGTGGTGGGCCCGAAAAGCCGCGAGGTGCTCGCCAAGGTCTGCAAGGATATCGATCTTTCACCCGGCGCCTTCAAGTTCATGGATTGGCGCGCAGGCACCGTGGCCGGTGTTCCGGCACGAGTATTCCGCATTAGCTTCTCTGGCGAGCTTGCCTTCGAGGTCAACGTCGATGCCAGCTGCGGCAGCCATGTGTGGGAAGCGTTTATGGAGGCCGGGCACGAGCTCGGAATCACACCATACGGCACCGAGACCATGCACGTCCTGCGCGCCGAAAAGGGCTATATCATTGTCGGCCAGGATACGGACGGCTCGATGACGCCCTTTGACCTCGATATGGCGTGGGCCGTCAGCATGAAGAAGCCGTTCAGTTTCATCGGCAAGCGCTCGCTCGCGCGCAGCGATACGGTTCGCACCGACCGGAAGCAGCTTGTCGGGCTCCTGACGGACGATCCAGGGACGGTGCTCGCAGAGGGCGCACAGATCATCGAGAGCACGGCGATCAAGCACCCGATGCCCATGTTGGGTCACGTGACCTCGAGCTATTTCAGTCCGGAACTTGGCCGTTCGATCGCCCTCGCCGTCGTCCGGGATGGCATCAAGAGGAGAAGCGAGGAAGGCAGCAAGTCCGGCCAGAACATCCTCTACGCCTGGGCAGGTGGCAAGGCTCACAGAGTGAGGCTGGTGTCCCCCGTGTTCGTCGATCCGGAAGGAGCGCGCCAGAATGCCTGATCCCACCATGCAGTCGCCATTGCATCACCTAAGTCTGGCCGCACGCGCGCGACTGGTGGACGCAAGCTGTGGCGTTTGGGCCAACGAGATCCCGCTTCTCGGCTATGTGTCGCTACGCGGTGATGCGGGCGAGGCCGCGTTCGTCGAGGCGACCGCGCGGGCGATTGGGTTCCCTATCCCCACGGCCCCGTGCACATCGAGCGAAGGCGGTGGCCTGAAGGCGCTGTGGCTCTCTCCCGATGAGTGGATGCTCGTGGGGCCACGTGATCGCACGACCGAGCTCACCGCCGCGCTCGATGAAGCGCTTGCCGGCATTCGCAGTCAAGTCGTCACCAGCTCCGGTGGTTTCACGCAGATTCTCGTCAGCGGCAGGGATGCCGAGCGTGCGCTCGGCCACTGCACTGTCTACGATGTCGCGAAGCTCGCCGATGGGTGCGTGGTCGGAACGACGTTTGGCAGGTCGTCGGTCTATCTGCGCCGGGAGGGCAATCGTTTCTGCCTTCTCGTGCGCCGTAGCTTCGCCGACTACATCTGGCGTTTCCTCGAACGGGCAGCGTCACCCTATGGCTTCGGCGTCGCCATGCTCGGGGACGAGGTGCGCATTGCAGCGGGACAGGCGCCATGAACTACAGCGTCTTCGAGGTCTTTCGCATCGGTATCGGCCCCTCAAGCTCGCATACCGTGGGTCCCATGAGCGCCGCCGCCAGCTTCCTCGACGAGCTCAAGCGCAAGAACGTCTTCGACACGGTGGCGCGCATCAAGGTTGCGCTGTACGGGTCGCTCGCGCTCACCGGAATCGGGCACGGGACCGACTTTGCAGTGATTGCGGGGCTTCTCGGCGAGAGTCCCGAGGACATCGAGCCCGTGGAGAGCCGCGATCGTGTGGCCGCGGTAAAGCGCGACGGGCGCCTCGTACTCGGGCGACGCCATGACATCAGCTTCTTGCCCGAGACCGACCTCTTGTTCTTTAAGGACGAATTTCTGCCCGAGCATCCGAACGGCATGCTCTTTGAGGCCTTAGATGCGCGCGGCCATGTGGTGCACAGCAACACATATTTCTCCATCGGTGGCGGTGCCGTGCTCGATCGCGCAGCCATGACCGCCAGCCGCCGGAGCAATGGAGACGAGATCCCGCATCGGAAAGTGCGCTACCCCTTTGGCAGCGCTGCGGAGCTGCTCGAGATCTGTTGGGACAGCGGCCTTTCGATCGCCGATGTCATATGTCACAACGAGCACGCCTACCAGGACGAGGCGGAGACGCGCGCCAGGCTTCTCAAGGTTTGGGATGTGATGTCAGCGTCGCTCGAACGCGGCCTCAGGACCGACGGGCTCCTGCCGGGCGGTCTCAACCTCAAGCGCCGCGCGCCCTCTCTTTATCGGCAAGCAACGGCCGGGGACAGCAGTCTTGCGAGCGATTTCCGCGCCATGGATCTGGTCAGTGCGTTCGCGATTGCCGTCAATGAGGAGAATGCCGCCGGTGGTCGTGTCGTTACGGCACCGACCAACGGCTCGGCGGGTATCATCCCGGCCGTGCTGAGCTACTTCACGCGCTACTGCGCGAAGGGCGCCGAGGGCTCGCACCGTGACGATCTGGTCGTCAAGTTCCTGCTGACGGCAGCGGGAATCGGCATGCTTTACAAGAAGAATGCTTCCATCTCGGCCGCGGAGATGGGGTGCCAGGGCGAGATCGGCGTCTCTTGCTCCATGGCCGCAGCCGGGCTGGCGGCGGTCCTTGGCGGCACGAACGAGCAGATCGAGCATGCTGCCGAGATCGGCATGGAGCACAACCTCGGCATGACGTGCGATCCAATCGGCGGCCTCGTGCAGGTGCCGTGCATCGAACGCAACAGCATGGGCGCGATGAAGGCCATCAATGCAGCGCGCCTCGCGATGATGGATGATGGGACGCACGTCGTGTCCCTCGACGCCGTGATCGAGACCATGCGCCAGACGGGTCACGATCTTCAGTCAAAATATAAGGAAACTTCCCTCGGCGGTTTGGCCGTGACAGCGGTTTATTGCTAGGGCCGATCTGAAGCGAGAGAGCCATGGGACCGATGAAGGAAACGCTACATCGCCGAAGCATCGTCATCGACAGTCTTGTCATTTCGAAGTGGGACCGCGCGGTTTTCGCGGATATGCGCAAGGCCGGGTTCACGGCGTCGACCCTGACTCACTGAGGAGCAGCTCATGCGCTACCCGAATGTGTTCTCGCCCATCAAACTCAACCAGCTAAAGCTCCCGAACCGCATCTACTCGACGGCGCACGCAGAAGTCTATGCGGAGCCCGGCGGTCTGCCCGGCGACCGCTATATCCGCTATTACGAGGAAAAGGCGAAGGGCGGACTCGGCATGGCCATCTGCGGTGGCTCGAGCCCGGTTTCGATCGACGTGCCTCAGGGGGCATGGAGGCCCGTCAACCTCACGACCGATCTCGTCATCGAGCCGCTCGGGCGCCTTGCGGCGGCATGCCACCGGCACGGCATGAAGATTATGATCCAGGCCACCCACATGGGACGTCGCTCCGCCTATTGGGGTGACCCTTGGCCTCATCTCGTGTCGCCGTCCGGCATTCGCGAGCCTGTGCATCGCGGCAACGCCAAGGCCATCGAGATCGAGGACATCCGCCGCATTGTGCGCGACTTCGCCGTCGCCGCCAAGCGCGTGCAGACATCCGGGATGGACGGGATCGAGATCTCGGCTGCACACCAGCAGCTGATTGATCAGTTTTGGTCGCCGCAGACCAATCAGCGTGCCGACGAATATGGAGGCTCGCTCAAGAACCGCATGCGTTTCGGCATCGAGGTGCTGACGGCCGTTCGCGAGGCGGTGGGACGCGATTTCTGTGTCGGCCTCAGAATGTGCGCCGACGAGTTCAATGATGATGGTCTCGACCATGAGACGCTGAAGGATATCGCCGCGGCCATGTCCGAGACGGGCCTGATCGACTTCATCAGCGTCATCGGATCGGGTGCGGATACGCATAACAGGCTCGCCAATTGCATGCCGCCGATGGCGCTGCCGCCCGAGCCATTTGTGCATCTCGCGGCAGGCATCAAGGCCGTCTCGAAGGTTCCCGTGCTCCACGCCCAGGGCATCCGCGACATCGCGCAGGCCGAGCGCATCCTTGCCAACGGCTGGGTCGACATGTGCGGCATGACGCGTGCCCAGATCGCAGATCCCCACATGATGCTGAAGGTTCGCGAGGGACGCGAGGACCAAATCCGCCAATGCGTCGGCGCGAACTACTGCATCGACCGCATGTATCTCGGTCAGGATCTGCTGTGTGTGCAGAACGCGGCGACGTCGCGGGAAGCAACCATGCCACACGTGATCGCCCCTACAACAGGACCGAAGCGTCGCGTCGTTGTCGTGGGAGCCGGCCCGGCTGGCCTTGAAGCGGCCCGGGTCTCCCGCTCACGCGGCCACGACGTCATTCTGTTCGAGCGCAACAGCGTCGTCGGCGGGCAGGTCAACCTTGCCGCCAAAGCACCACAGCGCGAGCAAATGGCCGGCATCATTCGCTGGTTCGACATGGAGACGAAGCGCCTTGGCGTCGACCGGCATCTCGGCGTCGAGGCGACCTCGGACCTCATTCTGGCTGAGAACCCCGACATCGTCGTTCTGGCCACCGGCGGCCGCAGCTTCACCGACCAGGTGCCCGAATGGGGCGTGAAGGAGGGCTTAGCGGTCAGCTCCTGGGACATTCTTTCGGAGAAGGTCCCTCCAGGAGAGAATGTCTTGGTCTACGACGGGATCAGTGCGCACGCGGGTTTTGGCACCGCCGATTTTCTTGCGAGCCGCGGCAGCACCGTCGAGATCGTGACGCCAGACGTCAAGGTCGCCGACGACGTCGGCGGCACCACATTCCCGATCTTCTACCGTCGACTTTACGGGCTCGGAATAATTCCAACGCCCAACTTCTGGCTCGACCGCGTCTATGCCGAAGGAAACAAGAAAGTCGCGGTGCTTCGCAACGAGTACACCGACGAGCTCGAGGAGCGCGCGGTCGATCAGGTGGTGATCGAGAACGGGATAACGCCGAACGTCGAGCTTTACTGGCAGCTCAAGGAGCGCTCGCTCAACCGTGGGCAGACCGATCTTGAGACATTGTTCGCCGCCAAACCCCAACCAAGTTTGGGACAGCCGATCGGCGACGGCCAGTTCCTCTTGTTCCGCATCGGCGATTGCGTCTCGATGCACAACATTCACGCGGCCATCTACGATGCGCTGAGGCTTTGCAAGGATTTTTGATCCATGAACCTCGCTCATGTGATCACCGCACTGTTCTGGCTGACGACGGCCACGCTCGCCATCGGCCTTGCCCGCCGCGCCCGCCTTTGGCGGGCTGGCCGCACGGCTGACGTTTCATGGTTCGGACTCTTGGCCATTCCGAAGCGCTACTTCGTCGATCTCCATCGCATCGTGGCACGCGACCCCTATATCGCGCGCACTCATGTTGCGACGGCGGGCGGAGCGATGGCGGCGATTGCCCTCGTCGCGGTAAACTACGGCTTTGCGCTCTATGTTAACAGCCTCGACTGGGCAATTCTGGCCGCGACGGCGGTCATGCTGCTTGGCGCGGTGCTCGTCTGGATGCGCCGCAGAGAGCCACCCGCTCGCCTGTCACGCGGACCATGGGACAGGCTCCCCTACACGCTCGCGGCATTCGCACTTGGACTGGGAATGCTCATGGCATTGCCCCTGGTCATGCCGCCCACGACGCTGTTGGCCGCTATCGCTGCCGTCGCACTGGTTCTCGTCTTGGCTGGCGCGGCCGAATTCGCTCTCGGTATCGGAATGGGCGGCCCGATGAAGCACGCCGTTGTGGGCCTGTTGCAGCTCGCGTTTCACACCCGCCCCGAGCGGTTCGCCAACGTGCGTTCGACGGCGCTCGCGCCGTTGGCGCTCGACAGGGGCGAGTTCGGCGTCTTGAAGCCCGCCGATTTCCGATGGAATGAGCTTTTGAGCTTCGATGCCTGCGTTCAATGCGGAAAATGCGAGGCGGCCTGTCCCGCCTTTGCCGCCGGGCAGCCACTCAATCCGAAGAAGCTCATTCAGGATCTCGTGGCTGGCCTCTCCGGTTCGAGTGATGCGGACTATGCGGGGAGCCCCTATCCAGGGATCGCAACGGGCGAGCATCGCGGCTCCCCATCGGAGGCGATCGTTCCTGACCTCATCGAGCCTCGGACACTTTGGTCGTGCACCACCTGCCGGGCTTGCGTCGAGGAGTGTCCGATGATGATCGAACACGTCGATGCGATCCTCGGTATGCGTCGGGGGCTCAACCTGAACCAGGGAGATGCGCCGGGTAAAGCGGGTGAAATCCTCGCCAATCTGCGCGAGACGGAAACGCAGGGCGGCTTCTCGCGAGGCGCCCGCTACGATTGGGCCATCGACCTCGAAGTTGCTACGGCTGAGTCAGGCAAGGCCGTCGACGTGCTGCTGATCGCCGGAGAGGGCGCTTTCGATATGCGCTATCAGCGTACCCTGCGCGCCCTCGTCAAGCTGCTCAAGCTCGCAAAGGTGAACTTTTCGGTCTTCGGAGAAGGTGAACGCGACACGGGCGACACAGCCCGCAGGCTCGGCGACGAGGCCACGTTTCAGGCGCTTGCCCGGCGCAACATCGAGGCGCTGGCATCGCTCACTTTCCGGCGTATCGTCACGCCGGATCCTCATGTTTTGCACAGCCTCAGAAATGAATATCCGGCACTCGGCGGCAACTACAATGTCATCCACCATACGGAGTTCCTAGCCGAGCTGGTAAGGGGGGGCAAACTCGTGCTGTCGCCATCGACTCTAAACCGCCCGCTCACCTACCATGACCCATGCTACCTCGGCCGCTATAATGGTGAGATAGATGCGCCGCGGCGGCTTCTGCGCGGGATCGGCATCGAGATCCGCGAGATGGAGCGCTCGGGCCTTCGCGCTCGCTGCTGCGGCGGCGGTGGCGGCGCCCCGCTGACAGATATTCCCGGCAAGCGCCGCATTCCCGATATCCGCATGAGCGACGCGCGCCAGGTTGGCGCCGAGGTGGTCGCCGTCGCATGCCCTCAATGCACGGCGATGCTCGAGGGTGTGGTCGGCGATCGGCCGGAGGTGCTGGATATTGCCGAGCTTCTAGCAGCTTCGGCGGAGGCGATGGCATGAGCGAGATCAAGCGCATCGATCCGCGCCGACCCTTCCGCATTACGCCGGAGGGACTCAGACGCATTGTTCTCGGCGAGAAAGGCTGGGCCAAGCAACCAGCGGCCAGCATACAGCATGCGACGAAACCCAAGGCGAAGCCTTTGCGTCTTGCGAAGACACCGGAGCGCTGGTTCATCGCGATCGTGCATTCGGATCGGGGGAGGCTCGATGAGCACGCACGTCAGACGCTGGCGGCGGCTGCGATTCTGGCCACGCCGGAGACCGGCGTCATGGCCGTCGTTCTCGGTGAGCTTTGCGAGGATCTAGGCGCACTCGGCGCCGATCGCGTCGCGGTATTTCCGGATCTCGTCAACACCATATACCAGCCGGAGCGCAAGCTTGCGGTGGTGAAGGCACTGATTGCCCACATTGGCGCCGCACATGTCTTTCTTCCCGATGACCTCGAAGCGACCGGCGATCTTGGCCGACGCCTGATCGCAGCGCATGCCGATAGCGCGGCCACGCACGTCGTGGAGATCAGCGCCGATCACGTCGCTGTTCGCTGGTCGGGCGGCGCGGCGCTCGCCAGTGCGCCCCTGCCGCGCTTTGTCTTGCTCGAGGCGGGCGCAGTTGACGTCGCTCTGCCGTTTGCGGGGCGCGGCGAGTTGCTCTCCGTCCAGGACCTTCCTGAGATTCCAGAGGCGACGGCCGCTTGCCGCGATCTCGGCATCGAGGAGCAGGACTCCAGCGCCATCCCGCTCGAAGAGGCAGACTTCATCGTTGCAGCCGGCAACGGTGTTCGCAACGTTGAGACGATCAACGCGCTCGCCCGTACTTTGGGTGCCGCCGTCGGCGCCAGCCGCGTCGCGGTCGATGACGGCAGGTTCCCGCGCGAGAAGCAGATCGGTGCGACAGGCAAGACGGTGGCAGCAAGCGCCTACGTCGCAGTCGGGATCTCGGGCGCCGTGCAGCATCTGCAGGGCATCAAAGATTGCCGCTATGTCATCGCCATAAATCGGGATGTGGGTGCTCCCATCGTAAAGCGTGCTGATCTCACCCTCGTGGGCGATGCCGAAGAGCTGATGCAGGCACTGCTGACCAGAATTTCGCAGGCACGCGAGCAGCGCGAGATGCCGGAGGCCCCATGACCGATCGGAAGATCTCGGCCGCCGTGCTGGTTTCGGCAGGCCGCCACCCGGAGAGCGGGATTGCGCGCCCTTGCCGGGGTGACGCGGTGGCCCTTTGCCTTGCTCGGCAGCTCGTAGGTGATGGCTTGCGTGTCGTCCATGCGGGAGCAGCCGACGAGCCGGCACTGCAGGACTATCTGGCGTTTGGTGCAGGAGCCATCGAGGTCTTGAGCATCCCATCCGGTGCCGATGCGCTGATGCCGTTGACCGATCTGCTGGCCGGCGTCGATCTGATCATCACGGGCTCCCGGGCGGAACTCGGGGCCGGGAGCGGACTTCTTCCCTATGCACTTGCGCAGACTCTGGGGAGGCCGATTGTGAGCAATGTTCTCACCGCGGAGCTCAATCAGGGTGACGTCGTGGTGCGTCAGTTCTTGCCGAAAGGCAGGCGCCGTAGGATTGCGGCTCCGCTGCCGGCCATCCTGGCCGTCCATCCACTCGCACCGTTCGAGCTGCACTACGCGTATGCGCGGCGGCTTGCCGGGCGAATATATGCGATGCCGTCAGACCATCAGGCGAGCTCCGGCGCTTCTCCGCGTTGGTCAGTCGATCCGGTGAAGCGCCGGCCTGTGCGCCTCAAAGCCGTGGAGAAGAAGAGCGGCCACGCCAGAATGCTGTCGGCAACCGTTTCCGAGGCCAAGGATGGCACCGTCGCAATTGAAGGGAGTTGTGTCGATAAAGCACAAGTCATGCTCTCCTTTTTGCGGGAACATCGCCTCGTGAATTTCTGATCTCGGCAGCCGACCGGCGTGAAAGGTCAACATGAAACTCTCCGATGAACTGCGCGCGATGATCTTGCGCCGCCGCCAGGGATACAGCCTGGAAGCACCATTCTATCTGGCCAAGGAAGTCTTCGACCTCGACATGGAGGCCATCTTCGGCCGCCATTGGATCTATGTCGGCGTCGAGCCTGACATTCCTGAGCCGGGCGACTATTTCACGGTTCCGCTTGGACGCGCCTCGGTTGTCGTAGTGCGAGACGAAGACATGTCCATTCGCGCGTTTCATAATGTATGCCGCCATCGCGGCGCGCGGCTGTGCGACGGTGCAAAGGGTAGCGTCGGAAACATCGTATGTCCTTACCACCAGTGGACCTACGATCTTACCGGCAAGCTGATCTTCACCGAGCATATGGGGGACGCGCTCGATCGTAGCCGGCTCGGCCTCAAAAAAGTGCATGTAGGTAACGTCGCCGGCCTTATCTTCATCTGTCTCGCGGACAGTCCCCCGGCCGATTTCGAGGAGATGCGGTCGGAGATGGAGTCCTATATCGCGCCACACCGCATCAGCGACTGCAAGGTTGCCTACGAGGAGGATCTCATCGAGAACGGCAACTGGAAGCTGACGATGGAGAACAACCGGGAGTGCTATCACTGCAAGAGCAATCATCCCGAGCTCACCATCTCGCTCTATGAGTTTGGATTCGGCTATCAACCCTCGCCCGAGAATGCCGCGGATGTCATGGCGTTCCAGGAACTCATCAAAAACGAGCATGCGCGCTGGGAATCCTGCGGCCTGCCGTCGGCGGAACGCGAGTTCCTCGATTCGCGCGTCACGGCCTATCGCACCCAACGCCTGCCTCTCGACAAGGCCGGCGAGTCGCAGACCATCAACACCAAGGTAGCGTGCCAGAGGCTCTTGGGCGACCTTCAGCAACGTAACCTTGGCGGCCTGTCATTCTGGACGCAGCCCAATTCGTGGCACCATTTCATGAGTGACCACATCGTTACCTTCAGCGTGCTTCCAATCGATGAAGGCCGCACGCTGCTGCGCACGAAGTGGCTCGTCCATAAGGATGCCGTGGAGGGCCGTGACTACGATCCGGTCGAGCTGAGCTCCGTCTGGCGGGCCACCAACCGGCAAGACGGCGCGCTCGTCGAGCGGACCCATCAGGGCGCCGAGTGCCCGGCTTACGAGCCCGGTCCATATTCGCCCTATACCGAGATCTTCGTCGAAAAGTTCATGTCTTGGTACATTCAGCGTCTAAGAGCGGTTATAGGGCTCGGCTCTGGCGCGTCCGTCACGTCCTTGGCAGCGAGCGGATGAGATGATGATCGACGAGATTTCGCGGTCGGGGTCCGGCGAGCAGCTTTGGGGTGAGCTTCCGCCGAAGTGGGATGTCGAGGCCGACGACCGGCTCGTCTGCTGTCAGGTCAGGACCGAGACCCACGACGTCAAGAGTTTCTTTTTCCGTGCCCCTAGTCCCTGCCTCTTCCGTTACCGGCCGGGACAGTTCGTGACCTTCGAGTTCGCAATCGAGGGCATGACGCTCAATCGCTGCTACACCTTGTCTTCCGCACCGACGCGGCCGGATACCGTCTCAATTACGGTGAAGCGCGTGCCGGGCGGGAAGGTGTCGAACTGGCTGCATGACAACGTGACGCCCGGTTCCGTCGTTCGAGCCATCGGTTTGTCCGGGAACTTCAGCTCAACGTTCCACCCGGCGAAGAAGTACCTCTACCTGTCGGGCGGATCCGGCGTGACGCCACTCATGTCCATGCTACGCACGCACTATGATCTCGGGGACGATCACGACATCGTTTTCGTGCACAGTGCCCGCACGCCGCGCGACATCATCTTTCGCCGCGAGCTGGCCGCCATGAGCTATGGCGCGGCCCATCTCCGTACAGCCTTCATATGCGAGCAGGTGGGCGAGGAGCGCGATTGGCCGGCGCCCACCGGCCTCCTCAACCTGCCGCTCCTGCGATCGATCGCGCCGGATCTTGCTGAGCGCGAGATCTTCTGTTGCGGTCCGGATCCCTACATGAAGGCGGTCCGGGAAATGCTGAACGCCGCGGCCTTCGACATGGCGCACTATCACCAGGAGAGTTTCACATTTGGGCGCGATGCGCCAGCCGAGCAGACCCCCGCGAGCGCCAGGCAGGATCCCGGCCGAGCCAACCACTTCAAAATCAAGTTCACCCGCTCGGGTGAGACCATCGAGTGCGGTCCGGACCAGTTCATCCTCGAAGCGGCAAGAGCCGCCGGCATGCGCCTGCCCTTCTCCTGCAGCCAGGGTCTATGCGGCACATGCAAGACCAAGAAGTTGTCAGGCGAGGTGGCGATGACGCACGGCGGCGGCATCAGGAAACGCGAGATCGATCAGGGCATGATCCTGGTCTGCTGCAGCAAGCCGCTGAGCGATGTTACGCTCGAGAAATAGCGCAAACGGCACGAACCCCGGGTCGCGCATCATTCCGTGCGGCGCAGAATGGCCTGAAGCACGTTGCGCACACCGATCGATCCGACGAAGTATCGGTCATCCTGGAACAGCGCCACGGGAGCGATGCCGGATTTGTGCATGCCGAGAATAACATGCTTGAGGCTGGTTCCGGGCCGGGCCCAGTAAACGGGCGCAGCATCGGGAGGCAACGGTTTCTCCACGTCGGAAATGCACACCCATGTCGCCGGCTTGCCACCGCGTTCGGCCTCGACAACCTGACGATCCGGGGCCAGCTTGAAACGCGTGGTCTTGGACTGGTCGAGCCAGACCCAGCCATCACCCGCAACCTCGAGATCTCGCGCATCCCTCATGACGTTCCACGCCGTCAGCACCGAGAGCGGATTCACATTGGCGATGAAATCGCGTACGTAATCATTGGCCGGGTTTAAGACGATGTCCTCGGGTGCGCCGGACTGTACGATTCGTCCTCCCTCCATGATCGTGATGCGATTGCCGATCTTCAGGGCTTCCTCG
>Ga0272446_1004413_pt1 | contig 16676 bp, 13 predicted proteins | sample YNPCB0061_FD_194587 | JGI IMG/M metagenome (GOLD analysis project Ga0272446, IMG submission 194587) | Hot spring microbial mat communities from Yellowstone National Park, WY, United States - YNP-CB-006-1 | ecosystem: Environmental > Aquatic > Thermal springs > Hot (42-90C) > Sediment | place... | reverse complement strand
CAAAACGGTTATTTTTACGTAATTACGTTTGTGTTTTTCGTTTTGCTGAAGTTCTCTAAGCAAGCTATAGTCAGTATCGGAGAGTTTCATAAGGCAAAATTATACTTTTTTTTGGATATGAAAAAAAAAAACAATTACTTTTGAGTATATAATATTTTGTTTATCTTCTAACAAATTTTCTGTCCCTGTTGCCTATCCTACGATTCATTGCTTTCTTTTTCTGAACAACTTACTGATAGACTTACCAATGCTGTCCAATCTTCCTATATTTTCTTTGATAGGTTCTAAAACAGAAGGGTTTTTAAAATCATCTATCACTGTCTCTTCGCTTACTCCTATTTGTACAGGGAAAATAAGTATAAAATTATTGGCTTGGAAATATTTATTGAGGTACTTAGGGATTTTAGGCATATTATCATCATAAGAAGGGCGATTTTTCCTACTCATGACTATGACAAGGTTATCATCACTTTTTATATTTCTTGACAACACAAGGAAATCTTCCCAGTCCGAAAACTCATGAAATTCCGCATCTATATGATGTTTTTTATGTACTTCTTTGATAGCGTGAAGCGTCTGCTCGGTAGCATAGAAAACCAACTTTGCCCCTGTATTGCGTCCAATATTCCAAACTTTGCCGAGCCACGCATAAAAACCGAGTTCTTTCTCAGCCATTTTAGGAACGATAATGACGTGTTTCTTAATGGTCGCCAAAGGTTGAGAGGGCTTATAAATCAAGGTATTGACATTGCACTTAGTCAGTATGCCCTCGGTGAGGTTTCCTAAAAAAGAATCTGAAATACCTACTTTTTTATGCAGACCTAAGATTAAGTCTGTAATTTTTTGCTCTCTTACTGTATTAGTAATCCCATTAACGACGTTGAGGTCATAGCGTACTAAATCGTTCAATTGATTATCCGTAGAGGAGGCTATTTCAATGGCTTTGTCGAGCATTTTTCTTGCTTTTTTGTAAGCGACTTCATCAGAATTTTCGCTGCTGATAATATTAAGTGCGTACAATCCCATCTTATTTTTTTTAGACTTAATTGTAGTACTGAAGTTCATTAATTCCTCAATGGTTTCAGGATTGTGTATAGAAATAAGAATTTTCTCCTCCTCCTCCCTTTCATCTACCTCTTCTTTAGTAGCTTCCATAGCGGCGATGTTCTGCGCTCCTTTTTGTGCTACAAAAGTTGCAATCGTACACGTAATCAAAATCATGAGAATTGTACCGTTTAATACACTCTCATTGAGCAATCTAACAGGTTCTCCGCTTTCCGTTTGCCCAAGTATAATATTGTATCCTACTAAAACTGCCGCCAAGGTAGCCGCCGCTTGGGCATTGCTTAAACCAAAAATCAGCCTTCTTTCGTCTATAGAAAAGCGAAAGGTTTTTTGCGTAAGCCAAGCCGCACAGTACTTAGAAAGGGTACCTATTGAGGTCATGACTATGGCGACTTTGATAGTCTCGAGGTCTTTGAAAAACGCTCTATAATCAATCAACATGCCTACACCAATAAGGAAAAAAGGAATAAATAAAGCATTACCCACAAATTCAATCCGATTCATCAGCGGTGAGGTGCGCGGAATAAGTCTATTAAGTGCCAAACCTGCTAAGAATGCGCCTATAATTGCCTCTATGCCTGCGGCTTCTGCCAAGAAAGCCCCTAAAAATACCATACCCAAAACAAAAATATATTGCGAGATGTGGTCATCAAAACGCTTGAAAAACCACCTGCCGATGATAGGAAAGCCAAACATGATTACAAGCACAAAAGCCGCAATAGAAATGCCTAATTTAACCCAAAACTCTTTGGAAATATCTCCGGTAGATATACCTACTATCACCGCCAAAACCAAGAGCGCCAGCGTATCTGTTATCACCGTTCCACCTACCGTAATATTTACTGCTTTATTTTTAGTTACCCCTAATTTACTTACAATAGGGTAAGCTATCAAGGTATGAGAGGCAAACATACTGGCTAATAAAATAGAAGTAGGCAAAGAAAATTGAAGTAAATATAAGCCAGAAAGAGTGCCTAAAAGCATGGGAATCATAAAAGTATATAAGCCAAAGATAACACTTTTACGGCTGTTTTTCTTGAAATCGGCAAGGTCTATCTCCAAACCCGCCAAAAACATGATGTAGAGCAAACCCACAGTCCCAAAAAGAATAATACTGCTGTCCCTTCGCATGAGATTCAGACCATTCGTACCAATAACTGCTCCTGCGATGATAAGCCCAATAAGATGGGGAATCTTGAACTTATTAAGGATAATTGGAGCAAAGAGGATAATGAAAAGTATCAATGAAAAAATTAATACAGGATTTTTCAAAGGGAGCGTCCAATCAAACGTGCTAAGTAATATCATGGCTTTTTATTTTTTAGGTGCTGTTATGCTTACTCAATGTAATCTATATTTTTACAAAGATAAACATAATTCTGTAAACTCAGGAAAGTAATGAGGAATGACTTTAAGCAAGCAAAGTTTTTCAGTCAAGAATTTTGTTTTTCAAAGATTTTCCTTATATTTGACCTGTAAATATTGGAATGCAAAACAAAATTTGAGAAAATTTATAGCCATATTTTTGGTTTTCCTACTGATTTACAATATGATAGGACATTACTTAGTGCTAATTTATCAGCAAAAAGTAGCTAATCTTCATTTTTCTCAAAGTTTAGCCCACGACGATATCCCTAATGATGACTTTTTTATTATCAAGATTCCCGCCTCGCTGTACGTTCCCGCAAAAAATACAGATTTTGAGCCAATCAGTGGAAGTTTTGAATACAAAGGCAAGTTTTATGATATGGTAAAGCGTAAGGTAGAAAATGACACACTTTATATTTATTGTATCAATAATCATTACAAAGAAAAAATCGCCTCACAAATTGCTCATTATGTAAAGAGTTATGTAGTTGATTTTGAAAATGATAAAAATAATACTCAAAGCCAAAAACTGCTCAAATCCTTTGCCAAAGAGTATTTGAAAGCTACTGCTTATAATCTTGTTTCTATCTACCAGAGTCAAACGAGTGAAAAAAATGTAATTTCAGACGATTCTTCGCCTGCTATGCCGTCAATAGCTATTCCCTCTCCTCCTCCCGAAGTCTAATAAATCCTTTATCCTCTTGTAAATCAATATATTACTTATTCTCTATGCTTTTACAACTACTGTTAAGCCACTAACAGAGCAGAGAAAATGCTGAAGAATAAAGTTCCTGTAACTCGCTTTGTTAAGCAAGGGCTTAATTCTTGAATGGTAGTTGGAGTATATAATTACCTATGCTACTTTTACAGTATTGTAAAAGGTGAAATCTTATTATTTTATATATAAATTTGAAAAATAATGAAAAATATTACATACATCTATGCTCAGACTTTTACTGATGGGCAAATGATGGGCAAAGGGCTGTTTTGTGGCGGATTAAGCTACACGCAAGATAGTTGGAAAAACTATTGGGAAGGCACATTGAAGCGGAATAATCTCAATTTAGGAACTGTAAGCACGCAAAGTCTTGCTGGTATGGGCGCACTTGGCGTAAGTAAAAATATCAATCTAATGTTCGTGTTACCTTATGTTTGGACAAAAGCAAGTGCAGGTACTTTGCAAGGTATGAGTGGCTTACAAGACCTAATGGTGGGGATAAAATACAGACCCTTGGACTTCAAATCTGACTTTGGTAGATTCAATGTCATGGTTGTAGGAGCATTTTCTACTCCAATGAGTAACTACACCGCAGATTTTCTACCTCTCTCTATTGGATTAGAAGCAAAAACCTTGCAAAGTAGGCTCATTGCTCATTACCGTACCCGAAGTGGCATTTTTGCTACTGCCCAAGCAGGCTTTGTGTGGAGGAGCAACATTAGGATTGACCGTATCTCTTACTACACTGACGGTCACCAATTCAATACAGACCAAGTAGAAATGCCCCATGTAGCACATTTTTCTGCAAGAGCAGGTTACATGCAAGAGTACATGATTTTAGAAGTTTTTTTTGATAAGATGAACACTCTTGGCGGTGGCGATATTCGTAGAAATGATATGCCCTTTCCTTCTAATAGAATGAATTTTAGTAAGTTGGGAATTATGGCTACTTATCGACCACAAGGCTACAAAAACTTTGGCTTTAAGCTAAGTGCAAGCACTACTCTTTCAGGGAGGAATGTAGGGCAGGCTAACAATGTTACCGCTTCGGTCTTGTACATTATTAGTTGTTGGTAGAATTTTGAGATAGGTTAGCATCTTACTATCCACCAAGCAAATGCTAAAAAAGCAGAGGTTTTAATGCTGTAGGCATCTTGTGAGAGTTGGCAGATATAATCTGCAAACAAAAGTCTTTATAAAATTTACAAAAATAAATATCAAAATATCTAAAAAGAAATAAAGTATGAAAGCGTCAATATTATCACATAAATTTTTTATTGCTATCATCTCATTTTGTTTATTTTCTGCTATTGCTTGCAATAAAAATATTACCGAAAAAGAGCAATTAGAGGCTTTTTTGCCAGCTGACATAGACTCAAAAGCAGGAAACTGGAAAACGGTAGTCTTGGCAAATGCTAATGAAATCAGTATTCCAGAGCCAAGTTCCGTTCAGTCCAGTGAGTATAGGAACGAATTAGCACAGTTGAAAACAACAGTAAAAAAACTTACAGATGAGCAGAAAGAAATCGTCAAGTATTGGAGTGGGGGTGTAGTATTGCGATGGAATCAAATTATAAGGGAGTTAGTTGCCAAATACAATTTGCCTCCTGTAGAAAATCCCGATGGAACTTATCCTTTTCCTGACCCTAACAATTCTTTGGCATATCCTCTTTTTCCCTTTGCCAATCCGCCTTATGCGGCAAGAGCGTATGCTTACATCTCTGTGGCTCAGTATGATGCCTTAGTAGCGGCGTGGAACTATAAGTTTAAGTTTAATCGCCCTGCTCCTTCTAAGACTGATAACACCATTCCAACCCTTGTGCCTATTAGCAATTTGCCTTCTTATCCCTCAGAAGATGCCGTAGTAGCAGGAGCAGTTTTAGAAATAGCAAAGTTACTTTTTCCAGGTGAAATAAATTTTTTAACTCAAAAAGCAGAAGAATATAAAAATTATGCTCTTTGGTCAGGTAAAAATGTTCAGAGCGATATTATTGTAGGGGAACAGCTTGGCAGAGCAATAGCTGCGAAAGTAGTAACGAGGGCACGAACTGACGGAGCAGGAGCCTCAGCAGGAAATCCTGCTATGTGGAAAGCCTTAGAACAAACTGCTATTGAAAAAGGGGAAACTCCTTGGATTAGCTTAGAAAATCCGCATCGCCCTCCTATGTTACCGGGTTTTGGCAAGGTGAGACCATGGATGTTTACAACTGAAGAAATGATAAGTTTTAGACCTGCGCCTCCACCTTCTACCAAATCAGAACAGATGAAAAAAGAGTTGGAGGAAGTAAGATGGTACGCAAAAAATCTTACGAGAGAGAGATTGAAAATTGTACATTTTTGGGCAGATGGCGTAGGGACTTATACACCTCCGGGACATTGGAACGCTATTGCCGCAAAGCTGATAATCAAATCAAAAATGAGTGAGGCACGTGCCGCCCGCGTTTTTGCACTTACCAATATGAGCTTAATGGACGCTGCCATCGCCTGTTGGGACGTAAAAAACTTTTATTTTAATCCTCGCCCTTGTCAGCTTGACCCAAGTATCAAAACAGGAACAGGTGTTCCTAACTTTCCTGCTTATACCTCGGGACATTCTACTTTTTCAAGTACAGCCGCTACCGTTTTGGGTTATCTTTTCCCTAGCGAAAGCCAAAAATTACAGGATATGGCAATAGAAGCCTCCTTATCAAGGCTTTATGGAGCAATTCATTACAGAAGTGATTGTGAAATGGGGGTAGCACATGGCAAGGTAATCGGGCAATATACCATTAATTGGGCAAAGCAAGCGGGAGAGTAATATAAAAAAACAGAGTTAGCAATAGTAAAGTTTCTAATTTTTCTACAAACATTTTGCGCCGTAGGTGCTTGATTAAAAACCATATTTAGTTATGAAAAAACTTATATTTATTCTTCTTACTTTTTCTGGAAATGTACTTTGGGCACAGATGCAAGATTCTCTGAGTACCAAAGTGTTAGACTCTACTACTGTCCAAGACTACCTCATTAGAGAACAAGTAATAACACATTTACCTGATAATCAGCATACTTATATCTTTGCAGGAAAGAAAAGTGAGGTAGTTCATATTCAATCTTTGAATGCTAATATCGCAGAAAAAACAGGAAGGCAACTTTTCGCCAAAATTCCCGGCGTTTTTGTTTATGATATGGATGGAAGCGGTAATCAAATGAATATTAGCACGCGAGGGCTTGATGCCCACCGCAGTTGGGAGTTCAATGTTAGGCATAATGGCATTATTGTCAATTCAGATATGTACGGCTACCCTGCCAGCCACTACAGTCCCCCTATGGAATCCATAGAAAAAGTTGAATTGGTCAGAGGCACAGGCTCTCTACAATATGGAGCGCAGTTTGGGGGAATGTTGAACTACATAAGCAAGCAAGCCAATCCTAATAAAAAGTTTGAGTTTGAAAGTATTAATACTGTAGGCTCTTTTGGCTTGCTCAGCTCCTACAACGCCATAGGAGGAAAGGTAGGTAAGTTCTCTTACTATGTCTATTGGCACAAAAGAGTTTCTGACGGATACAGAGAGAATGCTCGCTCTGATGCTGAGAGCCAATTGGTTAGTCTTGTCTATCAACCCAATAGCAGGCTAACTCTAAAAGCAGAATTAGGGCGTAGTATTTACCTTTACCAACTTCCGGGACAGCTCACCGACGCAATGTTTGCTGAAAACCCAAGACAATCAAGCCGTTCAAGAAACTGGTACAGTCCTGATATTTATGTACCCTCTTTATCAATGTTTTGGCAATTGGGAGAAAATACTAAGATAAGTCTAACCTCCTCTGCTGTTTTAGGTTTTAGAAATAGCGTACTTTTTGACCGCTTTGCCAACATCAAAGATACTATCAATGCACTTACTAAGCAGTACAACCCTCGGCAAGTCGACATAGACAATTTCAACAGCTATACTACTGAACTTAGAATACTGCACAATTATAAGGTTAGAAACATAAAAGCATATTTATCAGGTGGTTGGCAATATATGAACAATGATTTGCACCGCAGACAACAGGGCAAAGGCACAACAGGAAGCGATTTTGACTTATCTGTTTCCCAAGAGGGTTTTGGTAGGAATATGCACTTTAAAACACAAAATCTTGCCTTTTTTGTAGAAAATGTGCTAAAATTTGGACAAAAACTTTCTGTGTCGCAAGGTTTTAGGATAGAAAATGGGCAATCTGACATGAGTGGCTATATTTCTTACTTAGATGCCCAAGATGTACCTAACTCTATTCCGCACCGCTTCCCGCTTTTGGGCTTGTCCATTCAGTACCAACTTAATGAGAAAAATCAACTCTATGCAGGCTGGTCGCAAGCCTATCGCCCTGTAATTTTTAAAGACATTATTCCTGCCTCTCGCTTGGAAAAAGCGGATAAGAATTTGAAAAATGCCTTTGGACACAACGCAGAAATAGGGATAAGAGGAGAGATTTTTGAAAAAATCAATTATGACATCAATATTTTTGAACTCTCTTACCGCCACCGCTTAGGTAATCTGCTCGTAAGCAATGAGAAAGGAGAGTCTTATATTCTCAAGACTAACATCGGCGATAGCCGTAATATCGGCATAGAAAGCCTTGTAGATTGGAAAGTGTTGGAGATAAAAAAATTGTATTTGTCAATTTTCAATGCCACTGCCTATATTAACGCTCGCTATACTGACGGTGTCTTAGCAGTAGGAGGCATCAATAGGTCTATCGCAGGAAATTGGGTAGAAGGCGCTCCTCAATGGACAAGCAGAACTGGCATTAACTTTGGATATCGCAATCTTTCTACGTCTTTACTTTATAGCTACGTAAGCCAGACCTATGCTGATGCGCTTAATACAATCGCTCCCTCTGCTAATGGAGCAGTCGGACTCGTTCCGTCTTATGGAATTTTGGACTTTAATGCCTCTTATTACATTAAAAAATTTACCTTCCGATTTGGGGTAAATAATATTTTAAACAAACAGTATTTCACAAAACGACCTACTTTTTATCCTGGGGCGGGGATATGGAGTTCAGATGGTAGAGGCTTTACTTTTTCCATAGGAATCAAGATATAGCCTTCTTTTTAAGGTAGTATTAAATAGGTAATGTTCGAGCAGAATACAAAACAACAGTAAAGACGTAAAATACCTCACCTACTGGGTTGATGTAATAATAAATTTGTATTTTGCCACCAAGATAACAAGCCTAACAGCTTTGAATCTCAGTATTACTTATTACATACTACCAATAACATTATATAAATTTGTCTTTTAGACCTTATAAGTCCTTAAAACTTATAAGGTCTGGTGTAATATCAAATTTTCAGTTCAATATAAAACATAGAGCCAATGAAAAAGCAAGTTTTATTTCTCATAACTTGGGTTTTTTCCTTCTTATTAATAGGAGAATCTCTCGCCCAGTCAAGCACTAAACCACAGCAGTTTACTTTTGCCAAATCTCCTGAAAGCGTAGGTATTTCTTCCGTCCAGTTGCAAAAAGCAGAAGCCATGCTTTTACAAAAAATAGCTGATAAAAGAATAGCAGGTGCAGTAGCGCTTGTTGCTCGCAAAGGACAAATTGCTTATTACAAGGCTTTGGGAATGAACGATATAGAAAAAAATAAGCCAATGAGAACAGATAATATTTTTCGTATTATGTCCATGACCAAGGCGATTACAAGCGTAGCGGTAATGATGCTTTACGAAGAGGGAAAGTTTATGCTTGACGACCCTATTTCCAAGTATATTCCTGAGTTCAAAAACCCTAAAATTTTGATAGAGGTAAACAGAAAAGATAGTTCCTATGTCGCCAAATCTGCTAATAAAGAAATCACTATCAGGCATTTACTTACACATACTGCCGGCATTCCCTATGAAAATGAAGTGTATGCCAAAAACCATATTCCTCGGTTTTATTCTACGGACAACATCAAACTCTCTGAGATTATTCCTAAGTTAGCTCAATTGCCCATTTTGCACGAACCGGGAGAGCAGTTCACTTATGGATTAAATACGGATATTTTAGGGTATTTAGTAGAAGTATTGTCGGGGAAAACATTAGCCCAATTCTTTCAAGAACGCATTTTTGAGCCTTTGGGCATGACCGACACCTATTTTTTCCTTCCTGAGAGCAAATACGACCGCTTGGTAACTGTCTATGAGGAAATAGGAGAAAAAGAAGGCATCACCCGCAAACCAACTTCTCACTGGACAGAATACCCTACTTCGGGAGCAAAAACTTATTTCTCTGGTGGTGCGGGACTTTCCTCTACAGTTATGGACTATGCCAAGTTCTGTCAAATGTTGCTCAATGGAGGTACTTTTAACAATAAAAGGATTTTGGGAAGAAAAACAGTAGAACTTATGACCACTAATCAGATAGGTGATTTAGAAGTTTGGAATCGAGGAAACAAATTTGGACTTGGCTTTGAAATAGTGAGCGAGAAAGGTCATGCCAAAATTCCAAGTTCAGTAGGCGCTTTTGAGTGGGGCGGCATGTACTATACGCACTATTGGATAGACCCTAAGGAAGACTTAGTGGGCATTGTATTTTTCCAAGTTTTTCCTACCAAAGGCTGGGGTATAGAAAATCAATTCAAAGCAATGATTTATCAAGCATTGGACTAAGGCATTTCCCTTTCTCATTTTTTTCCTTTAACTTTGCAGTGGATTTTAGGATTATAAGATTTTTAAAATCTTATAATTTCGTTTGATTAGATGTAACCTATTAATAATCAATGAAAACAATCACAGCCATCGTACCAATGCGGCATAGTAGCGAAAGAGTAAAGGGAAAAAATTATCGTTCTTTCAACGGCAAGCCTTTGTTTCATTACATTACAGAAACCCTGCTGAGCTGTCCATCTATCACCCAAGTAGTCATAGATACAGACAGCCCAACTATCATGGACTATACTAAGGCGAACCTGCCCAAAGTCCTTGTGTTAGAAAGACCTATGCACCTTAGAGATGGTAATATTCCCATGAACGATGTACTACTTAATGTAGTAGAGCAGGTAGAATCTGATTTTTACTTGCAAACACATAGTACCAATCCGCTCCTAAGTGCGGAAACTGTGCAAGAGGCAATAGATTTTTTTCTGAAAAATTATCCCATTTATGATTCCTTATTTAGTGTAACTCGCTTGCAAACAAGGCTTTGGGATGGGTTAGCAAGAGCAGTCAATCACAATCCTAACATCTTGCTTCGTACCCAAGACTTACCACCTATTTACGAGGAGAACTCTTGCTTGTATATTTTTACTAAACAAATCTTGAAGGAAAGGCACAACCGCATTGGCAATCGTCCTTACCTGTTTGAAATAGACAGAAAGGAAGCCATTGACATAGATGAGGAGATAGATTTCTTGATTGCAGAGTTGGCGTATAAAATTTTAAAACAAAATAATTAAACACTAATGTTTGATTTTCAACAAATTATTTCTGTATCGCTTATACTTTTCTCGGTGATAGATATTGTTGGCTCTATTCCTGTTATTATTTCATTGAAAAAAAGGGCAGGGAAAATTGAGGCAGAAACTGCTACGATAGCCGCCGCAGTGCTGATGATTTCTTTTTTATTTTTTGGTAAGGCAATTCTCAATTTGTTGGGCTTAGACGTGGCTTCTTTTGCTATTGCAGGCTCTTTTATCATTTTCATTATTGGGGCGGAGATGATTTTAGGGATTCACATTTTCAAGAACGAAGATGTAACTCCAAGTTCTACCTCCATAGTACCTATTGCTTTTCCTTTGATAGCAGGGGCAGGTACGATGACTACTATTATCTCGTTGAGGGCAGAATATACCGTGGCAAATATCATTGTAGGTATTATTTTAAACTTAGTCTTGGTCTATTGGGTGTTGAGAAACTCGGACTGGATAGAGCGAAAATTAGGCAAGTCAGGAACAGATGTACTCAGACGCGTGTTCGGCGTAATTTTATTGGCGATAGCCGTTAAACTTTTTAAAAGCAATTGGGGTTTATAAAAGAAAAATTAACACTCATGCAAAACTGGCTAAGAGAGAAGTTAATTTACCCTCTTCTATCCTTTCTTAAACGAGGCACCACACCCACTACTTTGGCTTGGTCGGTAGCATGGGGCTTCGTGTTGGGTATTTTTCCGATTATCGGTCTTACTACAATCCTTTGTTTTGTTCCTGCTTTTTTATTTCGCTTGAATATAGCCGCAATCCAATTGGTCAATTATGCGGTCTATCCCTTGCAATTATTTCTACTCATTCCTTATTTTCGGATTGCCTCATGGCTTTTTGGTACAGTGAATCCCTTTTCTTCTATTTCACAAGTGCAAGCCCTTTTCCAAGAAGGTTTTTGGCAAGCCTTTTCTACTTTGGGCTGGTTGCTCATAGAAGCGGTGTTTGTCTGGGCAATCTTTGCCCTTCCTCTAAGTTTTTTGGTATATGCCCTTTGTTATAGAGTTTTTAAAAAATACATTAAAAATAAGCGCAGCGATAATGCTTTTTAAAATTACCCATCTGAACAGTTGAGCGGAGATTCATGCACTACTTTGAGGTCGTGAACATGGCTAATATAGGCTTTCTCTTCTGTACCTTCTAAATGTCCATGTGTTTGAATATGTACGTAATAGCTAATATATTTGACGCTTGTGTCTCTCTGGGTTTCGTCTATAATTCTCTTAATATCGCTAATCACGTCAGGAGTAACAAAAGAACCCGCTGTTCTAATGACACGCATTTGTACTTGAATTCCTTTCTCTTCAAAAGCTTTGATTGTTTCATTAAAACTATCTATTTGCACTTGGCTGAGGTCGCGTGCATCAGCACAGCCGACAAGTATGTGTACTTGTTTTTCTTTGCTATTATTCATAGGTTTTAAGGTCTTAGGTGAAATGCAATGGTAGTTTTATTCATTTGTTAGCAATATTTTTCCTGTCCTTCCTTCTGCTTGCGCATGTATAATTGCTTCTCTAAAATCAGTAAGAGCATATTTTTTATCTATTTTTACTTTTAGTTCTCCTTTGTTTAACATTTCTATTACCTCATTTGCCGCTTGCTGTCTTACTTCTTTGTTTATTTCTTGTAACCAAGAACTTAGCCAAAAACCGCGCAATTGGAGGTTTTTAAAAATCATTAAGCCGTTATTTACAGGCGTTTCCTTTTGGCTCAACATTCCATAAATAAGTAAAGTCCCCTTATAAGCAAGGCATTGCAAAGCTAAACCTGCTACATCTCCTCCTACTGCATCAAAGCAGTAGCTGACGCCCTTTTTATCAGTAAGTTCACGAACTTTTTTTACTAAGTTTGCTTCTTCTGTATTGATGACTTCGGTAGCTCCTAACGCTTTTAGTTGCTCCATCTGCTCATTTCTGCGAACTGTGCATATAACCTTGATTCCTCTTTTGGAGGCTATTTGAATGACTAATTGGGCAAAAGTAGAACCTCCTGCGGTGAGCAAGAGCCAATCGCCTGCCTTTAAGCCTGATTCGTGTACCATTGCCCATGCAGTAAAAGGGTTTACAAACACCTGACAAGCAGTTTCAAAAGGCATCGCATCAGGCAGAGGAATCAAAGATTTGGCAGAAACACTTGCATACTCGCTCCATGTTCCCACGGTAGTAAAACTGACTTTTGCTCCTATGGGTAGATGTACCCCCTCGCCGACTGCCTCAATAATGCCTGCTCCTTCAAACCCCGCTCCTGAGGGTAATTGTGGACGGATGCCATATACTCCTTCTATAAAAGCAATATCAGAGGGATTAATAGGACTTGCTTTTACTTTGACAAGGACTTCCCCTACTTGCGGTATGGGAGTAGCTGACTCCTCGAGAGCAAGCACATGTTCTGGTTTGCCCGTGGTATTGAAAATAAGTTTTTTCATACGTTGTTATTTGATAATAAACTTTTTAGAAATTTAATATTATACTCAATAAAACATAATTTTTAACAAAATAAAATTGTAAATCATTGGTAATTAGTTTATTAATTTTATAAGGTTTTGAAAATCTTATAGAATGGAGTATATAAACTCTGCTATTATTTTATGATTTCCCCTCCTTTCATTACCAACTTTATTTTTCTAATATCTTTAATATTTTGCGTAGGATTTCCCTCTACGGCTATTAAGTCTGCAAATAATCCTGCTTTAACTCTACCTATCTGATTGGCATAGTGAAAAACATCGGCATTAATCGAGGTAGCAGATTGTAAAGCCGCTAAGGGTGTCATGCCGTACTCTACCATCATTTCTAATTCTCTTGCATTATCTCCATGTGCAAATACACCCACGTCTCCCCCAAAACAAATTTTTACCCCTGCTTCTAACGCCTGCTTAAAAGATTGCTTTTTTTGCACGATACGTGGAGGGTCTGCTTGTTTACCTTTTTTCCAACCCCTGTATTGTAAAATTGCATCTCCTGCGGCAAGGGTGGGACAGAGCGCCACACCTTTCTCTGCCATAAGTCTGAAGACCTCAGGTGTTCCGTTGTCGCCGTGTTCTATGGTTTCTACTCCTGCTATGACACATCTACGCATTGCCTCTGCCGTACTTGCATGGGCTACGGTAGGTCTGCCACTGCTTTTAGCTGTTTCTACGATGAGTTTTAATTCTTCTATAGAGAAGGTAGGACGGGCTTCCCCCCATAAGCCCCAGCGGTAGTCTGCATAAACTTTTATTACATCTGCGCCTTTGCCTATTTGCGTTCTTACAACTTTTATCAAATTGTCTATGCCATCAGCCTCCTCGGCTCCTTGTGGAATTTCTATGTGAGGAGCGAATCCTTTGGGAGCGTAGCTTCCTGTGGCTACTATGGCACGGGTGGCTACTATCATTCTGGGTCCCCCAATTAAGCCTTGATTAATGGCTGTTTTGATGCCTACGTCGTCGTATCCTGCTCCTTCCGTGCCTAAGTCTCTTACTGTGGTGAAACCTGCCAATAAGGTGGCTTTGGCGTGATTGACGGCACGAACTACCCGCAGGGCAGAGGGTTCTTTGAGTACTTGGTCGTCCCAAGCAGTTTCATTATAAGGGTGGAGTAGTAAATGCGCATGTCCCTCTATCAAACCGGGGAGCAGAGTTTGGTTAGTTAAGTCAATAGATGTAGCATTTTTGGGAATATTTAGCTCGTTAGGTTTCCCCACAGCCTCTATTTTTTCACCCCTGACGACTACCCAGTGGTTTTCTAAAAGGTTTTCTCCGTCAAAAATCCTTGTTGGTTTTAAAACGTAAATACTTTCTTTATCAATCGTTTGTGATTTGCTTTCTCTTTGAGTCAAGAAGAAAGCAAGGCATATAAAAATAAAAATAGCTACTCCTTTTTTTTTCATAAAAGCTTAGTAAAGTAATCCGCGTTTTTTTATTGCATCAGATTAGAAATAGCAATTCTGCATTTTTGTACTCTATCAAATTTAAATTCTTTTCCCTCTTGTGAGGCTTTGATGAGCTGCTCAAGGTTGAGTTCTAAAACTCCTACAAAGTCATCAGGATTGCTTAACACGCCTGTTCTAACCATAGAAAAATCATCATCGTAAAAAGTAAATACTATTTTACTTCCCTTGGGTACATCTATAAAATCCGATTTTTCCAACCATTGTGTAATATATTTATTTTTGCTTACCGAGGACTTGTATCTTTGCTCTCTATCAATAGAAACCGTGTAGTATAAATCAGGAGCCATATCTTCATCAGAAAGCCCTACGTCCCATCGCTCATTATCCTTGTTTCTGTCCATCACTTCCAAATAAGTTACATTTACCTTCAATCTTGTAACACCGGGAGGAGGTTTACTGACATTTTTTGTCAATTCACAAGCAGAAAGACTTAATAATGAGGCAAGAACCAATATTATGGAAAAATTTTTATAGTTCATACTGACGTTTATTAGTATTAATTTTTACAAAAGTAAGTGAATTGGCAAGATTTTTTCAAATATGACCGATATTATTATTCCCCCATTTTACGTTTCTTTTCATAATCAAACAATTGTAAAAAATAAATAAGATTTATTTTATTGCTTAGTTAAAATACCTAAAAGCAGGTATTTTTATTACACAAAAATTTTATCAAAAAAATTGTATTATTTGAAGAAAAAATAATAAAAAACCTTGTTTATTTTATATTTAGGTAATGTTTTTGTAATAAAATTAGGACAAATCTTACTTTTTTTATAAATTTGTAAGGAATCCTTTTACATAGGGAAGATGCGATTTTACTCATATCATACACATTTATCCTTATTGTAATATTTTTGGCTATAAGCCGTATAAATCTATGTTAAATTTAGAAAATAAAATATGTTTTAGCCATAATTTTTGCACGTTGAAGTTACTCTTGGGAGTAGCTTTATTTCTATTAGGTTTACTATGTCGTGCAGAGGGGACAAAGCAACTACGTCCTAACTACAACGATAATGGGCATATCGTAGTAATGCGGACAACCGCAGTAGAAAATAACTTTGCTTCTTATTTTTCATTAGACCCCTCACCAGACAATAACACACTTAGATTCCGAATTGCTAATACGAATGAGCGTATTTATCTTGGCTTTGGGAGGTATAAAATAGAAAACTCTCCTATGGGGAATAACTCAGGAGATATTGCTACTCATAATGAGAATTTTACCTCCTCGACTGAATTTGAGTTAAGATTTAGGATACGCAGACCTGACGGCTCTGTATTTTTTCCTGAGACTGCCGTTCCTACTACTGGCGTAGGCTACATAGGCGGACCTACTCCGGGTGCATACAACAGAGCAGTAGCAGGTCCCGCCCAATTAGTAGGCATTACGGGCTATAATGCCTTTGTTTTTGTGCCAGATGTAGTAGGGGATTACTACATAGAGTTTACACTTTTTAATATAATTACGATGACCTATGCAAGTAGAAAAACCTCTTTGCAACTTTTTGATTTGTCTATCTCTGCTACCGTTGGTAGGTACAATATGGTGGTTTCTACTATGACAGGGGCAGTAACAAGTGTAAACGATACCGGTAGTGGCGCTACCACAGCAATAGGAGGCAGACTTTGGTCAAGGGCGTGGCGTTTGAGTACAGGGAACAACTATATTAATAGTTCTGGTTTTCAGACGGGGAATAACGGTACTACTATGGGTATGCCCGACCCCAATGTTACTAATAACTTATTTGCTGCTAAGATGTATGTGTATGCAGAAGATAACAACCCTTTAACCTCTGATGCAGTAGTAACGGAATTGGATTTTAACGGGGTAGACCCCTTTGGTTTTTCTGTGATATGTACCAGAGATGGTGTGAATACTGACCCAGATTTTATTCTGAGTAAGCGTTCTCAGTACGGACTTCCCACGGATTTACCCACTACTCCACCGCCGTATAGGATTTTTCTTCAGAATCCTGATATTTCTGAGTTCCCTAATGGGCAAGTAGGATGTTTACAGGGTATTTCTGTAAAACAGTGTGCCTTAGATGGAAATAATAATGCTACTGCCTATTGTATTAATATTACTGCACAAGCCACAGGCGCAGTAGATGTGTTAGTTGATTTGTGGAACAATACAACCAACATGCCCGGCTCCGATGG
>Ga0272446_1004412_pt1 | contig 16682 bp, 18 predicted proteins | sample YNPCB0061_FD_194587 | JGI IMG/M metagenome (GOLD analysis project Ga0272446, IMG submission 194587) | Hot spring microbial mat communities from Yellowstone National Park, WY, United States - YNP-CB-006-1 | ecosystem: Environmental > Aquatic > Thermal springs > Hot (42-90C) > Sediment | place... | reverse complement strand
TGGCGGCAGCAAGCGGCCTCAGCCCACCGCGAATCCCGCCGCGCGGAAGCGCGCCTGGCCCTCGGGGCCGGTGAGATGGGCGAGGAAGGCGGCCGCGGCCGCCGGGTCGGCGGCGCGCGCATGCACCCCCCCGACATAGGCCGTGACGAGCTGCGCGCTCTCGGGCAGCGGCCCCACCAGCACCGCGCCGGGCACGGCCACGATCTCGCTGATCTGCGAGAGCGCGAGCGCGGCCCGTCCCTCGGCCACTGCCTGCACCGCCGCCCCGCCGCCGGGGAAGACCAGGGTGCGCGGACGCATCTCCTCGGCGATGCCCAGGCGCTCGATCAGCCGCGCGACATGGGTGCCCGCGGTCGCCCCCGTGGCGGGGTCGGAATGGGCGATGAGGGGGGCGGCGAGGAGGGCCGCGCGCAGCGCCGCCGCGCTCGAGATGTCGGGCAGGGGGGCGCCGGCGCGGACCGCGGCGCCGATCAGCATGCGGCCGAGCTCGCGCCGGCTCGCGCCGCGCACGATGCCCTCGGCGGCCAGGCGCTCGATCTGCGTGGCGCTGTTCAGCACGAGGTCGGCGGCCTCGCCCTCCCGCAGGCGGCGGGCGACGACGCCGGCATTGGCGTTCTGGAAGGCGATCGCGCGCCCGGTGCGGGCGGTGAACCCGGCGGCCAGCGCGCGGGTCGGCGCGACCAGCGCCCCCGTGCCCAGGACCCGCAGCGGCGCGGCCTCGGCCAGGGCCAGGGCCGGGGTGGCGAGCGCGGCGATCAGGGCGCGTCGGTGCATCATGGGCTCCTCCCTTCCAGGCTCTCTTGGCCGGCGATCTTGCCCCGCTGTCCCGGGTGAAGGAACCTGCCGCCCCACCGTCCGGGAGACCCCTCATGGCCCATGCCCTCGGCGCGCCGGCCGCGCCCGCCGTCCCGCGCAACACCGAACTCGACGCCGCGGCCGTCCGCGAGGCGCGGGTGGACCTTGCCGCCTGCTTCCGCATGGCCGCGCGCCTCGGCCTGCATGAGGGGATCTGCAACCACTTCTCCCTCATGCTGCCGGGCCGCGACGACCTCTTCCTCGTCAACCCCTATGGCTGGGCGTTCAGCGAGATCACCGCCTCCCGCCTGCTCATCTGCGACTTCCACGGCAACGTCATCGCCGGGGACGGCGTGCCGGAGGCGACCGCCTTCTTCATCCACGCCCGCGTCCACCGGAACGTCCCGCGCGCGAAGGCCTGCTTCCACACCCACATGCCGAACGCGACCGCGCTCGCCATGCTGGAAGGCCCGCCGCTGGTCTGGGCGGGGCAGAGCGCGCTCAAGTTCTATGGCCGCACCGTGGTGGACGAGGACTATGGCGGCCTCGCCCTCGACGAGCGGGAGGGGGACCGCATCGCCGCCGCGATCGGCGATGCCGACATCGTCTTCATGCGCAACCACGGCGTGATGGTGGTCGGACCCTCGGCCGCCGCGGCCTGGGACGATCTCTACTACCTCGAGCGCGCGGCCGAGGCGCAGCGCCTCGCCATGTCCACCGGCCGCCCCCTCAAGCCGGTGCCGCCCGAGACGGCGCGGCGCACCTACGAGCAGATGCGCGCGGGCGATGGCGAGAGCGCGCGGCTGCACCTCGAGAGCATCAAGCGCATCCTCGCCCGCGAAGAGCCGGACTTCATGCGTTGAGCGCGCGGCCTTGAGCGCGCCCGCGGCACGCGCGCCGGATCCCGCGGGGCTCGCCCTCCTGCTCGCCACCACCATCGGTTGGGGGCTGAACTGGCCGGCGATGAAGGTGCTGCTCGGCGAACTGCCGGTGCTGACGACGCGGGCGGCGAGCGGGGCGCTCGGCTTCCTCGTCCTGCTCGCCGTGGCGCTGTCGCTCGGCGAGAGCCTGGCCGTGCCGCGGCGCCTGTGGGGGCGGCTCGTGCTCGTCTCGGCGCTCAACGTCACCGCCTGGATGGGCCTCGCCTCCTTCTCGCTGCTCTGGCTCACGGCGGCGGAGGCGACCATCGTCTGCTACACCATGCCGGTCTGGGCCGTGCTCATGGCCTGGGCGGTCCTCGGCGAGCGGCCGGGGGCGCGGCGCCTCGCCGGGCTCGCGCTGGCGCTGGCCGGGCTCGCGCTGCTGGTGTTCGGCAAGGGGGTGGCGCTCGGGCTCGGCAAGGCGCCGGGGGTGGCGCTCGGCCTCGGCTCGGCGTTGCTGTTCTCCCTCGGCACGGTGGTGACGAAGCGCTGGCCGCTCGCCCTGCCGCCCGCCGCCGCCGCGGTCTGGCAGGTCGGCCTCGGCATCCTGCCGCTCGCGCTGGGGGCGGCGCTGTTCGACCCGCCGGCGCTCGCGGCGCTGCCCGGGCATGGCTGGGCGCTGCTCGCCTATGGCGGCGTCTTCGCGCTCGGGCTCTGCTACCTCTCCTGGTTCGCCGCCCTGCGCCGGCTGCCGGCCTCGCTCGCCTCGCTCGGCACGCTGCTCACGCCTGTCGTCGGCGTGGCCGGGGCCGCGCTCTTCCTCGCCGAGCCCTTCGGCTGGCGGGAGGCGGGCTCGCTCGCCCTGACGCTCGCCGGCGTCGCGCTCGCCCTGCGCGGGTGAGCGGCGGCGGCGCGCAGGCTTGGCAGGTCCCGGCAGACGCGCATGGGCGCAGCCTACGGGGCGCGGATGGACGGGCAAGCGCGCCCCCGGCATGGTCGGCCCGTGATGCACGCCATGCCCGACCGCCCCCTCATCCGCCTCCTGCCCGGCCGCGACCGCCGCGTGAAGGCGGGCCACCCCTGGGCCTTCTCCAACGAGATCGCGATGACCCCGGCGGCGAAGGCGCTGCCGCCCGGCACCGTCGTGCGCCTCGAAGGCGATGACGGCGTCCGCCACGGCGCCTGGCACTTCAACCCCCATTCCCTGATCGCGGCGCGTCGGCTCGACGCCGACCCCTCAGCGGCCTGCGACGATGGCTGGTTCCGCGCCCGGCTTGCCGAGGCCCTGGCGCTGCGCGAACGCCTCTTCGACGCGCCCTTCTACCGGCTGGTCCATGCCGAAGCGGACGGGCTGCCCGGCCTTGTCGTGGACCGCTACGGGGATGTGCTGGCGCTGCAGGCCAACACCGCCGGCATGGACGCGGCCACGCCGCTGATCCTCGCGGCGCTCTCCGCGCTGGTCGCGCCGCGCGCGGTGGTGGCGCGCAACGATGCCGCCGTGCGCGCGCTCGAGGGCCTGCCCCTCGAGACGCGGCTGCTCAAGGGGGAGGCCGCCCGCGCGGTGGTCGAGGAGAACGGCCTCCGCTTCCCGGTCGATCTGCTCGGCGGGCAGAAGACCGGCTGGTTCTTCGACCAGCGCGAGCATCGCGCGCGCCTCGCGCGGCTTGCCCGCGGCGCGACCGTGCTCGACGCCTTCTGCCATACGGGGGGCTTCGGGATCGGCTGCGCGGCGGCGGGCGCGGCCGCGGTGACGCTGCTCGACCGCAGCGAGGCGGCGCTCGCCCTGGCCCGCGAGGCGGCGGCGATGAACGGGTTGGCCGAGCGCGTGACGACCGAGCGCGCGGAGGCGATGGAGGCGATGGAACGGATGCTCGCCGCCGGGCGGCGCTTCGGCATCGTCGTCGCCGACCCGCCCGCCTTCGCCAAGGCGCGCAAGGACCAGCCGGCGGCGCTGCGCGCCTATGCGAGACTGGCCCGCAACGCGGCCGGCCTCGTCGAGCCCGGCGGCTTCCTCTTCATCGCCTCCTGCTCGCACCATGTCGCGCCGGGCGAGTTCGCCGAGGCGGTCGCCGCCGGGCTCCGCCGTGCCCGGCGCGAGGCCCGCATCCTGCACATGGGCGGGGCGGGGCCGGACCACCCGCTGCATCCCCTGCTGCCGGAGAGCCAGTACCTCAAGGCCATGCTGCTGCACCTGCGGTGAGGCCGGCGCTGCCCCATGCGCGCTTCCTCGCGCCGCGGCCGCTGCCGGTGCCCGCGGGCCTCGCGCGCGGCTGGCGCGTGACCGCCTACGAGGCGGCGGGCGCGACCGCGCGGCTCGGCCGCCGCTCCCGCGCCATGGATGCGCTGCTGGCCGCGGCGGGCGTGCGGGAGGCGGCCTTCCTCGGCGCCGGCAACCCGCTCAGCCGGAAGCGGCCGGCGGCCTGGAACGCGGCGATGCTGGCGCGGCTGCGCCGCCTCGTGCGGCGGGCGGGGCTGCGCTCGGCCGAGGGCGCGGGCCACGCCGCGCGCCCGCCCTGGCGGGAGGAGCACCTGCTGCTCTTCGGCGATTCGCGGCGCGCGGCGGTGCTGGCGCGGCGGTTCCGCCAGCACGCCATCCTCCGCCTGCGGCGCGGCGCCCCGGCGCGCCTGATCGTGCTGCGGTGAAGGGGGCGGGCCTCCTCGCCGGCGTCACTCCGGCCCGACCGCGCCGCCCATCGCCTCCGCGATGCCGTGGCGGATGACGAGATCGGCGATGCCGTCGAGCGGCGTCTCCTGCCGGTTGACGATGACGAGGCGCGCGCCGTTGCGCTTCGCCATCTCGGGGAAGGAGGCCGCCGGCTGGACCACGAGCGAGGAGCCGAGCACGAGGAAGAGGTCGGCGGCGAGCGTCTCCTCCCGCGCGCGGCGCATCGCCGCCTCGGGCATCGCCTGGCCGAAGGAGATGGTGGCGGTCTTGAGCAGGCCGCCGCAGGCGGCGCAGTCCGGCACCTCTCCCTCGCGCTCGAAGGCGGCCTGGAGCGTGGCGATCTCGTGGCGCGCGCCGCAGCCGAGGCAGCGGGCGTAGGTCGTGTTGCCGTGCAGCTCGATCACCTGCCCCTCCGGGATGCCCGAGGCCTGGTGCAGCCCGTCGATGTTCTGGGTGATGACGCTGCGCGCCCGGCCCTCACGGATCAGGCGCGCGACCGCGCGATGGCCGCGGTTGGGCCGTGCCGCGCGCAGCACGGGCTCGCTCTCGAAGCGGCGGCGCCAGGCCTCGCGGCGCGCCGCGGCCGAGGTCACGAAGTCCTGGAACGGGATGGGGCGGAGCCGCGCCCAGGTGCCGCCCGGGCCGCGGAAGTCGGGGATGCCGGAGTCGGTGCTGATGCCGGCGCCGGTGAAGACGACCGTTCCCCGCGCGGCGTCGAGCATGCGCCGGAGGGCGGCGATGTCGCGGGCGGCGTCCATGCGCAAACTCTGCGCGGCGGCGGGGCTGTTGTCGAGGCTTGCCGCAGGGCGCGCCCCGGCCCGGCTCAGCGCCGGGCCAGGATGAAGAGCCGCCGGAACGGCAGCAGCACCGCGCCATCGGCCTGCGGCGGATAGGCCGCGCGCATCGCCGCCCGGTAGGCGTCGAGGAAGCCATCCCGCAGCGGCCCGTCGAGGGCCTCGAGGAAGGGGCGGAGGCTCGTGCCCATCGCCCACTGCACCACCGGATCCTGCCCGCGCAGCACATGGACGTAGTCCGTGATCCAGAGATCGAGCGCGGCGACGCGCGGGGCGAGCAGGTCGTAATAGTCGCCGGGCGCGAGGATCGGCGGCGCGCTCGCCACGCCCGCGAGCGCCGCCGCCCACGGCCCCTCCCGCGCGATGCGCTCCTGCTCGGCGCGCAGGGGGGCCATGTGCATTGCCGGCATCTGCACCGCGAGCACGCCGCCCGGGGCGAGGTGCGAGAGAAGGCGGGGGAAGAGCGTGGCGTGCTCGCCGAGCCAGTGCAGCGCCGCGTTGCTGAACAGCACATCCACCGGCGCGGCCGGGGCCCAGGCGGCGATGTCGGCCTGCTCTGTCGCGAAGCCGGTGGCGGCGGCGCGGGCGAGCATCGCCGCGCTGCCGTCCACGCCCGTCACCGCCGCGCCCGGGAAGCGCTTCGCCAGCAGCTCCAGCGCATTGCCCGCCCCGCAGCCGAGATCGACCACCCGCCGCGGCCCCGGATGGGCGATGCGCGCGACGAGGTCGAGCGCGGGGCGCAGGCGCTCATCCTCGAAGCGCAGATACTGCGCCGCGTCCCAGGTGACCGAGGCGCCGCTCACAGGAACCTCGCCCGGATGTCCACGCTGCTCTCGCGGCCGAGCTTGTCGAAATGCTCGGCGAGCCAGGCCTCGGCCGCCTCGCGCCCGTAGCGGCGCAGGGTGGAGAGGAAGTCCCAGTCGCCGTTGAACTTGGTGCTGAGCTTGAAGCGGCGCATCCGCTCCTCGTCCTCGATGACGTGGATGAAGAGGCGCCGGTAGCGCGGCTGTTCCAGCCGCCCGGCGTCGAGGAGGCGCTGCACGAAGTCGATGGCGCGCATCTCCGCCATCAGCGAGCCGTTGAAGGTGATCTCGTTCAGCCGGTTGACGATGTCCGAGGCGGTGGTCGGCGCCTCCTCGCGCACCTGGGGGTTGAGCTGGACCAGCACGATGTCGGGCGGGCCGCCCTGGTCGTAGAGCGGCCAGAGCGCCGGATTGCCGAGATAGCCGCCATCCCAGTAGGGCTCGCCGTCGATCTCGACGGCCTTGAACACCTGCGGCAGGCAGGCCGAGGCGAGGAGGGCATCGACCGTCAGTTCCCGCCGCGTGAAGACGCGCGGCTTGCCGGTGCGCACGCTGGTCGCCGAGACGAAGAGCCGCGGCGCCTTGGCCTCCATGCGCAGCCGCTCGAAGTCGATGCTGTCCTCGAGCGCGTCGCGCAGCGGGTTGTAGGAATAGGGGAAGGGGTTGAGCTGGTAGGGCGAGAGCACGCGCGAGAGCGTGTCGAAGGTGCGCCAGGCGAGCGACCAGGTCAGGTCGTGGCCCCAGACCAGCTTCTCGATGGGGGTCGCCTGGATCGGGCTGATCGCGAGCTTGGCCGCGATCGAGCGCCAGAAGCGGTCGAGCGCGGCGATCGCCGCCTCGGGCCCGCCCTCGAGCAGCCCCTCGACCACCATCGCGCCGTTGATCGCCCCGGCCGAGGTGCCCGAGAGCCCGTCGATCTCGAGGCGCTCATCCTCGAGCAGGCGTTCGAGCACGCCCCAGGTGAAGGCGCCATGCGTGCCCCCGCCCTGCAGGGCGAGGCTGATCCGCCGCTTCGCCGGCGGCTTCGCGACCGCCGGCGCGGGCAGCTGGCCGTTCGCCCCGCTCACGCCGCGAGCCAGCCGCCGTCGATGGACAGCGCCGCGCCGTTCACCCCGCCCGAGCCCGGCCCGCACAGCCAGAGCGCCATGCGCGCCACCTCCTCCGGCTCGATCCAGCGCTTGGAGGGCTGCTTGGCGAGCAGATGGTCGCGCAGCGCCACCTCCTCGCTGACGCCGTGCTTCTCGGCCAGTGGTTTGACCTGCGCCTCGGCCAGCGGGGTGCGCACGAAGCCCGGGCAGATGGCGTTGCAGGTGATGGCCGTCTCCGCGATCTCGAGCGCGACCGCCTTGGTCAGCCCGACGACGCCGTGCTTGGCGGCGACATAGGCGGTCTTGAAGGGGCTGGCGACGAGGCCGTGGGCGGAGGCGATGTTGATGATCCGCCCCCAGCCGCGCGCGCGCATCCCCGGCAGCGCCGCCTTGATGGCGTGGAAGGCCGCGGAGAGGTTGATGGCGATGATCGCGTCCCACTTCGCCTCCGGGAACTCCTCGACCGGGGCGACGTGCTGGATCCCGGCGTTGTTCACCAGGATGTCCACCGCGCCGAGGGTGCGCGCCGCATCGGCGAGCATGGCCCGCACCTCCTCGGGCCGCGCCATGTCGGCGGCGGAATGGGGGGCCTCGCCGCCGCCCATCGCGGCGCCGACCTTGGCGCGCGCGGCCGCGATCTCCTCCGGCCGGCCGAAACCGTTGAGCATGACCCGCGCCCCGGCTGCGGCCATCATCGTCGCCATGGCGAGGCCGATGCCCGAGGTCGAGCCCGTGATCAGGGCCGCACGGCCCTTCAGCGTCTGTTCCATCTCCGTGACGTCCATCCGTGGGGAAGGCATCAAGGCTCAGGGCAGGCGTTTGAGCAAGCCGACGATGCGCCTCGCCGCGGGCGAGAGCAGCTTCGGCGCGTAGAACTCCCCGGCCGCGCGCTTGGCGGCCTCCTGCGCGGTCGGATAGGGCAGCACCGCGGCGGCGAGGGCGGAGAGCCGCCGCCCGATGGCGAGGGCGAACATCCCGGCCATGTCCCCCACCCCCGGCCCGACCAGGGAGGCGCCGAGCAGCCTGCCCCTGCGGTCGGCGACGAGCTTCACGAGACCCCCGGCCCGGCCCTCGGCGACGAGGCGGTCGTTCTCGGCGAGCGGCCAGCGGGTGATGACGAGGTCGTCCCGCCCGGCGGCGCGGAGTTCCGCCTCGGTCGGGCCGATCTGGGCGATCTCGGGGTCGGTGTAGATGACGCGCGGCAGGGCCGCGTAGGACAGGCGCGCGGGCAGGCGGAACAGCATGGAGCGGGCGATGATGCCGGCATGCTGGGAGCAGACATGGGTGAAGGCGCGGGGCCCGAGGCCCTCGGGATCGGCGATGTCCCCCGCCGCCCAGACCCGGCGGTTGGTGGTGGAGCGGAGCGCGCGGTCGGTCGCGACGCCGCGCGGCGAATGCGCGATGCCCGCGGCCTCGAGCCCGAGGCCCGCAAGGCGCGGGGCGCGCCCGACCGCAAGCAGCAGATGCGAGCCGGCGACGCGCCCGCCATCGGCGAGCCGGAGCGCGAGGCCCGCCCCGTCGCGCTCGACCGCCGCGACCCGCGCGCCCTCGAGCAGCGCGACACCCTCGGCGGCGAGCGCGGCGCGCAGGGGGGCGACGCATTCGGGCTCCTCCCGCCCGGCGATGGCGGCGGCCTCGATGACCGTGACGCGGCAGCCGAGGCGCGCATGGGCCTGCGCCATCTCGAGCCCGATCGGCCCGCCGCCGAGGATGAGGAGATGCGCCGGCTGCTCGGCCAGGGCGAAGAGCGTCTCGTTGGTGAGGAACGGGACCTCCGCGAGGCCGGGAATGGGCGGAACCACGGCCGCGGAGCCGGCGGCGATGACGGCGCGGCGGAAGGTGAAGCGCCGCCCGGCCGCCTCGATCGTGTCGCGGCCGGCGAAGCGGGCGCTGGCGCGCACCACCCGCACGCCCATGGCGGCGAAACGTTCCTCGGAATCGTTCGGCGCGATGGCGGCGATGGCGCGGGCGACATGGGCGCGCACCCCCGCCCAGTCGACCTCCGGCGCGCCGAGGCGGATGCCGAAGCGCCCCGCCCGGCGCGCCGCCTCGGCGGCATGGGCGGCGGCGAGCAGCGCCTTGGAGGGGACGCAGCCCGTGTTGAGGCAGTCCCCGCCCATGGCCCCGCGCTCGAAGAGCACGACCTTGAGGCCGAGCCCCGCCGAGATCGCCGCGACCGAGAGCCCCGCCGCCCCCGCGCCGATCACCGCCACGTCGCAGTCAGGCATCGCGCCTCCTCCCGCGCCACCAGGCGCCGATGAGGGAGAGCGCCGCAAGGCCCAGCAGCGGCAGCAGGAGGGAGGGCGAGAGGAGCACCGCGAGGTCGGGCCGCCCGCCCGCCGCCAGGATCTCCCCGAGACCTGCGCCCAAGCCGGCGAAGACGGCCGTGCCGGGCAGGATGCCGAGCGCGGTCGCCGCGGCATAGGCGCCGAAGGGCATGCCCAGCAGCGCCGGGGCGAGGTTGGCGAGCCAGAACGGCACCACGGGAATGAGCCGCAGGGTCAGCAGGTAGAAGAACCCCCCGCGCTGCAGGCCCGGCCGCACCTTCTCGAGCAGGCCGGCGGCCCGGCCGGCGAGGAGCGGGGCGAACGCCGAGCGGGCGGCGAGGAAGAGGGCGCAGGCGCCGAGCGTGGCCCCGCCCAGCGCCAGCGCGGTGCCGAGCCACGGCCCGAACAGCAACCCGCCGGCCAGCGTCATCACCGCCCCCCCGGGCAGGGAGAGCGCGACCACCGCGACATAGACGATCACATAGGCCGCCGCGGCCAGCGCCGGGCTGGCCGCGACCCAGGCGTCGAGCGCGGCGCGGTGCTCGGCCAGCGCCTCGAGGGAGAGCAGGCGCGCAAGCCCCGAGGCCCAGGCCGCGGCGAGCAGGCCGAGCAGGAGCAGGAGGGGCCAGGCGCGGGCGAGACGGGAGGAGGGGCGGGCGGGGTCCATCTGGGGCTGCGCTTCGCCGCAGGGCGGCGCATGGTTACGTTACAGGCATCGGGGTTACAGGCATCGGGCGCCGCGCGCGGTTGACGCGCGGCGATCCCCCTCCCTATACCTCGCCGCCTTGCCGGGGCACCCCCTCCGATGGGGGCGCCGCCGGCGCGTTCTGCTGGCGGCTAGGCCCGCGCGCCGGCGCCGAAGGTTCAGGAGACTTGTCGTGAAGCGTACCTACCAGCCCTCGAAGCTTGTCCGGAAGCGCCGGCACGGGTTCCGTTCCCGCATGGCGACGGTGGGCGGCCGCAAGGTCATCGCCAACCGCCGCGCCAAGGGCCGCAAGCGCCTCTCGGCCTGATCCCGCCCGCCCTGCGGAACCTCGCATGTCGGGCAGCGCCGACCGGGCCCCGCCCCATGCGGGCGTGCCCGCCCTCCGGCTGAAGAAGCGGCGGGACTTCCTGCGCGCCGCCCAGCGCGGCCGGCGCGCCGTGCGGCCGGGCCTCGTGCTGCAGGCGGTGCCGGGGCCGGAAGGGACGTTGCGCGTCGGCTTCACCGTCACCCGCAAGGTCGGCAACGCGGTCATGCGCAACCGTGCGCGGCGGCGGCTGAAGGAGGCGGCGCGGCTGACCCTGCCCGCCGCCGCCACCCCCGGCTGGGACCTCGTGCTGATCGGCCGCGAGGGCACGCTGACGCGCCCCTTCGAGCGCCTGAAGGACGACCTTCGCGGCGCGCTCCGCCAGCTCGGCGTGGCGCCGTGACGCTCGCCGCCGCCGCGCTCAAGGGCTGCGTCCATGCCTACCGCTACACGCTGCGGGGCGTCATCGGCAGCCATTGCCGCTTCCACCCCTCCTGCAGCGACTATGCGCTCGAGGCGCTGAGCCTGCACGGCGCCGCGCGCGGGTCGCTGCTGACCGCGCGGCGCATCCTGCGCTGCAACCCCTGGAACCCGGGCGGCTACGACCCGGTGCCCGGCCCCAAGCCGCGGAAAGGCTGAGATTTCGCCCGATGGACCAGAAGCGCCTCTTCGCCGCGATCGCGCTCTCGATCGGCATCCTGCTGATCTTCGACGTGTGGAACCGGACCCGCCAGACGCCCCCGCCGCCCCGTCCGGCCACGCAGGCCACGCAGGCCGTGCCGGTGCCGGCGCCCGCGGCGCAGGGCGTGCCCGCGCCGGCCCCCGCCGCCCCCGCCGGCACGGGGGCCGAGGCCGCCCCCGCCGCCCGCCCCCCCGCCCAGCGCGTGCGCATCGAGAACCCGCGCGTCGCCGGCAGCATCAGCCTGCGCGGCGCGCGCATCGACGACCTCGTCCTCGCCACCTATCGCGAGAGCCTCGCCCCTGACTCGCCGCAGGTGCGCCTGCTCGCCCCGCGCGACAGCCAGGCCCCCTATTTCGCGCAGTGGGGCTGGACCTCGGCCGACGGCCGCACCCGCGTGCCGGACAACGAGACCGACTGGACCGCCTCCGGCGGGGCTCTCACGCCTGACAGCCCGGTGACGCTCTCCTGGGACAACGGCCAGGGCCAAGTCTTCGAGATCGTGCTGTCGGTGGACGCCGAATACATGATCTCGGCCGAGCAGCGCGTGCGCAACACGGGCACCGAGGCCGCCGCGGTGCTGCCCTGGGTGCGCATCCGCCGCGAGCATACGCCCCGGGTGGCGGGCTTCTTCATCCTGCATGAGGGCTTCACCGGCGTCCTCGGCGGGCGGCTGCGCGAAGTCACCTATGCCGCTGCGAAGTCCGAGGGCGCGCGCCGCTCCGGCACCGCGCTCGAAGAGGAGACGACCGGCGGCTGGGCCGGCATCACCGACAAGTACTGGCTCGCCGCGGTGATGCCGGCCGCGCCCGACCAGACGCTGCGCGCCGCCTATCGCCACGTCAACGAGGGCGGCGGCGCGGGCGGCGACCGCTGGCAGGTGGACATGGCCCCGCCCCAGCCGATCACCATCCCCGCGGGCGGGACGGGCGTGCTCGCCACCCGCCTCTTCGCGGGGGCGAAGGAGGTCCACCTGCTGGACTCCTACATGAAGCGCCTGAACATCACCGACTTCGACAAGGCGATCGACTTCGGCTGGTTCTACTTCCTGGTCAAGCCGTTCTTCCTCGCGCTCGATTGGCTGTTCCGCCTGACGGGCAATTTCGGCGTCGCGATCCTGATCTTCACCGTGCTGATCAAGGCGGCCTTCTTCCCGCTGGCCAACAAGGCCTACCACTCGATGGCGCGGATGAAGGTGCTCGCGCCGAAGATGACCGAGATCCGGGAACGCTACAAGGACGACCCCCAGAAGGCGCAGCAGGAGATGATGGCGCTCTACCGGAGCGAGAAGGTCAACCCCGCCTCCGGCTGCCTGCCCATCCTGATCCAGATCCCGGTCTTCTTCTCCCTCTACAAGGCGCTGTTCGTGACCATCGAGATGCGCCACCAGCCCTTCTTCGGCTGGATCCGCGACCTCTCGGCGCCGGACCCGACCAACCTCTTCAACCTCTTCGGCCTGCTGCCCTTCGACCCGGCGCAGTGGTCCGCCTTCCTGCACATGCCGGCCTGGGCCATCATCATGGGCATCACGATGTGGATGCAGCAGAAGCTGAACCCGCCGCCGCCCGATCCGATCCAGGCCAAGATCTTCGCCTGGCTGCCGATCGTCTTCACCTTCATGCTGGCGTCCTTCCCGGCCGGGCTGATCATCTACTGGGCCTGGAACAACACGCTCTCGATCGCGCAGCAGTCCTACATCATGCGCCACGACCGGCGGGCGGCGCGGGCCGCCAGGGCCGCCGGCAAGGCGAAGTGAGCGCCATGACGCGGGAGGCCCCCTCCCCCCGCGCGGGCGGCGCGCCCGGGGGGGCGGGGCGGAGCGCGTGAGCGGGCTTGCCGAAGCGAAGGACGAGGCCGAGCGCGCGGCGCTGATCGAAGCCGGGCGGCTGCTCTTCGCCCGCCCCTGCGCCTTCTTCCACGCGGCGCAGAAGACCGCCGAGCTGCCCCCGCCCGGCCTGCCGGAGGTCGCCTTCTGCGGGCGCTCCAATGTCGGCAAGTCGTCGCTCATCAACGCCCTGACCGGACAGAAGGGGCTCGCGCGCGTGTCGCAGACGCCGGGGCGGACGCGCCAGCTCAACTTCTTCAACCTCGCCCACCGCCTCGTGCTCGTGGACCTGCCGGGCTACGGCTATGCGCGCGCATCGAAGGACATGCAGCGCGACTGGCAGGGCGTGATGTTCGACTACCTGCGCGGGCGGCCGAACCTCCTCCGCGTGATGCTGCTGCTGGATGCGCGGATCGAGACGAAATCGGCCGACCGCGCCGCGATGGACCTGCTCGACGCCGCCGCCGTCGCCTTCCAGATCGTGCTGACCAAGGCCGATGACGTCGGGCCGCAGCGGCTCTTTGCCCGCATCGCCGAGGCCGAGGCGCTGGCGCGCCGCCACACCGCGGCGCATCCGCTGGTGCTGGTGACGAGCAGCGCAACCGGCCAGGGCGTCCCCGAACTCAGGGCCGAGATCGCCGCGCTGGCCGCACCCGCGGCGGCTTGACCGCCCCGCAGACGGCGGCCAGAAACCGCCCGACCCCTAACGAGGGGCGAGGACCGCCGATGACCGAGCCTGCCGAAACCCCGGACGCCATGCAGATCCTGGCCGGCGCGCTGCCGTTCCTGAAGCGCTACGACGACGCCATCGTGGTCGTGAAGTATGGTGGCCACGCCATGGGGGAGGAGGAGACGGCGCTGCGCTTCGGGCGCGACATCGCCCTGCTCGAGCAGGTGGGCGTCAACCCCGTCGTGGTCCATGGCGGCGGCCCGCAGATCAACGCCATGCTCAAGCGCCTGAACGTGAAGTCCACCTTCGTGCAGGGCCTGCGCGTGACGGATGCCGAGATGCTCGACGTGGTGGAGATGGTCCTCGCCGGCCCGGTGAACAAGCAGGTGGCCGAGGCGATCACGCGCGCCGGCGTGATGGCGGTCGGCATCTCGGGCAAGGATGGCGGGCTGATCCGCGCGCGCAAGCTGACGCGCACCTACCGCGATCCGGATTCCAACATCGAGAAGGTGCTCGACCTCGGCTTCGTCGGCGAACCGGCGAGCGTGGATCCGCGCGTGCTCCGCCTGCTGATCGGCGCCGACATCGTGCCCGTGGTGGCCCCGGTCGGTGTCGGCGAGGACGGCCAGACCTACAACATCAACGCCGACACCGCCGCCGGCGCGATCGCCGGCGCGCTGGCTGCCGAGCGGCTGCTGATGCTGACCGACGTGCCCGGCGTGCTCGATCCGGAAAAGCGGCTCATTCCCGAAATGACGGTGGCCGAGGTGAAGGCGGGCATCGAGGCGGGCTGGATCTCGGGCGGCATGATCCCGAAGGTCGAGACCTGCATCTATGCCGTCGAGCGCGGCGTGAAGGGGGCGGTGATCCTGGATGGGCGCGTTCCGCATGCGGTGCTGCGGGAACTCTTCACCGACCGCGGCGCGGGCACGCTGATCCACGCCTGAGGCCGAGGAGGCCGGCGGGGGCTTCAGCGCGCCCCGGCGCGCGAGAGCGCCTCGATCCGCCAGCGCAGCTCGCCCTCCCCGACCAGCGCGGGCGCGACGCCCGGGCCCGCCCCTGGCGGGGCGGGACAGAGCAGGCCGATCACCGCCTCGGCCGTGCTCGGCCCGAGGCCGGCCTGCCGGCACAGCCCGGCAAGGGACTTGGCGCAGCGCGTCGCGACCGCCTCCTTGACCGCGCCCGCCGGCACCCCCGCCAGGACCGCCAGCGCGGCGGCGACGAAGGCCGCCTCGCCCCCGCGGGCGGCCCGCAGCAGCACCGGCTCGCCGAGCGCCCCGGCGCGGCGCAGGATGTCCACGCGCTGGGCCGCGTCCTCCGCCGTCTCGCCAGGCCGGGGCTCGGCGGCGAGGCGGCAAGCGACCGCGGCGCGGATCTCGGCGGCGGCCTCCGCGGGCAGGTCCGGGCGGTCGAGCAGCGGCGCGAGCAGGTCCTCGGCGACGAAGCGGGCCAGCGCCAGCGCCGCGCGCGGCGTGAGGGCGGGGCGGCGGACGAGCGGCTCCTGCCAGGCGGTGTGCTCGGCGGCCTGCACGATCAGGGCATCGAGCGTGCTCTCGCGGATCGCGGCGCTGCGGTTGGCGAGCAGCGCCGCGATCGCGCGGGGGTCGCCGCGCGCCACCAGGGCGTCGGCTACGGCCTCGCTGATCGCGGGGCGGCGGGCGATGGCGGTCAGTGTCGCGGCCACCGGCGGCGCCGCCACCAGCCCGAGCAGATCCTCCTCGGTCAGCAGGGGCGAGAGGCGGATCACCGGCTCGGCGACGCGCAGGCTGGCGTCGCGCGCGAGCGCCACCACCATGGCGCGCGGCGCATCGGGCAGGTCCTTCACCGCCTCGGCGATGGTGGCGCGGATCTCCTCGGCGGCGTCCTCGGCGAGGCGGGCCAGCGCCTCCCATGCCGCCTGGGCCAGCCGGTCGCGCTGCGGCGGACCGAGCCCGGGCGCGAGCGCCGCCAGGCGGACGGCGAGCGCCGCGCGCACCTCCTCCTCGGCATCCCCGGAGAGGGTGAGGAAGCTCTGGTGCGGCGTGGCCGGGTTGGCGGCGACGGCGCGGCGCACCTCGGCGACCGGGTCCGCCATCAGGTAGTAGAGCGCCTCGGGCGGTGCGGCCGGGTCGCGCGCCAGGGCGGCGCGCTCCTCCGCCGCGCCCTCGCGCAGGATGCGCGGGATGTCGCGCGGGCCGCTCATGCGCCCGGCCCCGCCAGGCGCCAGGCGCCGCGGCCGTGGCGCTTGGCCGCGTAGAGCGCGGCATCGGCGCGCGCCAGCAGGCGCTCCGCCTCCTCCGCCGCCCCCGCGGCGCGGCAGGCGATGCCGATGCTGAAGCGCGGCGCGGGCGCGGGCAGGTCGCCCGCGGCGGCGAGCAGCGCCTCGGCCCGCGCGATGGCCGCGGCCTCCGCCGCGCCGGGCAGGAGGAGGGCGAACTCGTCCCCGCCGAGCCGGGCGGCGACGCCCTCGGCGCCGGCCTCGGCGCGCAGCAGGCGGGCGGTGGCGCGCAGCAGCGCGTCCCCGGCCTCGTGCCCCTCGGCGTCATTGACCGGCTTGAGGTTGTCGAGGTCGAGGAAGAGCAGCGCAACTGCCCGCGTCTCGCGCAGCGCGCCGGCGAGAGCGGCGAGGAAGGCGCGCCGGTTGGGCAGGCCGGTCAGGGCGTCGGTGCTGGCCTGGCGCTCGAGCTCCTCCTGCAGGCGGGCGAAGCCGAGCACGGCGCCGAGGGTCGCGGCCATGGAGCGCAGCACGGCGAGGTCCTCGCTGTCCCAGTCCCGCCCGCCGGGATCGCGCCAGGCGGCGAGGGTCGAGACGGCGGGCGGCAGGCCGTGATGGTGCAGCAGCGCCGCGGGCTGGCGGCCGCCGAGCCGACCGCACCAGTCGGCGCGGCCGGCGATCGAGGCGGTGGCGGGCTCGGCGAGGGCGGGGGGGACGGGACCGGTGGCGGCGATCATGCGTGCCCCGGCGCCGTCGGGCACGACCATGGCGGTGCCGGCGCAGCCGAGCGCGTCGCGGAGCCCGACAAGGCCGCGGCTCAGCGCCTCCCGCGGGGTGCCGGCGTGGCGCACCGTCTCGGCCAAGGCGTCGAGCAGCGCGGCGCGGCGCAGGCCGGCGGCGGCGGCGGTGGCGGCTTCCTCCTGCTCGGTCACGTCCTGGGCCGCGCCGCGCAGACCGGCGAAGCGCCCCTGCGCATCCCCGATCGGGGCGAGGGAGATGGCGAGGCAGCGCGGCTTGCCCCCGGCCGACCCG
>Ga0272446_1004411_pt1 | contig 16684 bp, 13 predicted proteins | sample YNPCB0061_FD_194587 | JGI IMG/M metagenome (GOLD analysis project Ga0272446, IMG submission 194587) | Hot spring microbial mat communities from Yellowstone National Park, WY, United States - YNP-CB-006-1 | ecosystem: Environmental > Aquatic > Thermal springs > Hot (42-90C) > Sediment | place... | reverse complement strand
CTACGGTGGGGGGTGGGGGTGGAGGCGGGGGTGGAGTTTCTGGTTGAGTAGCCAGAATGGTTTCTTCAATTTCTTCATCGATTGACATGTCAATCATCTGAGTGATTTTTTCCTGAAAGGTGCGGTATTCAAACGCCAGCAATCCCAGCGAAAGGGAAATAACAAACCCAATGGCAATGAACATCGGGCGCTGCCTGTTCAAATCAACTTCCGGATTTTTTCTGATTTCCATAGATCTTCCGTATTTGAGGTTAAAAATACAATAATTCTTAGCTTCTATCCAAACAGTATAAGAACAAATACACGGGTTTATCGGAAAGGTTCATAAACGAACCGGGGTTTTATCAATTTTGAAGAAAATCCATTCAAACATAAACCATCCGGCAAAAACACCTACTGTATTTGCTACTGCATCCAGCACATCAAATGCTCGATCGGGTGATATCAACCCTTGTAGCAGTTCCATCAATAATCCATAACAAACGGAAAAAACAATAGTAAAAGGCACCGCCTTATAACGCAGACGCTTAAAGGTATATTGTTTCTTAAGGCCAATCATCAGCTGAAAGGTTAGACAACCAAATATAACCGTATGAAAAAGTTTATCAAATGTAATATAGGGCGCCTGTGGTACATTTCTGCCCGGCATAAGACAAACTGCGGCAATGAACAGTAGCCAGAAAATGCCAAAAAAGTTATGGCGAAGAAACATGATTACTGACCGATATGACTCTTGTAAGAAGCGCCATCCATCAACGTATTCAACTCCTCTGGATTTGAAAGCCGAATTTTAATCATCCACCCCTCGCCGTATGGATCCTGATTTACCAACTCAGGACTTGACTCCAGTTTGGAATTAACTTCAAGCACTTCACCACTTACGGGCATGAACAAATCTGAAACAGTTTTAACCGCCTCAACAGTACCAAACACCGCATCTTTTGCAAGAGATTCACCCACCGTGTCAATTTCAACAAACACAATATCGCCTAATTCGCTCTGAGCAAACTCAGAAATACCTACATAGGCAAAATCGCCTTCAACTCTAATCCATTCGTGATCTTTGGAATACTTAATATCTGTTGGAATATTCATAGTTATGCTTTATTGAAAGGCCAAACGTACATTATTTTTTTTTTTTTACAAATGCGAATTGAAAAAACAACTCAGGTTATTGTGTCAATGTAAACCGAATACTCAATCCGGCGTTGGTATTTGCAGTGGGGAACTGGTTGGCCACAAACGGATTATTTATGATCTGATCAACAAACAAACGTACGGATAGTGATGTGTTAATCATGTATTCGGCAAACCCTTTAATGGTAATAGCCCGTTGCCCGGCAGTAACCTGCTCAACCACCGGTGAGATTTTACGGATAACCGTTGCGTTATCGCGAAGGCCAAAGTCAAAACGGATATTTAAGTTGTTCTTAATCTGCTTTCCGTTAATTCTAAAAGGAAGTTTTAATTCTTTAATAATATAACCTGCACCTACTACCACTTCAAACGTATTATTCTCTGTGATTTGCTGGTTAGGGAAGTTGAGCGAAATGTTCCGGCTTGATTTAACTTCTACAGTTGCTGTAACGCTGTTATGCATCGTCATATCCAACTTGATCAGCGGATTGAACGACTCAACCAGCGAAACGCTGTTTAAAAAGTATCGTGATATAAAATTATTGTTGTCATCACGTATGCTTTGATCCCAGGGGTTATTGATCCAGTCTTGAGGATTCTTGTCATTATATACATAATTTGATTGGTATCCGGCTATGTTGTAGGTTGAAGAATATGCATGGGATAATACGATATTCTTAAAAGCCTTTTTGATGAATTTTATATCTTTTAATCCATCGAACTGTACACGCCAGTTAGGTATCGGAATCATAGGAAAGGGATTCAATTCGATGGTAGAGGGATCGCGACCCGTATATGCTGATAAGAAAGAATAAAGCAATACATCCTGCTGTGTCTCCCCGTATCCACTTTGATAAGTAGCGCCTGACACTACCGTGGCATTGGGGTTTAACAACGCTATGCGGTTTGAAATAACTGACCTGTTTTGCAGCATGTTATTAAACCAGCGTGAACTGAAGTTTGGTCCTTCTCCGCCAAATGTTGTTCCCAGGGTTATAAACGACATACTGAAATTACCCATTGTCATGGGGTTTTGAGCCACAAAATCACCAACTGTGGGCACATAGCGATAGTTGGCCTGGTAGTTTTCAGCAAACGTTCTGTTAGCTGTAAATGTAACACGGAAACCTTTAAACGGCTCATAGGTTGCATTGGCTGTAAGATTTGAAGAATGAGTGCGCATAAATAGTACGTTGAGCGTACTGTCTCTGATCAGCCAAGCGTTTTGCACGACATTGTTTACCAGGTCCACATCACTGAATTGTCTGCCTAATACAAAATCAGGACCGAAAGAAGGATTATAAAGGTCAATTCCAAACAGGGTGGTTCCTGCCTTGTATCCTGGAAGTGTAGTTCCGTTGGATTCATTATAACTTACAGAGATATTCTTAACACCGATAACTATCTTCGCCAGGGTTTCGGGTATTACCATCCAACGGAAAGGTTTCTTTTCAATTTTTCCTTCAATCTTGATGGTGGCATCTTTCACATCTTCATCGGCAATGAAACGGGCTTTCTTTTTATCTACCACCTCTGTTTTACCCTTGATTTCTCTTCCGTCCGGGGCAAATACTTTTATCGTAATGTTTTCTGTTTTTAAATCATGTTTTATCAGCTTCTTTTTACCCGCTTTAAAATTTACTCCGGCCTTTTCCCAGTTTACTATCTTAATCTTGGTTTTCTTTTTCTCTTCATCCTCCTCCCCTTCCTTTTTGGGTTGTTGCTGATTATTGGTAGTTGATTTTTTATTGGATTGCGTTCCTTTGTTCGGCTTGCCCAAATCTTTTATCCATGGAATTTTATTGTACAGTGTAGTCATATTCAGCTGTACATTTCCCTTGATGGTATTTGAGTTTTGAGCAATATTTCCCCAGCGTCCCATGGTAAATCTACCGGTAGTATCCTGTTCCATGTTACCTGCTGTCCAACGATAATTACCTCCATATCCTGCCGATGCAGTGATCCAGTCAGTAAGGGGAATTTTGCTTAGCGGCAAGGTATAACTTGCATCCCAGCTGTGCTGATAGCTGGTATTTCGACCAAAGAATTTAACACGTGGCGCCACAGACTCGTCAAGATTCATTTCCGGTTCATCAATCCGGGAATTATTTGTTGCATTAAAGGTAAGATTAACCGACTTGAAGGGGCTGTACTGAAACTCGTAAGTTCTTACCCAGGTAAAATTTTTACGATAAGTAGGTAATATAAGCAGTGGATATTCGGTCGTGTTACGAAGCAAAAATTCATTTACATCTCGCTGAATATTAGCGCGGAATGCCAATCGTTTGGGCGACCAGGAAAAGTTGAAATCTTTAATCCATTTCAACCATTTTGATTTTAATCCTTTTGATTTCTTAAAGGGTTCCCAGCTTTTGGGCTGAGGCGTGAACGTATAACCCAGCGAACCTCTGTGTTCTGTAGTATTGTTATATTCTGTACGGGTATCTCTAAATGTTTCTTTGGTATAAGAATAAGACACATCCCAGTTTTCTACGTCCCAGATTTTAGGCTTCCGCTTGTTGTTGGTACGATTTTTCTTCAGGTTGGTAACATTGAAGTTGGTTTTGGTGATGTAGGTTTGAGAAAGCTGCCTCAACGCTTCGCGTTGTTGATCGGTTTGTAAAGCATCCAGTGCACTGGTAAAAAGAACATCCGGATCAATAGGATTAAATTGTGGGTTATCCACTTTTGATGAATAACCAAAGAAAACCGGAATAGTTACTCCAGACTTGGCTCCAAAAAATTTTCCTAATTCAAAACTGCTGGTAAAATCAAACGTGCTAGTATTGTTCCGGCTTCGCTGCAGCGGTTTTTGATCAATACTTCCAAATCCAAAGGTTGTATGCGATACCGCTGTTGAAACCTGGCCGAAATCTGCCAGGTTCACCTGAGCCCTTGCTTTGGCAGCCCAGCCACCCGATTCAAAATAATCGGTAAGACGAAGTTCGTTTACCCACACCTGAGCACACTTGGCTAACCCGTCATCTTTCTTTCCGCCATTAGCTCCGGTTTGCCAGGGATTATGTTTTTGATGAGGATTACGCACGCCAATCATCATGGTTCGCACATTGGCAATGTTGGGATTACCTACTACCCGTACCCGCATGCGACCCACCATTTTTTCATACGGAACATTGCTTGGTAAATTCAGCGTATTTCGCTCCAGTTTTATATCTGGAAGCATCTGCAGGTCAATGTTCAGTTCGTTTTCCTTGGGCCAGAGTTCACGCTTATACACCGGATCATCGTTGGGTATCTGATCATTGGGGTTAGGATCATTCGGCTGAACGCTTGGATCAGAGGGGCGCAGCGGCACTTCTACTTCATAATAGTTTTCAGACGCATCCATCCCCAAACGAACAAAAACGGTAAGATCATTACTGTCAAGTGGATTAGTAAGCACCTGTTCTTCGTGTACATACATTTTTAAAAACTTGTATGCACGCATATCGTATTGTGTATTTTTAAAAACACCCTTGGCTTCACCATCCTGCAGGTCGCACACGTTCAATACCAACGACTGTTCATTGAGCTGTTGCAACTGCGGGTTAGCAGGGTCAATTTCGCGGGTAATGCCCGGAGGCAGCGCATACGGGAATGGTTGTTTTCTTGTATTTTCTTCAATGTTCACTGTAGTAGAGTTGAACGAAGCTGAACTCACCGTAGTAAATGCATCCGGATCCCAGATGTCTGAAGTATAGGTACGCCAGTCAGCACGTACCAGCTGCAAGGTGGCTAAACGTACAAAAATATCATCCGGAAAACCTTGTAACAGCATTCGCATAAAGCGAATGGAACGGAAGTCGTTGATGGTTCCAAACTGTTCTTTGTCTTCAGTACGAATAGGAACCCGAAACTGAATCCATTTTACCTGTTTGTTTTGAATTTGACCGTTAATATTTACCGGAACCGTGGTCTGAAGAATATCGCTGATAAAATTTTTACCAATCGTATTCAAGTCGTTGGGGCGTAAACTCACCACATACTGATAGTATCCTTCGGGCTTATCCAGGGTAAAGTTGTTGTTTACGTCTTCGGTGTTAGGCACTTGTCCGTACGAAAAGTTAATGTTGCTGGCCGGCGAGTTGTTTTCGGGACCCAGAAACTTTTTATACCGCGAATGTGGATAGTTAAATCCAGGTATTAAACCTGTGGGTTCATTAAAAGCAGCGGCATTATAGTGAGCAAAGTTATCTCCGGAAGGATCGGCAAAAATGGAATCATACACGGCATTTCCCGGCCCGCCAAACTTGGTTGCCACCTGCGACAGGAAGGGGTTAAAATAGTTTTGTTCTGCTGTATCACTCAAGCCGTCGTACCCGATATCCTGAAGCGAACGGGTTTCAGGGTCGTTATCAAAATTTTGGTTAATGGGCTGCAACAGCGGCGCTCTTCCCCAGGCAGTATTTATAAGTGGACGATTCGGATCGGTAGGAGTGGGCATTCCGTTTTCAAAATTCATCCTTCCATCTTTGAGGATGTCCTCATTCATATTTCCAATTTGAAGAATAAAATTTCCGCCACCTCCCGGAAGTGTGTTTTTATTAACCGCACCTACTCCTTCTTCCCATTCTTTTAGCTGATTGAGATCGGCATTATCAAAGGGGTCCATCATCCAGAATTCAATATACGACACGTTAGCTGCATCCCAATCAGTCGTTTCTATACGACGCATCATAGAAGCAAAATTATCCTGGGGATTTTTCAGTACTAACCGATCGGTTACTGATTCATCAAAATTATCTACATCATAATTATATGGCCCCCTTTCGTCTGGATAGTAATGTAAATCTAAAACCAATTGTTGGGGTTGAATTCCTTGTTGTAAAGGCGGTTGATATCCAGGGAATACCTCTGTTACCTGTACTTCACGCAGGTAATTATTCGTCATTATGGTTGGGTTATTTTTAATGCTTTGTGGGGTTAGGGTATTAAAGCGATAAAACAAGGGATCCATGGTAAACCACGACAATCGGGCTCTATTAAAATTATAACGCAGATCGTTGAAATACTTGGCATTGGGGAAACGAGGATTGTCACCTTCTGGCACAGAACCCAACTTCCACATGAATGGATTACGGATATCAATAGGTGTTTCGGCTCCTTCAAAATCATCTACATACGAAACCCCGTTTTCTCCATTCTGATCAATGATGGGATTATATCCGGGAATGATGTGTGCAAATTCACCGTTCAACAATACCTGCGAGGGCGCCTTGGTGTTAATTCCGGGAATTTTATCAACCAATCGGGTTATAAAATTTGATTGGGTAGAATAATTGACATCAAATCCCCAAATCGTGTTATTAATCGGTTCGTTCCCTACATCAATCTTTTGTGTAAGGGGTCGTTCCCGAAGATTCATCAGGGTGGCTCCAATCTGGAAATTCTTGCTGAATTTATAGTCGATATGTGTACCGAATAATCGCTTTTGCTGGATATTAAATGTGGCGTTGTTTTCCAGAGAAATATTGATCGGAAGTCCGGAGTTCAATATACTTTCGTTGATAATTCGAACCCTGCCTGCAGCATAATCTACGGTATAATCTACATTTTCGGTAAGTGTTTGGCCACCGGCAGTAACTGTAACTGAACCCTGCGGCACATTAAATGCATTCAATGAAATTTCATTTCCGGCGGCCCCTTTGTAGCTTCCGGCTAAATAAAACCGGTTTTTCTCCTGATTCAGTTCAGCCAACTGTTGCTGCACTTTGTAAAGCGTATCAAACGCATATCGTTCTACAAACTGATCTACGTTGAGCGATGGATTTGCCTCAAGAAACGTTTCACGCAGGTAACGGCGGCTAAACGGTTCTCTCACCGGGAAAATGATTCGGCCGTTTTGTGGACGAATGGTTCGGCCTTCCACAAAATCGAAGAAACCATCCGGAATCAGGTCGTTTTGAGGATTTAACCGGTCGAGATTGAACAGACGCAGCAAGGGCAAACCACTCAAGCCGGGAACATTGGGAAAATAATTGAGCTTAACTCCCGTTTCTGTATCCTGGTAAAGAATGTTCATCACAAAGTCGTCCTTGCCAATATTGTATCCACCGATTGAATAGATGTTTTTCATCATCCAGGGCCAGTTAGGCTTAGTTACATTAAAGTTGGATGCTTTCAGCAGTTTAACCACCAGGGCATTGGGAGCCTGAATATCTGTACCAAATTCCCCTACCTGATAGGTTTTACCTCCTGCCGTATATTGATAGGCTACCGCCAATACCTCATCTGCATTCAATGCCTGGTTGAGCGAAATGTACCCCAGCATGGGGTCAAATGTATATTCGTTGGGGCCGAGCAATCGGGCATTGGCCAGCTTTTCTATTTCCAAGCCGTTTTGCAACTGGTTAAAAAGCGTCTGGCTGGTAATGTCTCGAATTGAGGGTGGTAGATTTTGTGGATTAAAATTATTAGCATTTTCAGGAAAAACATTGGTGTTGGGAAGTTGTTCACCCAAAGGCAGAATACCCACAATGTTTCGTACATTCTCAGTAGCATTGATCCGGTTCGTCACCCATACTTCTATACGGGTGATGTAAACAGGTGATGTAACAAAAGGAAGTGTGCGATTGGCCTGATCATACAAATTCATGAAATAATCTCCCAAAAAGTAATGCCGGTTGGCTTCATAATTGGCACAGGATACTTCGTATTTGGTGATTTGTGCACCGCCCTCTACTGTGATATTTTGTTTTTGGCCCTGCTGCTGACTGAAAATGGTAGTAATTTCAAGTTTACCGAACTTCAGTTTGTTCTTCACCCCAAACAGCGCCTGGCTTCCCTGAATTAAAGTACCGGTAAGTGGAAGGTTTACGTTACCAAATTCCAGTAATTGTAAAATGTCATCTTCCTGACCTTCGTACTTCAGGTTCATCTGGTTCTCGAAGTTGAAAAGTGCTTTGGTGTTAAAGTTGGCATTCAGCTGGATTTTATCTCCGATTTTACCCAGCACATTCAACTGAATATTCTGATCAAAATTGAAGGTGGTAACGGTACGTTGCTGAAGCGGAATATTGGGGTTTTCTGTTTTGTTTACTCTCACTCCCAGAATCAGTTCAGCGGTACCCTGCGGCCTGATTTCAATCTTATTACTTCCAAATATACCCTTGAAAAGTTCGTTCTTCACATTAATGGGTGGAATCAGGCTGTTTACATCGTTTCCTCCGGCACGGTTTTTTTCCTTTTCACGCCAGTAATCCAATGCACTCTGCTGAAGCATTTTACGCCGGTATTCATCCGCTGTATAATATTCTGTACTAAGTACTATGTTTCCAACCTTTTTAAGAATTACATACTGATTGCTTTCAGCATCGTACTGTACTTCTTCTACCACATTCTGCGGATCCTGAATTCCCAGGTTTTCAATATTGGTTGAATCGGGAGCCTGCGCTCTTGCAGTTAACATGGTTGCCGTTAGGGTAAGCAATAAAAAGACCTGCATGAATCGTTTGCCACTCATGCTTTGTGCTGTTGCCGATAAAAACCTCTTCTTTTTCACCTTCCTACAAATACTTTAATGCGGTTTTTATCAATTCTTCCACGCTTAAATCGCGTCCCTGTTCTGCCTGAACTTTTTGCAGTGCTTTATCAATGGCCTGACGGTTAAAACCAAGCGCAGTAAGTGCCAGGGTTGCTTCTTGCATATGCCCGGAAGGGCCACCTGCTACAACCGTCCATTCGGCTGAACTACCTTTTCCTACTTTATCACGAAGGTCAACAATGATGCGTTCTGCTGACTTGGCTCCAATTCCTTTAATTTTTTTAAGGGTGAGTAAGTCTCCGCTCAATATGGCTTTTTCAGTATCATGAGCCGTAAGTGAAGACAGAATCATTCGGGCAGTAGCAGCACCCACGCCCGAAACGCTGATCAATAATCGAAAAACATCACGTTCGTGTTCGTCGGCGAATCCATACAATACATGAGCATCTTCCCGGATACTGAGGTGTGTAAGCAGTTTTACCCGAGCCTGGTCTTTGATTCGGGTATAGGTGTTCAGCGAAATATTAGCCAGATATCCTACGCCGTTGCAATCAACAACAGCATAAGTAGGCGTTACGCGATCAAGTTTTCCTTCCAAATGGTCTATCATATTCAACAACTGCGAGGTAAGGCAATGCATTGCCCCCGAAACAGCCGGGCGGCAAATATACGTCCAAATACCTCTTGATCAGCGTAAACGTGTTTCTATAAAAGCAGAATTTTGGGTTTAAACAGGCGTCAAATATAGCCCTTTTCGTTGTTTTTACAAGTGAGAGTCCATTTTAACATTTCAGGTTGCATCGCCCTGCAAATTGCCGTTGACTGCAGAACATATCGTTTGTGTTGATTGGTTGTCTGTGATAATTCATTGATTTTTGTACGTTTGCTGCATGAAACGGGCTGTTTTTATAGATACCCACGCCCATCTTTACGAAGATGTTTTTGCAGAAGATCAGGCTGAAATGATTGCCCGCATACATTCGGCCGGAGTAGTGAAAGCCTATCTGCCCAATGTGGATGAAACCACCATTGAGCCTCTGCTGAATCTTTGTGAAAGCTATCCTGACCTGTTTATTCCGATGATGGGATTGCACCCCTGTTCTGTAAAGGAAAACTGGAAGGAAGCCATTGCCCCCATTGAAAAAGCGTTGTTTTCTGATCCAACCCGCTATGCTGCTGTGGGAGAAGTAGGACTGGATTATTACTGGGACAAATCCTTTATTCCCATGCAGCAGGAAGCCATGATATTGCAGGCCAACTGGGCAAACGAGCTGAACCTCCCGGTAATTCTTCACAGTCGCAACAGCATGGACGACCTGATTCTGCTGCTGAATAAAAAAATCAAGGTACATCGCACCGGTATTTTTCATTGTTTTACCGGCAGCCTGGAACAAGCCAAACGTATTATTGACATGGGATATTATCTGGGCATTGGCGGTGTAGTTACATTTAAAAACGCCAACCTGCCCGAAGTGCTGAAAGTTATTGGTCCAGACCGGCTGGTGCTGGAAACTGATTCTCCCTATCTGGCGCCTACCCCTTACCGAGGCAAACGAAACGAAAGCAGTTATGTAACGTTGGTTGCCGCCAGATTGGCAGAGGTGTTTGAAATGCCTTTTGCAGAAATTGCTGAAATCACTACACGAAACGCACAGAAGGTATTTAATCAACCTGAATCAATTACTGTATGAATCAGCCAGCCAACATATTACTGATATACACCGGCGGTACGATTGGAAGTTTTGAAGATCCGGAAACACGAAGCCTCAGACCCCTTGATTTTGAACAGCTCAACGCATTTATACCGGAGCTGAAAAAAATAGAAGCTACCATTGAAGTCATTGCTTTTTCAAAACCCAAAGATTCATCGGATATTCAACCGGAAGACTGGGTTGTTTTGGCTGAGATCATTGAAAACAACTATCAGAAATTTGATGGTTTTGTAGTGTTACACGGAACTGATACCATGGCTTACACGGCTTCGGCTCTCAGTTTTATGATTGAAAACCTCCAAAAACCGGTAATCTTCACCGGATCGCAGTTGCCCATTGGAAAAATCAGAACCGACGGCAAAGAAAACCTGATTACAGCCATCGAAATAGCTTCAGCCAAACGATCAGACGGAAGCGCCGTTGTTCCGGAAGTATGTATTTATTTTGAGTTTAAATTATATCGAGCCAACCGAACATTTAAGTACAGTGCTTATCACTTCAATGCATATCAAAGTCCTAATTATCCATACTTAGCAGAGGCGGGTGTTAACATTGTTTACAACGAAAGCGCAATCATGCAGATACCCAAGGAAGAAACTCGGTTTTACAAAACCCTGGATCCGGCCTTGGCTATCTTTCCTTTGTTTCCGGGTTTTACCCGACAAGTAGCAGAAAATGTTATTCAGCAAACCGGAATTAAAGCGTTAATATTGCATACCTACGGATCTGGGAACGGTCCGATAATACCATGGTTCTTTGAGTTGCTGAGAGAGGCGCAGAAAAAAAACATTATCCTTCTCAATATTACACAATGTGAACAGGGGGCTGTAGAAATGGGTCGGTATGAAACGAGCAGAACATTTCGGGATTTGGGAATTTGCAGTGGTTCAGACTTAACGATGGAAGCTGCGGTAACCAAGCTGATGTTTTTACTTGGCAGGTATCCTGATCAACCCGAACGGGTAAAATCAGAAATTCAACGTTCGCTTCGGGGTGAGATGAGCCTGTAAACATTCCGCTCAAAAAATTTGGTGTTTGTCAAATTTTTGTATTTTCGAGCCGTTTTGTATTGGGTTCTTACCAAGTTTGGAGAGGTGCAGGAGTGGTTGAACTGGCTACCCTGGAAAGGTAGTATACTCGAAAGGGTATCGAGGGTTCGAATCCCTCTCTCTCCGCTTCTTCAGCAGGCCTTTTACAAAACAAAAAAACATTTAAGTAAAACAGAAATTTCAAAAATCAGAACCTTCAAAAATCAAAACGATGAAAAAGTTACTTGCACTGATTGCCATCTTCTGTACAGTATCATTTGGCAGCCTTCCCCTGGCTTACGCTCAGGATTCTCAACCTACTGATTCTGCTGAAACCACAGCCACCGAAATCCCAGCTGAAGCTCCTGCCGAAGAAGCTGCTGCTCCGGTAAAAGAAATTGGTTTTCGCCAGCAGTTGAAAGACAAATTCATTGAAGGGGGTTACGAGTTCATGGTACCCATCCTGTTGGTGCTGATTTTAGGTATTGCACTTTCTATTGAGCGTATTATTTACCTAAACATGTCTGCTATAAACACGCAGAAATTTCTTAAAAGTGTAGATGGCGCGCTGAATTCTGGTGGTATCGAAGCTGCCAAGAATGTTTGCCGTTCTACCAGCGGTCCGATTGCCGGAGTATTCCTTGAAGGATTGAACCGTGCTGATGAAGGAATTGAAATTGTTGAAAAATCAATTGTATCATACGGTGGTGTGGAAATGAGCAAAATGGAAAAAGGTATAACCTGGCTGAATTTGTGTATTGCGCTTGCTCCGATGCTTGGGTTCCTTGGAACAGTAATCGGTATGATCCTGGCCTTCGATGCGATTGAAGCAGCTGGTGATATTTCTCCAAGCATTGTTGCCGGTGGTATGAAGGTGGCCTTGATCACAACCGTATTTGGTTTGATCGTTGCCATTATTTTGCAGGTTTTCTACAACTACATCATCTCTAAGATAGACACATTGGTGGGTGATATGGAAGAATCTTCCATTGATTTTATTGACCTGCTGGTGAAAAAAGGCGTTGGTGTAAAAAAATAATTCTGAAGATCATAACATTATGAATCTATTTAAATTATCAAACATTGGTGGTAAGGTTATTGCCGGATTGTTGGTTCTTTTGGGGCTAATTAGTTCGGTAATGATTTATTCATCGGATGAAAAGACGCTGGGCAACCAGGTTGATTTTGGGTTATCGCTTGCTTACATAGGTACCTACCTTATTTTGGGTTTAATCCTCTTATTTGTAATTAGAGGAATATTACTGAATCCAAAATCTATAATTAAATCTGCCATTTCTGTGGGCATAATTGTGATTTTATTTTTTATCTTTTATCAAATGTCAAGTGATCATGTAACTTTGGAAGGAAAATCACTTGAAATGGTAGCTATGGTAAAATCTATTCCTTCTTCTACCATCAAGGTTGTAGATGCCGGTTTAACAACTCTCTACACGCTGGTAGTATTATCTGTTGTTGCCATTGTTGGTACAGAAATCTGGAAAATTTTTAAATAACTTTTCATGGCCAAACGTTCAGCACCCGAAATCAATACCGGCTCGATGGCAGATATCGCCTTCCTGCTGCTGGTATTCTTCCTGGTTACCACTACCATGGAACAGGATACGGGTATTCAGCGTAAGCTTCCAGAAAAACAGCCGGAAAACATCACACCTCCCGAAGTAAAACGCCGCAATGTTTTTATTGTACTGGTAAACAGAAATGATGAATTGTTGGTAAACGGAGAACCCGGAGATATTAACTTATTAAAAGACAGGGTAAAAGAATTTATCCTGAACCCGCAAAACGATGCCAATTTACCGGAAAAAACTCCAACTGCCATTGAAGGTTTGGGTACCTATGATGTTTCAAAAGGTGTTATTTCTCTGCAAAACGACCGCCTTACTTCGTTTGAGAAATACATGGCTGTTCAGGATGTGCTGACCCGTGCTTTTAATGAATTACGAAACGAACTGGCTTCAGCCAAATTTGGAAAAACATTTGATGAGTTACAAACTCTTGCCAAAACAAATGCTGAATTTGAGAAAAAAGCAGAAGCCATCAAAAAAGCTATTCCTATTTCTATTTCAGAAGCTGAGCCAAAACAAACTCAAAGCAGATAATTATGTCGAGGTTTAAGAAAAAAGGAGAAAAAACATTACCGGGGATTTCCACCTCGTCGCTGCCGGATATTGTATTCATGCTGCTTTTCTTTTTCATGGTTACTACCAAGATGAAAGAAGTAACCCTGAAAGTAGTAGTACGTAAGCCTGATGCAACACAGGCCACCAAGCTTGAAAACAAATCCCTGATCAGCAATGTGTACATCGGAAAACCACTTCCCCGATATCAGAGTCAGTATGGTGACCAGCCTCTTCTTCAGTTAGATGACGCATTTGCCAAGCCCAAAGACATTGTTCCTTGGGTGCTGCAGGAAATTGAAAAAACGGCTGAATTTGAACGTAGCAAACGTACAGTTTCACTGAAAGTAGACCGTGAAGTGAAAATGGGTATTGTAACGGATGTAAAGGAACAACTTAGAGAGGCAAATGCGCTGAAGATTAACTACTCAGCCCGTAAAGCGGCCATCTTAGAATAAGATTGCTAATTCATACAGCAAAGGCAGGTTTTTAACAGACCTGCCTTTTTTTGTACTTTTACAATCTGATGATAAAGATCGGAAACATACATTTGGGAGAATTTCCGCTGCTGCTGGCACCCATGGAAGACGTGAGTGACCCGCCGTTTCGTGCCCTGTGTAAAAAGCATGGAGCCGATCTGATGTTTACCGAGTTTATCTCCAGTGAAGGACTCATCCGCGATGCCATTAAAAGCAAGAAAAAGCTAGATATTTTTGACTACGAACGCCCCATCGGCATACAAATCTTTGGCGGTGACGAAGAAGCGCTGGCCATGGCCACAGAAATAGTGGATGCCACCGGACCTGATCTGGTTGATATCAACTTTGGCTGCCCGGTAAAAAAAGTGGTATGTAAAGGGGCCGGTGCCGGCGTATTAAAAGATGTAGACCTGATGGTTCGGCTTACCCAGGCCGTTGTAAAATCAACAAAGCTCCCTGTAACCGTTAAAACCCGTTTGGGCTGGGATGAGCGCAGTATTAATATTCTGGAAGTAGCCGAACGGTTACAGGACGTGGGAATATCCGCCTTGTCCATTCATGGCCGTACCAGGGCACAGATGTATAAGGGAAATGCCGACTGGACGCTGATTGCCAAAGTAAAAGAGAATCCCAGAATTCATATCCCAATTTTTGGAAATGGCGACATAGACAGCCCGGAAAAAGCACTGGAATACCGCAACCGCTACGGAGTAGACGGAATTATGATCGGGCGCGCTGCCATTGGAAATCCGTGGGTGTTTAACCAGATCAAGCATTATTTTGCCACAGGCACCCACCTGCCCGTGCCCGGAGTAAAAGAGAAAGTGGAAGCAGCCCGAGAACACCTTCGGTATGCTGTGCGCTGGAAAGGAGAAAAACAGGGTTTACTGGAAATGCGGATGCATTATGCCAATTACTTTAAGGGGCTACCTAATTTTAAAGAATACCGAACCCACTTGGTAACCTGCAATGAACTGGCAGGACTGGAAGAAGTTTTCGAAGAAATTCTGAATTCCTATCTACAGGAAATATCCGCCTGATTATTTAATCAATGCCATGTATTGGGGCCGCAACAGGCTAACGCTTTTCATCCGCAGCCACGAGGCCACAAATCCTATGAAATTCACTGCAAAAAAGATCAACGGAAAGTCTGTCCATACAAACTGAACCGGATACGGATTGGCACCCTCAAAAGCACCCAGTTTTACCCAGCCAAACTGCATTTGAAACCAGGCAATCAAAGTTCCAAGTATCATACCGCCAGACACACCGATCAAGGTAACCCATAGCCCTTCCCAAACATAAATCTGTTTAATGCGCTGCATGCCGGCACCCATGCTCCAGAGTACCAGAATGTCTTTTTGTTTTTCTACCAGCAACATGGTGAGTGCACTTACAATATTAAAGCTGGCAATGATCAGAACCAACATGACAATAAGGAATACGGCCAGTTTTTCGGCCCGCATCACCCGGTACATCAATTCATGTTGTTCAAAACGGTTTTTTATCAATACTCCTTCGCCCAGTAATTGCTTTACGTTTTTACGAACAGATGCGAGGTGCTTATCTGAAGACAAGGAAATTTCCAGGGAGGTTGCCTCCCCTTCACGCTGGTATCCTGTAAGATCAGCCACAAAAGAGCGTGGAGCAAGCATCAGCGAATTGGTAAATTCGTGCTGTACCGAAAAAACAGCCACCGGTGTCAATGAAGCTTCACGAAAAGGATTCAGCATGTCAATCTTTCCGCGTTTGGGATAATACACCTGAATGGAATGTGTAAAATCAGCCAGATTGATCTGAAGGTTGGATGCCATTCCTTCTCCCAGAATAGCCTGATTCGGGCTCTGGTTCCAGCTATTCATTGAGCCTGCCGTTATCATGGATTCCATGGGTACCTGAAGAAAGTAGGACTCATCTACCCCTTTGAGTGTAACAATCTGCTGCTTATCCTGATAAATTACCAATACATTTTCTTCAATGGTTAACGAAGCAGAAGAAACCCCCGGCCAGGAACGAATAATAGCTAATTGATCTTGTGTTATCTCCATGCTTTTACCTTGAATGGCTTCTACCCGAAGGTGCGGATCAAATACATTAAAGATATTCTTTACCGTTTGCTCCAGCCCGTTAAATGCAGAAAGCAGAATAACCAGCGCTGCAGAAACCACCAGAATAGCCAGCATGGAAATGCCGGTTATGACATTAATGATGTTTCTCGACTTTTTGGAAAAAAGATAGCGAAGGGAAATAAACCGAACAAAAAAATCAGGCAGCATACGAGGCTATTGAAGAGAATTAACGCCACCTAACAGCAAACATCCCCAACAAAGGAACATTACTTTTTGAACAGGCCTTTATCGTCTTTGTGTTTCATCATCTGCAATACCCAATAGAGGGTAAGTGCGGTTCCTACCAAAATCATCAGGATATTGAAATTCATACCCGCCATTTCGATAAACTGAAACGTCCATTGAATAAAATTGCCCAGGGGAACAAACAGCCAATCCATAACACTTGATTTGTTGCAAATGTAATGGTTTTAGAAAATAATGCAAATACAGGCGCGTATTTAAGCTCAACAATCCAATCAATATATGTACATTTGTCCATGCCCCGCATTGCCATATTTGCATCCGGAGAAGGAACCAACGCAGAAGCCATTATCCGTTATTTTCAAGAACACCATCCGAATATTACATTCAGTATA
>Ga0272446_1004409_pt1 | contig 16696 bp, 17 predicted proteins | sample YNPCB0061_FD_194587 | JGI IMG/M metagenome (GOLD analysis project Ga0272446, IMG submission 194587) | Hot spring microbial mat communities from Yellowstone National Park, WY, United States - YNP-CB-006-1 | ecosystem: Environmental > Aquatic > Thermal springs > Hot (42-90C) > Sediment | place... | reverse complement strand
GCAGTCGGCGTAGAAAATCGGGGGGTTTGCCCCAGTAATAGGCATATTGAGGTCCGGTTGCGACAGCCGGAAGTAGGGATTCTAGGGTCTTACGGGTGAGTGGAATTAGCATCTCGATGAATGAAATGGCAAGCGCGATCGCAACCAGGGTAAAAATCAGTCTGCTATGAACCTGTTATGAGCCTAGCATCTGTCAGAAATTGAAGACAGTCGCATCGGTCTGAAAATTGGCTTGGAGGAGAAGAAATTCCTGCCCCTGGACGGGGCCTAGCGGCTCTGAAGTTGCGGCTGTCAGGTGAAGAAAGTGTTTTTACGGATTTTTGACTAAAGAGCTAGTTCAACTTTTTGTGAAAATTGAGTACTATGTCGGATGGTTTTGGTTCGTTTTCGTTCCAAAATCAAATTAAATCTGAGGAACGCGAACGGAAAAGCTAAGAACTATAGGGGGCAACTTAGTTCAACAGCTTTTTCGGTCTACAAAGCGTCCTTACAGGTAGACTGCCTGATCCCTGGGGGCTTATATAGGGTCAGGCAATTTTTTTTGGTGTTAGTTTTTTGAAGTTCTAGCCAAAACCCGCCTTTGGACTCTCCAGTAAAAGCGATCGCGCCAAACGCTGCATCCTGAAATTGACAATGGGGTGTTTTCACCCGATTTTCTGTTCTTAGAGATTTTCTGTTCTCATACCAATTCTCTTTAATGATGAGCATTATCTGACCCCTCCCAACCTCCCCTTACCAAGGGGAGGTGCCGCAGGCGGTGGGGTAAATTCTATGCAGAATCAGATCAAATCGGTATTAGAAAGGACTTTTGTCAGTACGGTTTGTATCACTCAGTTTCAATCCAGCATTTACCAGGTTGACCCATTCCGCATTGACAATAGAAGCAGGCACACGATCAAATTTAGGCAGTGGGTTCTGCACATGGCGACGATTCTGAGGGACTGGAGCTATCAATATCAGTGGTTATATGACAGTATTTCCTGGCTGGCGGCTCTGACCGTGGGGGGAGAACAGCGCTTCCGGCAACTGCCGCTGGCAGGATTGCCTATCGAGCCCGAAACTCGAGTGCTAGATCTGTGCTGTGGCAGTGGTCAATCCACCCAGGTATTGGTGCAGCGATCGCGCCATGTCACCGGATTGGACGCTTCGCCCCTGTCCCTCCAACGGGCCAGACAGCAAGTCCCCCAGGCTGACTATGTGGAGGCGTTTGCCGAGCAGATGCCCTTGGCTGACGACCAGTTCGACCTGGTCCACACTTGTGCAGCGCTGCATGAAATGGCCCCTGAGCAGTTAAGGCAGATCTTGCAGGAAGTGTATCGCGTCTTAAAACCGGGGGGCTGGTTTGCCCTTGCAGACTTCCATGCGCCATCCAATCCGTTGTTCTGGCCGGGAGTTTCCCTATTTCTCACCCTGTTTGAGACGGAAACGGCCTGGCAATTGTTGCAGACCGATGTGCCCCAACTGTTGCAGCAGGTGGGGTTTTCTGTCAGAAACCAGGTTTTCTATGCCGGTGGTAGCCTGCAGGTAATCCAGGCTCAGAAAGGTCGTTAAGGGGTCATGGCTCTTGCCAGAGGACAATTCCGCCTAGCAGACCGTTGAGATTGGCAACCAGGGAAACATTGGTCGGTAAGACCAGGTCAATGTGCTTGCTGTTGCCCCCTCCTATGAAGAGCCGATCGTAGTTGAATAGGGCTTCCAGTTTGGCGATCGCTTTCTGCAATCGTTGATTCCATCGCTTTTTGCCGATCTGATCCAGGGCGGCCCGACCCAGTTGTTGTTCGTAGGTCTCATTTTTCCGAAAGGGATGGTGCCCCAGTTCTAGGTTCGGCACCAACCGGCCATTGACAAACAAGGCTGAGCCAAAGCCGGTGCCCAGGGTAATCACCAGTTCTACGCCCTGTCCGGTTACCGCCCCCATGCCCTGGATATCAGCATCGTTGGCAACCCGCACCGGTTTTCCCAACTGTTGGAACAGGTGCTGCTCTAAATTGACGCCGACCCAGGCCGGATCCAAATTAACGGCGGTGTGAATCACTCCCTGTTTCACGACCCCTGGAAAGCCGACAGAAATCCGATCAAACTGCTTGGCCTGGGCCAGATTTTGGATAACTGCCAGGACCGCTGGTGGTGTGGCCGGTTGAGGCGTGGACTGGCGATCGCGCTCAGTTACGGGAACTCCATCCGCATCCAACACCATTGCTTTAATGCCACTACCGCCAATGTCGATCGCCAGTGTCCGGAGCAACTGCCTTTGTGTGTTCATGCAATTGGTAAGAAGGGGTGTTAAGGGTCTCAACGTGGGCTCCTGTCTCCTGGGGTTCAGGATACAGGAGCAAAGCGCCAGCAACACAGACAAATGCTGAAGACCGTATGCTGATTCCTACCCGAAGCCTGTCCTGCGAAATGCGGTTGGGCTGTGCTCAATCAACCCAGCCCAAATCCTGATTGGAGAGCTGTCCCGGCATGCTGCCAGCCGGAAACATGGGATGGGCCAGCGAAGCCGCCTGTTGACGCCGCATCATCTCCTGAGGCGAAAGGGAGGTTGGATAGACTTCGACGGGAGTGCGGCTGACCTGACGCAGCCCTTCCAGGTCCTTCATGAGGCTGGCATTTGTTTCCGCCAGTTGCAGGGCTGTCGCCTTTGCCTGGTCCAACTCTGCTTTCAGTCCCTCTAGCTGCTTCACTGCCTGCTGTAGGCTTTGTACCTGTTGTTGCGCCTGGGCCAGTTTTTCTTGCAGGTTCGTTACCTGTTGCTGTAATGCGGCTTCGTTTTGGCGCGCCTGCTCCAGGTCTGCTTGCAATTGGGCATTGACCGCTGCATCATGCCCTGCGTCGGATGCCTGAGCATCTTCCTTGGCAGGTGTTTTGCCCGCTGACTGAGGTGGGGAAGACGTAGAACTTGCCTCCTGAACCACTGCCGCTGCAACCTCAATGGTTTTAGCAGCGGGCTGTGCTGTTTCCGTCTTCGTTGCTTCTTCCCGTAACAGGTCTCCCAAACGTTTCCTGGCCATTATTTCCTCCAATCCCGCTGAATTTCATCTGCCACCCGCCGGTAATCGGCCTCTGCTTCCCGAGCATTTTTGCCGCGCCACTGACTGACTGCAACTCCCTCCAGTGCAGCCCGTTCGTGGGCTTTATAGGCCCGCACAAAGGCATTACAGGCTGGAATTCCCAGTTCCATCAGTGTATTTTGAGCTTCCAGCGCCTCATTCAGACTGCGGGGATCCACACGGGTGAGTAGGACTCGATGAGCCACCTGACGCGGCTGCACCACTTCTCGCACCGTTTCCACCAGAGCCGCCAGATCCATGGGAGCTGGTGGGGTTGGCAGAACCACATAATCGGCAACTGGTACAACGGCAGCCAATGCTGCCGAGTTGAGGGCTGGTGGGGTATCCACCACCACTACTTCGTATTCCTTCAATTGGCGCAGACTGCCCAGATGCAACGGGTCTGTTTCCTGGGTTAAATCAAACCCCAATTCAATGTCCCCCCGTTTTACCCACCAGGAGGCCGATCCCTGGGGGTCAGCGTCCACTAACAAAACCCGATGATCCTCTGCCAGGGTTGCAGCCAGGTTGACTGCGGTTGTCGTCTTGCCAACACCACCCTTGCCGTTCAGGACGACCAGGACTTTTCTTGGGCGGGACGACTTCATCGATCACACTTCTCCGAAAACGGATTTTGCTCGAGGGAAGGGAAGCCAACAGGGCTGGGAAGCAGCAACGGCAATAGCCAGTAGGGTGGCAATCAGTTGGTTACATTCTCCTCCGGCTTGACTATACCGTGTTCTGAAAGGGGGATCCCAGTAAACCCCATGAATTGATACAGAAGTGTTCGTCACCCATCCGGAGAGTGGCTGGGGTTGGGGGGATATTCCAAGGCGATCGCCCCCAGGTTACCTTTGCGAAAATCGTTCAAAAGCTGGCGGGCCACCCGTTCGACATCGCCCTGATAGCGCTGGTCTGCCAGGGTATGCAGGTAATCTTCGCCGGTCAGTGGGTTGGCGTCCAGATCGTAACGGGTTTGTAGAGGAGCAAGGGTGCCTAGTTGTTTGAGCTGTTCAATCAGGGCGGCGGCGATCCGCTGATTGTCGTAGGCCGCTTCCCCAATGTCATCACAGATCGCCAGTTTCAGGGCCGCTTCCTGATCATTCAACCGAGACGGCAGAACTCCAGGGGCATCCAGCAGTTCGATCTGATCGGAAATCCGAATCCAACGCAATTGGCGTGTCACACCGGGGCGACGGGCACTGTCTACCACGCGCCGCTTTAACAGCCGGTTAATCAGGGCGGACTTGCCCACATTGGGAAAACCAATCACCACGGCCCGAACTGGACGGGGCAACATGCCGCGATCGCGCCGCCGCTGGTTCACCTTTTCGCCCACCAACTGAGCCGCTTGCAAAACCTGCTCAACTCCCTTGCCATGCTGGGCATCGGTGAAGTAAGGTTCCATTCCTTGCTGCTTAAACCAATCGGTCCACTGCTGTCTCACCGCAACGGGAATCATGTCCAGCCGATTCAGGACCAAAACTCGTTCCTTACTGCCAATCCACTGACCCGCCTGGGGATGGCAGGTGGCCAGCGGAATGCGGGCATCCCGGACTTCCAGCACCACATCCACTTTCTTTAATTGTTCTTGCAGGGCTCTTTCCGCTTTGGCAATGTGGCCGGGATACCACTGGATGGGGGGGGAAGTCATGGATTAGCAGGTGAAGGGTAAAGAAGGTTAAACAGAGTAACCGGCCAGATGACGGAGTGTCTCACAATTAGCGCTAAACAGTTAGCCAATCGCTATGTTTAGAAGAACAAGCATATAGCGGTTCCTGATCGGACAAGGTACATCAGAAATCCTTCTAGACAAGCGTTACAGGCATCGTCATGTAGCTCACACCAGCGAAAACCGCTATAAATGTAAAACCGATATAAATGTGATGAGACATTCCCAATCGTTGATTGCAACGGGACAGGTCTATGGCCTCTGAAAAATTTCGCCGTCAACTACGCCAGGAAGTCGAAGACTGGTGGTCAGAGGGGCTGATTGACGCCGCCCTATACGAAAGATTAGCAGACCGCTATCAGTTCCGTCGCCTGGAGCAGGATGCCAGCAATCGCTTTATTGCCATCCTCTTGGGCTTGGGAGCGATTCTGTTGGGCCTGGGAGCCATCACCTTTGTCGCCGCCAATTGGCAACTGTTATCCCGCACTGCCAAGGTGGTTATCCTGCTGGCCTGTTTTGTCGGTGTCAATGCGGCGGGTTTTTACCTCTGGCGGCGGCCGCTGCAGACGGGGTGGCAGCGCCTGGGACAGGGCTTGTTGCTGTTGGGAGCGCTGCTGTTAGGTGCCAATATGGCCCTGATGTCCCAACTGTTCCATCAAAGTGGGGAAGGGTATGAGTTGTTTTTGATCTGGGGCCTGGGCGTCGCACTGATGGCCTATAGTTTGCGATTGGTGCCACTGGGGATACTGGCTCTGATCCTGGTCATCATTGGCTACTGCCTGGGCTGGACTGCCTGGATAGGCTGGGATCGAGCCAGTTGGCAGGAATTTTCCGGGACACGATTACTGGTGCAGCATCTGCCGCTTTTGCTCAGCCTGGTGTTTGTGCCCCTGGCCTACTGGTGCCGATCGCGGGTGGTTATGGGCCTCAGTGCTGCAGCGGTGGCCATTTCCCTGGTGTTTAATTTGAGACCCTTGAGCATCTGGAATGGGGCGCCCCTGACCGCTGGCTGGATTGGGGTGATCGCCTTTGTGCTGCCGCCAGCCCTGCTCTGGAGTTACCGAGATCACCTCTGGCAGTACCGACCAGTGAGCGCTGTGCCGGCCTCCCAACCCCCCTCTCCTCTCTCCCAACCCCTCCTGCAAACCCTGGCCCTCTGGTTCCTGGCCATTCTGTTTTACGTGTTTGCTTTTCGGGGCTTCTGGACCGGCATCGAACTGACCAGAGATCCCCTGGCTGGTTGGGACTGGAGTCCCCTGATTGATGCCGTCATTCTGGGGGGAGTTGCCATTCTGGGCTGGCTGCGGATTGGTAATCCCTTTCGCTGGCGACAGTTTCAAGCGCAGCATATTAGCAATGGCTCCATTGCTATCGGTCTGATTGTGGCAGCCGCATTCTTCCTGTTGGGGCAGCAGGCTGGCGTGATCGCCGTAGTGGCCTTCAATCTGCTCCTGTTCTTGCTGGCTCTGGGATTGATTCGGGACGGGCTGGCCCTGGGTCACCGGGCCACCTTCTGGGGCGGCATGGTGTTGTTAGTGCTGGGTATTATCAGCCGCATGCTGGAATATGACACAGGCTTGTTGTTAAAAGCACTGGTCTTTGTCCTGTGCGGCATTGGCATCATCCTGGCGGGACTGAGATTTGAGCGGAGCCTGCGCTCCCGTCCTCTGCCATCTTTACCCCCTTCATCCTCGGAGGAAATTTCATGACCTCACCCTTACCCCTAGATCGGTCTGATGTGACATCTCCCGAACCCCAACTGGTTCCCGAAGTACCTGCTCAACTACCTGGCTGGCGGTTGTGGCTGCCCTTACTGATGCAAACCGCTCTGATTGTGGCCATTCCAGCCAGAGATGCCTACACCTATGCGACGGGGAGAACGGTGGTTTTGCAGACGGCTCCGGTGGACCCCTACGAATTGCTGCGGGGTTATTCCCAAACCCTCGGTTACGACATTTCTCGTCTGGATCGCCTGCGCCAGTTGCCAGGTGGGGAGTGGTTCAAACAGCGATCGCAGGGCACGATCTATGTGGTGCTGGAAGCCCCAACAACAGCTCAAACTAAGCCACCACAGGCATGGAAGCCGGTGCGAGTTAGCCCCACTCAGCCGCAAGACCTGTCTGCTAACCAGATTGCGCTGAAGGGAAAGTTCAATGGTTGGCAAATCCAGTACGGTCTGGAAACCTATTACATGCCGGAAGACCAGCGACAGCAGATTAATGCCGATATCCAGAAGATTCAACAACAACGCCAGCAACAGTCGTTTGTGGTAGAGACGAAGGTAGACAGCGGGGGCAATGCGGTGCCGGTCAGTCTCTGGGTGCGCGATCGCAATTATCGGTTTTAAGGAGATGCCGGGTGCCAGGTGTTGGGCGCCAGCAACCCAACACCCAAAATCCAAAATCCAAAATCCAACACCCAATCGCTGACCGCTGATAGCTGATGGCCAGTACGATAAGCTGAAAGCGGCAGTGGAGAGAGGGCATACCTATGCAACCGGCAACTGAGTTTTTAACTCCAGAAGAATGTGCCGAAGTGGATCAGGCACTGTTGACGTCGTTTGATAAGTTCACGGCGCGAGTCACTATCTATGCCTTGCGATCGCTGAAACAGGTCGCAAACCAGCAGGGAGTCTCGATTGAGGCTCTGACCCCGACGCAAATTGAGGATTGGGTCTATCAAGATGAGAGCTTGCAGGCGGGCATGGATCAGTCTTTCAAGCCGTTTTTTACGAATCTGGTGGTGGCTTCCCTGAAACCGTTGTGTCAGACTGCCGCGGCAAACGGCGTGGCGATCGCGGAGTTGAGCGTTGCCCAGGTCATCGCCTGGTTCGAGGCAGAAGCGAAGAAGAAGCTAGTGCAGCGTCAACTCTAGAAATTAGGGTTTGTAGTCAGCGCTTCAGCGCTAAAGCGCCGACTACGAGCCAATGGGTTCACCTTAAAATTAGGGTTTGACAGAACACTAGGCTAACAATTGCGACGGGGAATAGAGACTTTTCCCGACCAATGGTCAAACCGCAATGGGGGATTTTTTGAGGGGTTAGGGGGCAGACCGCTAGAATAGAAGCAAATTGTTAGGACGGGTCAGATGGATGGTGTGTGGTCGCGGGTGTTGAGGTCGATCTATCGTAGGGAGCCGGTGGTGGCTTTTGTGGTCACGGTGGGAGCCGTGGATGCCGCGATCGGTGGCCTGTCAGAACACTATTCCCTTCTGGCAGTTGGGTTGGGTACCGTCAGCGTGGCGATCGCCCTGCGGTTATGGCAGCAGCAACGTCGCCAGCCCCTGGAGCAGCCCAGCCGTCCCCCTGTCCACCTGTTGCCCGATCGCTCTTCCAGTCGCAGTTTGCCGATGTTGAGTATGTCAAAGAAGCAGCCCCCCGGTCGTCTGTAAGGGCTGATTGAACTTTTTCATTGAGTCCAACTTGACCCTTCAGGCAAGTGCCATGAACCATTCGGACTGCCTCAAGTGCCAGCATCTGTTGATCTGCCATGAACCTGCCATCTGCGATGAATCAGTTTGCGACAGAAACGACCCTCAAGATTGGTGCTGTTGCTAGTCTGAGTGGGCTGTCGATCAAGACCATTCGCTATTACGATGAATTGGGTCTGCTGGAACCGGAGGTGGAGCGATCACAAACTGGCTATCGCTTGTTCCATGTCCGGGTTCTCAATCGGCTGAATTTCATCAGACAGGCCCAGTCTCTGGGGCTCAGTCTGACCGACATCAAGGTTGTTCTGAGTGTGCATGACCGTGGGGAACTGCCCTGTGCCCAGATCAAGCAACGACTTCAGGAACAGGTGGTCAGGATTGACCAGAAAATTCACGACTTGCAAGTGCTACGCTCGAATCTGCAAACCATTCTGGCGCAGTGGGCTGACCATCCCGCGACTGACCTGCGATCGCAGATAATCTGCCCTAACCTGCAATCTGAGCATCTTGCCCAGAAATGACGTTAGGACAGTTTGGGGAAAGAATATCCTCACGCAGGGGTGCAGCATTGGGTCATCCGTCTGTGCGCCCTGTGGTGTATGCCAGTGAAACATGCTGTCAAGGCTTCACCGCCACAGCCGATTAATCTTTTCTGGTAATTTTTCCTGAAAATCTTCTTAATTGCTTAAGTAGCAGTGGCAGTTGGGTTTTTCCAGTAATGACTCAACTAAGGCATTCAGGCTGGTGGCAGCCAGCAAGCCGCCGCCCAGAGTTCCGTCGATAGTGAGGAAGGGAATGGGCGATCGCTGCAATCGGCGTTTGGCCGCCGGAGCATGGCTGAATCCAATTGGCATGCCAATCACCAGCGCTGGCTGGATCAGCCCCTGCTCCACGGCCTCACAAGCGGCCAGCAAAATGGAAGGGGCATAGCCAATTACCAAAATACAGCCATCGGCTACCTGGGTAAGCTGTTGCTGCAGGTTGGGGTTGTGCCAAAACACTTGCTCGGCCTCCGGTGCCGTGTGAATGTGGGGATCGGTGATCAAAGTCTCGACGCAACACTGCAAGTGGGCCAGCCGGGTCTGATCCAGGGCTGCTGCCACCATGCGGGTGTCTGTGACGATGACACACCCCGACTGGAGGGCTGTTCGGGCGGCGGCGATCGCTGAACGATCGGGGCCTCGGCTCATTTTCACAAAGGACGCCAGGCTGCTATCCCCGCAGGCCAGAACCATCTGAGCCAGCAGGTGCTGTTCAATTTCAGACCGTTGGCTTAAGTCGGGCAGTAACCGTTGCAGGGATTCCTGAAATGCTTCCGGGTGAGCACAGACCTGGGCGTCCAATCCCTGCCAGAGTTGCTCCAACCCATTCAAGCTGGCATGGGTTTCCACTTCCAACTGCTTCAGTTGGGCCAATGCCTCCGCCTGGACAATCTGGCACTGGTGATCACGGCCCAGGAGTCCCTCCAGGGCCGATGCGGTTTGCCGCAGTTGGGTTATTTGCTGCATCACCGTGCGGTATTGCTGTTGCAACTGGGCCATCAGGGTATCTCGCTCCAAGGCTGGTTCAGCTTCTAACAACTGGTGAATGTGAGACAGTTGGAAGCCCTGCTGCTTCAAGGCCACAATCCGCTTCAGGCGTTGGACATCCTGGTCCGAATAGAGGCGATAGTTGCCGGGCGATCGCGGCGGTTGAGGCATCAAACCCAGTTGGTGATAATGGCGCACCATGCGGGGCGTAATGCCCTGCCCAACAGCATGGGTCAGCTCTTTGATAGTTAGGGGTTTCATCTTTTCTTACAGCGCTGGTTCAATTCCGGCATCTCGCAACTGGGCTGCTAACCGCTCAGCGCGCCGACGTTCTTGATCAATCCGCTCTGTGCCCCAAAGCAGTAAATTGCCTTGCTCGTCCCACCAGCGCAGCCAAAAACCATCCCGGTTTTCCCGGACTCCTTGCCAGACTCCTAAGAACAGTTGCAATTCAGGGATCCAAAAATGGCTTTGTTCGTTCGCCGCTTGGAGAAGATACTGTTTTGTTGGACTGAGGCGGTAAAGCTCCAGACTGCCTAGATCTGGATCAAAAATACCGTAGGTGGGGACTTGCAGAATCTGCTCATAGAAAAAGAACTTGCCGGGCGGATAGGTCTGTTTGACTGAATACTCGCCGCCGTCCGTTTCGGACAAAAACTCCAGCACAATAGCCGGAATTTCTCCCTGCAGCCGAGGCGTATAACTGCGAGCCACCTCTGCCCGCGCCACGGTGATTTCAGGAATATAGGCCCAGTCAGGGGCTTTGACCACTATCTTGCCATCGACGGTGGCACAGATGCCGTAATTAGTTGGTGTGAGAGCAGTTGCTGGCAAGCGCCCAGCAAGCTGCAAACTTTCGGTCAGGGCTGCTGCCAGGGCAGGCTGGTTGATATTGTCCACTGGGTCGTTCGGCAAAACAAAATCATCTGGTAGCTTTTCCCAGACCACCTGATGAACATGGGTCTTTACGGGGATGGTGGCAGACATCACTGTTGTCCGTGGGGAGAATATCTTCTACTGTACGGCATGCCTTGCTTGACTTTGACATTGATGTCAAGGTTTAGCCTGGGATGGTCGTCTCTAAACCCGATCCATGCTCGACTCATTACGCTGGCCCCATCCCCGTTTGGTCACCCTTGGTCAGGAACATGCTGCCACCTTGGCCGCCCTGCTATGTGCTGTGTTGCTTTTCCTGGGTTGGCTGGCCCTCCACCTTAACTGGGTTGGTCTGGCCCTTTTAATCCTGCCTGCGGCCTATGTGATTGGCGGCTACGACAGCGCCCGCGAAGGTCTGACCACCCTGCTGCAGGAGAAAGAGTTGGATGTGGATCTGCTGATGATTGTGGCGGCCTTAGGGGCGGCCGGACTGGGCCTGTGGCGGCGAGAGTACTACCTGCTGATTGATGGGGCGGTGCTGATCCTGATTTTTGCCATCAGCGGCGCTCTGGAGGGATATGCCCTGCAACGCACGGAACGGAGCATTCGCAGCTTAATGAGCCTGACGCCGGATACGGCCAGAGTGCTGCGCCAGGGCCAGGAAGAACAGGTGGCGATCGCCCAGTTGGCAATTGGCGACGAACTGCTGGTGAAGCCGGGGGAACGGATTCCCACCGATGCCGTGATTACGGACGGCTTCAGTTCCATTAACCAGGCTGCTATTACCGGTGAGTCCATTCCGGTCGATAAAACCGTGGGTGACACGGTGTTCGCTGGCACCCTGAATGGCAATGGGGCGTTGAAACTACGAGTGCATCAACCACCGGAAAGTAATCTGATTCAGCGGATCATTCATCTGGTGGAGCAGGCCCAAACGGAAAAGCCACCGTCGCAGCAATTTATTGAACGATTTGAACGGGCCTATGCCAAGGTGATTGTGCTGGCAGGCATTGCGCTGGCCCTTTTTCCCCCAATGGTGTGGCACTGGAATTGGGAAACCACCATCTACCGGGCCTTGATTTTTCTGGTAGTGGCTTCTCCTTGCGCGTTGATGGCGGCCATTATGCCCACTTTGCTGTCTGGCATTGCCTACGGAGCCCGCCAGGGCATCCTGTTCAAAAACGGGGCCCAACTGGAGTTGATTGGTCAGGTGCGGGCGATCGCCTTTGATAAAACCGGCACGCTGACGACTGGCCAGCCCCAGGTCGATGTGGTGATCCCGTCGGCGGGACGCACGCCAGCCGAGGTGTTGTTGGTTGCGGCGGCCCTGGAATCCCATTCCGAGCATCCCATCGGACAAGCGATTGTGGCGGCCCATCAAGCCTCCTCGTTGACAGTATCCAGTGGTTGTGCCCCTTCCCCGCAATCGATCCAGGCCCATCCAGGTCAGGGCATTACCGGGGAACTGGATCAGCAACCCGTGGTGGTGGGTCAGTTGGCCTTTGTACAGTCGCGGGTAACTGAAGTCGATGGGGCACTTTTACAGCAGGCAACGGAATTGCAGCAGGCTGGCAAAACCATTGTTTGGGTGGCCCAAGCTAGACAGGTCTTGGGCATTATTGCCATTGCTGATCAGGTGCGCTCGGACGCCGCCCGCGCGATCGCTCGCTTGAAAAAACTGGGGATTGGGCATTTGATCATGCTCACTGGCGACAACTGGGAAACCGCTCAGAGTGTGGCTCAGGCCGTTGGCATCGAAGAGGTCCATGCCGAACTACTGCCGGAGGATAAACTGCAGCTGATTCGTCACCTGCAAAGCCGCTATGGCCCGGTCATGATGGTGGGGGATGGCATCAATGATGCACCCGCTTTGGCCCAGGCCACCGTGGGGCTTGCAATGGGCCGGGCCGGTAGTGATGTGGCCCTGGAAACGGCGGCGGTGGTGTTAATGACCGATCAACTGGAAAAGATTGTCACTGCTGTGCAGTTGGGACGGCGATCGCAGGCGATCGTAAAACAAAACATCATTTTTGCCCTCAGCTTCATTGGGTTCTTACTGATTGCCAACTTTGCTGGGAATATTACCCTGCCGCTGGGCGTCATTGGTCACGAAGGCTCAACGGTGCTCGTGACTCTGAGCGGGCTTCGCCTGCTGAAGGGCTAGAACTACTTCATCCATGGAAAATTAAATTATCCATCCTTTTATTGACCTATTTTCTCAAAAAGCTCTAGGATGATAGTCAACTACTCCAGAGTTCCTTGAACAAGAACTGTTTGCCCATACTGTTGAGGCCAGGATTGGCAATGATTTGAATCAAGTATAGCGATCCGATCAGGATTGTGAAAGGTTTCCGCAGGAAATCCTTCTCACAAAGCCCTTTCACCATTCAGTCGTTCACAAGTTATTTAGGATTGCCATATGGGGATTGGGGAAGCGAGGCAACACTGGGTTAATTAATGACTTTGACTTGCAATAAATAGCGGCCCAAACACTCAGTTTGTGGTTTGCCCAGGTTGGGCTATTGCTGACCTCTTGGCTCAATAGCTGCAAGCTTTCTGTGTGTGCTAGCCTCATACCGTCATACCGTCTGCCCGATTGACGGATGCAGTGTTATGTGTCGATATAATCCGAAAAAGATGAAAGCAGTTTGGCTCTGGTCTTCTTCAATCCTTTGACTCTATGGATTGACGATTGAACCGATTTTTCAGGGCTACCTGTAGTTGCCAGGGATGTCAGTGTATTTTTCAGGTTGGAATCAGGAATTTTGTTATGCACTCTCTCTTTGACTTTCGCCGTCGGCGCTGGCAATGGTTAATGGCGTTGGCGCTGAGTACCCTGGTCTGTGTGACCAGTTTGCCAGCCATTGCAGCCAGCAAACCACAGCAGCCACAACAAGAGATCCAGCAGTTAGATACCTACATTCAAACGGCCATTACCCGTGCCCAGGCGACGGATCTCGGTGGATCGGCAGCCGCCTTCGAGCAATATAGGGATGCCTGGTTTGAGGTGGAAGACGGGGTGAAGGAAGTCTCCCGTCAGGCGTACAAAGAAATTGAAGATGCCATGGGCGAAGTTAAGTTTGCCCTGTCCAATCAGCCGCCAGTCCAGAGGGAGGTGGTCAACGCCTTGCAGCAACTGCATGCCTTGAACCAGAAATTCATTGATGGTGGCTATAGCCAGCAACCGGCAACGACGCCCCAGACCCATAAGGTGACGATCGCCACCTTGCTAAATCAACTGAATCAAGCCTCGACGGCTCTCGATCAGGGGAATGTAACCGTTGCGGCCCAGCAAATTGATCGCTTTAAGACTGACTGGTTGGAAGTAGAGGGCGTAGTGGCGGCCAAATCCGGCGAAGCCTATACCCGGATAGAAAACACAATGGCCACAGCCTCGGGGGCGTTGCGTTCCAATCCGCCCAAATTGGCTGCAGCAAAGGATGCGATCGCGGCTCTGCAACAAGATCTCCAGCCCTATGCCAGTTCTTCCCTGCGCTACACCATGGTTGACGCAGCCGTCATTCTCTTGCGAGAGGGACTGGAAGCACTACTGGTCTTGGTGGCCCTGCTGGCCTTTCTGAGCAAAAGCGGCAATGGCGACAAACAACGCTGGCTGTGGATTGGAGCCGGAATTGGCATCCTGGCTTCGATCGGCACTGCCCTAGTGATTAATCTGGCCTTTGCCAATCTGGCCTCCGGTGCGAATCGGGAACTGTTGGAGGGGGTTGTGGGCCTGGTGGCAGCTGCCATGTTGTTCTATGTCAGCTACTGGCTGCACAGCAAGTCCTCGTTGATGGCCTGGCAGGGATACATCCGCGACCAGATCACCACGGCTCTTGCCACCAACAGTATTTTTTCCCTGGCGCTGCTGGCCTTTCTGGCCGTTTATCGGGAAGGAGCAGAAACCACCCTGTTTTATATTGGCATCGCCCCTTCTATCAGTCCCTCGGATCTGTTACTGGGGTTGGGACTGGGCACCCTGGCCCTGGTGGTCATTGCAGTCCTGATGCTGGTCCTGGAAATGAAAATTCCCCTCAAACCCTTTTTCCTGGTCACCAGCTTGCTGATTTATTACCTGGGCTTCAAGTTTGTCGGCACCGGCATCCATGCCTTGCAGGTGGCAGGGGTGTTGCAGGCAACCCCTTCCAGCCTCCTGCCAGCCCTAGAAGGTTGGGGCCTGTATCCCACCTGGGAAACGACCCTGCCCCAAGTTGCCCTCATCATTGGGGCGATCGCAGTTGTACTCTACACCCGTCAGAAAGCCAGCAGCCCAACCACTGGTTCCCTGTCCTCGGACTAGAGGGTAGCAATTAGCAGCGCAAGGGCTCAAGTGGTGTCTGGGACGGCTATCATCAACCGAACAACCACTGCCGTCAAAGCAGGCAACTTCACCCAGGCAGCAACAACTTTCAAATCGTTTGATGAGTACTGGGAAGGAGTAGAAGATGGGGTTAAGGTCAAATTTCCTGCGTTGTACCGCAAGATTGAAGAGAATATGGATACTGTGAGTCACGGTCTGCGGGGCAACAAACCCGATTCAACGAAGGTTCTATCTGCGTTACAAGCCTTGTCAACCGATCTGGCTGAATACACTTCTAGCTTGTAGGACAACGGTTGCAACGGCATGAGCGCTGAAGCCCAAGGGTTGCCAGTGCCAGACCCATTGGCCTGGGCGCGGAGGAGCGATGAACAGCGACTCAGTCTGGAACTAATGCAACCCGCTGAACTGCAGTTGATCGATACATTGAGGCGATCGCTTCAACCGATCGCGATCAGGGCGGGGAGTGTTCCAGCAAGAAATGCTGTAGGCTGGGAACGTCCGTACCGTCAGCCAGCGTCTTTAATCTTTCCTTAATCTGGATGGCCAACCCTAGAGCTTGAGTCATCGCCATTGGATGCAGAACTGGATGGCTGATTAGCTTTTAACTGCGTGACTCTGAAAAGAAATCTATCTAACCGGGTCAGAATCACTAAAATAAGGTTAAATTCAGGTTAAGATGTTCGTCCGTTATAATAGGCAGTCTGGGGATGTGTCCGGTTGGGTTTGCCAGGTGAAAACTGGGATTATTCCATCTGAATCATGTCTCCGGATATCCAAACCTGGAAGATTCAAGGGGCGGGTTGCTTATTCAGTCGGGTCTTTGGCTAAGGAGGTTTGTTGTGCAGGGATCTGACTTTCTGTATCCGCATTCCCGGTATCGGGGAAACTTTACTCCAGAAAACCTGCTTTTTAACGCGAATTTGCAGGAGTTTTCTCAACGGGTCGTTTACATTTCCAACCTGGAGACAAATGGCAAGCTGACACCGGAAGAGTCCTATCAGCAAATCCGAACCCTGTGGAAGCAGTTGAAAAAAAGCAAAAAGCAATTGGGAATTGGTCGTCAACCACCCCAGGGCCCAACTAATCTGGACTTTAGTCAGGATTAGGCGAGGTCTGATGACTGGAATTGGTGTTGCTCTGTAGCAGGGATTACCCAGAAACTTTTGCAGGCAGGCTAGTCTGGGGAGGAAGTTGCAATCGAGATGTCCTCATAGTGGTGGAATGTCTACAGACCACAGCTCAGGCTGGTTTACATCGGGTTGTAATTGTTGGTGGCGGTTTTGGCGGCCTGTATGCAGCTAAGGCGCTGGGTAGTACCTCTGCCCAGGTCAGCCTGATCGACAAACGCAACTTCCATCTGTTTCAGCCGCTGCTCTATCAGGTGGCAACTGGGACCCTGTCTCCGGCGGATATTTCTTCTCCGCTACGGGCGATTTTGAGTCAACACCGCAATATTCAGGTGTTGATGGAAGAGGTGATTGATCTGGATCCCCAGCAACAGAAGGTCCAGTTGTTATCGGGGGAAATGCCCTATGACACGCTGATAGTGGCAACTGGTGTCAGTCATCACTACTTTGGCAACGATCAGTGGAAAACGGCTGCTCCCGGCCTGAAAACCATTGAAGATGCACTGGAAATGCGTCGCCGGATTTTTCTGGCCTTTGAAGCTGCGGAGAAGGAAACAGACCCAGCCAAACGACAGGCCTGGTTGACGTTTGTGATTGTGGGGGGCGGGCCAACGGGGGTTGAACTGGCAGGGGCGATCGCGGAACTGGCTTTCAAAACTCTGAAAAAAGACTTCCGCAACATAGACACCAAT
>Ga0272446_1004408_pt1 | contig 16699 bp, 14 predicted proteins | sample YNPCB0061_FD_194587 | JGI IMG/M metagenome (GOLD analysis project Ga0272446, IMG submission 194587) | Hot spring microbial mat communities from Yellowstone National Park, WY, United States - YNP-CB-006-1 | ecosystem: Environmental > Aquatic > Thermal springs > Hot (42-90C) > Sediment | place... | reverse complement strand
GTTCGTGTCGAACATCGCATCCGCGCGGCAGCGAATGCGAGCGCCTGGGTTGAGTCGGAGATTCGTCTGCTGTATGATGACGCGTCCCGGTTTTGCGGTGCGATTCTTGGTTCGCGCGACGTTACGGCGCGGAAGCAGATTGAAGCGGAGCGTGAGCGACTGATCGCCGAGCTGGCGGCGAAGAATGCTGAACTGGAGCGCTTTACCTACACCGTCTCGCACGATCTCAAGAGCCCGTTGATTACCATTCAGGGGTTTCTTGGCTACCTGGAGCGTGATGCGCGGGCTGGCGACATCAACCGGTTGCACAGCGATGTGAATCGTATCAGTCTGGCCGTGCGCAAGATGGAGCGCCTGCTCAACGAGTTACTGGAGTTGTCACGGGTTGGCAGGATTGTCAGCCCACCCCAGCAGATACCGTTCAACACGGTCGTGCGCGAGGCGCTCGAACTGGCTGCCGGGAGGATCGCCGAGTGTGGCGCCCATGTTTCAGTTGCACCGGAACTGCTCGTGATCTATGGCGACCGGACGCGGCTCGTCGAGGTTGTGCAGAACCTGATTGATAACGCTATCAAGTTCAGGAATCCTGACTCCATGCCGCGCATCGAAATCGGCGTGCGCTGTGACGCGAGCGGATCGCCGCAGTTCTTCGTGCGTGATAACGGTATTGGCATCGAACCCGAATACCAGGAGCAGATCTTTGGCCTGTTCAACAAGCTCGATCCGCATAGTGACGGCACTGGCGTCGGGCTGGCCATCGCCCAGCGTATTATCGAAACCCATGGCGGGTGTATCTGGGTAGAGTCTGGCGGGCGTGGCGCCGGCGCGACATTCTATTTCACGCTACCTGGTAAGCCGGATACAGTACGTGAACGAGGTATGCCGTGATGACCGATGCTTTCCTGGTGATGCTGATTGAGGATAATGACGATCACGCCGAGTTGATACAACGAACGTTGGCGCAACATAGCGTTTCCAATCGCGTCCTTCATGTCAGCGATGGCGAGGCGGCCCTCGACTACCTGTTTCGCCGCGGGCACTGGGCCGACCCCAGTCATAGCCCGCGACCGAGCGTCGTGTTGCTTGATCTGCGCCTGCCACGCATTGACGGCCTGGAAGTATTGAAGAGCATCAAACAATCGGCAGATCTGCGCCGCATCCCCGTCGTGGTGCTGACCACCTCGGAGACGGAACGCGACGTGACACGCGCATACGATAACCACGCCAATAGCTATCTGGTCAAACCGATCGGTTTCGAAGCTTTTGCCAGCCTCATGAACGACGTCGGGACATACTGGCTCTCCTGCAATACGCGACCGGTGGTCTGATAACGCCGGGAGAACGCTGTGCCCGCTACCAACGCCGCGCATCTGCTGTTGATCGAAGACGATGATGCTCATGTCGAATTGATCCGGCGCGCCTTCGAGCCCTGGGCGATGTACTTCCACCTGTCGGTGGCGAACACGCTGAGCGCCGCGCGCGCGGCGCTCGCAGCCGGCATGCCCGAATATGATCTGATCATCAGTGACTGGCGTTTGCCCGATGGCGAAGGGCTGGATCTGCTCGACGGCGCGCGCCAGTTGCCTCTGGTGCTGATGACGAGCTACGGCAACGAGCGTGTGGCCGTCGAGGCAATGCGTGCCGGTGCGCTGGATTACATCGTGAAAAGCGACGTGTCGTTCGCCGATCTACCACATGTGGCACAGCGCGCCGTGCGCCAGTGGCGCGCCGTGCGCGAGCAGCAACGCATGGAGCAGGCATTGCGCGAAAGTGAGGCGCGGTATCGCCTGATTACACAGAATACCTCCGATCTGATCGCAATTGTCGATGAGCAACGCTGCTTTCGCTATGTCAGTCCGTCAATTACCGTACTCCTGGGATATGCGCCTGATGAGTTGATCGGTGTTGATGTGCTGGTCGGGCTCCATCCCGATGATCGACCGCTCTCTGAACGTTACTGGCGCGAGGTGATGCATCAGATGCGCACAACGGCGACGTTTCGCTATCGCCACGCCAGTGGCTCGTGGCGCTGGTTCGAGTGCGATCTCAAGGCCGTGTTGCAGGATGGCACGTACTCGCTCATTGTGGTCGGGCGCGACATTACTGAGCGCCGCGAGCTCGAAGCCAGGTTGCTGCAGGCGCAAAAAATGGATGCCATCGGGCGCCTGGCAGGTGGTGTGGCGCACGATTTCAATAACTTGCTGGCAGTGATTACTGGCTGTACCGAACTGGCGCGCCAGACGCTTGATGCCGATCATCCGGCAACACCCGAACTGATCGAGATTCAAAAGGCCACCGTGCGCGCTGCCGCACTCACGCGCCAGTTGCTCGCCTTTGCACGGCGCCAGGCCTTTGAGCCACGGCTGGTGAACCTGAATACCTTGATCCTCGACATGGAAAAGTTGCTGCGCCGCCTCATCCGCGAAGATATCGTTCTGCGCACGCTGCCGGCGCCTGGCCTGTGGCTGGTACACGCCGACCCCGGGCAGATCGAGCAAGTCATCGTCAACCTGGCGATCAATGCCCGTGACGCGATGCCTCACGGCGGTTTCCTGACCATCGCGACCGCGAATATTGTCTCTGACGACGCCCTTACCCGGACGCTTCCTACGCTCAACCCGGGTCCATATGTGCAACTCGCGGTCAGCGATACTGGTATCGGTATGACCGATGAGGTCAGGAGGCGTGCCTTTGAGCCATTCTTTACAACCAAGGAAGCCGGCGCCGGTACAGGGCTCGGGCTCGCAACCTGCTATGGGATCGCTGCGCAACATCAGGGGGTCATCGACCTGATAAGCTCGGAAGGGCACGGTACGACCGTGACGATCTACCTGCCGCGTGCTGAACGGCGGGTGGCGGATACACCGGCCGATGCGACGGCAACGGCGGATCCGGGTGGGACGGAAACGATTCTGCTGGTCGAAGATGACCCTGCGGTGCGGGATCTGACGGCGCGCGTATTGCGTGCGCATGGGTATACTGTGATCGAAGCCGCCGACGGTGACACAGCGATCAGGGTGGTGCGGTCGGGCAGTGTCAGCGTCCAGTTGCTCTTGAGCGATAACGTCATGCCGCATATGGGCGGCGTTCGCCTCGCCGAACACCTGGCAGGCATGTTTCCGCACCTGAAGGTCCTGATGATGTCCGGGTATGCTGACGAGAGCACGCCCACTCATGTGGCTGGCGCGCCAGGCGCGCCGCCGGTGCTGCAAAAGCCGTTTACGCCGACGATGCTGGTGCGCCAGGTGCGCGCAGTGCTTGACTCCTAAACGCTGATCATGGTGCCGCAAGCCAGGCAATGACCAGTTCCGCCGTTGCTACATTGGTCGCCAGCGGCACGTTGTAGAGATTGCAGACACGCAGCAGCCCCTGGATGTCCGGCTCGTGCGGGTGAGCATACAGGGGATCGACCAGAAAGACGACCCCATCAATTTCGCCCTGCGCGACACGCGCAGCAATCTGCGCATCGCCTCCCATCGGTCCCGATAGCATCCGCTCGACCGCAAGCCGGGTCGCTGTTGCCACTCGTTCGCCGGTTGTGCCCGTACCTATCAGGTGGCAGTGAGCCAGGCGCTCGCGGTGACGCAGCGCAAATGTCACCATATCATCCTTCTTACGATCGTGCGCAATCAACGCCAGCACCGGTCGCCTGGTCGCCACACCTGCCTCCTGTCCACGCAGCAACACCCTGACATCCACGCGTATTCTACACGATGCCGCCCTCGCAGCGTATCAGCCAGCGTTCAGGTAACGGCAACGACGCCGTAATCCAGCCGGCTGGAATCCGGGCGATGCTTCGGGTATGCTCAAACCACACATTGTTACACACGGTAGGAAAGAGCCATGGTCACGCGCCGACGCTTTCTGCATCTATCGTTCGCAACGCTGGCCGCATCCTCCATCGCCGCGCTTGCACACGCCACTGCCGGTCAGCCGTATCGGGCCTATCTGCCCGTGATCCTTGCTCCTGTGCCGACGCCGACCCCCTCGCCGACGCCGACCCCCTCGCCGACGCCAGCTCTGGCACCGACTGTCGTACTGCCCGCACCGACTCCGCCGGCGGCAGGCGAGCTGCCGCCAATTCTCGATAATGCGCCGATCGTTGGCCCTGCCACTGGCACCGAGACGATGGCCGTCGCCTGGTTCGCGCCACGCGCCGATCCCGGCTACACCGATTTCGATATCGGTGCAATCGTTGCAGCCTACCGCTCAACCGGCGAGTCCGTCGGAATGGACTGGTTCCTTGCACTGGCGCAGATGGCCCACGAGACCGGCAGCCTGACCAGTTTCTGGAGCCAGCGACCACAGCGCAACCCGGCCGGCCTGGGCGTCACCGGCGAATGGCGCAGCGATCCCCCGCCCGATCCAACCGGCTGGGCCTACAATACCCAGCGACTACGCTGGGAACGCGGCCTCAGCTTTGCCACATGGGCCGACCATGCCGTACCTGCACACCTGGGTCGTTTGCTGGCCTATGCGCTGACCGATGCACAGGCCAGTCAGGCACAACGTGCCCTGATCGCATTCGCCCTCGCCGTCCGCCCGCTCGCGGAGAGCCGCCGTGGCATTGCGCCGACCATCCTCGGCCTGAATGGCGTCTGGGCCGTCCCCGGCACGACGTATGGCCAGTCAATCGTCGCGCTGGCACGGCGCATGCGCTCTGGCACAGCGGCCGCCGAGCTTATCGTTCCGGCGATTCCTGCCGATCAGGACGATGACGTGATGCCCGATGGCGCGTAGGAGTTGACCCGAGCACGTTCAGGCAGTAGCATGGCGGCGCATCGCGCTGAGTCTGGAGTGCCGCCATGACTGATGATTCTCTCCAACGTGAACTGGTTGAACTTACCTGCGACCTGATCGCCTACCCCTCAACTGCCGACCGCCCGGCGGATCTTGCCGCGATTGTGGATTACGTTGAGCGTTATGCGCGATCGATCCGTGGTGTGTTCGTGCAACGCTTCGAGGTGCAGCAGATACCATGTTTGATGGTGACACTGCGCCCGACCCGGACACCCACCGTGATTCTCAATGGCCATCTTGACGTGGTTGCCGCGCGCCCGGAGCAATACCAGCCCGTGATTCAGAATGGTCGCATTTATGGACGTGGAAGCCAGGATATGAAAGGCGCCTGTGCGGTATTGATGCGGCTGATGAAGGATCTTGCCGCCCGGCCGCAGCCACCCGACATCGGCTTCATGTTTGTCGCCGATGAAGAGATCGGCGGGTTTCAGGGAACGAATTATCTGCTGGATCAGGGGTGGCGCAGTTCGCTCTTTATTGCTGCCGAGCCGACCGACCTGAACATCTGTTACGCCGCCAAAGGCATGGTAAGGCTTGACATAACAATCCATGGGCGCCCGGCCCACGGCTCACGGCCCTGGGAAGGAACCAATCCGATCGCTGCCCTGCGTGATGGTCTGGTTGCGCTTGAGCAGCGCTTTCCGACGCCGCGTGATGCCGTCTGGGCAACGACGGCGGTACCCACCGTCGTGCGCGGCGGCGAGACGCTCAACCGTATTCCTGAGGAGGTGACCCTCTCGCTCGATATCCGGCACGTGCCGGATGAAACGCCGGAGGCGATCGAAACCGCGGTGCGCGCCTGCTTTCCTGGGGCGACCGTGGTCAGGAACAGTACCGGCGGCATCCCGCTCGACACCGACCCGCAACATCCGTACCTGGCCCGGCTTGCTGCCTGCGCCGAGCGTGTCACCGGGCGCGCGCCGCAATTGTACCGCGAGCACTTTGGCTCCGATGCGCGCTTTTATAGCGGCGCAGGCATCCCAGCGATTTGCTTTGGTCCGGTGGGTGCAGGGCTACACTCAGATGATGAATGGGTCGAAACGGCGAGCCTGGAGCAGCTGTATGCCATTCTGCTAGACAGCATGGTAGAGCTGGCCACGTCAGGCGGTGCCTGACGAGGAGCGAGAGGTGAGGGCCGTGGGGCGTGGTGTGCCGGGGCTGCATGTGCGCTGGTACCGCTCCATCAGGCATGCTCTCGGCCGGCGCGTTCATCGTAGCTGCGCCAGAACTCGAGCATCGTGGCATCATCAGTGCGGGTTGTGCTGCGCCCGATCGCATAGGAATGGGAACGCCCGCTGGCATCATTCAGGCGCACCAGCGTTGTAGCGCCGTCCATATCCGTAAGGCGCTGCATGCCGCGTTCATTGAGCAGGCGTTGCACTTCCACATATGGCCGACCAACGAGATCACGCGGATGCATACCGGCGATACGCTCGGAGAAGAAGCGATTGGCCGCCAGGATCACGCCGTCGCCGTCGATCAGGAGGATGCCTTCCGGCAGATGGTCGAAGACCGTGCGCAGCAGATCGCGACTATTCTGCACCTGGCGCGCCCGTTCGGCCAGCAAGGTCTCAAGCAGGCGCGCATCACGCCGCAACGCCTCGGCCTGGCGCATGCCGGCACAGATCGCCCCCAGCGTACCGGCATAGATCGTCAGGTTCGCCCACATTTCCGCCGAAAGTGCCGGTTCTTCCGCGGCCATGCGGTACATCACAACCACGCCGACATCCTGCCCCATACGCGAGAGCGGCAGCGCAATGCAGGCCGGTGTACCGGCGACATCGCCGGGGGCGCTGGTGATCGCTTCAGCATCGAGTGCCTGGTACGCAATTGCGGCTGCATGGTCAAGAATTGCCGGATCAGGAACGATCGTATCTGGCAGGGCGCTGGGGACCAGGAGACCAGATTCATCGAGCAAGAACAACACCCCGCCGTCCATACCGAAGATATCCACACTCTGCTGGCGCACCAGGGCCGCGAGGTCCTCATACGAGTGTTGCACCGCCAGGAACTGCCCGATCGCGTGGAGCGCACCGGTCGCGCCGGCCGGCGCAGGGCCCAGCGATTCTTGCAGGGCGACGGAGAGACGTGAGAGGGTCACGGCGCTGCCGTGCAACTGCTCGTTGGCGCGATGCAGCTGTGATACCAGGTCAATCGCATCGGCAGTTGAAAGTTTGCTGAGATCGGCGAGATCCAATGCGCGCCTCCTTGCCCTGCTGGGTGCCAAGCCCGGGCGGCTCACGAGCCGCTGGTAACGTGAGTGTACCACCTGTCAGCAGCGTATTGTAGCACATGATATCAGCGCAGGATGACAGGCGCCGCGCTCCCGGTGGTGAGTGCAACGAACGCTGCACTCGTCTGTGTTGCATACTATATTATGTCAACTTCTGCTCGATAAAAATACTTGAAAATGGTTATTTTCAATGACTGGCCAGGCGTGTTATACTGGCGGCACAGAGTCTCTTCCGCCTCATTGATGCAATTGGTGACGATGTCAAGCAGTATGGTTCTACCCGTGACCACCGCGCTGATCCGCCTGGCGGATGCGATCGCGGCCGACGACGGCAATCCGCAGGTTGACGATCTGGCGGCGGCGCCACCGGCGACCAGTGATACCCGTACGCCAGCCGGAGCGTACCTGGCGCGGCTGGGGCCCTCATCGCGGCGGGTGATGCATGCCTCGCTGGTGACGCTGGCGCACCTCAGCGGTGTGGGGCGGATCGCATCTATTGATACAATGCAGCAATGGCCGTTTATCTATCCCTGGCACCGCTTGCGGTATGCCCATACGCTGGCGCTGCGCGAACGATTGCAGCAGCCCATTTTCCGACCACGCGCGCCAGGCGCACGCGGTCGCCCCCCGGTCGATGTGCTGGCGCCGGCGACGATCCAGCGCCACCTGGCGGCGCTGACCGGCGTGCTCAAGGAATGCTGGCGACTCGAGTTAATGGGGGTCGAAGACTACCACCGGGCGATCGATCTGCCGCCGGTGCGCGGCGAACGGGCCCCCGCAGGTCGCGCCCTCACCCCCGGCGAAATCCATGCACTGCTGGCGACCTGCGCCGCCGACCCGCGTCCCATCGGCCGGCGCGACCAGGCGGTGATTGCCATACTCTACGGCGGAGGATTACGCCGCAGCGAGGTGACGGCGCTGGAGCTTGGCGACTATGACCCGGCGAGTGGTGCAGTGACGATACGCGCCGCGAAAGGGAACAAGGATCGCACGGCCTACCTGCCGTGTGGCGCGCGTGAGACGCTGGCGGTCTGGCTTCGCCTCCGGGCGAGTGCACCACAACCGCAGCTTCGGCCTGATCAGCCACAGCGACCGCTGTTTGTGTCATTCCACAACGAGGCCATGACCGGGCGACCATTCGATGAAGAGAGCCTGCATGCCATGCTCGCGCAGCGTTGTCTCCAGGCCGGTGTCGCACCCTGCCGGCCACACGACTTACGCCGTACCTTCATTGGCGACCTGCTCACGGCTGGAGTAGACATCGCAATTGTCCAGCGCCTCGTCGGCCATGCCGATCCGGGGACGACCACGCGCTACGACCGGCGCCCCGACGCCGCCAAAGCCCGGGCGGTCGAGCGGCTGCACGTGCCGTTTATTGAGAGTCGTTGCTCCTCTGACTGACACCCATATGGACCTTATGCTGTCCCCGGGCTCGCCATTCATGCGCCAGGATCGCATAGCCATATTCGTCGTGCCAGGCTGTGCCATCCCAGATCGTCTCACGGTAGTGCGCCTCGCGCCGCATGCCAAGCTTCTCCATGACGCGCACAGAAGCGATATTGCGTGCATCGCACGTGTCGGCGATCCGATGCAGACCGAGCGTCTCAAAGCCGTAGGTGAACAATGCCCGCATTGCTTCGGTTGCATAGCCATGCCCCCAGTACGCACGGTGGAACAGATACGCAAATGTGGCATGGCGTGGCTCGTATTCCAACAGCGCCAGCGTGCAACTGCCAATCACCCGCTGCTCCGCGCGTAACACCACGGCCATGTCGTACACGTGACGCGGATGGACGCGGGCCAGCGCGATACAGCGCGCGATGTGCTCCTTCGTTTGCTCGACGCTGCTCGGGCCAAAAGGCAGATACCGCACCACATCGGGATCTGAGCTGTAGGCGTACACATCCGGCCAGTCGCCGGCCACAAAATCGCGCAGATGTAGCCGTTCGGTCTCAAGCCACATACGTAGTTATGCCAATCTATATCATGGACCAGGCAGACTTCGCACCGCGTTTCGTGGCATGGGCAGACCTGTGGAAGTATAGCACAGGCGGCCTACATCCTATACTTTGCAAATGTTCAGGTTGTAATGCCGTAACCTGGCGTCGCCGTTTGTTTCCATCCCAGGCACAGGCAACGTGCTACTCTGGCGTAGAATCGGTGCCGGCGCCGCGTACCGTCACTCTCCACCGCTGCACTCAACAATCCCGGCTATATGGTATGGGTCCGGGGAGGGTACATGGCCTGCGCGCCCGGCAGCAGGGTGAACCACTGCCATGACCCTGGCGTCTGCGCCGCGGCATACTGAGGAGGATTGCATGAAGAAGGTGTTGATTATTCATCTCGGCGAAGGTGATGATGTTTCATCGGTGGCCTTTCTCGGCCAGGATGTCTCATTGCATCGTGTCGGTTGTGGCGGCGACGCGGGGCGCGTCCGTGCCCTGATCGACGAGCACGATGGCACGGTTGACGCAATCGGCCTGGAATGCATGCCGGCATCGCTCCACCTGGGCGACACCCGGCTGCCGCATACCGTCGGCGCGACCCTATCGGGCGGTGCGCGCACCACGCCGGTGGTTGATGGCAGCGGCGTGCGGGCCGAACTGGAGCGCTGGGGCATTATTCTCGCCGAGCGCGCGCACCCGCTGATCTTCAACCAGAAACGTGTCCTGATGACTCCCGGCGTCAACCACGAAGGGCTGGCGCAGGCGCTGGCACGGCGTAGTTCGGCAATGCGCTTCGCCGACCCGCAACTCTTTTTCGGCCTGCCGGATGCGCCGGGTGTTGGCAGCGCGCAGACGCTGGATCAGGTTGCCGGTGCGACGCTCGAGGCACTCAAGGATGCGCCGTTTGAGTTGCTCGCCGGCGCCGTGGGAACGCCACACCACCCTGGCATGTTCGTCTGGGCCGATGTCCTCGCCGGCGACATGGCCACCATCCGGCGATTTGCGCCGTCACGGCTCGATCACAAAATCGTGATTGTTGAGGCCGCCAGTGACGACGATATCGCCGACCTGCGCCAGCGTGGCGTGACGATGCTGGTGACGCTGATGCCGTCGCTGGAGGGGAAGGGCAAAGTGGCGCGCCACTCTGCAGCAACCGTGGAGGCGTTGCTTGCTGCGCTGCGCCCCGACCCGGCCACCCCGCTGACCGAAGATACCTATCTCGACCTGCTGGCCGATCTCGACTGGGCGCCGGCGGTAAGCGTTCTGCAACAGGAGGAGGCGGGCATCAATAAGTTTGCCTTCGTCATCCACCCGCTGAGCACCAGGTTCATCCACGAATACCCGCCGTTCCACTGGACACGCTACATTCCCGATGAGATTGTCGAAGCCGCCGCCGCCTACGTACCGCCGATTTTTGTCGGCAAGATCACCGGTGGGCGATCACCGGTCACCGGCCAGCGTATCGAAGGCTACCTGATCTCGCTCGGCGCGACACCGCGCCAGATGATGAAGCATAGCCCGCGCTTCACCTACAACCTGCTCAACCAGGCGGCACGCCTGGCGGAGCGCCTGGGTGCGCGGATCATGGGGCTGGGCGCGTTCACCAGTGTGGTTGGCGATGCCGGCATTACCGTCGCCCACGAGGCCGACATTGCAATCACCAGTGGCAATAGCCTGACGGTGGCCGCGACACTGGAGACCGCCAAGATTGCCGTGCGCGCCATGGGCCGCGATGATATGACCCGCGGCCGGATCATGATCATCGGCGCGACCGGTTCGATCGGCTCGGCCTGCGCGCGCCTGGCGGCCCAGGCGACGAAAGACGTGGTGCTGGTGTCGATCGAACCGGAGAAGCTGATTGACCTCAAGCGCAAGATCGAGCATGAAACGCCCGGTACGCGGGTTGTCATCTCAACCCACGCCAACAGCCTGGCCGGTGAATGCGACCTGATCCTGACGGCAACCTCGGCGTTTGGCCAGCGCGTACTTGATGTGACCGAGTGCAAACCGGGCGCCGTCATTTGCGACGTGGCCCGCCCGCCCGATATCAGCGCGGCGGAAGCGGCGTTGCGCCCCGACGTGCTGGTGATCGAAAGCGGCGAGGTACTGATCCCCGGCGACGTCGAGGTGGGCTACGATATCGGCCTGCCACCCAGGACGGTCTACGCCTGCCTGGCCGAAACCTCGTTGCTGGCCATGGAGGGCAGGTTCGAGGATTACACGCTGGGGCGCAATATCACTCCTGAGCGAGTGAAAGAGATCTACCGGCTGTATAAGAAACATGGCTACCAGCTGGCGCCGCTGCGCTCATTTGAGGAGTACATCACCGAAGAGCAGCTCTTGCACAAACGCGAACTGGCTGCTGCGCTGCGCGCTGACCCGGAGTTGTTCGCGCGGCGCAAGGCTGAAGCCAAAGAACATCTCAAGTCAATCCCGGCGACCTCGAAGGGCGTGAGCGGGGTACGGCGTGGCAAGGCGTCAGCAGCATGGGGATGGGCCGGTGTCGGCGCGGTTGCACTGAGCCTTGTGGCGCTGCGTCGGCAGGTCAGGGCGCGCTAATGCCGATGCAGCGACTGATTCGCATGGCGCTTGCCGTTACGCTTGTACTGGGGGCGCTGTTGCTGGCAGCCAATACGCTGGGCAGTCGCAGCAGCGCTCCGCCTGGCGGCCCGATCACCGGCGACGTCGATCGTGGCCGCCTCCTGTTTGAACGGGCCGGGTGCAGCGCATGCCATACCGTGACGACTGAGTTCCGTGTGGGCACGGGTATGGCAGGCGTGTTACAGCCGCAAGGGCCGGTCTACCCGTCCGGGATCGACTATGGTGGCGCATTACCGAATGGCGCGCCACGCACCGAAGAAAACGTCGCTGTTTTCATCCGTTCCACCAACCAGGGGAAGATCGGGTTGATGCCAGGACGCGCGCTCACCGACCAGCAGATGGCGGATCTCCTGGCGTACCTGCGCACCCTGACCCGTTAACCAGGCGAACGGAGCCAGCCGTGGTTGAGCGCCTTCATGCAGCCTGGAGAAGAAAGGCACGCAGCGCCTGGTGATACGCCTCGGGTTGTTCGATCATCGGGATGTGACCACACTGTTCGATCAATGCCAGGCGCGCGTCCGGCAGGAGCTGTACTGCTGCGTTCAGTGTGGGTGGTGGCATGATCTGATCGCCCGCGCCGCCGATCACCAGTGCTGGTTGCGGCGCGGTACGCAGCGCCTCGAAGACCGCCGGGTCGCCGACGCTGGCGATGGCCAGCAGGTGCGCGCGCAGATCCATCTTCACCAGGTCAACGATCCCTTCCTGTAACATCCACTGCTCACGCGGGCCGTTCGCGATGAAGCGGGCTGCCATCATCTGCGGCAGTGGCGGCACACAGAGCAACGCCGTCGTCACCGGCTGCCAGATGCGTACCCAGGGCGCCAGCAGGTTGAGCCAGGGATACCCCAGGTGCAGCGTCAGGTCCAGCGGCACACGCGCCAGCGCGAACAGCATGCGTTCCAGTTCGTTCCCCGGCGCGCCAAACGCCGTCAGGATCAGGCGTTGCACGCGCGTCGGCCACAGCGCCGCCAGGTACGCGGCGATCCCGGCGCCGTACGAATGGCCGTTGACGGTGAAGGTTTCCAGCCCGAGCGCGTCGGCGAACTCCTCCACAACACGCGCCTGGCGCGCGATCGTAGCTGGCTCGCTCAGCGCGGGCGAGTCGCCGAAACCGGGCAGGTCCGGTGCATAGACGCGGAAATCGGATGCAAGATCGGCAAGCGTCATCAGCCAGTACCGCGAAGATGCGGCCCAGCCGTGGAGTAGCAGCAGCGGCGGGCCATGGCCTGCCACGCGATAGGCCACGGGGCCGTGCGACAATGCCACGACCTGCGGTGCGCCAAGCAACTCGCGCAGCATCGCGTTTGCCGGGCCGGCGGATGCGCCGGCAGTGGCGCTGGTGGAGAGGCGTAATCCCTGCCCACGGCGCAGTGGCTCGTCGGGGAGGAGAGGTGGCGGCGGAGGCGCATCGCCGGCGGGCGCGCTCACTGAGAGACGCAGCCCCTGCCCGCGCCGGATGGGTCGCTGCTGGTCATCGGCTGGTGGTTCAACGCTCATGGCTGCCTCCTGGTGCAAGTCGCTGTTCAATCTCTTCGGCCAGCGCAACATACGCCTGCGCGCCGGCGCTGCCGGGCGCATAGCGGTTGATCGGCATGCCGGCGATCGGCGCTTCCGCCAGCTTCACGTTCATTGGAATCACGGTCCGAAAGACGAGCGAGCCATAGCGCTCGCGCACCTGCTGTTCGATCTCGTGGCACAGGTTGGTGCGCCGGTCGGCCAGGGTGCAGAGGACGCCGCCGATCGCCAGGCCGGGATTGATCTCGCGGACCAGTTCGATCGTCTGTTCCAGTTGCGGCATCGCCTTGAGCGCATAGGCATGCAACTGCAGCGGCACCAGGACGTGGTGCGCCGCAGCAAGGGCATTCAGCGAGAAAATACCGAGCGAGGGCGGCGGATCGATCAGAATATAGTCATAAAACTCGCGGGCGGTGCGCAACGCCTTGCGCAGTAGCAACTCGCGCCCGACGCGCCCGGCGAGTTCAAGCTCGGCACCGGCCAGCAGCAGCGACGACGGGATCAGGTCAACCCCGGCGTCGGTACTGAGCGTTGCAAAGGCGCTGCCGCGCTCTGGATTGAGCAGCACTTCGTAGATACTATACTCAAGCTGTGACGGGTCGGCGCCGAGTCCCTGGGTCAGGTTGGCCTGCGGGTCAATGTCAATCAGCAGCACGCGCCAGCGCCGTTCGGCCAGCGCCACGCCCAGGCTCAATGCCGTCGTCGTCTTGCCGACGCCACCTTTCTGCATTGCCAGCGCAAGTACGTGGCCCATACGTTATGTCGCCCTGTACAGAGACTATTACACTGCTGCCGGGGGGATTATACCACGCATAGCGCGGCGCGTTATGCGCTGGCTACGCTGGTATTGCAACGATCAGGGCAACATAAGACGCTGAATGCGCCCGCTCGTATCGCCGACCACGAGCATACGATGGCCGGCCTGCCCCGGAGCCACGGTCAATGCAGTGATACCATCAATTGGCCATTGTGCAACCACTCGCAGATAACCGGCGTTTGCGCCCTGCATGAGCACCAGCCGGTCAGCGAGCGCCACAACGATCTCCGCCGGTGAGATGCAGGTGATGGCATTGACCGGTTGCGCGCCGGCAGCGACCGCCGTCACATGCTCCCAGTTCATCCCGCCGTCAGCCGAGCGATACAGACCGGTCGTTTCCGTAGCGGCGTACACCAGGCCGTCCGTCGCATAGTCCGGCGAGATTGCCAGGCACAGGACCGGTTCGTCGCAATCGGGGATCATTGCCTCGCGCCAGGCGCGACCGCCATTGGTGCTCCGGAAGATCCCGGTCTCTGTCGCAGCAAATACCGTCTCATCAACTGCGAACGCCGGCGACAGCGCCAATGCAAGAATACGGAGATCCAGCAACCCGAAGTTCCACGAAGCCCAGCGTTCACCACGATCGGCTGAGCGAAAAACGCCATCTTCGGCCGTGCCCGCAAGAACGACACGATCCGCAGCATAGGCAGGCGAGACGGCGATCGCCGTAACCAGTGGTGGTGGTGGCGGCAGCATGCAGACACGCCACTGTACGCCGCCATCAGTTGAGCGCACCAGGCCTCCCTGCCCGCCGGCGAAGAGCGTGGCCTGCGCCGTGTCACCCGGCGCAGCAGCTACCGCGGTAACCTCGGCCGGCAGCGGCGCTTCGGATCCGCCAATCAGTGGCCGCCACGAAACGGCGGCGTCATGCGAGCAATACAATCCCGAACGGCGACCGGCATATATCGTTCCATCGCCGACCGCGATCAACGCATGAACCGGATCGTGGCTGTCCAGACCATCTATCATGGTTCGATGGAAGTCTCCGGCATGGCGCGGTAGACCTGGGCATTGATGGTCAACGCAAGTGCGGCGGCGTGTGCAGCGGTACGCACCGCAGCGGCCATCACTGCGGCGGAGTCGAGGATACCGGCCCGGGCCATGTCAAGAATACGACCTGATTGTACCTCAAGGCCATGGCCCGGTGGCAGATCGGCATATCTGCCGGTTGCCGCGCCGGGGTCATAGCCGGCATTGACGGCAATGGCGCGAGCCGGAGCCTCGAGCGCGTGCAGCCAGATATCACAGGCGGCACGTTCGTCGCGGAGGCGACTGGAGCGACGCGCGGCACGCATCGCCGGACGGCACGCCAGTAATGCACTGCCGCCGCCCGGCAGCACTCCTGTGCGGAGCGCGCCACGCAGGGTGCCGGCGGTACGTTGCGCCAGGCCCTTCCGCAACGCAATCTCGGTTTCCGTCGCGCCACCGACCAGCACGGTCGCCATTCCACCCATCAGCCGTCCGAGACGCTGCTGGAGACGCTGTTGCGCCGCTGCATCGGTCGTGGCCGCATATGCCCGGCGGAGCATCGCGATCCGGGCGCGAAGCGCGCGTGGATCTCCCTTGCCACCGGCCAGACCAAAGTGTGCCGTATCGGCCCAGGCACGCCGCGCCTGTCCCAGGTCAGCAGCGGTAACGGCCCGCAGCGACGCGCCTGCGGTGCGATAGAGCGGGCGACCTCCGGTCAGTATCGCGATATCGTCAAGCGCCGCCACCTGTTCGGCAGGTGCCAGGCCCGGCGGGCGCACGGCAAACGTATGCAACGTGCCGGCACGCCGGTTGACGTCGAGGAGCCCCAGTGCCGCGTCGGAAAGGTGGTCAACGATCACCACGAGTGCCCGCACGCCAAGCGCCAGCGCAGCCTCCATGGCAGGAACAAGATCGCGGGGATCATCAACCGCAAGGTCACTCAGCAAAAGTGCGGCATGCTCAAGCTCCACGCGCTGCCGAACCGCATCGGTGTACATGAGCCGTGAAAGCACGCCACCCTCATACACCATACCCTCGACGTATTCACGCGACACGCCTGGCCGTTGATACGTCCGGATATCAAGCTGCCCGTCAGCACCAATAATATCGAAGACCTCACCGAGTAGCGTGGCCAGTTCGGTGTCGGCGCCGACGCTTTCGGCTGCACGCGCAATCTGAGCCCGGCCTGCGAGTGGTGTCGCCTGCCGCGCCAGTTCGGCGCACACGAGTTCAGCGCCTGCGACCAGCTGGCTTCGCAGCCGCCCCGGGTCGCATCCTGCAACCACAAAACGCAATCCCCGGTCGAACAGCTCCTCGAACAGGACAGCCGCCGTGACCGTTCCGTCACCAACCTCCTCATGGAGCCGCCAGACCATGTGGCGCACATACATGGCCCCCGGATCGGCGCGAGCATCGGCCAGTTGTACCATCCGGCGCGCAATCAGGCCGCCACTATCGAGCAGTTCCGGAGCGTGCCCGACTCCGCGCTCCGGCATGACCAGCACCCGGCGCGGAAACGGCCCCAGCGTCGGGCGCAGCGCCGCGACCATCCGGCGTGCGCCGCGCTGGAAATGGAGATGCGCCGCTGGCTGGAAGAGGATGGACGGGCGATACCGTGATGACATGACACAATTCCATACAGCCCTCGCGACCTCCCCCCGCTGGAAGGAGAAGCCGGTCTCCCTCCCCCGGCGGCGAGGGCCGGGGGGCGAAGGGCTCAGGTGAAACGTGGCGGCGGTGCGCCATCCGGTGATCCTGCAGTTACCTCCCAGGTATGCTCGGCTTCCCAGCCAAGCACCTGAGCGGCGCGTGAACAAT
>Ga0272446_1004407_pt1 | contig 16699 bp, 14 predicted proteins | sample YNPCB0061_FD_194587 | JGI IMG/M metagenome (GOLD analysis project Ga0272446, IMG submission 194587) | Hot spring microbial mat communities from Yellowstone National Park, WY, United States - YNP-CB-006-1 | ecosystem: Environmental > Aquatic > Thermal springs > Hot (42-90C) > Sediment | place... | reverse complement strand
CCTAATTAAAAACTCCCTGACCTCTTTACTTGAGGCTCTATCGAGAGGCGTCTTGCCACCTGTGCTTGCATTGATATCTGCGCTAGAGGCAACGAGCGCTTTGACCCCGTCGATATGTCCATACATTGCCGCCAAGTGTAACGGCGTTTCGTCCTCACGGTTTTTTGCATTCACATCGACGCCGTTTGCAAGCAGTGCTTTGACTACGTCGGTTTGCTTATGTGTTACTGCCAAGTGTAACGGCGTTTCGCCCTCACAGTTCGGTTTCCTTATTTCAGCGCCCGTCGCAATCAACCGCAGACAAATTTCCACCTGTCCCTCACTCATCGCCAAATGTAGCGGCGTATCATCGTGGAGATTTGTTTCGTTTACATCTGCGTTGTTTTCTATCAACAGTTTGGCAATCTCTGCTTGTCCTGTTTCAATAGCCTGATGTAACGGCGTTTCTCCATCGCCGTTTTTGGCATTTAGATTCGCGCCCATGCCTAAGAGCAGTTTGGCAATGTCCCCGTGTTTGTGTTCAATCGCCAAGTGTAACGGCATATCACCGTTGTAATTTTTGACGTTCACCTTCGCGCCTTTATTCATCAACGCTTTGATAACTTCCGCTCGTCCGTAACGCGCAGCGAAATGAAGCGGGGTATTTCCAATTGTATCATCGGCAGTTGCCGACGCGCCGCGTTGGAGCAGAGAGAGAACCTTCTCTGTATCGCCTTTTTCAATCGCTTTGAACAGCGTCTTCGTGTCGTCCTGTTCAAAAATTCCTTTCAGCACTGTCTTTGCGAGAGTTTCTTTCATCGGGCACCTATGTTTGATTATTTATTTCTTGGGTTGAATTCAAAGTGGTTATATGGGGCTCGCTATACGAAAACTGCATGCAAAGGGTTTCAGACACGCGCTTTTATTTAGGCGGTCACGGATTAAACTTGTGTTGCTCTCTGTTGTCTGGATGGCTTCAGTCGCTATGCTCCTTGGCAATGACGACGGCTGAAGTGTCGCTCATTTTATCTATCACTTCGAGCGTAGCATAGACGCATGCCCTTGCGCCGACTTTTTCACCGATTCAGCAGCTTTTTTTTTGCGCGTCGCTGAGCTTGTCGGTTACTCGACCGTTTTCAATGACGCGAATCGGTATTCCATTTTTGTAGTAGTATCGCTCTGTGCGCTCGTCATCTTCAACAGTTTTATGAAAAGCAAAAATCAATTCCCCCTTATCGTCGAAAAGATACTCTTCATCGTAAAACTGTGAGGCATGAGCTCTGGATATGGATATTTTGACGATTTTTTTTTTCCTGATTGTCGCCGAGCTCGTAATAGTATTTTTCTTCATACTTGAAATAGCCAACGCCGGGCCAACTTCCTTTATGGTAGTTGTCGCTAATCAAATACAAATACAGCCCTTCCGACTTGCCTTCCTCTGTTGCCAGTTTTTGGATTCGGGCTTGGGTTTTTTGATAATGGCTTCGGATAGCGGCGACAGCTGACTCCTGCGCGTCGGCATTCACGCTCAATACATTCACGCTAAAGAAGAGCAGCACGAAAGACATTAAGAATTTTCGCATAGGGCGTCGAGGTTTTCGCTTGATAAAATTCGTCTCTTCGTCTCAAAAAGGTATTTTTTTTCGGTCAGATTTCCAACGACGTGTTTGGGGCACCGCACGCGCGTTCACTTATCTCTGTGGAGGTTCAGAGAGGTCGCGCAAGAGGACGTTTCTGACTTGGTCAATCGGCATTTTTTTTCCAGTCCAGAGTTCAAAGGCTTTTGCGCCTTGTGCGAGCAGCATGTCCAGTCCGCCAATCGTTGTCGCGCCAGCGTCGGCGGCAGCTTTCAAGAACGGCGTTTGCATCGGGCGATAGACAAGGTCGTAGGCGATTTTATCCCTCGACCAAATGTTCGAATCGGGCGGCAGCAGCGTTTCGGGCATCGCGGTTTTCGCGGCGGGCGTGGGTTGCTCCGTGCCGACGGGCGTGGCATTGACAATCAACCGACACTCGCTCAACATATCGGCAAGGTCAGCATCGTCAATACCGTGAATGGAAATTTTCACGCTTTTGCTGCGCCGCTTGAAATCCTCTCTGATGGCGTGCGCCCGCGATTCGTTTCGCGCAACAAGGCATATCCGCGCAGGCTTGAAGTATTGCTTCAAGGCTTGAATGGCTGCGCGGGTTGCACCGCCGCTTCCGAAAATAGCGACGCTTTCGCCGCTCAGGCGATTTTTATGAGCAAGGAGCGGTTCGGCAAACCCAGAGATGTCGGTGTTGTAGCCAATGAGTTGCCCATCGCGATTGAGTATGGTATTGACGGCTTGCACTTCGGCGGCTTCGGCACTGAGCGAATCGAGATACTTCAAAACGCGCTCTTTGTAGGGAATCGTTACGTTGAATCCGGCGATGTCGAGTGCGCGCGCGCCTTCGAGCGCAATGCGCAGGTTTTCGGGCGGGTGGACTTGAAAGACGGTGTAAAAATACGGCAAGCCCAAGAGGTCGGCGGCGGTGTTGTGCATTTGCGGCGAAAGCGAATAGCCAACCTGATGCCCAATGAGTCCAAGAATTTTTTTCACGATGTCATGCGGTTCAACGTCGCCGCGCTCACTTGATTCCCAGCGCCTCACGAATGGACTTGTGCCGATACCACTCTGGAAAGACGGATTTGAACAAATCGCGTTTGTTGCTGTCGAGCGCGAATGCATCGCGGAGTGAGCGCAGCGCGTTTTCTGTATCCCCTAAGGCTTTGTAGGCGCACGCCAAATCGAAGTGCGCGTCTGCCAGCGACGGATCGATTTCAAGCACGCGCCGAAACGCTTTGACGGCTTCTTTCGGCTGTTCGGCGTCGAGCAGCGTTGCGGCGTAATCATACCACGCATAGATGTTCTCGTTGTCGAGTTTCAACGCCTTGCGATACATCAATAAAGATTCTTCGATGTTGCCGAGCGAGTATTCGATTTCGGCTTTGGCGTGCAGGTAGTCGGTGCAATCGGGAACAAGCCGTATAGCGCGGTTGATGGCGACGAGCGCAATCTGCGGTTCGTCGGTGAGGTCGTAGCAACACGCCAGCGCATACCAGGCGTCGGCGTAGTCCATATCAATCGCCAAACATTTTTTCAGATGCGTGATGGCTTGGTCGTAATCGCCGAGTTCCTCAAACGCAGTGGCGATGTTAAACAGGCTCGGCACATCTTGCGGCTCATATTTGAGCGTCATTCGATAGCTCTCAATGGCGTCTTCAAGCCTGCCGATGTTCGCCAAGACATTGCCGCGATTATACCATGCGGACGAAAATTCATCTCGTATCGCCGTCGCCATGTCGTAGCTGTGAATCGCCTCGTCGTAGCGTTTCATTTTGCCTAAAATGATGCCGCGATTATACCATGTGTTGCAGCTATACGGATCGAGCGCGATGTGTTTATCGTAACACTTCAAGCTCTCATCTAATTTGCCGAGCATGTCTTTGCAGTAGCCGAGTTCATACCAGGCTTCTTGATGGTCGGGATTGATGGAAAGACAGGCTTCAAGCTCCTGTTCGGCGTCTTCGTAACGCTCAATGCGTTCAAGCGTGATGGCTTTGCAGAAGCGGATTTCATCGTCGTAAGGATAGAGCGAGAGCGCATGGTCGTAGGCGTCAAGCGCGTCTTGAGAACGGCCGAGATTGTCGAACGTGATGCCCAAGTGCATAATGGTTTCAAGGTCGGACGGATTGAGCGCAGCGGCTTTTTCGAACGCGGCAACAGCGTCGTCGAAGTTGCCCGTATTGGCGAGTGCGACGCCGCGTTTGAACCACCCATCGCCGCTATACGGCGCCAGTTGCACCATATAATTCGCGGCTTTAAGCGCGCGCTTGAAATCGCCCTCGTCGAGCAGCGCGTTGATGATGTCGTCTAATTCTTCGGTGTCGTAAATGGAATGCAGTTGGTCTTGGTCAATGATGCGTTTAGAGTGTTTGAGTTGTTCGTTTCGTTCCGATTGGCGTGAATTGTCGTAGTTGTCGTCGAAGAAATCTCGTTCGTTCATGTTGGCGCGTTTAAGGAAAGTTACAGAGTCAAAACGCTTCGAGGTTTGTAACCCGTCTTGAATATAAACAAAACTCCATAGAAAAAACCTATTGCGAATGCGCCGACTTCGCCTATTTTTGCGAACCGTTTTTTACAATAGCTTTTTGAACAAACTTTCTAAGACAATGAAATTTCTTCGAAACCTTTGGAACAACGCCACGCTGCTCGATAAGTTTATTCTCGTGCTTGCACCGCTCTACTTGTTTTCGCCAGTCGATTTTCTGCCCGAAGTTCTGCTTGGTCCGTTGGGACTTACCGACGACGCTGCCGCCGTCATTGCCTTCATCACCACCATCGCTCGAATCCGAAACCGATTTACAACCACCTATCCAAGCACCGAAACACTGCCCAAACAGCGCGACTGAGGGGACGCACTGCACCTTTCACTCTCGCGCTGTTTGCAACGACGCACATTTCAACATTTGAAGTTTCTCTGTTTTTTAACTCTCTGATTCCAAGCTATGAACATCGCAGTTTGCCTTAATCAAGTCCCCGACACCACAACCCGCATTAAAATCGCGGCCGATGCACAGCGCATCGAGACCGATGGTGTTAATTTCGTCGTCAATCCTTACGACGAATACGCCATTGAAGAAGCCCTGAAAGTGCGCGAAAAGCATGGCGGCACCGTAACCATTTTCAGCGTCGGCGATGACAGCTTCCAAGCCAACCTTCGCAAAGCCTTCGCGATGGGCGCCGATAAAGCGGTCTTGATTAAAGCCGACGCGAAAGATTCTTTCGGTGTGGCAACGGCACTCGCCGACGCCATAAAATCCAGTTTCGGCGGCGTTCCCGACCTTGTGTTGCTCGGCAAAGAATCCACCGATTTCAACGACGCACAAGTAGGACCCATGCTTGCTGAACTGCTCGATATTCCCGCCGTTACCGTGGTGGTCAAGTTTGAGACCGATGGCACATCGGCGACGCTGGAGCGCGAAATCGAGGGCGGCAAAGAACTCATCGAGACCACGCTGCCGCTTCTTTTTACGGCGCAAAAAGGCTTGAACACGCCGCGCGTCGCCAATATGAAAGGCATCATGGAGGCTAAGAAGAAACCTATTGACGTCAAAGAGGTCGCGCTCAACGCTTCAATACGCTCTACATTAGTTCGTTTGGACAAACCGCCGGCAAAGCAAGCGGGCAAAATTCTCCCCTCTGCTGCCGCGCTCGTCCAAGCACTTCACAGCGAAGCAAAAGTCATTTAATCACTTCAAACCCATTTTTACGTATGCCAACCGCCGTTGTATTCATTGAACAAAGAGACAATAAATTTAAACGCGCGTCGCTCGAGGCGCTCTCGGCCGCCGCCAACTTGGGCGCAACCGCAATTGCCGTCGTCATCGGCAGCGCCGTCAAAACCGATGCCGACACGCTGGCTCGCTACGGCGCGAAAAAAGTCTTCGTCTTCGAGCATGCCAACCTGCTCAACTATTCTGCGACAGCTTACGCGAAACTTGTTGCCAAAGTCGTCAAAGAAGAATCGGCGACGCTCGTCTTTCTTGCGGCAACCGCACTTGGCAAAGACCTTGCGCCGCGCCTTGCAGTTCGCTTGGGCGCTGGACTTGTCTCCGACGCCGTCGAGCTGTCGCTGCAAGCCGATAAAGTCGTTGCAAAACGCTACGCTTATTCGGGCAAAGCCATCGCGACAGTCGAGCTGACAACGAGCGTTCAAATTTTTAGTTTGCGCCCGAATGTCTTTCCGCTCAACGCCTCGCACGGCGAAACAGCGGACGTCATCGTCTCCACTTATGAGCCTGACAGCGCGGATTTGAAAACTGTCGTCAAAGAGATTGTCGCTTCGAGCGGTAAGTTGGATGTTACCGAAGCGGACATTGTCGTCAGCGGCGGACGCGGCATGAAAGGACCGGAACATTTTCACTTGGTCGAAGAGCTCGCACAAACGCTTGGCGGCGCGGTCGGCGCCAGTCGCGCCATTGTTGATGCTGGCTGGCGTCCGCATTCTGAGCAAGTCGGGCAAACCGGCAAAGTCGTCTCGCCGAAACTTTATATCGCGTGCGGGATTTCGGGCGCCGTGCAACATCTTGCGGGCATGGCGTCGTCGAAAATCATCGTGGCAATTAACAAAGACAAAGACGCGCCGATTTTTCAAGTGGCGGACTACGGCATCGTCGGCGATGCTTTGGAAATTCTGCCTCAACTTAACAGCGAGTTCAAAAAAATTCTTTCGCACAATTAAATCGCCGCCGTTCTTTCTTTTAAAATAGCTTTCACGTATTTTCATCGTCAGAACCACTAAACTGATGCGAAAGTATCGAGAAGCATCGAGAAGCATTGAGAATATGTATAGACAAGATTACGTGATGCGACAGATTGAGGAGCTTGCCCGCGTGATTGCCAGAGCGCTGAGCCTCAAAGCGCTCAAACAGTTCGATGACGCTAAGCTCGAGCTGCACGCCGCTGGCGTCAAGCTATTGGGCTTGAACGGAGCAATGCTCAACCAAATGAGCGACTGCGATATGCTCCATTGGCTCGGCAGAGGAAAATGCTTAGATGCGCTCGCCGCCGAAAAGTGTCGCTGGCTTGCAGACATTCTCGATACCGAAGCCGATGTCTTGGAAGCAGAAGGCTGTTTAGAGGAAAGTTTTGAGAAGCGCGTTAAAGCATTTAGTTTGCAAATGGAATGCCTACATATTGAACAGACAGGCGACGGGTTGGAGAAAACGCGGCGTCTGCTTACACTTATTGAAGATTACGAGTTACCGCCGCATATTGAACGCAAGCGCGAAACATTTTATATGGTCTTTGCGGAACGCTTAAACTAACGGTGGTCGCGCGACAGCAACCGCCGACCGATTTGAACATGAATTTGAACATGAACATCTTGCTATGAAGAAAATTCAAGTTGACATTCTTGGTCTTTCGACAAGTCCGCACAACAACGGCGCTTACGCGCTCATTTTGTTTGAAATTGGCGGCAAACGAAAACTGCCCATCATCATCGGCGGCTTCGAGGCGCAAGCCATTGCGCTCAAACTCGAGAACATCAAAGCGCCGCGCCCGTTTACGCACGACCTTATTCGTAACATCACCGATACGTTCAACATCAACGTCTCCGAAGTTACGATTGACGAACTGCGTAACGAGACTTTTTTCGCCAAAGTCGTCTGCGAACTCTCGGGCGTCATGCACGAAATCGATGCCCGACCAAGCGACGCCATCGCGCTGGCAGTCCGATGCGACGCGCCGATTTACGTCTCCGAAGACGTGATGAACGAAGCCGGCATTTTGGACGACAAGCAAGGCGACCAGACTGGCTTCGGCGTCGGCACAGAGAAAAAAGCGGTTACACCCGCCAATACGCCCATGAGCAAATTAGACGAACTCAACGCTAAGTTGAGCGATGCGATTGCCAAAGAAGATTACGAGAAAGCCGCCCGAATCCGCGACGAAATCAGCAAACTTCAAAGTCGCTCTTAGAGCCGGTGATAAGTTCTAATCTCGTTTCAAATGATTGAGGTTCGTCCCTACCGCGAGGCTCTGGCGAACACGTGGGACGCCTTTGTGGCGTCCTCCAACAACGGCACGCTGTTTCACTTTCAGAAATTTCTTTCGTATCACCCGCCGCAGCGTTTTGATTTTCATCACTTGCTTTTTTACCACGGCACAACGCTCGTCTCCGTGTTGCCCGCCGCCGTTACCGAAAACGGCACCTGCCTTGAATCGCCCATGGGCGCCAGCTACGGCGGCTTTGTGCTTGGCGACCTGAAATATCCGATGAACGAACATCTCGTCGATGCACTGCTTGAATATGCGTCCAAACACGGGTTCAAAAAAATTCTGCTCACGCCCGCCCCGTTTATTTATCAAGACGTGCTGGTTCAAGACATGGACTACGCGCTGGCTTACAAGGGGTTTGACTTCGACCGGCATTACATTTCGCACGCCATCAAACTTGAACAGACCGACGACTTCACCAAGTATTTTTCCGCAACGGCACGGCGATACATTCATCAATGCCAACGCAATCCCGATTTATCGATTGAGTTTCACGACGACGCGCGCGGCTACGACGAGTTTTATCCCATTCTCGTCGACAACAAAGCCAAGCACAACGCCAAACCGACGCACACCTTGGAAGAGCTTTACCGCCTAAAGTCGCTTTTTCCCGACCGCATTTTTTTGTTCTTGGTTCGCTTGAAAGGCAAAGCCGTCGGCGGCTCGGTGATGTTTCGCTGCAACGACCGCGTCGCGCTCTGCTTCTACAACATGCTTTACTATGAATTTTCGGACTACCATCCAATTCACTTTGTGATGAACGAGGTCGTGCATTGGGCGATTCGGTTGGGCTGTCGATATGTCGACATCGGCGTCTCGCAGAACACGCAAGCAGCCAATCAAATGACGCCAGCGTATTCGCTGATTGACTTCAAGGAAAAATTTGCCGCGAAGGGCGTTTTGCGCAGCACGTTTCGAAAATTTTTGTAGCCGTGCGCCAAGGAGCGTTCAGGCTTCTGCTTTTGCTTGCGGCACCACGACGGCTCGCCATGCCCACACGCCGCACAGCCCCGCTAAAATTCCAATGCCGAAAAAGACTTCTCTGACGCCGATGGCGTCGCACAGCCAGCCTGTCGCCGCCGAGGAAATCGCCGTCATTCCCGATACCGCCACGTTCTGCAAGCTGAACACTTTTCCCAAATCTTCCGACGACACCAACCGCTGAATCATCGTCGTGCGTGGCACAATAATTAAAATGATGAACGAGGCATGTAGCGCAGCGAAAAACGACACCTGCTCGACCGTGTTGCAAAATGCGTAAGGACAATACGACACGCCGTCCATCACCAAGCCAAACGCCCAAATTTTTTCATAGCCGATTTTTTTAACACGCTCCGCAAAGACGTTCAAAAGAAAACTCACCAGCAGCATCATGACGGCGAAAATGAACTCAATCAGCGCGAAGGTTTCAATGCCTTTGTTGAGAACCGTCTTGATGAAAATCGGCGTGCCGACGATTGCTGCGCCCATTAAAAATAAATTGTTGAGCGATGTGATGACCAGAATGTCGCGCAGCCGTTGATTCGACGCCACTTTTTTTAAACTCGTCAAAGAATCCCGTAGAACCTTGTCAATACTGACCGTTTCGGTGTTTTGGGGTTCCTTTGCTTTGATAAAAATGATAAAGAGATATGACGTAAAAAACGTCGCTGCCGTAATTGTGAAGAGGTGAATCGTGCCGATTGCCGCGCCAATCGCGCCGACAGCCAGTGGCGCCATCAAAAATGCCAGTTGCTCCGATGTTTGCACCAGCGAATTTGCTTTCAGCAACACGACTGTCCGCTCTTCGGGATGTTCGGAAGCAAGTTCGGGAATAACAGCGTTACGCGCAGGCACGAAAAACGCCGAGAGCGCCGCAATCAAAAATGCAATCGCACCGAGCAACAGCGCTGTCAGCAACTTTGTAAAAAATAAAATTGGAATCAGTGCAACAAGCACGGCTCGCCCCACATCACTGGCCATCATCACGCTGCGCTTGGAGCTTTTGTCGATATACGCCCCTGCGACCAGCCCGAAGACGAGAATGGGTAGATAGCTCGACATTTGGACAAATCCTGTTGCCGTGCTGCTCTCGGTCAGTTCCATTGCTAAAAAAACCACCGACATCCCGAAGAGCGATTCGCCGAACTTTGCGACGACTTGTCCTGCCCACAGCAAGCCAAGATTTGAATTGATGAAAACAGCGCGAAGAAATTGGTTCATCGTTTTGTCGAATAAAAAAGCCGAACACTTGTCCGGCGTGGCTTTGCGTGGTGAGGGAGGGAATCGAACCCTCGACCTCAGGGTTATGAATCCTGTGCTCTAACCATCTGAGCTACCTCACCCTGCATTTTCTTAATAGTCTGAAAATGAGGCGTAAATATAGCACTGCGTCGCTTAGAAAAAAATCTATCCATGCACGTTCAGATTAGTTTCGGCACAATGAACAAATCGCACATCATTGACAGCATCGTAAGCCCATGAAGCATAACGCCCGACCATAGGTTTTTGGTTTTTACGACAAGGTAGCCATTCGCGATTCCAATTGGCAGAGCCATCATCGCCATTAACCCACGCTCGACGAAGTCGACAGGCGCAACCGCATAATGATTGAGCATGAACGCAAGTGTTGTCAGCGCGACGACAAGGTGTTTATTCACACCTCGATTCATCAGCGCGGAAAAGAGCATGCCTCGCCAGAGAAATTCCTCCGCCACAATCAAAATGGGAAAGACATACAACAAATTCATGCCGACGAGAATGCGCTCCATTTCCACCATCGGCGCACCGCCGTTCTTGAAATAAAAATAGGTATTGACGACATCTACAACGAACAAGACGCCGCCGATTGTGCCTGCCCATGTCAAGGCTTGTCGTAAGTTTTTGCGCGTGATGTAAATCTGCTCGAAGGCATTGAAATGCGCTCCATACCACAGCGTCAGCGCGATTGAGCCAATGACATACAAAAACAACGCTCCCCACTCGCCAATCGGTGTGAAATGTCCGACCGCGCCCGTTATCCAAATTGCGGCGATGAGCGTCAAGGCATACTGAAGGTCTTTGGCGGGAGTGAGTTCTGTTGCGTGCAAAGGCGACTGTGTCAGCATATTCGTATTCTCCTTTTCGAAAATGATTGTGTATCCGAGATACCGTTGCTGTTCAAATTTACGAAAAAGCGCTCGTCGGGGAAACTGATTTTTATGGTCGATGAGCCTTATGGCGCGATGTTGTCGAGAATCTCTTTCACGGCGTCAAGCGCGCGTTTGGGCTGACCGTTGTAATTGTGCGGAAATGTGAAATCTAATTTTAACCGTTTGTCGTTTTTGAACACGGGCGAAAAGTTTTTTAATCTGTTCCCCTGCACTGCCTCCAACACGGCGCCAAAGCGCGCGCTTTCGTAGAACTCCTTGTCCGTGCCGTCGGGAAAAATCATAGAACATTTTTTCTCGGTAATCTCAATGCGCGCGATTCGCAACTTGGTCGCTGCAATTCTCAGACGCGAGACGGCAATAAGGTCGCGGCATTCTTCGGGCAATTTTCCGAAGCGGTCAATTAGGTCGGACTCCCACTTGGCTACCTCTGCCTCGCTTGTCGCCTTCGAGAGCCGTTCATACAAGGCAAATCGCTCCGACGCCGATTCAACATAATGGCTTGGAATCAAGGCGTTAAAAAAGAACGTTACTTCGCATGGCTTAGTGGGTTGTTCTTTTCGGGCGGCTGCATCTTTAAAGATGTTCTGAAACTCCGTCGATTTGAGTTCTTGGACGGCTTCTTCTAAGATTTTTTGATATAAATCGAATCCCAAATCGTAGATGAATCCCGACTGTTCCGAGCCGAGTAGATTTCCCGCACCGCGAATGTCCAAGTCGCGCATCGCCACATTGAAGCCTGAACCAAGTTCGGTAAATTCTTCAATGGCGGAGAGGCGCTGCAAGGCGTCTTCGGAGAGCGTCGAGAGGGGCGGCGTCAAGAGGTAACAAAACGCTTTTCGCTCGCTTCGCCCAACGCGCCCGCGCAGTTGATACAAATCTGATAAGCCGAACGCATCGGCGCGGTTGATGATAATCGTATTCACGTTGGAAATATCGAGTCCCGATTCGACAATCGTCGTTGTGATTAGCACGTCGATTTCTTTGTCGAGGAAATCCATCATCACGCTTTCCAATTCCTTCGTCGGCAGTTGCGCGTGTGCAATTCGGATTCGGGCTTTTGGACATAGCCGCTTGCAGAGGTCGTAAATTTGCTCGATGGTGTTGATTCGATTGTGCAAGAAAAACACTTGTCCGTTGCGCGAGAGTTCGCGCTCAATGACTTGCTTGATGAGGTCGGCGTCAAATTCATGGACGATGGTTTCAATCGGCTGTCGATTTTTCGGAGGCGTTGAGATGATGGATAAATCGCGCGCGCCCATCATCGAAAATTGCAGCGTGCGCGGAATCGGCGTTGCCGTCAGTGTGAGCGTATCGACGGTTGGAAATTCCTCACGCAGTTTTTCTTTCGCTGCTACGCCGAAATGCTGCTCCTCATCGATAATGAAGAGTCCCAAATCTTTAAACTTGACGTCCTTGGAAACGATGCGGTGCGTGCCGATGACAATGTCCACCACGCCTTTTTGAATGTCCTCGACGATGCGCTTTTGTTCGGCTTTCGGCACAAATCGGCTCAGCACTTCAATGCGCGTGGGAAAATTTTGAAATCGATTTTTGAATGTTCTAAAATGCTGATGCGCCAGAATCGTTGTCGGGACAAGCACGGCGACTTGCTTGCTTGCTTCGACCGCTTTGAATGCGGCACGCATTGCCACTTCGGTTTTGCCGAACCCCGCGTCGCCGCACACCAGCCTATCCATTGGCGCGTCGGATTGCATATCGGCTTTGATTGCCTCAATGGCGGTTTCTTGGTCGGGCGTCTCATCGAAAATAAACGATGATTCAAACTCGCGCATCCAAACGCTATCTTCGCCAAACGCGAATCCTTTGGTCGACTTTCGCTTGGCATAAAGTTCAATCAAGTTTCGCGCCATCTCTTTCAGGCGCTTCTTGACGCGCTCTTTTTGCTGCTGCCAGCGCTCGCTGCCGAGTTTCGAGAGCGTCGCCGCTTTGCCCTCGCCCGACGAATACTTCGAGAGCAACCGCAGATTTTGCAGATTGACATAGAGTTTATCGCCGCGCTCATAGTGAATCAGCACGCTCTCCTGCCATGCGTCGCCGACCTTGACTTTTTCCAAGCCCATAAAGAGTCCAATGCCGTAGTCTTCATGCACAATGTAGTCGCCGATTTTCAGCGAGCGCAATTCGCGCAGCGAGATTTGCTTTTTCTTTTTCTTGCGACGGCGTTTGTGCGCATGCAGTTTTCCAAAGACATCACTTTCGGCGTAGAGCGAGACGCTTTCGAAAACAAATCCTTCATAAAAATTTTCCGCAAGTGTGTGAAGCGTTAGGAAATCGGGCGCAGAGATTTCGGGTTCAAACGTTGTCATGCGCGCATCAAGGTCGGACGACGAAGCGGCGTCTTGTTCGGCGGCAAGGTCGTCTTCGGCGTTGAGAAATTCGGCGATGTCTTTCAATTCGCGTGGCGATTTCGTCGCAAAAATGCTCATGCGATTTTCCCGCGCGTCTTTTTGCAACGCTTCGCCGAAGTGCGAAAAATTCGAATTGAATTTCGTTTGCGCGTTAGAATCAAAGTTCACGTCGCCTGTCGTCAGCGGCAAAAATTGCAGTTGCTTGAAGCCAGAGAGTTTCGTTAGGATTTCTTCGGGGTCGAAATACTCTTTATCTCCCTCGCCAAAATCTGATTCGCCGAAAACGCCTGTAATGACAAGGCTTTCGGGCGGTAAGTAGCTTAAAATTGATTCTGCTCTATCGCTCAAGTCGGCAAAGTTTGATAAAATCTCGACCTGCTCAATCGGCATGTCGGAGAGCTGTGTATTGATGTCGAAGACGCGAATCGACTCGACGTCGTCGCCGAAAAATTCAAGTCGGACGGGCTTCAATGCGCCGATGGAAAAGACGTCCACAATCGAGCCGCGCACAGCGAAGTCGCCTTCGTCCTCGACGAATTCTTTTCGCACAAATCCGCTCTTGGTCAGAAATTCTTGAAAGCGGTCGTATCCAACGGCAGCGTTTTTCTCGACCAAGAGTCGCTTGGCGTCGGCTTGATGTTTCGGCAATACTTTTTTGCAGAGTTCGGCGGGCGTGGTCAGCACGATTTTTTTGTTGCCCGACGCCAAGGACGAGAGCGTGAGCGACGCCCCGACGACATAATCCGACACGCTGTTTTCACCCACCAGCGCTGGCAAATCTGCTTCGAGAATTTCCAGCGCCTCGTCGTTCATTACTACCAGCGCTGGGGCGGCCGATGCTTTGAACAGTTCTGCGACGATAATGGACAAAAGCGAGCCTCGCACGCCCGACACGGTCGTCTTTTGCCTAACGGCGAGGCTTCGACGCAGCAATTCAACTTTTTCTGAGGCTGAAATTTTTCCGATAAGCGCGGAGAGCGTGATTTTTTTCAACTCGAGAGGGCTTCGGTCGATGTCGGAAATCTCGTTTTTCATCTACGATGCGTTCTGTTATATTGGCAGCGTTTTAACAGCGTTCTAAACTCAAAATCAAGAAGGAAAATTCATTATGAAAAAGTTTGTGTTTGCTTCCGCGTTAATGTTAGGTCTTGCTGCTGTTTCTTTTGCGCAAGATGCAAAAGAAGCTAAGAAAGCCAAAGCGTGCGGCGAGATGTCGAGCTGCTGCTCTTCAACGAAAGAAGTGAAAGTGGCAGAAACGACTTCTGCAAAGAAATCGAAGAAAGCCGTTGCGGCAAAAGCGCAACCTGCTGCCACCGAAAAGAAAGTTGTAACCAACTAAGTGATAGGGTATAAGCGGTAGGTGATAGTGGAACAACCATGTTCGCTCTCACCTTTTGCTTGTCGCTTATTTGTACCACCTAAATCGTAGTTCAATGCAAACCAAGAATCCTCCGATAAAGCGCATCAAGTTGTCGTTTTTAGAGCGGCTCTACCTGCCTGAAATTTTCAAAGGCATGGCATATACTTTTGCGCAAATGTTCAAGCCGAAGTTTACGATGTCCTATCCCGAAGTCAAGTGGAAGCCGAAGCCGGTCTTTCGCGGTCGTCCGGTGTTGGTCGAGCGTGCCGATAAAACAGGCGAGCGTTGCGTGGCGTGCGGTTTGTGCGCCCGCGTCTGTCCGCCACTGGCGATTTCGATGCAGGCGAATGAAACCGAATTGCCGCAGGAACGTCACCCAATTACATTCGAAATCAATATGCTGCGCTGTATCTACTGTGGCTACTGCGAAGAAGTGTGTCCCGAAGAAGCGATTGTCATGAGCGACGAATATGACATTACTTACCACACGCGCCAGAAGGCGATTATGGACAAACAACAGTTGCTTGTGCCAATGGAAAAAGTGCAAGCGCGATTAGACTTTTTGCGCGAGTATAAAAATGCTGTTCGTAACGCAGCCGAACAAGCCGTCGGCGAAGACGCCAAAAAGTAAGCATGGTCGAGATGCCCGCCGTTATGCGAGTGAACGCGCCGTTAGAACACCAGCGCATTATTCGCTTGCTCTCTGGCGAACTGCATCTGCTTTACAAAACCAAACGGATTCAGTTAGAGCCGTTTCCCGAAACCATGATTGACCAAAGCCAAACAAGCCCGACGCCAGACGTGCTGCTCTACGATAACGCCCAACGCAAACACCTTGTCATTATTGAGGTTTCGGGCAAACAAGGCGCGAAAAAAGATTTTCGCAGGGTCGTTGAGTTGATGCACGACTACGACGTGCCAGAAGGATTTGTCTATGATTATGACAGCGCAGAATGGTTTAAGCACAAACTTGGCGTCGGCGACATTACAGAGCGACCGTCGTTTTGCGAGATGATTGGCTACGACTTGAACGACTTTTTACAACACTGACTTGCGCATGGCTTACCATGAACCCGGCGACTTGCTCGCCGTCTTTCAGCGCATTTTGGTGACTAAATGAAACTGCTTTAAACAACGCCTTCAAAAACCAATCAACCATTTCGACAAATGAACATCCACGAGCATCAAGGAAAGGACATTCTAAAAAAGTTTAACGTGCCTGTGCCGAAGAGCATTGTGGCTTTTACGGCGGACGAGGCGAAGGCGGCAGCGGAAACATTACTTGCCGAACAAGGCGGCGGCGTGGTCGTCGTTAAGGCGCAAATTCATGCGGGCGGACGCGGCAAAGCCGGCGGCGTGAAAGTCGTTAAATCCGCCGACGACGCTTACGAGACTGCCAAGAAAATGCTCGGCGCAAAACTCGTTACACACCAAACCGGGCCCGAAGGCAAAGAAGTCAAACGATTGCTCATCGAGCAAGGCGTGAACATCGATAAAGAATTTTATCTCGGCATTACGCTCGACCGCGCGGTCTCGAAAAATGTCCTCATGGTCTCGACCGAAGGCGGCATGGAAATCGAGAAAGTCGCCGAAGAAACGCCCGACCGCATTTTGAAAATTCACCTCGACCCGATGCTTGGCATTCAGCCGTATCAAGCCCGCGAAGCCGCGCTGTTCTTGGGCTTAGAGGGCGACCAATTCAAGAACGCTGTGTCGTTCATTATCGCGCTCTGCAACGCTTATTTGCACATTGATGCCTCGCTGGCTGAAATCAATCCGCTGGTTGTTACCAAAGAAGGTCAAGTCATTGCGCTCGATGCGAAAATCAACCTCGATGAAAACGCGCTCTTTCGCCATAAAGACTATCTCGAGCTGCGCGACCTCTCCGAAGAAGACCCGCTTGAAGTCGAGGCGTCCAATTCCAATTTGAACTATGTCAAGCTCGACGGCAATGTGGGCTGCATGGTGAACGGCGCAGGACTAGCTATGGCGACGATGGACATCATCAAACTTGCGGGCGGCAAGCCAGCGAACTTCTTGGACGTCGGCGGCGGCGCCAGCGCGAAAACTGTTCAGGAAGGCTTCCGCATTATTCTTTCTGACCCGAATGTAAAGGCGATTTTGGTCAACATTTTCGGCGGCATCGTGCGCTGCGACCGCGTAGCGACAGGCATCATCGAAGCGGCGAAGAACATTCAGCTTCGCGTTCCCGTCATCGTCCGCCTCGAAGGCACGAATGCAGAAATCGCGCAACAGATGCTCGATGAGTCGGGC
>Ga0272446_1004406_pt1 | contig 16705 bp, 17 predicted proteins | sample YNPCB0061_FD_194587 | JGI IMG/M metagenome (GOLD analysis project Ga0272446, IMG submission 194587) | Hot spring microbial mat communities from Yellowstone National Park, WY, United States - YNP-CB-006-1 | ecosystem: Environmental > Aquatic > Thermal springs > Hot (42-90C) > Sediment | place... | reverse complement strand
CCAACGATCATTCAGCCGGGCGATCAGATCCTCATCTGTGACCGAGCGCTCTACCTGCGTTCCAACCTCGATCAGACGATCCCGCCCAAGCTGCAACAGCAGATCGCCAAACCCGATAATGACAACCACACCTGCATAATGTGACCGCCAGGGAATAACGCCACGGCCTATAGTACAATATTTCGGATTGGCCGTGGGCAGTCCCCGCTTGAACCCGGTGTGACCGCCATGCAACGCCGCGACTTCCTCATCCACTCCGGTTCGTTCCTGGCTGGTTCATCCCTCCTCGCTTCGCCCTCAACGCATGCTGAAGGCTCCCCTCCCATGGACGCACTCGCCTTTGCTCAAGAGCAGAACCGCCGCCGCCACGAACTGCTCGGATTGCTCGGGCAACTGCCCCCACGTCAACGGCCCACCGCCCGGCTGCTGCGTGTGACGCAGCACGATGGCTACAGCTTGGAGCATCTGGAGTTGCAACTCAACGGCATCGAGCCGGTGCCTGCCTTGCTGCTGCTGCCTGCCCGCCGCCCCGCCCGCGCCCCCGGTCTGCTCTATATCCACGCCCACGGCGGCACCTATCACCTGGGCAAGGAGGAGCTGATCCAGGGGCGAGCCGTCTTACCCGCCTACGCCAACGAACTGGCCCGCCGGGGTATCGTGACCTTGGCTATCGACAGTTGGTGTTTCTCCGGGCGCAAACACGAGGACAACGGCCAACTAGGCGAGTTCGATACGTTCAAACTGATGCTCTGGCGCGGCCAAGTTCTCTGGGGGATGATGCTGTTCGATGAGTTGCAGGCGTTCAGCTACCTGAGCGAGCGGCCCGAGGTCAACCCCGAGCGGATCGGGGCGTTCGGCATGTCGATGGGCGCGACCAAAGCCTGGTGGTTGGCCGCGCTCGAACCGCGTCTGCATGTGTGCATCGACCTGTGCTGCCTGACCGACTTCGAGGAACTGATTCGCATTCGCAACCTCCGCGGCCACAGCTTCTACTACTATGTGCCCAACCTGCTGCGGCATTTTCAGTCCCACCAGATCAACGCCCTCATCGCCCCCCGGCCACGGGTCAGCCTCAACGGTCGCCGCGATGCCCTAACCCCACCCGCCGGCGTCGAGCGAATCCGCGATTACCTGTTGCCGATCTACCGGGCCTATGGTAACGTGGAAGATTGTCGGATCGAGTTGTTCGATTGTGGACATGAAGAAATCCCCGCCATGCGTCGGATTGTCCTGGACGCGCTCGACCGCTACCTGCCAGCGTGAACTTGAATCGAGGCCACTCCCATGAAACGATTGCGTACTCCCGGCATTGCCATGTTGGCTGGAGTCTTGGCTGTCCTTGGTGTCTGGGCGCAAGCGCAGGCCCCGCTGGGGCTGCAACTAGCCGAGGCGGCCAACCGCTTCCTCGCCACCTTGACCCCCGAGCAAAAAGCCAAAGCCACCTTCGCCTTCGACGACAAGGAACGCTTTAACTGGAACTTCGTGCCCTTGCAGGACAAACAGCGTCGGGCCACCCGCAAAGGGATTCCGCTGGAGGAACTCGACCAGCAGCAACGTGAGGCGGCGCTGGAATTGCTCAAGCTGGCTACCAGCCCGGCCGGGTATGAGGCCGCCCGTACCATCATGAGCCTGGAGGGGATTTTGGCGGAGTTGGAGAAGAACGGGGCGATGGTGCGCAACCCGAACTGGTACTTCGTCTCGATCTTCGGCACCCCCGACAAATCCGCCAAGTGGGGCTTCCGCATCGAAGGGCATCACCTGTCGCTAAACCTAACTCTGGAGAATGGCGAGGTGATCGGGACGACGCCTTGCGTGTTCGCGGCTAACCCCGCCACGGTCAAGAACGGCCCACGCCAAGGGCTGCGGGCCATCCCCGACTGCGACGACCTGGCCCAGAAGCTGGCCCGCTCGCTCGATGAGGAGCAGAAGAAGCTGGCGATCTTGCCCAAAGCCTTCCCGGAGATCGACCAGAAGACGACCAAGGCTCCGCTCGGTGAGCCGGTCGGCATCCCCGGTGCCAAGCTGACCGAGGAGCAACGCGGCATCCTGACCGATCTGATTAAGGCGTACACCGACCGCTTCGCCGCCCCGATTGCGCAAGCGGAGTATCGCCGAGCGACGGCCAACGGCCTGGACCAGATCTACTTTGCCTACACGGGTGGATTCGAGCAGGGGCAAAAGCACACCTACCGCGTCCACGGACCCAACTTCGCCATCCAGTTCCTTAACGAACAGTCCGACTCGGCGGGCAACCCAGCCAACCACATCCACAGTGCCTGGCGGCGGCTGCCCTCGGACTTCGGACTGGCCAAGTAAGTCGGACGCGGATTAGGTCAGGCAGACGGGGATTAGGTCAGGCAGACCAACTATCCCGTTCCCATCCGCAGCACACCGCAGAGACAAGTAGAGCAGAGAGTGAATCTGCCCCGGGTTAACCGGGGCAATTCTGTTGGGGTGGTGGATAGCTACCTCGTTTTGGTTGCACGGAATCGGTCAACCTGCGGGCTATTCAGTCACCGGGCTGGGGCGACGACTACCTTGATGGTTGCCTCGACGCCATGCCCCAGGTGCAAGGTGATGTCGCGGACGGTGCCGTCGGCTTCCTTGATGTGGGCATCCATCACGACCATGCTCGGATCAACCGCGAGGTTCTTCGCCCGCAGGTGTTGGCTGATCTCGTTGGGGCCAACCGAGCCATACAATACGCCGTTCTCGTTGGCCGCCGCCTCGATCAACAGCGCTTCCAGCCGCTGAATCTGGCTGGCCAGGACTTTCAGATCGGCCACCTTGGCTTCGAGCGCCTTCTGAATGCGGATCTTGTACTGCTCCAGCAATCGCAGGTTGTGATCGGTGGGAACCAGGGCTAACCCCTGCGGCAACAGATAGTTGCGTCCATACCCCGGCTTGACCTCCACGACATCGCCCCGTTTGCCCAGATGGGGTACGTCCTCGATCAAGACCAGTTGCATGCCACCGTGTGGCCCCTTGCGAATCTGATTCCGCTTGCGTACTTTCTTCGTTGCCATGCCCTGCATTCCCGTGCTAGTTGGTCATCAAAACGGGGGTTCGTCATCGGCCAAGTCTGGACGATACCCCTCTTCCTCGTTGTCGTCCACCTCTGGATGGCTGGCTCGCTTGGAGGACGAGCCGTTGCCGCCCATCGACACGCCGTTGGGCCGACCCTCGTTGCGTGGCTCGCTGATGAGCTGGAAGCTGTCGATGACCACCTTGAGCTTGGACTGCGTTTTGCCGTCCTTCTCCCAGCGGTCTTGGACCAGCTTGCCCTCGATCAAAACCGACCAGCCCTTGTCGAGGCCGCGGTCTTGGACGAGCCGCTCGACGGTGTCCGCTTGCTTCGACTCGCCGCGGTTGTACAACTCACAGTCGATGTACATGGGGTCGTCTTCCCATTTGCCGTCGGCTGACTTTTTGCGATTGTTGACCGCCAGCGAGAACTTGGCAACACGCCCGCCGTTGCGGAAATCAACAAACTCAGGTTTACGGACCAGTCGCCCCATTAGAACGACCCTGTTGAAGTTGGCCATCGGTGCCCTCCGGGTAAGAATTGCTGTTCAGTCAACGAACCGCGTCCTGTCACAGCTTGGTTCATCGGTTGTTCAGTTCCGCTCTCCTGGCAGTATACCGATGAACAAATGCCCAGATCAAGCTCAGTTGCACCGATTTCTCGACACAATCGGCCAAGGCGGCCCCGGCCAAGGCGACCCCGGCTGAGGGGATCAACGCCCCGGTCAGTCTTTGTATTCGACCTCCTGGCGTCGCGATCGTCGCCCACCACTCGCGGCCGCCTCTTCGCCCAGCACGTCGAGGCTATCGTCCACGAAGGCTTGATAGCCCAGCGCCGACTCATCGCGGGCCACCTCCAGCATCTTTTCTTCCCATTTCGGGTCGATCTTGACGATCAGCAAGCGAGCGATGCCTTCGTTGAGTTTGTACTCGTATTCGATGGCGTTGAGGTTTTTGCTCTCGGCGCGGAAGGCGAGCAGGTAGTAGTTGAGTTTCTTGGTGTTGCGGATGGGGTAGGCGAGCTTGGTCTTTTCGTTGCCCCAGGGGCGGCTAGCGAGGATTTCCCCCTTGAACTTGTCGATGACGCCGTGCAGTTGGGCACGAATAGCTTCAAGGTCCGTGCCAATCTTGGTCGGATCGAGCAAAAACAAGCATTCGTAAAGATTCTGTGCCATCGGTCGGTCGCTCACTCCATAATAATTCACGAATCCCTGGTTGGTTGGTCGCCCGCCTCGGTCGGTGGGGGCTGGTCGGCGGCTGGCCGGCTGACTCGCCTTTGGCGGGGTGGTTTGTCCGGGTCGGCCCCGTTGACCCGGTTCATGCACACCTCGATCCCTTGCCGCAGCCACAGCAAGACAGCGCTGGCCGCTTGGCTGACCGCCTCATCGACGGTCGGTCGTTCGCCGGGCTTGAAGCGGCTGAGGACGTAGTCGGCCAGGTCGTCGGTGGTGCCGCCAACGCCGATGCGCAGCCGGGGGTAATCCGGCGTGCCGAGCATCTCCTGGATGCTGCGTAAGCCGTTGTGCCCGCCGTGCGACCCTTTGGCCCGCACCCGCAACTTCCCCAGCGGCAGGTTCACATCGTCGGTGATGACCAGCAAGTCCGCGGGGTGGAGCTTGTAGAAATCGACCACCTGCCGAACCGCACGCCCCGAGAGATTCATGTAGGTTTCCGGGGCCATGAGCAACACCGGCTCCGGCTCGCCGCCTAGGTCAGCCACGCGAGCCGAGAACTTGCTGCGGAACGGGCCGGTCTGCGGGCTGCGGGCGAGGTAATCGACGACCTCAAAGCCCACGTTGTGGCGGGTGCCTTCATACTGCCGCCCCGGATTGCCCAACCCCACGACCACCTTCATGCTCGTTTGGCCTTATTCCTCACCTTCGGGCTTCTCGACCTTGCCGCGGGCGATCACCTCCGGCTCAGCCTCAGCGGCTTCGCTTTCCGGGGTCGCCTCGACGCCAGGCAGCTTGACTTGCACCACCACCAAGTCCTCATCGTCCAAGGCCCGCACGCCCTCGGGCAAGCGCAACTCCTTGACGTGGATCGCCTGATTCAATTGCAGGCCGCTAATGTCCACGCGGATCGAGTTGGGCACCGCGCTGGCTAGCGTCTCGATTTCGAGCGTGTGCAGGGGCTGATCGACCACGCCGCCCTGGCTGGTGCCGGGGGCGATGCCGCGTAGCTCGACCGGCACGCGCGTCTGAATCCGCTCGTCCACCGCAGTACGCTGAAAGTCGATGTGCAGGATCTCGCGGCCCAGGTGGTCGTATTGCAATTCCTTGATCCGCACCGTCTCGGTCTTGTCGCCCAGCTTCAACTCGAAGAGCTTGGCTCCTTGGCGGAATATCTTGTAAAACTCCTCGGCCGGGACGGTCACAAACTCATTCGCCTGCTTGTGTCCATAGATATTCGCCGGGATCTCTCCCGCTCGGCGCAGCTTGATCGCACTGCTCGAACCGAACTTGGTTCGCGGTTTGGTGGTGATTTTGACTGGTTGGGCCATGCCTGCTCCCTCTGGCCTCGCTCGGGCGCGTGTCCGGGTGGATTCCTGGTTGTCGGTTGTGTCGGTGTGGGTGGTGGCCAAGCCCCGTTCAAAGTTGGTGGTGGCCAAGCCACGTTCAGTTCAAACGAAAGTAAAGTGACTGCCGCAGACAGTCACTTCGCCAACCGCCACATTAGTAGTAGGAGATAGTTATGCAAACTGGTCAACGAGTCGGCAAGGGGGCGGCGTATTTTTTTCCCGACCGCTCGCCCCGCCAGCCCCAACTGGCACAGCCGATGCTCGCCACCGCCAAGCCCCAGGCCAGGCCGATGAAGATACCGCTGCGGTCGCGGTACGCGGCCACCTGGTCGGCCAGTAGCTCCCGATTGCCCTGGGGGCGAATCGTGCTGGCATAGAACTCGGCCAGGTCGGGGGTCTGCCGTTGGGCAGGCAAGTAGGTGCCGCCGGTGGCCTGGGCAATCGACCGCAGCAACTCCTCGTGCAAGCGGCTGGTCACGACCTTGCCCGCGTAGGTGATCGGCACGCCGTCCACCTCCACCGGCCGAGCGGCGCTGGGGTCGGGGTTGCCCAGCCCAACCGCCTGCACCGGCACCCCGACCCGGCCACATTGCCGAGCGGCGGTGATGGCCTGGCGGTATTCGCCGTCGGCCTGCGCCGGGTCGTCGCCATCGCTCACCAGCAGCACGTCCGCCCAGCCCAGCCGCTGCTGCTCCGGCTCGCTGCTGCTAGCCAGTAACTCGGTCGCGGCGGCGACGGCCGCCCCGATCCGCGTGCCAGAGCGGGCCGCGTCAGCGGGCGGGTCGAGTTCGCCGGGGGCTAGCCGCGTGTCTAGCTCCAGCAAGCACTGCTGGACGTGCCGCAGGTCGGCGGTCAACGGGGCCAGCACCAGCGGCCGCCCGGCGAAGACCACCAACCCGACCCGGTCGCCGCCGTGCCGCAGCAGCGCTTCGAGCAACCCGTCCAGAGCCAGGCGGGCGGCGGCCAACCGACTCGGTGCATCGGCCATGTCGGCGGTGTACATGCTGCGGCTGACATCCAAGACAATCACCAGGTCCCGGCCGCTGCCCGCGATCGCTTCGGTGTCGCGGCCCCAGCGTGGCCCGGCGGCAGCGACAATGGCCGCGACCACTGCCGCGCACGCCAGCGGCCAGCTCAGTCGGCGGGGCCAGGGCGTCGCTGGGACCAGCCGCGGCAGCGCCTCGGGGGCGGCGAGTTGCTGCCTGGCCCGGTGCCGCAGCCAGGCCGCGCGGCCAGCCACTAGCCCGACGAGCGGCACTACCGCTAACCCCCACAATACTTCCGGTCGTTCGAGTATAATACCTGGCATGGTCTACGCTTCAGTATACGCCCCGGCCCACCGGCCAGGCAACGCACCGGCACCACATGGGCGACGGCGACGGCGACAGCAACGCACACGACAGCAACGCAGGCAACGCAAGGGGTGTTGATGGACACACACGAGCAATTATCAATCGCACTCAAAGAGTGGGCGGCGGTCTGTGCCGCCCTGGCCCACGGGCAGCAACGGCTGATCCTGCGCAAGGGGGGCATCGTCGAGGATACGCCCGACGGCCGCTTCCACCTCGTCGCTGACCGCTTTTGGCTGTACCCGACCTATCTGCACCAGCAGGAGCAGGGGTGCAAGCCGACCGCCAACCCGCTGTTGGCCCAGGCACTGGCCGAGCGATCCGCGCCGGGGACGGTTCGCTTGACCCACTGGGCGCGGGTGGTGGCCGTCGCCGCGTTGACCCGCCTCGATCAGGCGCTAGCCCTGGACGGCTGGCACATCCTCACCGAGGCAACCATCCGCGCCCGCTTCGCCTACCGCGAGCCGGGGCTGACGGCGCTGGTGGTGCAAGTCCACCGTGCGACCACGCCCCACACCGTCACCGAGACGGCCGAATACGCCGGCTGTCGGTCGTGGGTGCAGTTGCGCGAACCGCTGACCGCGGGCGGGCGTGCCGTCGTCGCCGACGACGACTTTGCACGCTGGCAGCACGCGCTGTTAGCGGCTGACTCGTCTATACAATGGCAGCAACTCGGCCCCGTTTCAACCGTCCGTGAAAGCGAGCCTGCATGATTGGGCCAAACCCCGAGCCCGAGCTGGTTGACTCGATTATCCCCACCAGCACCAGTGGCGGCAGCTTGGATGTCAACGCCACCAGCCCGCTGGCCGGCGGCATGGATGCCACCGCCACTAGCTCGCTAACCAGCAGCGGGAGTCCGCCTGCCGAATTGCTGCAAGCGCTGGCCGACCTCTCGGCGAAGCTGACGCACATTGCCCAGATGCTGACGCAGTGCCAAAGCCAGTTGCGGCTGATCGTCGAGCGGCTGAGCGCGGGCGTGCCCCAGGCCAGCGTAACAGTCGTGCGAGCCGGGTCAACTGCCGCAGCAACCCTAGCCCCAGCCCCAGCCTCAGCCGCGGCACCAGCCCCAGCCCCGGTTTCAGCGTCCCACTCGTTCGACACGCTAACGCTCACCCCCAGCCAGTTTCTCTCGGCCGAGTTGATAGCCTTGCCCGACGAGACGAACCCTGCGCCAGCGCCGGCCACGCCCCCGGCTACGCCCCTGGCCGCCGTCGCCGCCGTCGCCCCGGTCAAGTCCGCCGCTGATACGACTGGCTCGTTTTTGCCCGCAGGGGATAAGCACCCGGTCGAGGTGTTCAACAGCCTCATCGAATGGATCACCCGCAACGAAGCTCGGCAACGGCACTTCGCCCCGATGGCCTCGCGCACCGTCGCCAGCATCAAGCAGAAGCACGCGCACTTGACGATGATCGTGCAGCAGTACGATGACGCCCAGGGCCAACCACGCATCGACGCGATTCTGGAAAGTCTGCTAGAAGATGCGATCCTGCTCGACGAGCTGATCTCGCAAGAGAGGCCGGAGTCGGCCGCCGCCCAGGCCATGCAGAAGATCCGCAACGGGCTAGTCAAGCTCATCTGCGACCACGGGCCATATGTCGAGATTCGAGTCGAGACAGGGGACACGCTGGCCGATTGGCCGCAGCCGGTCGAAGAATACCTGGTGCAGGTGCCGATCCCGCACCCGACCATTCCCCGCGGGCAGGTCGTGCGCATGGTCCGGCCGGGGTATCGGTCGCGCCTCTCCGGGGCGATCGTGCAGTTGGCCATCGTTCACGTCTCGGCCTGAACCAGGGCGTTGATGCGGTCGATGGCCCACGCCGCCGCTTGACGAACCAGCGGTTCGGGGTCATCCAGCGCTCGCCGCAGGGCTGGCAGCGCCGCCGGGTCGCCCCGATTGCCCAGAACAATCGCCGCGTTGCGCAGCAGCCCGCGCCGCTTGCTGCGAAAGAACACCGTCCCCCGAAAGCGAGCGCGGAATTGTTGCTCGTCCAGCCCGAGCAGTTCGACCGGGTCCAGCACCAGCAACTCGGGCCGGGCCGGCAGCAGGGCCGACTGCGTATCCGCCCGACGGTTCCACGGGCAGACCTCCTGGCAGACATCGCACCCGAACAGCCACTCGCCCACGCCGGGCCGCTGTTCGGCGGGGATCGCGCCTTTCACTTCGATGGTTAAGTAGCTGATGCACAAGCGGGCATCGAGAACCCCCGGCCGGACGAAGGCGTGGGTCGGGCATGCGTCCAGACACGCCGTGCAGGTGCCGCAGTGGCTGGCGGTGTGCGGCGGGTCGGGCGGCAGCGTGGCGCTAGTCAGCAGCGCCGCCAGCATCAAGTAGCTGCCGCAATACTTGTTGATGAGCATGGTGTTCTTACCAATCCACCCCAACCCCGCCCGCCGGGCAAAGTCCCGCTCCAGCAGCGGCGCGGTGTCCACCACCCCGCGACAGACCGCGCCCGGCTCACGCTGGCTGAGCCAGTCGGCCAGGGCGTTGAGCCGTTGCCGCAAGACATCGTGGTAGTCGGCCGAGTAGGCGTAGCGGGCGACGCGGGCAGCCGGGGCGGCAGCCGGGGGAATGTTAGCGTAGTACGCTCCCAGCATGACGACCGAGCGCACCTCGGGCAGCACGGCGGCGGGGTGCTGGCGAGCCTGGGCGTGCCGGTGCAGATAGTCCATCTCGCCCGCATAGCCGGCGTCCAGCCAGGCGCGGAACGAGGCGAAGCCGTCGGCCTCGACCGCCGGCGCGATGCCGACCAGGTCGAAGCCGAGGCTGCGCGCCTGGGCTTTCAGCGCATCGGCCGCTTGGCTCATGGCCGCGTGGCGAAGACCTCCTGGAATAGCGCCTTCATCTCCGCCCAGGATTGCTCGTCGGCCTGCTTGTTGTAGGCCAGCCCCTTGACCCCGGCCTTGTCCGCCTCCGGGACGGTGAAGCTGTGGTAGGCTCCCTCGTAGGCGATAAACTTGTACCGCGCCTTGCCCGCGTCCAGCGCCTGGCGGAACTGCTTGATGACCTCCTGCGGGATGAAGCTATCCAGCGCCCCGTGACAGATCAGCAACTTGGCCTTCAGCCCGGCGACCTGCTCGGCCGTGGGCACGGGCAGCGCCCCGTGGAAACTGACGACCGCGGCCAGGTCGGCCCCGCTAAAGCCCAGCTTCAAGGCGGTCTGCCCGCCGAAGCAATAGCCAATCGCCGCCAGCCGCTTCGGGTCGGTCTGCGGTTGCGACTTGAGCACCTCCAGCCCCGCCTTGGCCCGGCCCAGCCAGACTTTCTCGTTCTCGCGGACCTTGCCGGCCATCGCCGCCGCATCGTTGGGGTGGGCGGCCGTCTTGCCCTCGCCGTACATGTCCACCGCAAACGCGGTATAGCCAAGCTCGGCCAGCATGCGTGCCCGCTGCCGGGCGTACTCGTTCAGCCCCCACCATTCATGCACCACCAGCACGCCCGGCCGCGGCCCCTGGATCGCATCGTCGTAGGCCAGGAACCCCTTGAACTTGGTCCCGTCGTAGTCGTAGTCCAGCGTCTTCGTTACCACCGCTGCCTCGCTCATGGTCGCCCCCATCAGCAATACACCGACGATTGTTCCAATCGCTCGCATTCGATCCACTCCTTGATATACCGATCCACAAAATCCTCCCCCTGTGGATGTATCAGCCAACCCGCCCGGCGGGTAGTGGGCCAGGCCGCCAGCGGACCGCCACCGGACTGCTGGCTTGCCGCGCCGGGCCGCCAGTGGGCCGCCAGCGGGTTGCTGGCTTGCCGCGCCGGGCCGCCACCGGGCCGATAGCGGGTTGCTGGCTTGCCGCGCCGGGCCGCCACCGGGCCGATAGCGGGTTGCTGGCTTGCCGCGCCGGGCCGACGATCACTACCCAGCAGGCGGCTAATGCCGTATGATGTAAGTTGTTGTTCGGTCGAGATTTAGGCGACAGAATGTTTTACGCTGTTTAACGATGCTCACGAGGGGACCGCGATGCGTAACACCGGACGTTGGTTAGTGAGCGGTGCGGTGGTCGGGTTGGTCGGGTTATTAGGCTTGGGCGGGTGGCTGGTCGCGCCGCAACCGACGCGGGCTTGTCCGTTCTGTTCGGCCCAGGGGAAGACGCTGACCGAAGAAATCAACCAGGCCCAACTGGTCGTCTTCGGCACGCTGAAAAATCCCAAGGCGGACCCTGGCTCGCTCAATGGCGGCACCACGGAGATGGTGGTCGAAGCGGTCATCAAGCCCGATCCGTACATCAACGGCAAGAAGTCGCTGGTGCTGCCGCGGTATGTGCCGCCGTCGAGCAAGCCGATGAAATACCTCGTCTACTGCGACATCTTCCAGGGCCAACTCGATCCGTACCGGGGCGACGACTTCCAGCCCGACACCAAGATTGTGGCGTACCTGCAAGGGGCGCTGGCGCTGAAGGACAAAGACGCGCCTACCCGCCTGCGTTATTTCTTCGACTACCTCGACTCGCCCGAGCTACGCATCTCCGAGGATGCCTACCGCGAGTTTGGCTACGCCGACTACGAGGACTATCGCAAGGTGGCCGAGAAGCTGCCGGCCGACCGCGTGCGGGGCTGGCTGGCCGACCCCAACACGCCGACCTCGCGCCTGGGGCTGTACGGCTCGATGATCGGGCATTGCGGCAAGGCCGAGGACGCCGAGTTGGTCCGCAAGCTGCTCGACGACCCGACCCGCCTGTCCACGGGCATGGACGGCATCCTCGCCGGCTATGTCATGCTCGACCGCAAAGCCGGCTGGGAGTTTCTCACCAAGCTATTGGCCGACGAGCGGAAAGACTTTGTACCCCGCTACGCCGGGCTGCGCGCGATCCGCTTCTTCTGGGAGTATCGCCCAGACGTGGTGCCCAAGACCGAGCTACTGGCGGCGTTTTTGACCGTCGCCAAGCAGAAGGACATCGCCGACCTGGCCATCGAAGACCTCCGCAAGTACCAGCAATGGCAACCGATGGAGACCATCCTCGGCCTGGCCAAGGCCCCGACGCACCAGGCCCCGATCATCCAACGGGCCATCCTCCGCTACGCGCTGGTCGGCCAGCAGCACAGCCCCGCCGCCAAAGCGTTCGTGGCCCAAGCCCGCAAGGCTGACCCCGAGAAGGTCGCGGACGTGGAGGAGTTGCTAGAGTTGGAAATGCGGGCCACCCCTGCCGACAAAAAATGATGCCCCTGCATGCGACAAGACCAATGCTTAGCTTGGCGGAAATCTTGGCTTGCAATCCCGCTGAGTAGACGCTAGGATGAGGTTGCGTTTCGTGCAAGTGGCTAACTTTTTTTCGAGGCACCCCGACGATGAAACTGCTCCGATCCCGTTGGCCCGCAGTGAGTGTGCTTGCCGCTGCGGTGGTTCTGTTCCTGTTGACTTGCCGGGCCGAGACTCAGGATGTCTCGCTCAATCCCCTCTACGGCTCGGCCAACCTCAAGGCGGGCTTCCTGCCCGACCCGTACAAGGTCAAGGTCGTCGCCGGCGGGCCGATCCAGACCAAGCTCGGCGGCGTGACCGCATGGGTGGCCAAGGCTCCCGACTTCCGCCTCAACTACCGCGCTGGGTCTGCCGCGCTGACTTTCTACGTCGAAGCCCCGCAGGACACCACGCTGCTCATCAACGACCCCGATGGCAAGTGGTTCGCCGACGACGACGGCAACGGCAACCTCAACCCCAAGATTCGCTTTGCCAACCCCAAGTCGGGCCAATACGACATCTGGATCGGCTCGTTCAATCGGGACCAGAACCCCAACGCCGTGCTATACATCACCGAACTGCGTTGACCGGCTGCTGACCAGCGGTTGACCGGCTGCTGACCAGCGGTTGACCGGCTGCTGACCAGCGGTTGACCGATGCGCTGCAACCAACCACAGGGGCGGGGACTGGGCTTGGGTCGGCACGGACTCGACCCGCGCCCGCCCTCACCTATCCAGCAGCATGCCTCACCTATCCAGCAGCATGCTTCACACATCCAGCAACATCGCGGTGCCGTCGGCGCAGCCGACGACTAGCTGATTCCCCCCCGGCAACCACGCCAGGCAGGCCAACTCCGCCGGCAGTTGCAGCTTGGCCAGCGGTGTCTTGCTGCTGGACGGCTGCCAGATCGCCAGCAGGCCATCGCCATCGCCCGAGGCTAGCCACACCCCGGCGGGTTGATACGCCAGCACCTCGATGGGGACTTCGTGCAGTTCGAGCATGTGCGGGGTCGTGCCGCGTGGTCCTTTGCCGGACGTATCCCAGACCACGACCGTGGGCCCACCCCCAGAGGCCAGATACCGCCCGCTGCTGTCCCAGGCCAGCTCCCGCACTTTCATCGGGTAGCCGGACATTTGCAGGTTGTCGTTGCTGCGATAGCGCCAGTAGTTCATGGTGCCGTTCTGGTTGCCGGTGACGATCACCTTGCCATCGAGCGACCAGGCCAGCGCCAGCATGGGCACAGCCAGTTCCAGTTTGTGGGCGGGTTGGTCGGCGTCGGGGCTGAAGATGGCCAGCAGGCCGTTGGTGGCGACGGCGAAGACCTTGCCGCCCGGCTTCCAGGCCAGATCGTTGACCGTGCCGGGCAAGTCGGGGTAATCGCGTTCCAGGCCGCCCGAGCCGTCCCACAGCCGCAGCCTGCGGCCAGCCCCGCTGACCAGCAGGTCGGTCGTCTGCGCGAAGGCGACGCGCTGCACCCAGGCGCTGCCAGCCTCCAGCGCCAGCCACTCGGTGCCGACGGCAACATCCCACAGGCGAACCATGCCGTCCTGCCCGCCGCTGGCCAGGATTTGGCCGTCGCGCCGCCAACTGAGGCTGAGCGTGCCCCGGCGATGGCCCGCGAAGCGATGCACGATCTCGCCGGTCTGGCGGTGGACGATCAGCACCGGCCCCGACACGCTCGCCAGGGCAATGTGCTGGGCCGCGTCCGGCGAGGGGGCCAGGGCGATGACGTGATCGTCGAGGTTGACTGCCCAGCGTTGGATCAGCCGGGGCGAAGCAGTAGGCCGGGTCATCGGGTTGGTTCCTCGGCAAAGGAGAACAGCTCAGGCCGTCGGCGTATGGGAGTCGGGCCAGTCGCCGCTGAATACTTCGGTAGCCGGGCCGGTCATGTAAACGTGCTGGTCGGCCTCGCTCCATTCCAGGGTCAGGTCGCCGCCGGGCAGGTGGGCGAGGATGCGCCGCTGCGTGCGGCCGGTCAGCACGCCCGCGACGCAGACCGCACACGCGCCGGTGCCGCAGGCTAGCGTGATGCCGCTGCCCCGCTCCCAGGTACGCATGGTGACTTCGCGGTCGCTGTGCCGTTGCACGAAGTGAACATTGATCCGCCGCGGGAAGCAGGCGGCCTTCTCCAGCCGTGGCCCGACCTGCTCCAGTGGCACCTTGGCCACGTCGGCACAGTAGAGGATCAGATGCGGATTGCCCATCGAGACGCAACTGAGGCGCGGGTCTAAGCCGCAGGCCGCTGGCCAATCGCCCGCCACCGCCGCAACGGCCGCCACCGCCTCGGCCAGTTCGGGCACCTCGGCCACCGGCACGTCCGCCACCCGCGGCCCGGGGAGGGTCGTCGGGATGTCCGCCGCCGCCAGGATCGGCTCGCCCATGTCCACCCGCACCCGCGCCACGCGATCATCGGCCAACTCCAGGTCCAGCGTCAGCACGCCCCGGCCGGTTTCTATCGTCAGCCGGGGCTTGCGGGCGATCCCGTGATCGTAGACATACTTGGCCACGCAGCGGATGCCGTTGCCGCACATCTCCGACTCGCTGCCGTCGGCGTTGAACATGCGCATGCGAGCGTCGGCCCGCTGCGAGGGGCAAATGAGAATCAGGCCGTCCGAGCCGACGCCAAAGTGCCGGTCGCTGATGGCCCGGCTCAGCGCGGCGGGGTCAGCGGGGGGCGGTTGCCGAATGCAATCGAGGTAAACATAGTCGTTGCCGATACCGTGCATCTTGGTAAAGCGCATCTAACCACCCCAGCGATCTAGCTGAACTCCACGAGAATCGTCAGGCAGTTTACGCATGCAATGCTGCCGATTCAAGCCCCGCTGCCCTGGCCCCGTGGCTAAGGCGGTCACGGCCGCAGTCACAGTCAGGGCTGCGGTCACCGTGGCGCGGGCGCTGGCTTCAGTCCAAGCGGGCTGTGTGAAGATCAGGAGTTCGGGAGATGAAGTTTGTAGGGGGGCTTTGAGTTTAGCACCACATCGGGCACAATAGATTGTAGCGGATTTTGAGATTTTCGCCACCGCCGGGAGACGAGCATGTCCGATACCCCCCCAGTTCGCTTGGCGCATTTTAGCGATCTGCACTTGACCTCGCGGCCGTTGGGCTGGACGCGACGGGACTGGCTGACCAAGCGGGTAACGGGTTGGCTGAACTTGCGGGTGTTCGGCCGCGGCTATCGCTTCCGCCACTCATTGGCGGTGGCGCGGGCGCTGGCCCGCGATTTGGCCCAGCGCAAGCCCGACCGGGCGATCTTCTCCGGCGACGCGACCATGCTGGGCTTTGAGAGTGAATACGCGCTGGCGGCACAAATCCTGCAATCGGCCGACGTGCCGGGGCTGGCGGTGCCGGGCAATCACGATTACTACCTGCGTCGCAACCTAACCGAGCGAACCTTCGAGCGGCACTTCGCGGACTGGCAACAGGGCGAGCGGCTCGACGACGCAACCTACCCGTTTGCCCAGCGGGTCGGGCACGTTTGGCTGATCGGGGTCAACTCCAGCATTCCCAACCGCATGGGCTGGGACGCGACCGGCTCGGTGGGGCCGGAGCAGCGCCAGCGTCTGGCCGCGCTGTTGGCCCGGCTGGCGCCCGGGCCGCGGATCGTGGTGACGCACTACCCGTTGTGCCTGGCTAGTGGCCGACCCGAGCCGCGGTTCCACCGCTTGCGCGACTGGCGGGCGTGCGCCCAGTTGGCCGCGGAAGCAGGCGTCTCGCTGTGGCTGCACGGGCACCGCCACCGGGCGTATTGGTTCCCCGGCTCCGCGACCATCCCGCTGCCCACCGTGTGCGCGGGGAGTGTGGCGCAGACCGGCCGCATGAGCTACAACGAGTACACCATCAGCGGCTGGCGGGTGCATGTGTCCCGTCGGGAATATTTACCGCAGGTGGACGGTTTCGCGGAGTGCGAGACGTTCGCCTTCGAGATGCCCGGGGCACTAGCCGGTGAGGCGGTGACTTCCTGAGTCAGCGGGACGGGAACGCGGCAAGAACAGATTGGCGGGACGGGAACGCGGCGGCAGACTAGCGGGACGGGAACGCGGCGGCAGACTAGCGGGACGGGAACGCAGCCGGGGGGTGGCTCAGCGGGTGACGGTCAGTTCAAAGGCAAGCTCGGCGATGCAGCGGTTGTTGTGGCCGATCAACAGCGTCAGCGGCACCGCGCCGCCGGGGTGATCCCAGGGAATGTTCACGGCGAAGGTCAGCGCCGCCGGTTGCCCCCGCCAGCGTACATCTTGCAGGGGCTTGTCGATGCCGCAGCCAGTCCCCTTGAGGAACAGCGAGAGCGTCTGGTCGCGCCGGACTGGTTCGCTGACGCAGACATGGTCGATCTCGCATACTTCCGACTGAAACGCCCGCGCCAACGTCTGCACCGAGTCGTAGGCGTCGGGCAGGTGCGTGAACATCTGCAAATGCACCACCTGACCGGGCAGGATAATCGGGGCCGAATAGATGGTGCAATCGACCACATCCAGGGGCGGCATCCAGAACAACAGCAGATTGTTGAGTTTGGCCCCGAGAGGCAGGCTGCGGGCCGAGTGCGGACGTGGCAGTTTGCTGGGCACCACCGGCGGGCTGATGCCCGCTGGCTTGGGCGTCGTCGCGGTGGTGGGCAAGGGCGGCAGCGAGGCGGGCGG
>Ga0272446_1004405_pt1 | contig 16706 bp, 12 predicted proteins | sample YNPCB0061_FD_194587 | JGI IMG/M metagenome (GOLD analysis project Ga0272446, IMG submission 194587) | Hot spring microbial mat communities from Yellowstone National Park, WY, United States - YNP-CB-006-1 | ecosystem: Environmental > Aquatic > Thermal springs > Hot (42-90C) > Sediment | place... | reverse complement strand
GAAATCCATTTTGAAAGGCTCAATTCAAAGGATCAGAGGAGATGATGTGTATGAAGACGCGAAGACAGATCCTGCTTTTGGCCGGCGCGGCTGCGCTCATCGCCGCCTGCCGCGCCCCTCAACCGGCGACGCCAGCCGGCGCGCCGGCCAGCCCCGTTTCGCCTGCTCCCGAAAAAGTGACGCTGATGCTGGACTGGACGCCCAACACCAATCACACCGGCGTCTATGTGGCGATGGCGAAGGGGTGGTACCGCGATGAAGGCATCGCCCTTGACATTCAACAGCCCGGCGCCACTGTGCTGCCCAATCAGGTCGTGGCTGAGCGCCAGGCTCTGTTCGGCGTATCATCGCAGGAGCAGGTGGTGATCGACCGCAGCCAGGGTCTGCCAATTGTGTCGATCGCCGCCATCATCCAGCACAACACGTCGGGCTTTGCCAGCGTGAAAGAGGCCGGCGTGCAGCGGCCGGCTGACCTGGCCAGCAAGCGTTACGGCGCATTTGGCCTGCCATTTGAAAAGCCCTTCCTGGACGCCCTTCTCAAGTGTGACGGAGCCGACGCCAGCAACATCCAGATTGTTCAACTCGGCCCCACCAGCGACTTTCGCGCCATGCTCGGCCGCGAGATCGACTTCGCCTGGATTTTCTTCGCCTGGGATGGCGTGGCCGCAGAAGTGGCCGGCCAACCCTACAACATGCTCATGCTCAGCGATTACGCCGACTGCGTGCCGGATTACTACACGCCGCTCATCATCACCAGCGAGTCGCTCATCGCCGAGAACCCGGACCTGGTGCGGCGGTTCCTGCGAGCCACCGCCCGGGGCTACGACTTTGCCATTCGCAATCCAGACGAAGCGGCAACCATCTTGTTGGAGCAAGTGCCGGAACTGCAAACCAGCGCCGACATCGTGCGGGCCAGCGCCCGCTGGCTTGCGCCCCGTTATCAGGCCGAGGCAACCCGCTGGGGCGAGCAACGCGCCGAGGTATGGCAGACGTTCACAGACTTCTCGGTGCGCGCCGGCATCCTGACCAGCGCCATCGACACCTCCAGGGCCTACAGCAACAGCTTCCTGCCGTAGGAGACAGGAGACGACAGAGCACAGACATCAGAGTGCGGACAACAGAACACAGACAACAGAACGCGCGGGATCCGATACGCAATACGGAACATGAGATACGCAACACGCACCTTCGATGACGCCGTTCAATCCGTTTGACGACGCTGCCATTGCCGGCGGCTACGAAAGCTGGTATGAGACTGAAGGGGCCGGCGCGGATCAGGCCGAGCGGCGGCTGCTGAACCGCTGGCTCGCCCGGCTGGGTCCACCTGGCACAGCCCTTGAGATTGGCTGTGGCACCGGCCACTTCACGCGCTGGCTGGCGGCGCTGGGCTGGCAGGTTGCTGGCGTCGATGTGGCCGCGCCGATGCTCGCCGAGGCGGCCCGCCGGGGCGGACCGGCGTATGTCCGCGCTCACTCCGGCGGCCTGCCCTTTGCCGATGCTGCCTTCGACGTGGCGCTCATGATCACATCGCTGGAGTTCATGCCCGACCCGGCCCGCGCTTTGCGCGAAGCGGCGCGCGTGGCGCGGCGCGGTCTGGCGCTCGGTGTTCTGAATGCGTGGAGCCTGATGGGCTGGCAGCGCAAGCGGTCGAGGCTGCCGGTGTGGCAGGCCGCGCATTTCTATTCACCATTCGAGTTGAGCCGGCGGGCGCGCGAATGCTGCGCCCGCCCAATCGCCAGGGTCGAATGGGCCACGACGCTGTTGCCGGGCTGCCTGGAACAGCGCATTTCGCGCCTGCCCTTCGGCGGGTTCATCGGCCTGTGCGTGGTCTTTGGCGACACCTGAACGATGGAGTGCGCGTCATCGCGCGCGCGATGACGCGCACTCAAGGAGTTTGACATGAACTCACCTGTCATTTCGGCGCAAGTCAGCCTGTATCCGCTGCGACCTGAACATCTCGACGCCGTGATACGCGACGCGATCCGCCTGTGGCAGCAGCGCAGGCTGGATGTGTGGCCGGGCGCGATGAGCACGATGATCGCCGGCGAACCGCAGGCCGTGTGGGACGCTCTGCGCGAGGGGTTTGCACTGGCGAGTGAACGTTGCGAGGCAGTTATGGTGGTTACCGTCTCAAACGCCTGTCCAATCCCCACCAATTTTGCTGCTTCTTCATCGTGATTGTTTTCTATCGTCGTCGTAGTAGGGCAGTGGATGATGTGGACAAGCGGGTGGACTCGCCATATCCGGGGATGCCGGCGGCATGGCGTCGTACATCTGGTCGTGATCGCCGCCGCCGGCCATTCACGGCTGTTTATCCCATGTGAGCGTCGGGATATCCCATAAGTCTTGCGCGGATTCACAGACGGCAGATATAGGGTTGGAATATCGGTCTATCGGATGCCTTCCACATCCTGTGGACAGGTGAACCTGTGGATTGTGTGGGCAAACGCTCGGCTGATACCCTCACGCGCGTTCCTGTCAATTAAAACGAACCAGGCGCTGAAGCGTGATGCCTCAGCGCCTGGATTTGGCTGCGTCGCAGTGTGCGCGGTGGCTTACGCCGCGACAGTCTCTTTTTCCTCGATCAGGCCGATGCGCACGCCCACCTCGTAGAAGCCGGCGATGATCTTTTCGATCTGCTGGTCGGTGTGGGTGGCCATGTAGCTGGTGCGCAACAGGCTCTTGTTCGGCGGCACGCCAGGCGGCAAGACCGGGTTGGTGTAGATGCCATACTCGAAGAACGATTGCCAGGCCGCGACGGTGTACATCTCGCTGCCGATAATGACCGGGATAATGGGCGTGACGCTCTCACCGCAGTTGTAGCCCATCTCGCGCAATGCCTTGCGCACTTTGGCCGACTGGGTGTGCACCCGCTCGACGTAGCTGGGATCGGCCTCGATGATGTCGAGACAGGCCAGCACGGCGGCTGCGTTGGCCGGCGGCATCGAAGCGCTGAAGATGAACGAGCGGGCGTGATGCTGGATGAAGTCGATCACATCCTGGTCGCCGGCGATCACGCCGCCCAGCGAGGCAAACGACTTGCTGAACGTGCCCATGATCAGATCGACCTGATCGACACAGCCGAAGTGCATCGCTGTGCCGCGCCCGCCCGGCCCCATAACGCCCAGACCATGCGCGTCATCGACGAAGAAGCGCGCGCCATACTTGTGGCACAGCCCGGCAATCTCCGGCGCACAGGCCAGGTCGCCGCCCATCGAGTACACGCCATCGACGATGACCATCTTTGGCGCGTCCTTGTTGTCTTTCAGCACGCGCTCCAGATCGTTCATGTCGTTGTGGCGGAAGCGCTTCATCTGGCAGCCGGCCATCCTGACCGCATCGACCAGCGAAGCGTGGATTTCCTTGTCACAGATGGCGATATCGTCCTTGTCCATCAGCGCCGTGATGGCGCCCAGGTTGCTCTGATAACCTGTGCTGAACACGATGGCCGCCTCTTTGCCGATGAAGCGGGCCAGCCGGCGCTCCAGTTCCTTGTGCAGTTCCAGCGTGCCGTTCAGGAACCGGCTGCCGGTGCATGAGGTGCCGTACTTGCGCGTCGCCTCGATGGCGGCCTCGCGCACTTTGGGATGCGTGGTCAGCCCCAGATAGTTGTTGGAGCCGATCATGATCAGCCGGCGTCCGTCGATCACCACTTCGGTGCCTTCGGTTTCGGACAGGGGTTTGAAGTACGGGTAGATGCCGGTCTCTTTGCCCATGCGGACAGCCTGCATCGAAGGATCGGTTGCAATCTTATCGAACAAATCCGCCATTGCTGTATTTCCTCACCAGAGCCTGGCGCCCGGCGGTTGCCGGCTTGCCAGAGCGACGTTTGGGCCATTATAGCCAGCCGTCAGTTTGCGATGTTGACCCGTATGCGCGCAATCTGGCGGAAAATGACTCCGTTCTGGCCGACGACGACCAGGCGCAGCACGTACTGCCCGTTCGGCACTGTGCGCGTGTTCCACAACATCAACTCGCCGTTCACCACGCCCGGCCTGAACGGGCCGGCCACAAAGCAAATGCCCTTGTCGCAGCGCGCGTCCTCGAACTCGAACTTGTAATAGTCGAAGTGGTCGCACGTGGCCGAGCCGCGAATGCTCACGATCCCGCTGAGCCGGCTGCCCGACCGCGGCGACCGGATCTGCGCCTGGCCCTGCCGACAGCCTTGCGCCACAGACGCCCCGCCGTCCCGGATCGGCGTGAACTCGGCCACACCCTCCCAGAATCCGTTGAAGTCCGGGGTGTCGCTGCTGGTGACCTGGATCACCAGGTAATGCGTTCGCCCGATCTGAATGGCGCGCCGGGGGATGGAAGTGTCGTCGCTGGCCGGCCAGGTGGACGCGCGGGCAAAGTCCAGCGCCTTGCAGTCGTTGCCCTCCTTGCGGAACAGGCAGTATGGCGCGCGGCGCTCGGTGTGCTGGTAAACGGCCCGCGCCAGCGAGCGGTTGGCGGCATAGTCATCCAGCGCCGTTTTGCTGTCGAAGATGATGAACTGCACCGCGCCGATATTCGCGCCGTCGTTTGTCGTTCCTTTGGCCCACGCCAGGGCCTGAAAGGCGATGGCCGGCATACCGCGCGAGGGATCGGATGCAATCCGCACGTTCGGATCGAGCAGCACAACCTCGATGTTGCCGGTGCCGATATCGCCATAGGGCGAGGTCTCCACCACCACCTTGGGCCGGCTGCCCACTGTGCCGGTGAGGGTCGCAGTGGGTGTTATCGAGGTGACCGTGGGCGCCCGAGTCGCCGTCGCCTGCGCGCTTAACGTTCTCGCCGGCCCCTCGGAAGCGCGCGCAGCCACCACGGCCGCCAATACGCCAAACGCAACCCCCATCACCGCAAAGACAATCAACACACGCCCGATTTTCATCACAACCTCCGCGCAGACGACAGATGACAGACGACAGATGACAGACGACAGATCACAGACGACAGAACGCTGCGCCCAGTACGCAGTACGCAATGCGCAACAGCGCGCCGTCTCAACGGTTGCTGAGGGCCTGAGTGATGGTGTTGAGATTGGGCAGGCAAACCGCGCGAATGATGTTGTTGACGAGGAATTCGTCGCTGAGGCCCCGGCCTTCTTCACCTTGCGCCTGACAGCTTTGAAGCGCCGCTCTGGCTGCATCATACCGCCGCTTGCCCTCAGCAGTGTCGCCGCGCGCGTCGGCGATGTCGGCCAGTTGAATGTACGACCGGCCAATCGCCTCGTAGGCCTGACCCAGCCGGCGATACTGCCCGGCTAGCGCATCCAGCGCGCCGCTCAGCAAATCCACTGCGGCCAGCAACTCTGTCTCGGCCGGCTCCATCTGATCGCGCTGGTAGAGCGCGCCGCCTTTCAACGCCCGGCCATAGCCCAGGCTGAGTTGCGCGCTCAACGCCAGCAGGGGCGCGTCTACAGCCTGCGCCGCGCGCTCGATCACGAATTGATATTCGCCGATGGCCTGATCCAACTCCGGGCTGTCGAGGCGTTGATCGGCCGGCAGCATGGCCACCCGCTGGTAGTGCGCGTCGCCCAGGCCCAGGTGTGCGCGCAGGTAGCCGGGGTCGCGGCGCAACGCCTCCTCGAACGCGCGCTGCGCGTCGTCGGTCTGCCTCAAGTACAAGTGTTGCCGGCCGATGAAAAGATGCAGCACGGCTTTGCTGGGATCGTCGGGCCAGCGCGCCAAATCCGTGTCTGTGGTCAGCACGCCCAGCGCCCGCTCCGGCAACCCGCTCAAGTCGTACATCAGGCCCAGGGTGAACTTGGCCATCAGCTTTTGCCGCTCGATCAACTCGGCCTTCAAACCCAGCCCTGCCCGCTGAATCGGCGCGCCCAGCCGGTGCGCGCCCACCAGGTCGTCGGCCACGTTGCGGATGGGTGCGATATAGAACTGTGGCGTGAACCCGCTGGCCGGCCCCTGCGGCCCGAAATTGCCGAACACCACCACGTTTGCGCCCAGGCTTTCGGCCAGCGAGCGGGCTTCGGTGATGTTCGACACACGCCCGATGCTGACCCGCTTATCCAGGCCGGGGCCGCCGTGCCATACCAGCGGGTTGAACAGGTCCTTCAACTCCGAGTAGGTGGAGAATTCATCACGCAATGCGCGATACACCGAATCGCTGAGATCCTGCCCGGCCGGCGAGGGTTGCGCGCGGCCCTGCGCATCGAGCTGGCCGAACTCTGCCACCACCACGTTGAAGTAGGGCGAGAAGTCGCTGGTTGGCATGCGCGCCGGCACAAAAGCAATGTAGCTTGCAACCGCTGCCAGCGCGATGAACACGATGATGCCGATCAGCACCGGCGTTGCCGGCGCCACCAGCGTGCCGATGCGAATCTTGAGGATGTTTTTGCCGACGGTGACATCCTGCGAATTCTCGACGTTGGCGGCAATCACATCGCCGCCGCCGCGCGCGTTGCGCATCAACTGCGCCAGGCGCTTGAGCGGGTTCTTGTCGGGCGGCGGGGGAGTGGGTGTAGAGGGGGCGGGTGTTTGGTCAGCCATTCAGGTTCCGAAGCGTTGCCTGGCCCATAAGAGGGCGGCATCGCCGGCCTTGCTCATCACGCGCCCCACGGCAGGCAGGGCGAACAGCGCGCGCAACGCTCCGGCTATCTGCGGCGCGTTGTCCAGCAGCCAGCCGGCGGTTTCGATAATCGTGGCGCCGTCCGGCGTCATTCCTTCCTCTACTTTGGTCAGTTCTGCTTGCAGCAGCTTCAGTTGCAGGCGGGCGATCTGCGCCTGTGGGCTGTTGCCTGTGATGCTGCCGGCTGCGCTTGCCAGATTCGTTGCAATGACCTGTTTGTCGTCCGGCGCCGACGCGCCGAGGTTGAGGGTGATGTTCTTGCCGGCCGCCACTGTGCTGGAGTTGCTGATGTTCGCCACGATCACGTCGCCGCGCGCCGCCAGCAACCCGGCGGACTGAAGGCTGTCCCACCACGGCTCGACTGATCTCGCCGAAGTCGGCGGGTCCTGCGCCGGCGCGCCCCAGGCCACATCGGGCCGGCGTTCCTTCAGGGCAGCCAGCAGCGCCGGCATCTGGTCGCGGCGCTGAAAGTGCGCCACGATCTGAGTGACCCAGTAGTCCTTGCCGTTGTCGCGGCCGGGGATCGATTCTGGATCAATGCCCAGGTCGGCGCACAGGATCTCCAGTTCCTCCACACTGAAGGACTGGGCGATCGCCTGCCGCAATTCTGCCCGCGTGAGCATGGCCGGAAGTATAGTGCACCGAAAAGGCCTCGCAGACCGGCGGCTCAGGTGTCGGACTCCTCAAAAGGAGTCCGACACCTGATGTCCTTACTCCAGCTCAATCGAATAGTTCACCTTCCAGCCGTCGTTGCCGGTTCCTTCGTCGTAGCGGATTTGCAGATACGCGCCGGCGGTCCAGCAGAACGGCTGATCCCACCAGCGCGTCTCCCAACTCTTCCAGCCGTCGGCGTCGCAGAAGCCCAGTCCGCCGGCCACCCAACCCACGCCCTCGAACTTGCGCACGGTCTGGTTGTTGAATGTTTGCTGCCAGTATTGCAGTGTGATGTCGCCGCGAATGCTGACCAGGCAGATGAAACTGCCGAAGGCGTAGCCGCGCAACTTGCCGCCCCAGGCGTCGCCCTGGCCGTTGTCGATCGCCCAGTACCAGCCGGCCACCTCGGCGCCCACCGTCACCTGCAACAGGCAGTTCACCCCATACACCGGCACCTGCCCATGCGCCCGCAGGTAGAAGCCGGTGAAGGTCTGATTGCCGCTGCCCGGAATCTCCGACAGCTTGCTCATCAAATCCTTGAAGTGCGTTTGGAGCACCGGGCTGTTGGGCTTGATGACGCCGACCAGCAGGCTGCCGCCCAGCCGGATCTTGCTGCCGCCGGGGTTGGTGTCGGCCACGCCTTCGAACTCGCCGCCGATGTAATTCACCTCGGCCCCTACCCCCACCACTACGGTGAGCAGGTCGATGCGCGGGTTGGCTTTGGAGAGCAGCTCGTAGCCGGTGAAGCCGCCCTCGAACTGCGGCAGGATCGGATTGATGCGGAACGACACATCCATGCGTTTGATGAAATCTTCCACCATCGTGCTGCTGATGTTCTTCGCGATGAGGATGAAATCGCCGTGGCGGTTGATCTCCATGCCGATGCGCTCGGCAAAAAGGCGCGGATGCTTGTCGCCGTCGGGCTGCCAGCGGAATTGCAGACCGAGCAGGAAGCGCTCGAACTGCACGTCCAGCCCACTGCCGGTCATCTCCACCAGACCGCGCAGCCGGCGGAAGAACAGTCCCCAACTGTTCATCTGGCCCATGCTGCCGCCGCCGAACGTCGGCGCGTCGGGCAGGTCCTTGTTGGGCGCGTCCTCGAAGTCATTCAACACGGCCACGGTGTCGCGATAGGTGCGTGCGCCGTAGAAGCTCCACACATCGTTGAGCAGTTGGGTATAGGTCGTCACGTTCAGCAGCGCGAGCTTGTTGCCCCATGCGCTCAAGGTCGCGCCGATGGGCGGCGCGGCCAGCGGCAGCCGCAATTGCTCGGCCAGCGCGCGATAGGCGGCGATGCCGGCGGCCTGCCCCAGATACACCCCCAGCCGATCCGGCTCGAGGATGGCTGCGGTGTCGAGGTTGAGCACCTGCGCGTCGCCCGGCAACGGCGGGATGACGGCGTCGGGCACGAGCTTGTAGTTCTCGAAGCCGGCGAACATGCCGCGCTGTGCTGCGGGGTCGTAGGCATACATCAGCCGGTCGTAGTCCCAGGTCAACTTGACCACGTTCAGGTCCACCCACACCTTCTCGGCGCGCACGGTGTCGCTGAAGCCGACGTAGCTGTCCCAGCCCAGCACGAACAGGTTGGGGCGCGGCCGGCCTTCCGGCCCTTTCAGCGGCCCGAAGTATGGCGCGATCAGCGCGCCTTTCAACTCCAAAAATCCGCGCTGATTCCAGTTGGCCGTGGGCGGGTTCACGGCATTCGCCAGCGGCTGCCAGAGCGGCGCTGCGCCGCCCGGATACCACACGTTGAACACCCATGGGTCCCAGCGCGTGGTGTTGTTCAACTGAAACCCTTCCATCAGGAATGGAAAGCCGTCGAAGGTGAAGTCGGGCCGGTTGTATAGGAGCGTGGCTGAGTAGAAGTCGCCGTTCGGATAGAACGAGAGGTCCACGTTGACCGCCGCCGGCTGGGTCGATCCGGGTGGAGCGACGTGCGGCAGGCTGATCGCTGTTTGTGCCCACAGCATGGCGTCGTGGTATGGGCCTTGCTGCGTCCAGCCGGCTGGCTGGGCGCGAAACTCGGCGCTGCGGAAGCGCGCGCCCAGTTGCCAGTACAACAATGTCTTGCCGGCCTGGCCGGGGGGAACCGTGCCGCCATCGATGCAGCCGGTGTTCTGGTTGAACCACAGATTGACCAGCCGCAGCGTCACGCTGGGCGGGAAGGGCAGGCGCAAGTCTGCGGTGGCGTTGCGGTCGAACACAAAGTTATCCAGCCATTCCAGCTCCATGTTGTCGAGGCTGGCGTCGTAGCCGTGAATGGGCAGCGGCACGGGCGCGAGGATTTTGGCCTTCTGGCGCTGGCTCACGCCGCCGCGCCGCACATAGGTGTTCACCGCCGCGTTGAAGATGGTCGAAGGCCCGCTGCAATTGCTGTAGAACAGCTGGGTGTTGGCGAGCCGGCGGTTCAGGCCGGCCTCGATCTCAGCCGGCTGCGCCAGCCCGACATCGCGCACGTCGTTGGCGCGCGTGGCCCACATCTCCAGATGCGGTCGTCCGCTGCTGGTGACCCGTCCCAGGTACAACTCCCACGCGCCAGCAAACAGCTTGAAGCCGTTTTGCAGCCAGCTCACGTCCTGAGCGGTGTTCCAGATGCCATAGCCGGCCCCGCCCACATCGAGCGTGAGGCTGGGGAAGGCGCCGGCGATGATGGTGGGGGCCGAGGTGGAGATGCCGGTGTGATAGCCCACCGTTGCGTTGCCCGTGCCAAGCTGGCCCGACACGATGCGCGTGTCGCTAATGCCCAGCGTGGCGCCGGCTGCGCTGAGCGCGAAACCAAACGGATAGCTGGCCGTCCAGTTCAGTGCGGCGCCGGTGCTGAACAGACCGCGCAAGCCATTGCCTTCCACGCGCACCGCGCCGCCGGTGTAACCGCCGCGCAGGTAACCCTCGTTGCTGTCGGCCAGCGCCGACGTGCGCGGGGTGGGAATGCCGGTGTAGCGATCCAGGTAGCGCAGGCAGCTCTCGGTTGAGGCGATGCCGTATTGATCCATCGTCAACGTGCCCAGCGGAACGACCGACGCCGGCAGCGTTTCCAGATTGAACGAGAAAAACGGCGCGGCGCACGTCTGCATCGAAGGCGGCAGCGGCGAGGTCATGCTGAACGATAAATCGCCGCGCAGTTGAACGCTGAGGTATGGCCACCAGTCGCTTTCTGTGCCGGTGTTGTCGGCCAGCCGCAGGGTATCCGGCATTTGGATCCACACTTCGCCGGTGTTGGCATTCGGCTGGCTGAACCATGGCCGAGCGTTGATCTGGCGCACTTCATAGCTCAGGCCGCCCGGATACTGCACCGGCGTGGGGATGATCGTCACATCGAGCTGGCCAGTGCAGACGTGGTTTTGCGCATCGCCCACAGTGACCGGATTGGAGGCGCTGCCGAAACTCACCGCCCAGTAGATGTCGCCGCCCGGCGGCGTCAGGCGCAGATAGCCGAACCCGAACAGGCCGGCGGGGTTGGAGTCGGTCAGCGTAACGGTGACGACCTCAAAGCCTTCACCAAAGCGCAGTGGCTCGCCGGCGGTGAAGGGGGTTGGCAAACAAGCCTGTGCCGAATGTTGGATTTCAGATTTTAGATTTTGGATTTGGGATTGCAGATTGACCCTTGACCATTGACGATTGCTGATTGACGCTTGACGAGCGTCGTCTGCGCGCTGTGATCCGTGCTCTGTTTTCTGTGCTCTGTGATCTGTCATCTGCGCAAGCGCCGGCGCTTCGCCATAGGCGGCGCTGCGTGGGCGGGTGTAGCGGATCGGCTCGCCGGTGCGCGGGTTGAACTCGACCGCCACGTACCAGTAGCGATCGTGCTGCGCAGCGGCATCCTGATACACCGGCCCGCCCACCACGATCGGCGTGATCTGGATGTAGTCGCTGTCGCGGTGGACGCTGCGGAAGATGGCCCATGCGCGCAAGAGATCGTTCACCGGGTCCCAGCGCAGGAACGCGCCCTGGCCGGCCTGCCACGTCAGGCTCACCCACCCCATTTCAGTGATCGGGCGCTGGCCGTTGACCACCGCCTTGAAGGTGCGCGGCGACGATGAAGCGGCGACGCCGTTGAAGGGGAAGCCGGGCGGCATGATTGTCGTCACGGTGTAGACGTAGACCGTCTGCGGGTCGATGGTTGTGTCGGTGTACACGCGGGCGCTGGGGTCGCTGAGGGTGAACACGCTCACCCCGCCGGCTGTGCCATCGGGCCGCAGAATGGCCTCGCGCGTGATGCGATATGCCGACACACCCACGGCCTCGCTCACGTCCCACAGCAGGCGGGCGCTGTAGCCGTTCACGCCGCCCAGCGCCGTGTCGATGCTGGTGATGATGGGGGTGGGCGCGATCGGCGGGCGCGGCGACAGCACCCAGGGTGCCACGAAGGGCGCCGGCGCGCTGATGTTGCCCTGTTCATCGACGGCGCGCACCTGGCATGCCAGGTTGCTCAGCGGGAATGGTGGCGCATAGACGCTTTCCAACTTGAAGTTGTTGAGTTGGGTCGCGTCGTGCAACGGCAGCATTTCGCCGGCGGCGCTGAATCGGCAGTACACGCGATAGCGCGTGGTGTCGCTGCTGGCCGGCGTGGCGCTGATGCAATAGCCGCTGCTCTGTCCGCCGGCATCGTCGCACGGCCTGATAGTGACCACAGGCGGGCCGGGCGGTGTGACATCGTGGATGACGGCCTGCACCGGCGCGCTGAAGCCGCTGCGGTTGCCGTCCTGATCGAACGCCTGCGCGCGATACCAGCGCACACGCTCCAGCGTGGTGTCCGGGTCGTTCCACGAACGCGCCGAGGCGGTGCCGGTGAACACAGCGCGCCAGCACACGTTCTCGTCGGCGCAGCCGGCTTGTTGTGTGACCGAGATGCTGAACGAGCGATACACCACAAAGCCGCTCAAGTCGCTGGTGGGCGTGATGTCCCACGACACCACCACCGTCGAAAGCGGCACGGTGGCCGTGACCGTGGCAGTGACGTTGCGCGGCGGCTCCGGCGGGTAGAAGTCGCGCGCGCGGGCGATGAGGGGGGCGCTGAACTGCGCAGCATCGGACGGCCACTGGCGGATTTGTCCCAGCAGGTCGCGCGGCGCGACGCGATAGATCCATTGCCCGATGGCCGGCGCAGCGTCGGCGTAGTAGTAGCTCACCTTCTCATAGGCCAGCGTGCTGGTCGTTGCCGGCGTGTCGGAGAGCGGAATCGTGACCGTGAGTGGCTGCACCGGCTTGACGCCGTTGATCTGCCCCAGCGCAGTCGGCGCAGTGATGGGCGCGCGGTAGATGTCGTAGCCGGCAGTCCACGCGCCATTGATCGAGGCAGTGCTCGTTGGCGGGGCGATGTTCCAGCGCAGGTAGACCGTCTGATGGAAGCGGCGGTTTTGCTGCGCCGTGCCCCAGTCGCCGTCTTTGGGGCGCACGTGTGCGCTGATGTCGCTCAGATCGAGGCCAGTCAGATTGGTTGGCGCATCGAGCGGCGTGAGCTGACCGGCGCGCAATGACACACTGCCCAGCGGCGTGACCTGGCTGCCCAGCGTCGCCTCCACGCGGTAGGTATACACCGTGCCGGGGGTGATGGCCGTATCGAGATAACCCCAGCCGATCACCAGCGCCACCGGATAGTAGTCGTTCGCCAGTTGTTGCGCGCCCAGCTTGTTGGCGCGCATGACAGACAGCAGCGAAGGGATATTCGTGATGCCGAGCGCCGCATACTCGGAGATGATGCGCGTGTACAGGTTCGGATAGCGCGGCTCGGTGATGTTCAGAATGGTCGTGGCTTGCGCAGGATTGGTCACCGATACGACGGTGGCGACCTGCACTTCGGGCCCTGCGCCGGCGCGGCGATACACGCGAAAGGCCGGCTCGCTGGCCGGCGACCAGAACCAGCGAATCAGCGTCCGGTCATTTGCCGTCGCATAGCCCAGCCCGAAACGATTGGTCAGCGGATACTGGTTCATCACCAGCGGGAAGAAAGCGCGCGGCGTCACCGGCCCGTTGCTGGCGGCGACGGCCGGCCGGTGATTGAGTGAAGGGCTTGCAATCAAGCCGGCCAGCAGCGCCAGCGCGATTGCCCCGCGCGTGAAAACCTGCCCTGCCCTCGCGTCGAATGCTCGGTTCAAACATTCCATTTCACATCCCTCTTGCGCAATCATCCAGACACGCGCGCTCAGCGCTGTCGGTTTTGAGCGAACCACAAAGAACGAAGAAAACAAAGGCGTTGTTTCGGATAAGACACATACAGGTTCTTATTCAGCCGGGTCGCCCGAAGAATCATCCTGGACGAAGTCTGCTGTGCCGTTGTTGTCTGTGAGCGCATCGACCGGCTGATCGATGCCCGGCGCATAGGCGGCGATGAACGCGCCGGCTTGCGCCAGCGTGCCAAAGCGTCGCGCAGCGCGGTCGGGCAGATGAATGATCTCGCCGCGCCACGCCGACCCGCTCGCCTCGCGCCAGATGCGCAGCACAAACGTCTCGAGTTGAACGGAGTGATAACGGGAAGACATTGTCAGCAGAAGGAAGAAGGAAGGAACAGGGAAGAAGGAGGAAGATTCAAAGGATACTTTTCACTCTCGACTCTCAACTCTCGACCCTCAACCCTGAACCCTCAACTCTCTCCGCCGGCGCGAATGGCGTCCACCAACAAGGCGGCGAGTTGTTTCAGGCCGGCCTCGTTCGGCGCGTCGCCAATTGCCACCACCAGCGCCACCTTGTCCAGCCTGACCCACAGTTGGCGCGCGTCGGGGCCGTTGTTGAAGTAGGCGGCATTCCCGATCCCGCTGACCGGTTGATCCTGATAGCGCGGCTGCCGGTCATACGCATCGGGTGGGGTGAGGGCAATGTAGGCAAACCGCGCGTTGCCTTGCGCATCCTGTCCGGCGTTATACACACAACCGGCGCTGTCCGGCTCGCCGGGGTACTCAAACTGCGCCGGCGAGCTGACCAGGTCGCCCCCCAGCGCATCGCGCAGCGTTGCCGGTGGAACGACTGCGCACAGGTCCAGCTCGCTCAGCGCGGCAGGGATAACGATCGGCGCCATTGTAGGGAGCGCCGGCGAGGATGATGTCGAAGGAGAGGATGATCGTTCACTGCTTGCGCAGGCCGCCAGTCCCCCTATTCCCGCTATCAACATCAGCGCCAGCGCACGCGCGCATCGCCTCCAACACAAACAACCCATCTACACCTCCGGGCGCGCATCCTGGATGCGCGCTCTGCAATGCCTGCGAAGGGTAGACAGGGCTGCTTACAGAAACGCTTACACGTCGTCGCCGCGCCGGATGCGTTCGTACAGGGAAGTGGTCTCGTGGGAGGGGGAAACGCCGAGATCGGCGGCCAGAAGATCGCGCAGGCGCTCGTATTCGCCCAGCGCAGCGGCCGTCTCGCCCTGCCGGGCCATGCAGCGCATCAACTCGCGGCGCGTCATCTCGAGATAAGGCTCAACGGTCAGCGCGCGTCGCCAGATGGCGATGGCTTCGCCATAGCGCGCCTCCAGCAAATAAAGCTGGCCCAGGTCGATCAGCGCGCGCAGGTAGGACTGGCGCAGTTCTTCTCGCCGCAACAAGGCCCACTCACCAATATCCAGATCGGCCAGAAATTCGCCGCCCCACAGCGCGATCGCTGCCTGCAAGAGGGCAATCATCTCGGCGCGGCGCTCGGCGCTTGCCGCAGTGAGCGACCCCAGTGCCGTTGCTCGCCGCAGGCCGGCCTCGAACTCGGCCGCGTCGTACCACAGGTCAGGCCCCGGCCTGATGCTGTACTGTCCGCGCTCGAAATGCACCACGTCGGGGTCGCCCAGCGTCTTGCGGATGAAGTACAGGCTGCGGTGCAGGTAGTTGCGCAGTTGAGCTGGCGAGGCCTCCGGCCACAGGTCGAGGCCGATCTGCGCTTTGCTCGTTGGTGGCCGGTCGAGCAGGTAGAAGCACAACTCGCGCGCCTTGTGATAGACCCACGCCGATGCTTTCACCGGCTGGCCAGCCACCAACACCTCAGATCTGCCCAGTGCGCGGATGCGAATGCGCGATTCCCCTGCTGTAGGTTCGGTTGAGCAAAGCATGTCAGCCGCTCGCGGAACGTGCGCGGATGCGAATGCGCGATTCCCCTGCTGTAGGGGCGAGCGGCCGCTCGCCCCTACAGCCGCCCCTGTCGCCGCCCCTGCGCGGCGTGACAGCAGGCGCAGCCAGAATCTGCCGGGCAGCCGCTTGCAACGTCAGGGAAGTCGTTGGGGTAATGGCTCTGCTGCACGCTGCTTCGATGATCTCGCACCAGGGTGGCAGGCGAGTCAGCCTAAGCCGAGCGCGCTCCGTTGTCGCCGTCGCGAGCCATTGGGCAGCTTGGTCCGGCGCAGAGGCCGCCAGCGCCAGGCCGGCAGCCTCAACTGCCTCGATCAAATTGCGGCGGAAAGTGGCCCCGCGCTTTTCGAGCAGGGCCAGCAGCGGCGCAATCACTTCGCGCGCCTGACTCAAAGCGGGGGTGGTTGCGCCGCGCGCGGCACTGAGCAATGCCAGCCGGCTTTGCGCTTCGACCATGCCGCGCAGATAGCCGGCCTGTTGGTGCGCCTCCAACGCCGCCGAATATGCCTCCTGCGCCGGCCCGATCTCGCCGCGCTGCATGTATACATCACCCAGGTCGCGCCGGGCATCGCCCGCGCTGGTTGGCGAGTCCAGCGTGAGAAAGGCATCCAAGGCAGCTTGCGTCAATGACTCGGCCTCATCCAGGGTGCCCTGCAGCCGGACAATCACGCCTAACATGCGGCGCGCGCCGGCGACGGAGTGCCGATCGCTGGAGGCTTCGGCCAGCGCCAAGCCGCGCCGGGCATGGCCGGCAGCTCTCAGGATGTCGCCGCGCACCGCCTCGACCTCAGCCAAATTCTCATAGGCGGGGATCAAGTCCGTGCCGGACTGGGTTGCCGTCTCCAACGCGGCGGTGAAACAGGCTGTCGCTTCGTCATAATCGGCGCACTCGAAATGCACCAGCCCCAGATTGTTGAGCGAGACTGCCACCGCCCATTGATTGCCCAGCACGCAGCGCAGGTCGATTGCCTTGCGGTAATGGGCGATGGCCTGCGAAAACTCATGTCCGTCGTGGGCAGCCAGTCCCAGCAGATCGAGCGCGCGCGCCTCATCTTCGGGCGCGCTGGCCTCGCGCGCCAGGCGCAGGCTTTCTGCGCCGCGCCGGGCAGCCGTGCGATCGTCGCCCTGCCGGCAGGCTAACCGACCGGAGGTGAAAGCGACGCGCGCGCGGATGAGCGGAGACACAGATGATGTTTCTATAACCATTTCTATAACCAATGGTGCTAGTTTGACAAAAGGCACCGGGTGGTCCCATGCTTCAGGTACTTGGCCAAAGCAGAGGAGCACACCCGATGTCTACCGAGAACTTTATCACGACTTTGTTCTGTGGGATCGATGACGCGATGACCGACGTGCCGAAGCATCCTCAAGCCCGGCTGTATCCGAGTGAACTGGTGACGATCGGCATCTTGTTCGCCCTGAAAGGGGTGGGCGAGCGAGCGTTCT
>Ga0272446_1004404_pt1 | contig 16707 bp, 11 predicted proteins | sample YNPCB0061_FD_194587 | JGI IMG/M metagenome (GOLD analysis project Ga0272446, IMG submission 194587) | Hot spring microbial mat communities from Yellowstone National Park, WY, United States - YNP-CB-006-1 | ecosystem: Environmental > Aquatic > Thermal springs > Hot (42-90C) > Sediment | place... | reverse complement strand
TGAAGGTAGGTGCGGCTCGCAGCCGCACATCCTACGCAGACGAAAAGGTTATCTTGAAGGGCGAGGGAAACGCCGCTGCGAGCGGCGCCTACGATGAAGGTAGGTGCGGCTCGCAGCCGCACATCCTACGCAGACGAAAAGGTTATCTTGAAGGGCGAGGGAAACGCCGCTGCGAGCGGCGCCTACGATGAAGGTAGGTGCGGCTCGCAGCCGCACATCCTACGCAGACGAAAAGGTTATCTTGAAGGGCGAGGGAAACGCCGCTGCGAGCGGCGCCTACGATGAAGGTAGGTGCGGCTCGCAGCCGCACATCCTGCTAAATGATTGGTCATACTCTCTCAAACCAAAGGTTCATCAAACTATGCAAACCATTTCGACTGAAGCGCGCCCCTACCAGGATGCGCGCCTGCCTATCGAACAACGCGTCGACGATCTGCTCAGCCGCATGACCGTCGAGGAAAAGGTCGCCCAACTGGGCAGCCTGTGGATTTACGAAATTGCCGGCGACGAGGGGCTGAACCGGGACTGGGCGCAGGCGCGCATGGCGCACGGCTTAGGGCAGGTGACGCGCCTGGCCGGCGGCAGCAGCCTCGGGCCCGTCGAAACGGCAAAGCTGGCGAATCAGATTCAGAAATTCCTGGTCGAGGAGACGCGACTGGGCATCCCCGCGCTGATCCACGACGAGTGCTGCAGCGGCTTTCTCGCCAACGGCGCCACCAACTTCTCGCAGATCATCGGCGTCGCCAGCACGTGGGAGCCGGAGCTGGTCGAGGCGATGACGCAGGTGATCCGCCAGCAAATGCGCGCGGTCGGCGTCCACCACGGCCTGGCGCCGGTGATCGACATCGCCCGCGACCCACGCTGGGGACGCACTGAGGAGACCTTTGGCGAGGACCCCTACCTGACTTCAGTGATGGGCGCGGCGTACATCCGCGGCTTGCAGGGCGAGGATTGGACGGATGGGGTGATGGCGACAGCCAAGCACTTCGTCGGCTACAGCGCCTCGGAGGGTGGCCTGAACTGGGCGCCGGCGCACATCACCCCGCGCGAGCTGCGCGAGGTCTATCTGGCGCCCTTCGAAGCTGCCGTGCGCGCCGCCAGGCTGGCGACGATCATGCCCGCCTATCACGAGATCGACGGCGAGCCGTGCAGCAGCTCTCACCGCCTGCTGACTGAAATTCTGCGCAAGGAGTGGGGCTTCGATGGGCTGGTCGTCTCCGACTACATGGCGATCAACCAGTTGCGCGACTATCACAAGCTGGCGCGCGACAAGGCGGACGCCGCGCGGCTGGCGCTGGAAGCTGGCATGGATCTCGAGCTGCCCAGCATCGACGCCTATGGTCAGGCGCTGGTGGATGCAGTCAAAGCGGGCGAGATTCCGCTGGCGCTGATCGACCGCTCGGTGCGCCGCATGTTGGCGCTCAAATTCGCCTTTGGTCTCTTCGAGCATCCTTACGTCGATCCAGATGCCGTGCCTGCCATCTTCGACACACCGGCGCAACGCAAACTCGCCCGCGAGATTGCGCGCAAGTCGATGGTGCTGCTCAAGAATGAAGGCAACCTGTTGCCGCTGCGCAAGGACCTGTCCGCCATCGCTGTCATCGGCCCCAACGCCGACACGACGCGCAATCTGCTGGGCGATTATTCCTACCCGGCGCACATCGAGACGATGATCGCGCTGCATGAGATGGGCTTCTCCGGGCATCCGCTGCCCGCTTCGATCCGCCTGGTCGATGATTACGCCGACATGATCAGCCCGCTGACCGCAATCCATGGCGCAGTCTCTGCCCAGACGCAGGTGCACTACGCCAAAGGCTGTGACATCAACAGCGCCTCGACTGAGGGCTTCGCCGCCGCCATCGACGCCGCGCGCAAGTCCGAAGTCGCCATCGTCATCGTCGGCGACAAGGCGGGTCTCACGCCGGAATGCACGTCGGGCGAGTTCCGCGACAGCGCGCACCTGACGCTGCCCGGCGTGCAGCAGGCGCTGGTCGAGGCGATCCTGGCGACGGGCACGCCGGTCGTGCTCGTGCTGGTGACGGGGCGCCCCTACGCCATCCCGCAGTTGGTGGACGCGACGCCAGCCGTCGTGCAGGCGTGGCTGCCCGGCGCCGAGGGCGCGCCTGCGCTGGCGGAGCTGCTCTTCGGCGACGTGAATCCGAGCGGCAAGCTGCCGATCACCTTCCCGCGCCACGTGGGACAGGTTCCGATCTTCTACGCCCACCGACCCTCAGGCGCAAAATCCTTCTTCTACGGCCCCTACGTCGATGAGAGCAACGCGCCGCTCTTCCCCTTCGGCTTCGGGCTGAGCTACACCAGCTTCGCCTTCGAGAATCTGGTTGTGACGCCGACAAGCGTCACCGCCGACGGCGAAGTTCAGGTGAGCGTGGAGGTGGTCAACACCGGCGCCCGCGCCGGCGACGAGGTGGTGCAACTCTACACGCGCACGGACGGCGCCAGCGTGACGCGCCCGGTCAAGGAGCTGCGCGGCTTCCAGCGCGTCTCGCTGCAGCCGGGCGAACGCAAATGCATCACCTTCACCCTGCCCATCGAGCGCCTCGCTTACTACGACGCCGCCATGCAGCTCGCCGTCGAGCCAGCCACCGTGCAGGTGATGGTCGGCAATTCGTCGCAGCATCTGCCGCTGAGCGGCGCGTTCGAGGTGACTGGCGAAAAGCAGGTGCTGGCGCAACGTAAGCATTATTTCTGCAAGGTTGAGGTGAAATAGTAGGTCATCGCCTCCGGCGTGACATTGCGCCTGGGGTAACAAAGTGCATGAGTCTTTCTTCAAAGCAGTCAAAGTTGATCCTGGTCGCTATGGCGTATCCTGGGACGATGAAATGGACTTAAGCGAATACGAGTTGTAGCACAACGGTGCAGCGGTGGAACCCGGTGAGATTCTGACCAGTCCGATAATGGTTGCATGGTGGCAAAGATGACATTACAATAGCCTTCAGATAGACATGATTTGGCTTTTTTGGAGGCAACTATGCACCCTGTCCCACAGATGGCGCCGATTTCGGACTTGAAGCATCGCCATTTAGAAGTGTTCAAGCGGCTCAAGCACGGCCCAGTCATTCTGGCGAATCGTAGCCAGCCCGCAGCCGTCCTGGTCTCGCCGGAGCAGTGGAATGCTATCGTTGAGTACATCGATGATCTGGAATGTGGCGTCGAAGCATTGAAGGCTGAGCTGACTATCGCCAAAGGTGAAGACGCACTGGAACGATTGACGCCAGCAGAAATTGAAGAGTGGCTGGGCGATGAAGGTCTACCAGATTGACATCGCACGCAGCGTGCGGCGGCAGATCGAAGCACTGCCCGGCAATATCCGTCAACGAATCAAGCGCGAGATCGCAAAGCTGGCGTTCAATCCACGGCCAGAAAATGCGAAAGAATTACGCGGCAGCCTGACCGGTCGCTACAAAATCCGGCTTGACCACTATTGGTTGGTCTATCGCGTTGATGATGATGCGGTGATTGTGGTGATATTGAAAGCCGGCATGAAGCATGATCGCTTTTATGATGACCTGGAGTAGCAGAGCACAAGGTCATAGGAGGGCATGATGAACGCAGCCAACCCGCCGCTCCATCTCGATGCGACGCAGCCGCTCACTGCGCGCGTCGCCGACCTGGTCGGGCGCATGACGACGGAGGAAAAGCTCGCTCAACTCCTCTTCAACGCGCCGGCGATCCCGCGGCTGGGCATCCCCGCCTACAACTGGTGGGGCGAGGCGCTGCACGGCGTCGCCCGCAACGGCCGCGCCACCGTCTTCCCGCAGGCGATCGGCATGGCGGCGACGTGGGATCGCGACCTGATCCAGCGCGTCGCCTCCGCCATCGCCGACGAAGGGCGCGCCAAGTATCACGCCACGCTGCGCCGCTACGGCGAGACGGGTCACTACCAGGGGCTGACCTTCTGGTCGCCCAACATCAACATCTTCCGCGACCCGCGCTGGGGGCGCGGCCAGGAGACGTGGGGCGAAGACCCCTTCCTCACCGGCGAGATGGGCGCGGCCTTCGTGCGCGGGTTGCAGGGCGATGACCCGCGTTATCTCAAAGCCGCTGCCTGCGCCAAGCACTACGCCGTGCACAGCGGGCCAGAGAGCAAGCGCCACGAGTTCGACGCGCGCGTCTCGCGCCGCGATCTCTACACCACCTACCTGCCAGCCTTCAAGAAGCTGGTCACCGAGGCGAAGGTCGAGGCGGTGATGGGCGCGTACAACCGCACCAACGGCGAGGCGTGTTGCGCCAGCCAACTGCTGCTCGTCGACATCCTGCGCGGGGAGTGGGGCTTCCAGGGGCACGTCGTCTCCGACTGCTGGGCGCTCAACGACCTGCACACCACCCACGGCGTCACCAACGACCCGGCGGAGAGCGCCGCGCTGGCAATGAAGCGCGGCTGCGACCTGGAGTGTGGGCAGACCTTCGAGTTTCTCGACGAGGCGTTGGCGCGCGGGCTGCTCGACGAGAGCGACATCGACCGCGCCGTGACGCGCATCTTCACGACACGTTTCAAGCTCGGCATGTTCGACCCGCCGGAGCAGGTTCCCTACGCTGCGATCCCGGAAAGTGTGATCAACTGCGAAGCGCGTCGCCAGCTCGCCTATGAAGCCGCCGTCAAGTCGATCGTGTTGCTCAAGAACGCGAACGCCATCCTGCCATTGCGCGACCTGCGCAGCCTCTACGTCATCGGGCCGACCGCCGCCAACGCCGAGGTGTTGATGGGCAACTACTACGGCTTGTCGGAGTCGCTCACGACGCTGATCGAAGGCATCGTCGCGCGCACGCCGGAAGGGGTGCGGCTCGAATATCGCCCTGGCACGCTGCTGCTGCATGTCCCGGCCAGCCGCAGCCCATGGGCGATGGCGTCGGCAGCGCAAGCCGATGTGGTGATCGCGTGCATGGGGCTGTCGCCACAGATGGAGGGCGAGGAGGGCGACGCCATCGAATCGCCCGTCAACGGCGACCGCACCGAGATCGGGCTGCCAGCGGTGCAGGTCGACTTTCTGCGTCAGCTCAAGGCGAACGGCGCACGCGTGGTGTTGGTGCTCACGGCCGGCAGCGCCATTGCCCTCGGCGAAGTGGCCGACCTGGCGGAGGCAATCCTCTACGTCTGGTATCCGGGGCAGGAAGGCGGGCGCGCCGTGGCGGATGTGCTCTTTGGCGACGTCGCGCCGGGTGGCAAGCTGCCGCTCACTTTCCCGTACTCGCTCGATCAACTGCCGCCCTTCGAGGAATATGCCATGGCAGGACGCACCTACCGCTACGCCGCCAGCGAGCCGCAGTTTCCCTTCGGCTTTGGATTGAGCTACACGCGTTTCGCCTACAACGACCTGCGTCTGCCGGCGACCCTCCAGGCGGGCGCGGCGCTGCCTGTGCAGGTGACGCTCGCCAACACCGGCGAGATGGCGGGCGATGAGGTGGTGCAACTCTACCTCAGCAAAGTCGATCCGGCGCCGGACGAGCCGCTGTACACGCTGGTGGGCTTCCAGCGCGTGCACCTGGCGGCAGGCGAGACGCGCACGCTTGACTTCACCGTTGCGCCGGAGCTGCTCGCCACGATCGACGCGCATGGACGATCGGCTGTGCAGCCGGGCGCGTATCGGCTCAGTGTGGGGGGCAGCTCACCAGGCGCGCGCAGTGTGGCGTTGGGCGCGCCAGCACCCCGGTTGGCCGAGTTCCGGATCGTCTGGTACACACGAGCTTAAACAGACCAATGGTTCACGTTTAGCGTGTTGCGTGTTGCCGCTCTGCACGCAGCACGCAACACGTAACGCGCAACCAGCAGCTTATCTGCGCCCACGTCCACAGGCGTCACGGGTCGCGCGATTCTTGTCAGATCGCTCGTTTGCGATTACCGTATGCAAAAACGCACTGTGAGGAACCCGGTCATGCAAATCGGTGTCATCGGCCTGCCCAACAGCGGCAAAACGACCATCTTCAACGCACTCACCCGCAGCAATACGGCGACTGCGGCCTTTTCCAGTGGACAGGTCGAAGTCCACACGGCGGTGGTCGACGTGCCCGACGTGCGCGTCGACCGGCTGGCGGCCATGTTCAAGCCGAAGAAGACGACCTATGCCCAGGTCACCTACAACGACATCGCAGGCTTCGGCAGGGGCGCAGCCAGGGCAGGCATCGCTGGCCCGCTGCTCAACGCCATGGCCGCCAACGACGCGTTGCTCCTGGTCGTGCGCGCCTTCGAGGATGAGAATGTAGTGCATCCCGACGGAAGCATCAACCCCGCACGCGATCTCTCCACCATGGAGAGCGAGCTGATTCTCAACGACATGACCATCATCGACCGGCGTCTTGAGCGCCTGACCGGGCAGAAAAACCGGGGAACGCCCGAGGAGCGCAAACAGATGGCCGTCGAGGAGCTGCTGCTGCAACGGCTGATGGCTGCGCTCGATGCAGAGACGCCGCTGCGCGATCTGGAGCTGAGCGAGGCTGAGCGCAAGATGCTGGGCGGGTTCGGGTTGCTCTCGCTCAAGCCCATGCTGCGCGTCATCAACGCCAGCGACGACGCCAACGAGGCCGACTTCGCCGAGTTGCTCGATGACCGCACCTTTCTGCTGCGCGGCCGGTTGGAAGCTGAGATTGCGCAGATGGCGCCGGAGGACGCGGCCGAGTTTCTGACCTCTTTCGGCATCGCCGAGCCGGGGCTGAGCCGGGCTATCCGCTTCTGCTACGATATGTTGGGTCTCCAGAGTTTCTTTACCGTAGGCGAAGACGAAGTGCGCGCGTGGACGGTGGCTGTCGGCGCAACGGCGCCAGAGGCGGCCGGCGTCATTCACAGCGACCTGCGCAAGGGCTTCATCCGCGCAGAAACCGTCAGCTATGATGAACTGATCGCCGCAGGCAGCCTGGCCGAAGTCAAGAAACAGGGCAAATTCCGTCTGGAAGGCAAGGAGTACGTAGTGCAGGATGGGGACGTGCTGAACATCCGGTTCAATTTGTGACGCCAGCAGCATTGGCTTCAGCCCGCCTGTTTATAACCGCATAGACCGGAGACATCCGCCTATGAACCCGATTTTGCCTATCCAGCACTTTGTCCCGGACGCCGAGGCGCGCCAGCGGCGCGACGGGCGCATCTACCTCTACGGCTCCTACGATATCAGCGGGCGCACCGGCTACTGCAGTTGGGTGTATCGCGTCTTCTCCTCGGCGGATTTGATTCACTGGGTGGATCACGGCGAGAGTTTCCGCACGCCGCCGCGCGCCAGCGTGACCTGGATCGACTCACCGCTCTTTGCGCCGGATTGCATCTACCACAATGGACGCTATTACCTCTCCTTCTGCGACGCCCCGGAGCCGTGGAACAACCACGGCTCGATTGCCGAGTTCAATGGGCAGTGGTGCGTCTTCTATCACCGTTCGTCGCAGGCAAGCCGCTACAACCGCCGCGTCTGCGTCGAGCCGATCCGCTTCAACGCCGACGGCAGCATCGACGAAGTGGAGATGACGACCCGGGGCGTGCGCGGTCCCCTGCCCGCTCCGCAGCTCATCGCAGCCTGGCGCGCCTGTCGGCTCAGCAGGCATGTGCGCACCGCCGCCGATGGCCCCACCGGGCGCGACCCGACCGTGCGCGAGTGGCTGACGCAGATTCATCACGGCGATTGGGCTGCCTGCAAGTATGTAGATTTCGACGCGTCGCCCGTCAGCGTCTTCCACGCGCGCGTCGGCAGTCTCGCCCACGGCGGCCTGATCGAGGTGCGACTGGATGCGCCTGACGGCGAACTGCTGGGGGCGTGCCCGGTTCCTCACACCGGCGGCTGGCAGAAGTGGATAACGGCGAGCTGTCCGGTGAAGGCTGCGCAGGGAATACGCGCTGTCTATCTGCTCTTTCGGGGTGCAGAGGAAAAGCGCGTCTTTCGCGAGTTCGACTCAGAGCGGCTGTTCGATCTCGACAGCTTCTGGTTTGCGCCGCAGTAACTACAGCGAGGGAATCATGTTGAGACTCGAAACCGCGCGATTGGTGCTTCGCCCCTTTCAGGCCGACGATCTGGAGGCTTTCGTCGCCTATCGCTCCGACCCGGAGAATGCGCGTTACCAGGGGTGGGAGGCGCCCTTCTCCAGGGAGGCGGGCATCCGCTTCATCCAGGAGATGATGTATCAGCCGCTGGGCGAACCGGGCAGCTGGTATCAGGTCGCCATCGAACGCAAAGTTGATGGCCGCCTGATCGGCGACTGCGCGCTGCATTTCCTGGACAACGCGCCAAACCAGGTCGAGATCGGTTTCACGCTCGATCGCGCCGCGCAGGGGCAGGGCTACGGCGTCGAAGCCGTCACGCGCGTGCTGAGCTATCTCTTCGACGATCTCGATTTTCACCGGGTGATCGCCATCTGCGATGTCAACAATGTGCGCTCGGCGCGCTTGTTAGAGCGGGTGGGGATGCGCCGCGAAGGACACTTCATTGAAAACTTCTGGCTGAAAGGCGCCTGGACAAGTGAATATCACTACGCCATTTTGCAGCGGGAATGGCGCGCCCGACAGCGCCCCGACGTTGCCTCATGAGCTGACGAACCCTACCAACACAACCCTCATCCAGCGATAAAGCGGCGAACTTATGACGACCATTGCGCGCACACATCCATCTTACGCCAGGCTTGCCCTGATCCTGGGGACATTGGCCGCCTTCGGCCCACTTTCCATCGACATGTATCTGCCCGCGCTGCCGACGATCGCCGGGGAGTTCGGTGCGACAACGGCCACCATCCAGCAGACACTTTCCGCCTTCTTTATCGGGTTGGCGTTGGGGCAACTCTTCTACGGCCCGATCTCCGACCGGATGGGACGCCGCGCACCACTGCTTTTGGGCTGCGCAATGTACACAGCCGTGAGTCTTGGCATCGTCGCTGCGCCGTCGGTGGGCTGGCTGCTGGGGCTGCGCTTTCTGCAGGCGTTGGGCAGTTCAGCGGGCGTGGTGATCGGTCGCTCGGTCGTGCGCGACCTGTTTGACGAACGCGAGTCGGCGCGCATGTTCTCCTTCCTGGTGCTGGTGATGGGCATTGCCCCGATCACGGCGCCGCTGATCGGCGGCCAGTTGCTTATCACCTTTGGCTGGCGTGCAGTTTTTTGGGTGTTGGCTGGCTTTGGGGTGCTCTGCTTCCTGATGGTCTGGCTATGGTTGGACGAGTCGTTGCCTCACGCGCGGCGCACGGCAAGCGGTCTGGGCAGCGTGCTACGCGGCTATGGCGCTCTGCTGGCCGATGCCCGCTATATGGGCTTTGCGCTGGCGGGCGGACTGGCTTCGGCGGCAATGTTTGCTTACATTTCCGGCTCGCCTTTTGTCTTCATCGAACTGAATAGCGTCCCGCCTGCGCAGTTCGGACTCTTCTTTGGCGCGAATGCCTTTGGCTTGATTGTCGCTTCGCAACTGAATCGTTGGTTGTTGACACGCTACGCCAGCGCACAGTTGCTGGTCGTTGCGCTCAGCGTCACGGCAGGCGCAGCGTTGTTGCTCCTGGTCGCCACGCTGTTCGGCGTCGGCGGTTTCCCCCTGATGCTGATCCTGCTTTTCGTCACCATCGCCAGCACAGGCATGGTCGGTCCCAACGCCATGGCGCTGGCGTTGGCGCCCTATGGCCGGCGTGCGGGCAGCGCGTCGGCATTGCTCGGTGCAACGCAGTTTGCAGCCGGCGCGCTGGCGGGCGCGCTCGTCAGCGTGCTTGCCAATGGCACGGCGCTGCCGATGACCGGCGTGATTGCGCTGTGTGGCGTTGGCGCCTGGTTGTTTCTCCACCGGTTGGCGTTGCGCAAGAGCAGTGCACTGCGCCTGGGCGCCTCGTAGAGTGGGTCATCCAGGGCGGCGCCAACCGTCGTCGCAGGTGGATTGACTCCGCCGCTGAGGCGCGGCTCGTTGTTCAGCGCGCAATGCCGCGCCCGGCTTTGTCAGCAATCCGACAGACCTGCACACAGTTCTTTGTGCAAAATGGAACAAACCTTTTGCACCAGGAGCTTGATGTACGATGACGGTGATGACAATCGAACGACCAACTAGCCAGCAAACGCGCATCGACAATGGGGCGCGTTCCCCACTGATTCGCCTGGAAGGGCTGACCAAGGTCTACACCGAGGGCGCCGTCAGTCGCACTGTGCTCGACGCGCTTGACCGCGAATTCTACGCTGGCGAGTTCGTCTGTCTGCTGGGCAAATCGGGCAGCGGCAAAAGCACCTTGCTCAACCTGATCTCCGGCATTGATGCGCCTAGCCGCGGTGACGTAGTGATCTACGATGGGCTCAACGCCGTGCGCCTGACGACCCTGGACGAGCAGGCGCGCACGCTCTTTCGTCGCCGTCACATCGGCATCATTTTCCAGTTCTTCAATCTGATCCCCACGCTGACCGTACTCGAAAATGTGACGCTGCCGCTCGAACTGAACGGCCTGGCTCGCAACGCCCGCTCACGCGCCCAGATGTTGCTCGACCGTGTCGGGCTGGGCAACCGACTTGCCACCTTCCCGGACAAGCTGAGCGGCGGCGAGCAGCAGCGCGTCGCCATCGCCCGCGCGCTGGCGCACGATCCACTGCTGATCCTGGCGGATGAGCCGACGGGCAACCTTGACGAGGACACTGGCGATACGGTGCTGGCGCTGCTGCTAGAATTGACGCGCAATGCGGGCAAGACGCTGTTCATGGCGACGCACGCGCCCGAAGTCGCCCGTCGCGCCGACCGTGTGCTGCATCTCGACCACGGCAAGCTGGTGAGCGACCAGGCGTGGCGGCAGACGCATGAGATTGGAGACTGAGATGCCTTCGCTGTCTTCGCTTCGATCCATCCACCGTCAGGCCTGGCGCCACGCCTGGCGGCGGCCACTGCAAAGTCTTTTTCTGATCATCGGCGTAGCGATTGGCGTGGCGATGATCGTCGCCATCGACATGGCGAACGGTTCAGCGGAACGCGCCTTCCAGCTCGGCACGGAGACGGTCACCGGCAAGGCGACCCACCAGATCACCGGCGGCCCCGGCGGGCTGGATGAGCAGGTGTACGCCCGTTTGCGCACCGAAGCCGCCTATCGCCTGAGCGCGCCGGTAGTGGAAAGCTACGTCGTCGCCGATGCGCTGGATGGGCAGCCGATGCGGCTGCTCGGCGTCGATCCTTTTGCGGAAGCGCCCTTTCGCAGCTATCTTGACCCTGGCGATCAGACGCAGGGGCCGGCGGCAAGCTATCTCAGCGAATTGATGGTGCAGCCCGACACTGTCTTGCTCAGCACTGAGGTGGCGGCGCGCTACGGTCTGGCGGTTGGCGACCGGCTGAGAGTGCGCTATGGCGCCGACCACTTCGAGCTGACCATTGCCGGGCTGCTCGCCCCCTCCGACGATCTCAGCCGCCGCGCGCTCGATGGCCTGCTGGCGGCCGACATTGCCACCGCGCAGGAGGTGCTTGGCAAGGTGGGGCGCATTGACCGCATCGACCTGATCATCCCGCCTGGGGCGGAGGGCGAAGCTGCACTGGCGCGCATTGCCGCCGTTCTGCCCCCCGGCGCACGCATCGACCCAACCGCAGCGCGCACTGGCGCTGTCAATGAGATGACCGCTGCGTTTCAGCTCAATCTGACGGCGTTGAGCCTGTTGGCGCTGGTGGTCGGGATGTTCCTGATCTACAACACCGTCACCTTCAGCGTCGTGCAGCGGCGGCCTGTGCTGGGCAGCCTGCGCGCGTTGGGCATGACGCGCGGCGAAATCTTCGGCATGATTCTGCTGGAGGCGATGCTGTTGGGGGCGCTCGGCACGTTGCTGGGGCTGGCGCTGGGTGTGCTCCTTGGTCGCGGCGCCGTGCAGTTGGTGACACAGACGGTCAACGACCTGTTCTTTGTGGTCGCCGTGCGCGAGATCGAAATCCCTGTCTTTACGTTGCTCAAGGGCGCGGTGATCGGGTTGGCTGCCGCCGCCATCGGCGCCGCCTTTCCGGCGTGGGAGGCGACAAGCGTGCCACCGGCTGGCGCGTTCAAACGCAGCAACGTCGAAGAGCGCACACGTCGTGCGCTGCCCTGGCTCTCGCTGGCAGGCGTCGGCTTTCTGGCGCTTGGCGCAGGGCTAATGCTGCCAGAGTGGAATCTGATCATCACCTTCGCCGGTCTCTTTGCCGTGGTCATCGGCGTGGCGCTGTTGACGCCAGCGCTTACCCTGTGGAGCATGACCGGGGTGGCGTGGCTGGTGCGCACGCGCGGCGTATTGGTGCGCATGGCGCCGCGTACGGTCATACGTTCGCTCAGCCGCATTGCTGTGGCCGTGGCGGCGCTGATGGTTGCCGTCAGCGTCATCATCGGCGTCGGTGTGATGATCGGCAGTTTCCGCCAGACGGTTGTGCTCTGGCTGGACGATGTGCTGCAGGCAGACATTTTTATCTCGCCGCCTAGCCTCGTCTCGAACACGGTGGAAACCACGCTCGCCCCGGCGCTGTTGGCGCAGTTAGCGAGCTTTCCCGGCATCGACGGCGCCGCCACCACGCGCGGGGTCGATGTGGTGGCGAGCGTGGGCGCGGACGATCAGATTGTGCCGATTCGGCTGGTGGCGTTGAGCCAGGACCTGTCCGGGCCTGACCGTCGCTATCGCAGCGCTGTAGGTGATTGGCAACAGACCTGGCAGGCGGTGCGCGCAGGCAGCATCCTGGTCAACGAGCCAATGGCGAATCGGCTGGGTCTGCGCGTGGGAGATGTGCTGCGCATCCAGACCGATCGCGGCGAGCAGGCATTTCCGATCGCAGGCATCACCGTCGATTTTGACGTGCGCTCTGTGGTGTTCATCGACGACGCCGTCTATCGCCGATGGTACGACGATGACCGCATTTCCGCCATTGCCCTCTTCGTCGCGCCGGGCGTCGATGTCGATGCGAAGGTGCAGGAATTGCGCACTGCGTTGGCGGGTGAGCAGGAATTACTGGTGCGTTCCAACCGCGGCACGCGCGAGAACGCGTTGGTCGTCTTCGACCGCACTTTCACGATCACGGTGGCGTTGCAGTTGCTGGCAACCATCGTCGCCTTTATCGGCATTCTGAGCACATTGATGAGTCTACAATTCGAGCGCAGCTGCGAGATCGGCGTGTTGCGCGCCACAGGGATGACGCGGCGGCAATTGTGGGGCCTCTCGCTGCTAGAAACCGGGCTGATCGGCGCCGTGGCGGGTTTGCTGGCAATGCCCACCGGCTATCTGCTGGCGGTGATCCTGATCTACATCATCAACTTACGCTCCTTTGGCTGGACGCTGGAGATGCTGCTCGACCCGACAGAGTTTGCGCGGGCGTTCCTGGTGGCGCTGCTGGCCGCGCTGCTGGCGGGCGTCTACCCGGCGTGGAAGATCGGCAACACGCCGCCAGCAATTGCGGTGCGTTCAGAGTAGGGCGCTTGCCAAGGGCTGGCGACGGCAAGAACCCGCACCGCAGATCTGTGCAAAGGCGTCGGGGGTGTATTTCAGGTTGCCCCCAATATGAAATAGACCCGGCGTCGGGATCATGTTGATGCCAGCGCGCCATCCCTGAGAGACTGTTTGCAAAGTCACCTGATTTGATGCAGAGTGTAACAGGCGGCTCGCCGCCTGTTACACTCTGCATCAAAAGCGACCTTACCCAATAGCCCCTGAGATTGCGGCCTCCGACGCCTGCAACCTCCCCACGACCGCCAGCGTCGTCCGGGCAACGGCGCGCGCGTTGGAATGTATCATTCAATGGTACAGAAATGACGATTGCTGTGTAGTTCGATTTCTCCTATCATACATACTGCAACGACACGCCGCCGGTTGTGATGACCGGCCAATGACGGAGGGTAATGAATGGAAGCAGCGATCGGGGTGCTCTGTCTGCTGGTGCTGTCGCTCGTCGGGATCGGCGCCGGCTTCTGGTTGATGCACCAACGCATCAGCCAACTGCAAAAACGTCTCCTGGAGGCCGAACGCAGGCTCACGCACATCGAGCTGGCGCCGCTGCCGCCGATGCCAGCAGCAGCGAGTGAAGCCGATGCGGCCACATCGAGCGTATCACCGGGCATGGAAACGACGCTGCCCTCTGCGCCGGTGGCGCCGCTCCCGTCCACGACGCCCACGCCTCTCCCAGGCTCAGGCCAGCCGTCTGCATTGCTGGCGCAACCCGGCGAAGCGCCCAGTCCTGCCGCGCAGCGTCCACAGACGCTGCCGCCGCCGACGTCCATTCCGGCGCCTCCGCCACCCGCTGCGCCAGCACGTGAGCGGCATACGGCTGCGGCTACGCTTGCCAGAGCACCGCTCATCGACCGCTTTCTGCGCATGCATCTGCTCGTGCAGATCGGGCTGGTCGTGCTGTTGATCGGCGTGGCGTTGCTGCTGCGCTATGCCGTGGATCAGGGCTGGCTGTCGATCGAACTGCGTCACCTGGGCGCGGCGGCGGGCGGCGCCGCGTTGGGGGTGGCGGGCTGGTTCGCCGGCAAGAAGCAGCGGGGCTATGGGCTGGCGTTGCAGGGCGGCGGGTTGGCGATCCTCTATCTGACCACTTTCTCAGCGTATGCGATCTACGCGCTGCTGCCAGCGCCGGTTGCCTTTGGCTTTTTTGCGGCGCTCAGCGCGTTCGGCGTCGTGCTGGCGCTGTTGCAGGATGCGCGGCTGCTTGCCTATGTTGCCATGGTGGGCGCGTTTGCGGCGCCGATACTGGCGGCTGATGGCGGCGGCAATTACGTGGGGTTGCTTGGCTATTATATCGTGGTGGCGGTGACTGCCTTGACGCTGGCCGTGCGCAAGGGCTGGCAGGGGCTGGCGCTGCTCAGCTTGCCTGGCGTCTACGGCGTCGGCATCCTCAACTCGGCAGTCAGTTTCACGCCGGATGACTACGCGGGGACGCTGGCCTTTGTCGCCGCGTTCTTTGCGCTATTTCTGGCGGCGTCGCTGTTGCTGGCGCAGCGTCCTGGCGCGGGGCGGCGCGTGCTCGACCTGGTTGTCGCCGTGCTCAACCCAATCGCAGCGCTGGTCTGGCTCGCTGTGATCGCGCAGACTGAACACGATCTGGGGTACGCGTTGGTCGCTGGCGGCGTCATCTATCTGGCGCTCTTTGGCGGGCTGCACTGGAAGCGGCTGGACACGCTGGCCGTGCATCGCGAGCTGAGTCTCTTCTGGGGGATCTTCCTGCTGTCGCTTGCCGTGCCGATCTTTGTGGAGGCGCGGATCACGGCAAGCGTCTGGGCGGTGGCCGGCGCGCTGTGGGTGTGGTTGAGCGGGCGGCGCAATGTGGCATGGCTCATCTTCTGGGGGCTGCTGACGCAGGTCGTGGCTGGGGTGTTCCTGGCGCCAACGCTCTTTGATGCATTGCTGCAGGCAGGGCAGGCGGCGACCACGTATCGCCCCTTCCTCAACGAATTTACGAGCAGTTGGCTGCTGCTGGCGCTGGCTGGCCTTGTTTCGGCCTGGTTGCTGAGGTGGCTGGCGCAGCGGGAGCAACGACCGGTGAAGAACAGCCTGCTGGACGCTCTCGTCGTGTTGACCTTCATCTGGGGCGCGGTGTGGTGGTTTGGCGGCGGGCTGCTGGAGGCGACGACACTCCCGGTGACGTATGTCGCCAGCGCGTCGATCCTCTTCCTGACGCTCTCGACGGTGTTGATGGATGTGATCGGGCAGCGGCTGCGTTTTCCACTGTTGACTGCGCCGCTGTGGGGGCTGCTGCCTGCGTTGGCGGTGCTGGCGATTGTGCAGGTTGGGGAGATCAGTTCACCGTTGCAGGGTGGGGCGTGGGCAGTCTGGCCGCTGGCGCTGGCGGCGCATCTCTGGATGTTGCGCCGTCACGACAGCGCCAAAGCGGCGACGCCTTATCATGCTGGCGGTGTGTGGCTGCTGGCGTTTCTGGCTGTGGCTGCAACCAACGGGCTGCTGGGGTTGGTCGATGCCGGCATCACTCTGATCACGGCGGCGACGTTGACGGTGCTGGCTGTTGTGGCTGGCGTTGCCACGATGTTGGTCAGGTTCCTGCCGGCGCCGATGGGACCGCGCGCTGCGCTCTATCGGCTGTGGGGCGCAGCGCCGGTGCTGTTGGTGGGCGCTGTCGGCCTGGTGTTGGCGACGCTGACGCAGGATGGTGCGATGACGCCCCTGGCGTATATCCCTGTGCTCAATCCGCTGGCGCTGGCGGCAGCGGCGGTGCTCGGCGTGACGCTGGTCTGGATTGTGATGGTGCGTAGCGCGCTTGACGAACCTGTGCGCTCACTGGTCTGGGGGCTGCGCTGGGTGTGGTGGGCGCTGTTCATCTTTTGCCTGAGCGCGGAGCTTGCGCGTAGCATTCATCACCTGCGAGGGATGCCGCTGACGTGGGATGGTCTCTACACGACGGCGCTCTTCCAAACATCGCTGGCGGTGCTGTGGAGTGTGATTGCGCTGGGGCTGATGTTGTGGGGCAGTCGCCGGCGGTCACGCCAGGCGTGGTTTGCTGGCGCCAGTGTGCTCAGCTTGACGGTGGTCAAGCTCTTTCTGGTCGATCTGGCAGGGGTGGGTGCTGTGGCGCGCATCGTCTCTTTCATCGGCGTGGGCTTGCTGATCCTGGTGATTGCGTTCGTCGCGCCGGCGCCGCCGGGAAAAGAAACCGAGAAATCTGGCGACGGGCAGTGAAAGCCGAAGCAACGTGGGCGCCTGGGTAGTGTATCTTGATTGGTTGAATTTCAGGCATGCTGTTTGGGGGTGCCAAAGGTGCTGACCTCATGCGTGACCATGGCCTGCAAACCGGCATCGGAGTGATAGGCGCTGGCAGCTCTCGCTCT
>Ga0272446_1004403_pt1 | contig 16708 bp, 15 predicted proteins | sample YNPCB0061_FD_194587 | JGI IMG/M metagenome (GOLD analysis project Ga0272446, IMG submission 194587) | Hot spring microbial mat communities from Yellowstone National Park, WY, United States - YNP-CB-006-1 | ecosystem: Environmental > Aquatic > Thermal springs > Hot (42-90C) > Sediment | place... | reverse complement strand
CGGTAGCCCTGGGCGGCTGCTTGCTCGAGCTTTTCGTTCACATCGGGCCCAATCCAGGGCTCAAGCGTGCGGCCCGCCGACTGCCAGGCGGTGTCCCAGTGGGCCAGGCCCAGCTTTTGCACCACAAGCTCGGCTGTAGTACGCACCTGAGTCTGATAAACCCCGTCCTGGGCCGATTTTTCTGGAATCGAGTGGGCTGTGAAGAGGAAGAGGGCCCGCTCCGGCTCGCGCAGCCGCCATAGCTGCTCGAGCACCCGCCCCGCCAGGGCTTGGATGTAGCCCGGATGGTCGGGGTAGGCCTCCACAAGCCTGAACTGGAAAGGGTGGCCTAGCTCGGCCAGGGCCTTTTCCACCTTCTCGCGGTACTCGGCGATGCTGCGGGAAGAAAAGTGCGGAGCTGCCACAATGCCTACCGCTTGCTCGACCCCATCCAAAGCCATGGCCTGTACCGCCTCGGCGATGAAGGGGTGCCAGTGCTTGGTGCCCAGATAGACCCGCGCCGGGCCTTTTACGCGCGGGCCGGGGGAGCTTTGCAAAGGCTGGGCATACAGGGGCAAAGTAGCGTTCAGGGCCGCCTCGAGGCGCACCGCCTGAGCAAAGGTAATCTCGTTCAGGGGGCTGCGCCCAATCAGGTGGTAGCGCTCGGCCAGCTCGGCCAGCAGTTCCGGGCTAGGGGGCCGCCCGCGCCGGATGTCGGTGTAGTAGGGCTCGATCTCTTCCTGTCGATAGGGGGTACCGTAGGCCATCAAGAGTACATTCATGGCTTCTCCAAGGGCCGCTCAGGCCAGATCCTCCAGTACCTCGCGGATGTCCTTCTTTACGCAGGTAAACATGGGGGTATCGCGCAGGGTGTAGAGGCTGGCCTCGGTGAAGCGCAGGCGCTGGACCAGGTCTACAAACTCCTGGGGATAGTTGGAGTCGAAGGCCACCACAAACTCCTGGTCGTCTATGCCATAGGAATAGGAGGTGTTGAGCGTAACCCCGGTAAAGGGGGCCGAAACGTAAATGTGTTCGTCCATCATGCCCTGACGGGCCTGGGGCGAAAGATTGTACCAGGCTCTGGTCTTTACAAATGGATAAACAAACAGATACTGGCCCTGCCCCGGCAAAAGGTGTACCCCTTCGCCTTCGGGATTGAAGCGATCTACGTAGATAGAGCGCTTTTGCATGGATACGAACGAGTAAGGCTGGCTTAAGTACCCGGCCAGGGCGGTGCGGTTGAGCTCGCGTTGCATGGCCTGGAAGTCGGGTACGTTGAAACTGATGCGCCAGAGCATGAAGTCTACGTCGGCCCTGATGCCGACCAGGCTGTAGCTGCGCAGGATAAAACCTTCCCCCCGGTTGGCCCAGCGCTCGCAGACTTCGGCAAACTCTGCCTTGGCCGCCTCCACGAACTCGGGGCTTTGCCTTCTGAACTCGGGGTCTAGCTTGAAAAAGGCATAGTTCATGAACTGCCGCTTGGCCTGGTCGGGGGCCTTGCGGCTAATCAGGCCAGCCGGATCCAGCTCGACCATGCGCCGGGTTTCCTTCTCTTTGTATTCGCGGGTTTCTTTCTCGTTCATGCAGACTCCTTGTTGTGCTTGTTGTGTCGGTTGAACTGATGAACCACCTCAACCAGGTGAGCTACGTGGTCTGGGGGCGTGGTTCGGATTACCCCGTGGCCCAGGTTGAAGATATGGGCGCCTCCCAGACCCGACTTGAGCACCTTTTGCGCCTCCTGGGTGATGACCGCTGGAGGGGCCAGCAAGACCGCCGGGTCGAGGTTGCCCTGCAGGGTGTGCGGCAAAAACTGGCGCACCTGGTCTAGGGGCATGCGCCAGTCCACGCTCACCACCTCGCAAGGCAGTTCGGCCAGCAAGGGGTAGAGGTGCGAGGCCCCCACCGCCAGGTAAATGCGCGGCACGCCCAGGCCTGCCAGGGCCGAAAAAACGGCCTGGTTGTAGGGTAGGCCAAAGCTGCGGTAGACCTCCTGGTCGTGCAGGCCCGCCCAAGAGTCGAACAACTGAATGGCCTCGGCCCCGGCTTCGATCTGCATTCGCAGGTAGCGAATGGTTAGCTCGGTGAGCTTGTGCAGCAGCCGGTGGGCCAGGGCAGGTTCCTGGCGGAGAAAAGCGCGGAAGTCTTCGTAGTCCTTGGAGCCGCTGCCCTGCACCAGGTAGGTGGCCAGGGTCAGGGGGGCCCCGGCAAAGCCGATGAGGGCCACAGGTTTTCCCGCCAGTTCACGCCGCACCAGCCGGATGGCCTCGGCCACGTAGGGGGCAATTTCCCGGGTTTCGGGTAGGCGCAGGGCCTCGATCTGGGCTGCCCTGCGCAGCGGCTCGGCCACCACCGGCCCGGGATTGAACTCGATCTGCACCCCCATGGCCGGCAGGGGGGTCATGATGTCGCTGAAGAGAATGGCTGCATCCAGGGGAAAGCGGCGCAAGGGTTGCAGGGTAATCTCGGCGGCCAGGTCGGGGGTACGCACCATCTCCCAAAAGCTAGAACGGGCCTTGATGGCAAGGTACTCGGGCAGGTAGCGCCCGGCCTGGCGCATCAGCCAGAGCGGGGCTTGGGGGGTGTTTTCCCCCCAGGCAGCCCGCAGGAAAAGCGAGGTGGCGGTTCGGGTACTCGAGGTATTCACGTTGGCTCCTTAGTAGGCGAGGCTTCGGGTCGGGGTTCGGGATTGGGCGTAAAGCGGTAGCCCACCCCCCAGACGGTGTGAAAGTGCACCGGGTGGGCTGGGTTGGGTTCAAACAGGCGGCGCAGGCGCAGCACAAAGTTGTCGATGGTGCGACTGCTGGGGAAGACCTCCTGGCCCCAGACCCGGTCGAGAATTTCATCGCGGCTTACCACCTCACCCGCCCGCTCCACCAGCAGGCGCAAGATGGCCATCTCGCGCTCGCCCAGGGCTTCCTTGCGACCATCCTTCAGGTAGGCCGTCCAGGCCCTGAAGTCGATGCGGTGTCCGGCAAACTCGTAGAGCGCAGAAGGGGTCTCGGCCCGGCGGCGCAGCAGATTTCCAACCCGCAGCAGAAACTCGGGCAGGTGGAAGGGCTTGGCCAGATAGTCGTCGCCACCTACCTTTAGCCCCTCTACCCGCTCCTCGGGGGCCCCTTTGGCCGAGAGGAAAAGCACGGGGGTGGTGTGGCCCAGAGCGCGCATCTGCCGGCAGACCTGAAGGCCATCTAGCCCCGGTAGCATTACGTCGAGCACCACCAGATCGGGGTCCCAGGAAGCCCAGCGCTTTAGGGCCGTGCTGCCGTCGGGTGCAATTTCTACCTGGTAACCCTCGCCCTCGAGGTTGTCGGCCAGGGCGGCAGCCAGGGCGGGTTCGTCCTCCACCAGCAGTACCCTAATAGCCCGTCCCGCTAGTGGCGTGTCCAGGGGCTTCATGCCAGGCTCCTTTCAGGGGCCAGGCCCTGGGCTTCGAGCAGAGGAAGGCTGAGCACAAATCGGCTGCCCTGGGGCAAGGCCTCGGCCCAGACCCGGCCCCCCATCAGCTCGGTGATGCTTTTGACCAGGTAAAGCCCCAGGCCAAGCCCCCGGGTGCTACGGGTCTGTTCGTCCCCCACGCGGTAGAAGGGTTCGAAAATCTGTTGCAGCTCACCCCTGGAAAGCCCCACCCCCCGGTCTTCGACCTCGAGCACAGCCTGGCTGCCTTCGCGGCGCAGGCGCACCCAAACCGGCTTCTGGGGCCCTGGGCTATATTTGACTGCGTTGTCCAGCAGGTTGGAGAGCACCAGACTAAAAGCCTCGGGGTCGAGGTCTACCGGAAGCGGGGTGGGGGCGGGCTCGAGGTGCAAAGTGACCCCCCGCGCGACCAGGGTGTTTTGTTGACGGGCCAGGCAGCGGCTGACCGCCTGGTTCAAATCGTGGCGTTCAGGTTTGATCTGGCCCAGGCCCTGGGCGAGTCTCGAGGTCGCCAGCAGCCGCTCCGAGAGGTCTTCCAGACGGTCTATCTCGTGGGACATGTGGGTCAGGTAGGCAAGTTGTTTTTCCCGGGAAAGCTCACGCATCTGCAAGGTCTGGGCCAGTAGCCGCAGGGTGCTGATGGGGGTGCGAAACTCGTGCGAGGCGGCCATCAGGAAGTTTTGCTGGCGGCGCTTGAGCTCTTGCTCGCTTTTGAGGCTGCGCCCGATGATGTACAGCCCCAAAAGCATCACCAGCAAGAAGAAAGGGCCTTCGTAGGCGAACATGCGCAAATGGCGCATCTGCTCGTCGCGGTAGGCTTTGAGCCGCTCGGGATTCACATAGACCCGCTCACCCTCGACCTCGAGGTGGGGGAAAGCCTGGCGCAGCTCGGACAGGAGGGCCTGGCGATTTTCCGGGGCCGTGGCCGCCCAGAGCTGCTGTACCAGCGCGGCTTCCTGCAGCCAGGCGGTCTCGGCGTATTCGATGTTCTGCTGGATGGTGTTGCGTTGAAAGATAAGCCACCAGGCCACCTGGGCCAGCAAGAACACCACCACCAGGCCAAAGGCCAGCCAGACCCGAGCCCGAGAAGAACGCAGTTTGTGTAACCAGTGTGGCAAGCCCACCTCCTCAAATCCAGCCCTGAGCCAGTGCCTCCAGAGCGTGGTAGCTGATAATCAGGTCGGCTCCGGCTCGCTTGATGGCCATCAGGGTCTCGCGTACCGCCCGGGCCTCCTCCAGCGCACCCGCCATCGCTGCTGCCTTGAGCATGGCATACTCGCCGCTCACGTTGTAGGCCACCAGGGGCAACTGGGTTTGTGGGCGCAGTCGGGCCAGGATGTCCAGGTAGGCCAGGGCAGGCTTCACCATGAGCATATCGGCCCCTTCGGCCTCGTCGAGCGCGGCCTCCCGCAGGGCCTCGCGGGCGTTGCGGAGATCCATCTGGTAGCTGGCCCGGTCGCCAAAGCTGGGGGCGCTTTTGGCGACATCACGGAAGGGGCCGTAAAAAGCGCTGGCATACTTGACGGCATAGGAGAGGATGCCCACCTCGGTATGGCCGGCCTGGTCCAGGGCCCGGCGCAGGTAGCCCACCCGCCCGTCCATCATGTCCGAAGGGGCTACGAAATCGGCCCCGGCCTCGGCATGGGTCAGGGCCATGGCAGCGAGCTGACGCAGCGAGCTATCGTTATCAATCCGCACCCCTCGAGGCGTCTCTTTGAGCACCCCGCAGTGGCCGTGGGTGGTATGGGCACACAAGCAGACGTCGGTGTAAATCACCACGTCCTCGCCAAAAGCTTTTCGGGCGGCCCGAATGGCCGTGGGCACCGGGCCATCGGGTTCGGCGGCGCTCGCACCGTGGGGGTCTTTCCAGGTATCGGGCAAAACCCCAAACAAAAGCAGGGAGCTCACACCCAGCTTCAAGGCACGCTCAGCCTCGAGCAAGAACGTATCCACACTGTAGCGGTTTATCCCCGGAAGTGCAGCAATGGGTTCGCTCAGGCCTCTGCCCGGCATCACAAAAAACGGGGCCAGGAAGTCGGAAGGGCGCAGGTGGGTTTCGGCCACGCTCTCGCGCAAAGCAGCGCTGGCGCGCAGCCGTCGGGGTCGCTCAAGAAGTTCAGGGGCCTTTAGAAGTTGGGGGTTTTTCAGGCTGGACATCGCTCACCTCGAATGCGCTCTATGGTCTCCAAAACCGCCTCCACGCTGGGCCTTGGCACCAGGGTGTACGGCAAGCCTCGCTCGGACAAAGCCATAGCGGTGGTAGGGCCCAGGGCCAGCAGATGGGCCTGGCGTCCCACAGTCTCCGGCAGGGCTTCCACTCCAGACGGGCTCGCCAGCAGCAACAGCTCCGGAACCGGCAGCTCGGGTGGCCAGGGTAGGGGCTGGGTCTGGTAGACCACCGCGCTCTTCACCACATAGCCCGCCTCGCGCAAACGCTGGGCCAGCACCGGGCGGGCCCGGTTGCCCTGGGGCAGGCCCACATAGCCAAAGGGCCTTTGGGCCAGAAAAGCCTCGGCCAGCCCCTCTGCGGTCTCATCGGGCGAGACCAGGTCTACCCTACCCCCGGCTTCTTCCAAGACTTGCCGGGTGGCCTGACCCACTGCTCCCAAAGCCCGGCCCTTCAAGCATCCCCCCAGCTCGAGCACCGCCCGCACCGCTGCCACGCTGGTAAAAAGCCACCAGCGACAGTCGGCCAGGGGTTTCAGGTCGGCTCGTAGGGTTCGGGTCTGGATAAGGGGCTGGCGCACGACCTCGAGGCCCATCGCCTCGAGGCGTTCTTGCAAGCCCGCCAAACGGCCTTCCGACTGGGTCAGGGCGATTCGCATACCACCTCCGGGTTATCGGCCTTGATCTGCTGGAAAACCGCCTGGGCTACAGCCTCAGGCGTGGGAGCCTGGGCCTGGTAGCCTTTGCCTCCATACCAGGCCAGCAGGTGCAGGCCCTGCGGGGTTTCCTGGGCCAGTGCGCCCAGGGCCAGCTGGCAGCCCCCGGCCAGCTTTTGCATCAGCCCCCGTTCGGCGGCCACGGTGCGGCGGGCCTGGGGGTCGTCCAGGTGCTCTAGCAGGGCTTTGAGGTGGTGGTCGTCCTGGCGGCACTCCAGGGCCAGGGCCCCCTGGGCCGGAGCAGGCACCAGCAGGGTGGGCGGTAGCACCCGGAGGTATAGACCGCTTAAGTCCAGGGCCAGCCGCTTGAGGCCTGCCTGGGCCAGCAAGATGGCCTCGTAATCACCGCGCCGGAGCTTATCCACCCGAGTCGGCACGTTGCCGCGCAGTTCCTTTGGCTCCAGGTCGGGCCGAAGTTGCATTAACTGGGCCTGGCGCCGCACCGCGCTGGTGCCAACCCGAATCCCTGGGCGCAGGGGGAGGCTGGGTGCTTTTTCGTCCACGGCTTCGGGGTGAACCAGCAGCACCTCGCGGGGGTCTTCCCTGGGTGGCACGGCGGCAATCCCCAGCCCATCGGGGTGGGCGCTGGGCAGGTCTTTGTAGGAGTGCACGGCCAGGTCGGCCTCGCCGCGCAGAAGGGCTTCCTGTACGGCCTTGGTAAAAAAGCCCTGGCCCTGCATCTGGGCGAAGGGCAGGCCCTCACGGTCGCCCTGGGTTTCCACCACCACCAGTTCGACCTGGGCGCCTTGCCGAAGAAGCTTCTGCTTTACCCAGTCGGCCTGCCATAAAGCCAGCCGGCTGCCACGGGTGGCAATACGCACCTTAACCATGCTCCACCTCCCAAAGACCCGCTTCCCGTAAAAAAGCCTCGGCGGCTTCGGGGCCATGTCGCCGGGCCAGCCCACGCAGGCCTTTAACTGGGAAGTGGGCAAAACGGTGGGCCAGTCGTTCGATCAGTTCGGGTTCCACCCGCTCCCCCACCAGCTCGGTAAGGGTGCGGTGGTAGACCTGGCGCATCTGGGTGATGGCGGGTGCGATGGCGCGCTCGGCCCAGTCCACCATGACCTGCTCCAACTCTTGAGCCACAATCCGCTCGGCCTGGGCCAGGTCGGCCCGCAGGCGTGCGCGGCGCTCTTGGCCCAGGCGTTCCAGCAGGTTCAGGTCGAACAGCACTACCCCCTTAACTACCTCAGGGGCTATGTTTCTGGGCATACCCAGGTCTACCGCCGCTTTGAGCCGGGGCTGTTTTTGAAAAAAGCCAGTACCCAAAAGCCCCTCTACCGGGGTGGCCGTCACCAGGGCGTCTAGCTGCGGAGGGTGCTTCAGGAAGTCGTGCAACGACATAAACCGGGCCCCCAGCGACCCAGCCAGAGCCTGGGCTTTTTCGGGGGTGCGGTTCACCAGCCAGAGCTCAATTCCGGGCAAGGCTGCCAGGCTGCGGGCCGCCAGGCTACCCATCTCGCCGGTGCCCACCACCGCCACCCGCGCGGGCTGGGGCAAAAGCGCCTCCAGGGCAGGCCGGGCCAGGCTAAACAGCGAGGTGTTGGCCGGGGCCAGGGCCACCTCCCGACGCACCCGCCTGGCTACTTTGAGCGCATTTTGAAAGGCAAAGCGGGTCAGAGGGCCCACGCTTCCGGCGTTTTGCGCGGCTTCAAAGGCCTGGCGCACCTGCCGCATGATCTGGTCTTCGCCCGGGTTCACCGAGTCGAGCGAGGCTGCCACCCGGGCCAGGTGCTCGAGCGCGGCCTCGCCCAGGTAGGCGTAGCCCCTGGGGAGCTGGGGTGGAATCAAGGCCTGACGCACCTGCTCGAGCGATAGCCCTTCCTTCAGGGCCAGCACCACCTCACAGCGGTTACAGGTGAGGATGGGCACCCATTCCTCAGCCAGGGTGGAAATGGCCGGGGCATGGTTCTGCCACCAGGTGCTCCACAGGGTCAGGGCCTCCACGCCCCCCCGCCGCTGTGAAACCCCAATCAGGGCTAGCCGCTCCATACGCAAATGATTATCAGTAGTAAAACGCTTAGAAAAGTGTCATGAAATTGTCACTGGCCCCACCCTAAAGGCTCTCATGGTAAGCCGTCAGGCTTGAAAACATCAGGCCCGACCAGCCCAGCCAGGGCATTGGCTTGTACTTGGGGGCCTGCGGTGCTAAGTTCTGCACATGGGTCATTCCACCGCACGCTCTTTGGAGCTTTTTCGCCAAGCCCAGCAAGTGATACCCGGCGGGGTGAACTCCCCCGTTCGCGCCTTCAAGGCCGTGGGCGGCACGCCCCGTTTTATCGCGCGGGCCCAGGGGGCCTACCTGTGGGACGCCGATGGCAACGCGCTGCTCGATTACATCGGCTCCTGGGGGCCCATGATTCTGGGGCACAACCACCCGGCCGTAATGGCCGCCATCCAGGAGGCCCTATCCGAAGGACTGAGCTACGGAGCCCCCACCGAGCGGGAGGTACGCCTGGCCGAACGGGTGCGGGAGGCCTACCCCAGCGCCGATCTGGTGCGCTTTGTGAGCAGCGGCACCGAAGCCACCATGAGCGCTTTGCGGCTGGCTCGAGGCTACACCGGGCGCGACCTGATTGTGAAGTTTCGCGGCAACTACCACGGCCACGCCGATAGCCTGCTGGTGCAGGCTGGCTCGGGCTTGCTCAGCGGTGGTGGGGGAACCGCCAGAAGCGCACCCTCGAGCGCCGGGGTGCCCCAGGCTTTTGCCGAACTCACCCTGGTGGCCGACTACAACGAGCCCCAGGCCCTCAAAGACCTGTTCGAGCAGTACGGCGAGCAGATCGCCGCGATCATCTTCGAGCCGGTGGTGGGGAATGCCGGGGTGCTGGTACCCACGCCCGAGTTCCTCGAGGCCCTGCACCAGCTCACCCAGCAGTACGGGGCCTTGCTCATTGCCGATGAGGTGATGACCGGCTTCCGCCTGGCCAAAGGGGGCGCGGTGGAACTTCTGGGCCTGAAGCCCGACCTGATCTGCTGGGGCAAGATTATTGGAGGGGGGCTGCCGGTGGGGGCTTATGGGGGCCGGGCCGAAATCATGCAGCAGGTAGCGCCGCTGGGCCCGGTCTACCAGGCCGGCACCCTGAGCGGGAACCCCCTATCTATGGCGGCTGGGCTAGCCACCCTGGAAACCCTATTCCAGGACCCGCCCTACGCCCGCCTCGAGGCCTACGGAAAGGCCCTGGAAGAGGGCTTGCTGGCCCTTTTTACCGCCGCCGGGGTTCCGGTAGCCATCAACCGCGTGGGCTCTATGATTACGGTCTTCTTCCGCGAAGGGCCTGTGCAGACTTACTCCGACGCGGTGGCCTCCGATACCGAGCGCTTCAAGGTGTTTTTCCACGGTCTTTTGCAACGGGGCGTTTACTGGCCCCCCAGCCAGTTCGAAGCGGCCTTCTTCTCCGTAGCACACGGTGAGGATGAGCTTGCCAAAACCCTGGAAGCCGCAGAACAGGCCCTAAAGCTGTTTACTGCTTGAATCCTAGAGCACACCCCTCGCTTCGCTCGGCGAAAAAGCGTATCCCGTTGGTCGGGTTAGTTCGCCACTATTCTGTGAGGAACTAACCGAATCTGGATATTACAGGCATAATGCATAAACATGAACCTTGCAGCGATTAACCACCTTTCCAGGGAGGCTTTTGTTGAGCAACTGGGCTGGGTCTTTGAACACTCTCCCTGGGTGGCCGAAAAAGCCTGGGAACACCGCCCCTGGGCCAGCCTCGAGGCCCTGCACCACTCGCTGGTGCAGGCAGTGCAAGAAGCCCCCAAGGAGGCCCAACTGGCCCTGATCCGGTCCCACCCCGACCTGGGCAGCCGCGCCCGCATGGCCCAGGCCTCGGTCGCGGAGCAAAAGGGCGCCGGCCTCGACGCCCTCACCCCCGCCGAGTTCGAGCGCATCCAGACCCTAAACCGGGCCTATACCGACAAGTTCGGCTTCCCCTTCATTCTGGCGGTGCGGGGCAAAAGCAAAGCCGACGTCTTTAAGGCTATGGAGGAAAGGCTCCCCAACCCCCCCGAGCTCGAGTTCCAGACCGCCCTGGAGGAGATTTACAAGATCGCACGCTTTCGCCTTGCCGACCTGCTGGGCCAAGATTAGACTCTATCTGAATCAGCCATGAACCCCCTCGACCAAGACCGCCTCCGTATCATCAAATGGCCCTGGATTTTAGCCATCCTGGCCCTATTTGCTGTGGCTTTAGCCCTCACCCTGGCGGGCGGCTGGCAGGCCCACGCCCGCGAATGGCTCAACCTGATCGTGCGCTGGCTGCACATTATCTACGGCATCGCCTGGATTGGGGCCAGCTTCTACTTCATCTTCTTAGAGAACGCCCTCGAGCGCCAGGGCGTGCGGGCCGAGCTCTCCGGCAACCTCTGGGCCATCCACGGCGGGGGCATCTACTACCTGGAAAAATACAAAACCGCCCCCAAAGAGCTGCCCAGATACCTGCACTGGTTCAAGTGGGACGCCTACCTGACCTGGGTCACGGGGTTCTTGCTGCTCGTCATCGTCTACTACGCCGACCCCCGCACCATTCTGCTGGCCCCCGGCAGCACCCTGCCCGGCTGGGCGGCCATCGCCATCGCCGTAGCCAGCCTGGTAGCGGCCTGGCTGATTTATGTAGGACTGTCCAGCACCCGGCTCTTATACCGCCCTGCGCTGTTTCTGCTGGTGGGGGGGGTACTGGTTACGCTGGCAGCTTACCTGCTGGGGCAGGTCTTCAGCGGGCGCGGCACTTTTATGCACATTGGGGCCATGCTGGGCACCATCATGGCGGCCAACGTCTTTTTTGTGATTATCCCCTCGCAAAAGAAGTTGGTGCAAGCCGCACAGAAGGGCGAAACCCTCGACCCCAATTTTGTGGCCTGGGTGCAGCTTCGCTCGCGCCACAACAACTACCTCACCCTGCCGGTGCTCTTCACCATGATCGCCCACCACTTCCCCATGACCTACAGCGGCGGGGCCCACTGGCTCATCCTGATTCTGTTCTTTGGGGCCGGAGTAGCGGTGCGGCACTTCATCAACGTGACCGAAAAAGAGCACCACACAACCCTGGTAGAAGGCGGGGCCATGCCCTATCTGCTGGTGCTGGCGGCGGCCTTGCTGCTGGGAGCTTTCTACCTGACCGCGCCCCGCCAGAGCCCAGAAGCGCTCAAAGAGCCCCCGGTGGCTTTTGCCGAGGTGCAGGACATTATCGTGCAGCACTGCCAGATGTGCCACGCCGCCCGCCCCACCCAGCCTGGTTTTGCCTCGGCTCCAGGCGGGGTGATGCTGGATACGCCCGAGCAGATTGTGGGGCATGCCCAGAAAATCAAGCAGGTTGCGGTGGACACCCAGTACATGCCCCTGCTGGTGCCGGGGGTTCCGGCCATGACCCCCGAGCAGCGGGCCAGGCTGGGGGCCTGGGTAGCCCAGGGCGCACCGGGGCCGTAGGATTAAGGCATGGCTCGGCTTTCGACCCACGTTCTGGATACCGCCCACGGGCGCCCGGCGGCGGGGCTCGACCTCGAGCTCTACCGCATCGGCCCTGCAGGTGAGCGCACCTTCATCACCGCCGCCAGCACCAACGCCGATGGCCGCACCGAACAGCCCCTGCTCGCAGGCGAAACCATCCCGGTGGGCCTGTATGAACTGGTCTTCCACGTGGCCGCCTACTTCAAAGCCCAGGGGGTGCCCCTGCCCGACCCGCCTTTTCTGGACGAGGTGCCCATCCGCTTCGGCATCGCCGACGAAAAGGGGCATTACCACGTGCCGCTGCTCCTCTCACCCTACGGCTACAGCACCTACCGGGGTAGCTAGTATGAACCCCACCCGAAGCGTTCCGCTGAGCGCAAGTAAAAGCTCGTCGATTACGACCGCCTCGAGTTCCAGCGCTTCGGGCGGGGGCCCCAAAAAAAGAACAACTCAAGCAGATTTCTTACTGGTGCCCCTTCCTGCCCGGTTACCTATTTTTTGCGCTTTCCACGGCACAACACTCAGGCCCTCCACGCAAACCATGTGAGCTGCGACCAAGGCTCCACCTTACCCGACCCGACCATGAGTCTTTCCGACGTAAACTTCTCCAAACTGGCCCTAGAAGCCCTCGAGCGCTGCCGTGTGCTGGCGCGTTTCTCGGAAGAGCCGGGCCGCCTGACCCGCACCTTTCTCTCACCCCCCATGCGGGCCGTACACGAATCCCTGACCGGCTGGATGAGGGAGCTGGGCATGGCGGTACGCACCGATGCGGTGGGCAACCTGATTGGGCACTACCCCGGCCACTCCCCCGATGCCCCGCTGTTTCTGCTGGGCTCGCACGTGGACACCGTGCGCGATGCGGGCGCTTACGACGGCCTTCTGGGGGTCACGCTGTCGCTGGCTTTGGTGAAGGCCTTGGAAGGCCGAAGATTGCCTTTTGCCATTGAGGTGATTGCCTTCTCGGAGGAGGAGGGCGTGCGCTTTGGGATGCCATTTCTGGGCAGCAAAGCGGTAACCGGTCAGTTTACGCCCGAGCTGCTAAAGCTGCAAGATGCCCAGGGGCAGACCGTAGAGGAAGCCATCCGGGCCTTTGGCCTCGAGCCCGCCCATATACCGCAGGCCGCCTACAACCCGGCTCAGGTTAAGGGCTTTTTGGAGTTTCACATCGAGCAGGGGCCGGTGCTGGAGGCCCTGGGGTATCCGCTGGGCCTGGTGGAGGGCATCGTGGGGCAGAGTCGGCTCGAGGTGGCCTTCCGCGGCCAGGCCGGCCACGCCGGCACCACCCCCATGCACCTGCGCAAAGATGCCCTGGCCGGGGCTGCCGAATGGATGGTTCTGGTTGAACGCGAAGCCCGCGAGGAGCAAGGCCTGGTGGCCACGGTGGGCATGATTACGGCCCTGCCGGGGGCGGCCAACGTGATTCCGGGCGAGGTGCAGATGAGCCTGGATGTGCGCCACCCCTACGACGAGGTGCGCAGCCTGGCGGTAGCCAACCTGGTGACCCGGGCCCAGCAGGTGGCCCAGCGCCGGGGGCTCGAGCTCGATTACCGCACCCTATACGAGCAGGCTGCGGTTCCCTGCGACCCTGAGCTGAACGAGCGGCTGGCCCTGTCGGCCCAGGCCCAGGGCTACCCGGTGCACCGGATGGTCTCGGGGGCCGGCCACGACGCCATGATTATGAGCGCGCTGTGCCCCTCCACCCTGCTGTTTCTGCGAAGTCCGGGCGGCCTTTCGCACCACCCGGAAGAGTCGGTCTGGCCCCAGGACGCAGAAGCCGCCCTGCGGGTGGGGCTGGATTTCTTGCACCGGCTAGCCGCCGAGGCTTGATAGGGGAGTTACGATGCTCGAGCTAATTGTGCGTGGTGGAAAGCTGGTAACCCCGGAAGGGGTGCGGCAGGCCGATCTGGGCATCTCGGGGGGGCAGATCGTGCAGGTGGCCCCGGAGATTGCCGAACCGGCCCGGCAGGAGATCAATGCCTCGGGCTTGTACGTTTTTCCGGGCCTGATTGACGTGCACGTGCACTTCAACGAGCCGGGACAGGCCCACTGGGAGGGCATCGCCTCGGGCAGCGCGGCCCTGGCAGCAGGCGGCGGCACGGCCTTCTTCGATATGCCCCTCAACTCGTTGCCCTGCACCCTGGATGGCCCCTCCTTCGACCAGAAGCTCTCGGCCATGCAGGCCCACTCCCACACCGATTTTGCCCTATGGGGTGGCCTGACCCCAAACAACCTGCAGCATATGCCCGATCTGGCCGAACGCGGCGTAATCGGGTTCAAGGCCTTCATGTGCAACTCTGGCCTGCCCCAGTTTCCCGCCTGCGACGACGCCACCCTGTATGTGGGCATGCGCCTGGCCGCCCAGCTTGGACTACCGGTTGCAGTACACGCCGAGTCGGAAGCCCTGACCGCCTACCTGGCCCAGCAGAAGCGCCAGCAGGGCCAGACCACCTGGCGCGACTACCTGGACTCGAGGCCGGTCTACACCGAGCTCGAGGCCATCCAGCGGGCCTTGCTGTTTGCCCGCGAGACCGGCTGCCGGCTGCACATCGTACATATCAGTTCGGGCGCTGGGGTGGTCATGGCCGCCGAGGCCAGGGCCAAGGGGGTGGACGTGAGCCTCGAGACCTGCCCCCACTACCTGGCCTTTACCGCAGAAGACCTGGAGCGGCTGGGAGCGCTGGGCAAGTGCGCCCCGCCCTTCCGCTCCGAGCTGCAACGAACTCTGTTGTGGGTGCAGGTGCTGCAAGGGCAGGTAGATATCATTGGCTCCGACCACTCCCCCAGCCCACCCGAGATGAAGCAGGGCCATGACTTCTTCAGCCTGTGGGGCGGCATCGCGGGGGTGCAGTCTACCCTGGGGGTGCTGCTGAGCGAGGGTTGGCGCCAGCGCGGCCTGGCCTTAGAGCGGCTGGCCGCCCTGCTGGCAGCCAACCCCGCAAAGCGCTTTGGCCTGGCCCAGAAAGGCCGCCTGGCCGAAGGCTATGATGCCGACTTCGCCCTGGTAGACCTGGGCCAAACCTACACCTTGAGACAGGAAGACCTGTACTACCGTCACCCCATCTCCCCCTATCTGGGCCGTACCTTTGTTGGGGTGGTGCAGGAGACCTGGTTGCGTGGGCAGCGGGTGTATGCCGGGGGTAAGATAGAAAAGCCCCGTGGGGTTCGTTTACTCAAGGGGACGATCCCCTTCGGGACAGAGCCCTGATGGGCCTGTTCATCTAGAGGAATTTATGAGTCTGACCGGTTTTACCCGAACCCGCGTAACCCCCGACCACGCCCTCTTGACCCCCGATACCTTTGTGCGCTCGAGCCTGCCCGGCTGGAGCCAGGCTGCCTGCATCGTGCATATCTCCCCCGAGATGGGGGCCCGCTTCATGATGTACACCGTAGAGATGCAGTCCGGCAGTACCGGCCAGATGAGCCTGCTGGACATCCAGCGCTTTGCCTATATGCTCGAGGGCGAAGTGGCGCTCGAGGTAGGGGGAGCCCGGCATACCCTATGGGCCAACAACTACGTGTACCTGCCTGCCAACACCCCACACCATTTTGCAGCGGCATCCGGCTGCCGGATGGTGGTTTTCGACAAACCCTACCAGGCCTTGGCCGGCATGGACGTACCCCAGGTGGTGCTCGGACACGAACCAGATACCCCCAGCAGCCCGCTGATGGGCGATGAAGCCCTGCAGGTGCGCCTGCTCCTGCCCGACAATTTCTCCTTCGATATGGCCGTTAATACCATGACCTTTGCTCCCGGAGCCCACCTCTCCCTGGTAGAAACCCATGTCATGGAGCATGGCCTGTTGTTTTTGCAAGGCGGCGGGGTATACCGCCTGGGTGACCACTGGTACACCGTGCAGGCTGGCGATGTGATCTGGATGGCCTCCTACTGCCCGCAGTGGTTTGGGGCGCTGGGCAAAACACCCAGCAAGTACCTGATTTACAAAGACGTCAACCGGCACTCGCTCGAGCTGCTCTCCTGATGCAGGCCGCACAGGGGCGGTAGAGGCTGGTGGGCTGACTGGGGTAAACTGCTCGTGCTAGATTTACCCCGAGCCTTAGGCATAGCCTGCATAATTTTTTCGGAGTAGCCCATGATTGTCCGACCCCTGGTAGACCAAGAACGCATTATCCGCGAACTCGAGGCCCTGGCGGAGTTTTCCGACACCCCCAAGCCAGCCATTACCCGCATTCTCTTTACCAAGCCCGACCTCGAGGCCCGCGCTTACCTCAAGAGCTTGTGTGAAGAGGCTGGATTAAGCCTACGCGAAGATGGGCTGGGCAACATCTTTGCCCGCTGGGAGGGTTCCGCCCCCGATCTACCGGCTGTTGGCACGGGCTCCCACTTCGACGCCATCCCCTACGCCGGCATGTACGACGGCACCGTGGGCGTGCTGGGGGGCCTGGAGGCCATCCGTTCGCTCCAGCGCATTGGTTTTAAGCCCTACCGCTCCATCGAACTGCTCATCTTCACCGCCGAAGAGCCCACCCGTTTTGGCGTGGGTTGCCTGGGAAGCCGGGCCCTGGCCGGGGTTTTGAGCCCCGACTCGCTGCGCCAGCTTAAGGATCAGGAAGGGCGCAGCCTGGAGGAAGTCCGCTGGGAAGCCGGTTATATGGGCCGCCTGGAGGATGTGCAGCTTCCCCAGGGCTACTACTCGGCTTTCGTGGAACTGCACATCGAGCAAGGCCCCTTGCTCGAGCAAGAACGGGTGCCCCTGGGCATCGTCACGGCCATCGCGGCTCCGGCTGCCCTGCGGGTAAACCTGGAAGGTGAGGGCGGGCATGCCGGAACCGTGCTGATGCCCGACCGCCGCGATGCGCTGTGCGCCGCTGCCGAAATTATCCTGGGCGTGGAAGCCTTTGCCAAAAACAGTGGCAGCATCAATACCGTAGCCACCACCGGCTTTTGTGAGGTCTATCCCAACGCGGTCAATAGCGTGCCCAGCCGGGTCAAGCTCGAGATAGACATTCGCGATGTTGACCAGTC
>Ga0272446_1004401_pt1 | contig 16713 bp, 14 predicted proteins | sample YNPCB0061_FD_194587 | JGI IMG/M metagenome (GOLD analysis project Ga0272446, IMG submission 194587) | Hot spring microbial mat communities from Yellowstone National Park, WY, United States - YNP-CB-006-1 | ecosystem: Environmental > Aquatic > Thermal springs > Hot (42-90C) > Sediment | place... | reverse complement strand
CCCTATCTGTACCTGCTAGATATGGAAGCCTACGACGAGTCTTGAACGGGCGCTAAGGTTTGGTTGGAGAAGGACTGACAGAAGGCAGGGGCACGGGATTGCCGGTGCCAGACTCCGTTCCAGGCGCACCGGGGAATGGTTGAGCCGGGTTGAAGGGCAATCCGGGGCTAGCTGGATTAAACAGCCCAGACGGATCGAAGCCAGGAGTGGTTGGGCTAATAGTGGGTGAGGTGGGAGTCTCACCCGGTTGATTAGGGTCAACTGGAATAGTGGCCAGAGCAACGCGATCGCCCCCAACCTGACGCAGAATATCAAGAACTTGCACCACATCGTTGTAAAAGGCGGTCTGGGAAGCATAAAGAACCAGCAGACCATCCGGATTGGTTCGCTGATAATTTTCGAGCGCCTGACGTAACTGGGTCCGATCCACCGGTTGCCGATCAATAAAGGTTTGGCCAGTGGAACTAATGGAAACCACCAGCATCTCTCGCATCTGGGTAACGCCCGTGGAGGCTCTGGGCAGATCCAGATTAATCGCCTGTTGGCGGGTTAATGAGAGAGCGGCCAGAATAAAAAACGTCAGAATACAGAAAATTACATCAATCAGCGGAATAAGCTGAATTTGTACATCTTCAGTTGGGGCATCGGTATGAAGCTTCATCGGTCGTGAGATCTTAAGCGTGCAAGATACGGGGCAATGGAGAGTAGGGATGCAGGATGGGGGAGCAGGGAATGGGAAGTGGGGAGATGGGGAAAGGAAAGTTCTAGGTGTTGGCTGGCAGGTGCCAGGTGTGTGGTTAGGAAGACGGGGAAGGTGAGGACGATGGGCAAGAGGAGGTACAGGTGGTAGGTGTCAGCAACCCAAAATCCAAAATCCAATCCCTGACACCGCTGATAGCTGACCGCTAACCGCTGACCACAGCAATCATCCCGTTTTCCCAAAAATACTAATAAGCCGGTTCATCTTTCCCCAATTCGGGATTGACTTCTAGCAGTCCTTGTTCTTTGCTCCATCCTGATCCATTCAGTTGGCTCCAATGTTGACGATAGAGTATTTCCAACTCATTGCCAGCTTTGCGGAAGATTTTCATCTGATAGAACAGGAAACCCTGAAATAAGCGGTAGAAAGCCAGACTAAAGATGGCCACCACCAGTCCGCTAGCGGTACTGATGAGAGCTTCCCCAATCCCGGTGGTCACGCCTGCGGTGGAAGCGGTGCCAATGTCGCCAATCCGGATTGAGCGCAGAGAAATAATCAAACCGATCACCGTACCCAACAATCCCAGCAAGGGAGATAGGGCAATCACTGCCTCCAAAATTTTGTCACCCCGACGCATACTTGCCATTTCATCATCGGCGGTTGACTCCATCGCCAGCCGAAAGATTTCTGGGTCTGGGTCTTTCAGTTGCAAAGCACTGTAAAACATTCGCCCAACGGGTTGGTCATAGGACTGGCGGGCCACTTCCGTCGCCAGAGACCAGTCTCTGCGGGCCGAGTCCAGCACCCGACTGACGACTTCGCGTTCTTTGGTCAGCACACTGGACCAGAACCACAGCCGTTCAATAATGACACTCAGCGCCAAAATGGACAACAGCAGCAGGGGTACCATTGTGACCCCGCCTTTTTGGAAGATTTCAGCGACATTCACGGTCTTTTCCGCCCTCCATTACGTTCCCAGTCTCGATTATTGCCTTGCTGATTATGGGGATCACTGTAGGATTGGATGGATCGAAACCTGGTTTCAATTCATCCGGCAATTCAGTAACCCCTCACTTTTTATCCCATCTGAGTGAAGTTGAGGCAACTTTATCCTAAAAGACCAGCCTCTTGTTCCCTCATGAGGCATAACCTTTCAGTAAAACATAGACACTGTAGCAATTTTCAGTGGACTGGGCTGACTGTTTATGCCAGTTAGGTCATCATAAAAACGGTCAGTTACAGTTTCAGATGGCAGTTTCCTCTGTGACCGGGAGCTTGATCCCCATGAATCTGATAGGGATTCACCATATCGCCATAATCTGTTCGGATTACCTGCGTTCTAAGCAATTCTATACCCAGGTGTTGGGGTTTCCGGTGATTGCCGAAACCTATCGAGCCGAGCGCCATTCCTACAAGCTGGACCTACGGGTTAGTGATACGGTGCAAATTGAGCTGTTTTCGTTTCCCCAACCGCCCCAACGGCAAAACCAACCAGAAGCTTGCGGTTTGCGCCATCTAGCATTTGCAGTATCGGATTTGGATGCTGTTGTGGCTGATCTCACGGCCAAAGGGGTTGAAGTTGAACCAGTCCGGTTGGATGAGCTAACCCACAAACGGTTTACTTTTTTCCAGGATCCGGATGGGTTGCCCCTGGAACTATACGAAACCTGAACTGACGAGCCTGCAATTGGATCCACTGCAAGGAGAAAAGGTGCGATCGCAGTCATATTTGCGATCGCACCCTTAGAATCTGTCGACAGCAATGGAAAAGGCTACAAATTCAGCGCTGCTTGGTCAGTCCCATTGGTTTGGCTGACTTCCAGCTTGGCAACTGGACTAACGCTGACCATGGGAACTTGCAGCATGGGTGTTTCCGTAACCGAGCTATTTGCCAGGGTAAACAGCGGATTGGAAAGAATACCTGCCAGCGAAGTCACAACCAGACACAGCACCAGACCCACCTGCAAAGGACGCATGCCGAATGAATTCCAGGCAATGGGCGGATAGTTCTGTACCGATTCCGACATCTCGTGGGGTTCTTTCACCACCATCATCTTGACCACACGGATGTAGTAGTAGATGGAAATTACACTGGTCATCAGCCCCAACAGCACCAGAACATAAGCACCGGCCTGCCAACCAGCCCAGAACAGATACAACTTGCCGAAGAAACCGGCCAGCGGAGGAATGCCGCCTAATGACAGCAGACAAATACTTAGAGCCAGCGTCAGCAGAGGGTCTTTTTGATACAGACCGGCATACTCGCTGATCTGATCCGTACCTGTTCGTAGGGAAAACAGGATGATGCAGGCAAAGGCCCCCAGGTTCATAAACAGATAAACCAGCAGATAGAAGACCATACTGGAGTATCCGGCATCGGTGCCAATCACCAGACCAATCATGACAAAACCAGCCTGACCGATGGAAGAGTAGGCCAATAGACGTTTCATACTGGTCTGAGCCAGAGCCACGACGTTACCCAGAATCATACTGAGGATGGCCAGCGCCGTCAGAACGAAATGCCATTGCTCCGACAGCAGCGGGAAGGCTGTAACCAGCAGACGAATTGCCAGGGCAAATCCAGCCGCCTTGGAACCGACTGACAGAAAGGCCACCACGGGTGTAGGAGAGCCTTCATACACATCGGGGGTCCACTGGTGGAATGGAACTGCTGCGATCTTGAAGGCAATTCCGGCGATCACAAACACCAAGGCAATCACCAGGCCGATTGACTGATCCATACCTGATTCGGCGATCCGAGCAGCGATGCTGCTGAGTTTCGTTTCTCCGCCTGACAGCCCGTAGAGCAACGAGGTGCCATAGAGGAAGATGGCAGAACTGGAAGCGCCAATCAGCAAGTACTTGAGGGCAGCTTCGTTAGAGCGGGGATCACGCTTGGTGTAGCCGGTTAAGAGATACGAGGAAATACTTAAGGTTTCCAGCGATACGAAGATCATCACCAGTTCATCTGCCCCGCAGAGGAACATGCCTCCGATGGTTGCGGTGAGCAGGATAGACAGGAATTCCGCCAGCGAAGTGCCGGACTGATCCACGTAGCTGATGGACATCAAAATGGTTACCGCTGTTGACAGGGCAATAATGGCCCGGAAAACAACGCTGAGGGCATCTCCGTTAAAACTCCCAAGGAATGAAATGGGGTTAGAAAGATCCCACTGATAGTAAAGTGCGCCAGTGGCAGCCAGAAGACCCGCGATCGAGAGGTAGGGAGTCCAGCGGGAGGAAACTGTGCGTCCCACAATCAAATCAAAAATGACCACGAGCAAGAGGGTGGCCGTCACGATCAGTTCTGGCAAGATGGCCCCAGTATTAAGCTGGGCAGCGAGACTGGACAGATCCATTGCAGAGTAGCCCGATGAAACAGCAGCGTTAACAAGGAGAAAGGATTAAAGAAAATTTACAGATACGTGGTTAGCGTGTCAGTAAAGCAAAGCGACCCTTTCTCATACAGTGGATTCTACATTAAGCCTGCTGCACTCCTGGCATTTCTGAAGGCTCTGCACTATAGATTGTTCTAGGTAGATGAATAGATTCTGGCCCACCTGTAGATGGAATTTCAGGCTTAACCCAAGCCCCAGTCAGGTTTCTATCTCTAGGTTTGTAGGCATGGGTCGGGCGAGGCTCTGTGGTTAGATGAGACCAAGCAGGGCATTCTAAAAATCTGCTATGAGTAGACAAGCGACTTGTTTTAGCCAGCCAGCAGTGGGTTGATGGGAAGGAATATTTCGCGAATCCGTGCAGAACCGTCGGAGACTGTGCATGATGATGTTGTGTTACGAGGACTCCACGCCTGTTTCCCTGTTGGACAGGTTTATTGCTTGAGCCTTCCCCCGGTCATCCAAAACTGGCACTAACTTTTTAGGCCAAGGTGTGTTTTAGATCAAGGTGTAATTTCACGATTGCTTTGAGATGGGACCTGTTGATAGACATGTTGATAGATAAGTGAATCAATGGTTATTGTGTTCTCATCGACTGGTCCGATCCCCAGCAGGATGGCTGTTGGGCAAAGGGGGCGACGCTGGATCGTCGGATGGGAGTTTCCCCTGCCCTGCAGGGTGTATCCTGAGGTCCGACTGCAGTCCCCACCTTCTCGCTATTTTTTCTGAAGCCAAGTTTGTTCTGATGCTAACTACCCATGTCAACGCTTGTTATTGTTGAATCTCCAACGAAAGCCCGCACCATCCGCAATTACCTGCCCAGTGGATATCGGGTAGAGGCTTCTATGGGGCATGTTCGGGATTTGCCTCAGTCGGCCAGTGAGATCCCCGCATCTGTGAAAGGAGAGAAGTGGGCCCAACTGGGAGTAAATGTGGAGGCCAACTTTGATCCACTGTATGTGGTGCCCCAGGACAAAAAGAAGGTCGTCAAGGAGCTGAAGGACGCACTCAAATCGGTTGATGAGTTAATCCTGGCCACTGACGAAGACCGGGAGGGTGAAAGCATTAGCTGGCACCTGTTGCAACTACTGCAACCCAAAGTGCCCACCAAGCGCATGGTCTTCCACGAAATCACCCAGGAGGCGATTCAGGAAGCAATCCGCAATTGCCGGGATGTGGACGAACGGCTGGTGCGGGCCCAGGAAACTCGCCGCATTTTGGACCGCCTGGTAGGGTATACCCTGTCGCCCTTGCTCTGGAAAAAAATTGCCTTTGGCCTGTCCGCTGGACGGGTGCAGTCGGTGGCGGTTCGATTGCTGGTCAATCGGGAACGACAACGGCGGGCCTTTCGCCAGGGTACTTACTGGGACTTGAAAGCAATGCTGGCGGCGTCCAACGCTGGCAGTTCGGAACTTCAAACCTTTGAAGCCAAATTAGTCACCTTGGCTGGTCGAAAGGTGGCCACTGGTGCAGACTTCGATGAGGCAACTGGACAAATTACGGCTGGCCGCAATGTGGTTCTGCTGAATGAGGCAGACGCTCGATCGCTCCAGGACCGGATCCGCGATCGCACCTGGACGGTTACGAGCCTGGAGGAACGGCCATCAACCCGTAAGCCGTCCCCTCCCTTTACTACCTCCACCCTGCAGCAGGAAGCCAACCGCAAGTTGGGCCTGTCGGCTCGGGACACCATGCGTGTGGCCCAAAGTCTTTATGAACAGGGCTACATCACCTATATGCGAACTGACTCGGTGCATCTGTCCCAGCAGGCGATCGCCGCCGCCAGGGATTGTGTACAGGCCCGTTACGGTAACGACTATCTGAGTCCCAAACCGCGCCAGTTTTCCACCAAGAGCAAAGGCGCTCAGGAAGCCCACGAAGCCATTCGTCCGGCGGGCAGTTCCTTCCGCACGCCTCAGGAAACCGGCCTCAAGGATCGGGAACTGCGCCTGTATGACCTGATCTGGAAGCGTACCGTCGCTACCCAGATGGCCGATGCCCGCCAAACGTTCATTACTGTGGAGATTCAGGTTGAAGATGCCGGTTTCCGGGCGACGGGCAAACGGATTGACTTTCCTGGCTTTTTCCGGGCCTATGTGGAAGGGTCGGATGATCCCGATGCGGCCATTGAAAACCAGGAAGTGATCCTGCCCCCCATGAGTGTGGGAGATACCCCCACCTGCACCGACCTGGAAGCGATCGGCCATGAGACCCAACCGCCCGCCCGCTATACGGAAGCTTCTCTGGTGAAGACGCTGGAAAGTGAAGGCATCGGTCGGCCCAGTACCTATGCCTCGATCATTGGCACCATCATTGATCGCGGCTATGCCCAAATGGTCGGCAATGCGCTGGTCCCGACGTTTACGGCCTTTTCTGTCACCTCCTTACTGGAGAAGTACTTTCCTGACCTGGTGGATACCGGCTTTACCGCCCGCATGGAACAGACCCTGGATGATATTTCCACCGGCGAAGCCGATTGGCTGCCTTACCTGAAGGAGTTTTATCTGGGGAGTCATGGTCTGGAGGGGCAGGTCAAGGAACAGGAAAGTCAGATTGACCCGACGGAAGCCCGCACCGTTGACCTGGAGGATTTGCCCGTCAAGGTCCGGATTGGCCGCTTTGGGGCTTACCTAGAAGTCGATGGAGAAGAAGGGCCCGTCAAAGCCTCGATCCCAAAAGATCTGACCCCCTCTGATCTGGATGAGCAACAGGTAGAAACCCTACTGCGGCAGAAGACGGAAGGACCTGATAAATTGGGCTTCCATCCCGAAACCGGCGAACCCATCTATATTCTGGTCGGAGCCTATGGCCCCTATGTCCAGTTGGGCGATGTTTCGGATGCCAATCCTAAGCCCAAGCGGGCTTCCCTGCCCAAGGGTGTCACCATGGAGCAGATTACCCTGGAGCAGGCAGTCGGGCTGCTATCTCTGCCCCGCACACTGGGATTGCACCCGGAAACCAATGGCAAAATTCAGGCTGGTCTGGGTCGGTTTGGTCCCTATATTGTCTATAGCCACGACAAGGAGAAAGAATATCGCTCCCTGAAGGCTGGCGATGATGTGCTGACGGTGACGCTGGAGCGAGCCCTGGAACTGTTGGCCGAACCCAAGGGAGGTCGGGGACGCAGCAAGGCCAAGGCCCCCTTGCGTCAGTTGGGCGCCCATCCGGAGGATGAGCAACCGGTGGAGATCTACGATGGTCCCTACGGTCCTTACATCAAGCATGGCAAGGTCAACGCCTCTCTGCCGGAAGGCCAGACAGTGGAAGGAATCACCATGGAGATTGCCGTAGCAGCGCTGGCGGCGAAAGCTAGCACCAAGAAAACGACTCGTAAAACGGCCAAATCGGAGGACAGCGAAAAGGCAACCACCAAGAAAACCGCTGCTAAAAAGAGCACCACCAAGTCCACTGCCAAAAAAGCTACCACCAAGAAGACTTCCGCTTCCAGTAGCCGTAAACGGGCATCAGCTTAGTCAGTCTTGGTTAGGTGCTAGGTGTTGGGTGTTGAGTGGTAAATAGGGGGCATGACTAACCACTGAGTACCCAATACCCAGAAACTGACCACCGATAGTGGATAACTGCTGGCAAACACCTAAGTCGGCACCACAAATACCCAATCTGAATAGTCAGGATCGCGGTTTTCAACGATCGCTGTTAGTTTAGCCCGTAACTTTTCGGTGATGGGACGGTACGTCGGCAAGTTGTAGTTTTCAATCCGGCGCACGGGGGTAATCTTGGCCGCTGTGCCGCTGAGGAACACTTCGTCCGCAATCAACAATTCCGACTTGTCTGTCGGCCGTTCAATAGTGGGAATGTCTAGGTCGCGGGCGATCGCCAGGATACTGTCGCGGGTAATGCCTTCTAAAATGTCCTGATCAAACCCAGGTGTAATGAGCTGGCCATGGCGGACCAGAAAGATATTCATGCCGGAAGCTTCACTGACTTTGCCCTGGGTGTTGAGCAAAATGGCTTCATCAAAGCCGGAATCATAGGCTTCGGTCTTGGCCAGGGAGGAGGTGATGTAGGCCCCGCTAATTTTGCCCCGCAACGGCAGACTGCGGTCTTCCTGACGATGCCAGGAACTGATCCGGCAGGTGACCCCCTCTGGTGAGAGATAATCACCCAATTCGATACCGTAAATGAAAAAGTCCCGCTCGATGTTATGCAATCGAGGTGAAATGCCCAGATCGGAGGTGTAGACAAACGGTCGGATATAAAACGAGGTGCGGGGGCGGTTGCGTTGGACAAATTCTAAAATGGTTGCCTGGATTTTCTCTGCAGGCAGATCCATGTGCAGAAAGCGGGCACTGTTGCTTAAGCGCTGGCTGTGCCGGTCTAGCCGAAATAACAGAACCTGGTTGGGATTTTGTGGATCGGGAATGCCGCGTAAACCGCCGAAGGCCCCGGTGCCATAGTGCAGCGCATGGGTGGCAATGGACAGGTTGGCTTCGGCGAAGGGAACAAATTGATTACGAAAGTAGGCAATCGGTAGAAAGTTATTCATCAGTTGTGTGAGGCAGTTGCAAAATAACAATGTCCAATCACCCAACAGCACAGGGTGACCAATCGACGGTAAACTATTGACCTAATGGTGCGGTGGGCGCGGTTCCACTCACTGCTAATCGTACACACTCGGTGGAGAATGTATGACTATTCGTGAACAGCTAGCGGCGATCGCTGAAGAAAAGCATCTGCTCAAGCATCCGTTTTATATTGCCTGGACCAAAGGCAAATTGACCCGCGAACACCTGAAACAGTATGCCATTCAATATTTCCAGAATGTGCTGGCTTTTCCAACCTACGTCAGTGCGGTTCACTTCAATACTCCGGCCATCAATGGTTCCATCGCCACTCGCCAGGAACTGCTGGAAAACCTGATTGAAGAAGAACGGGGCGAGAACAACCATCCGGATCTGTGGCGGCGGTTTGCCCTGGCTTTAGGCGCAACTGAAGCAGAGTTAACCGAAACCCCTGCATTGCCAACGACCACTAACCTGGTCAACACTTTCCGTAGCCTCTGTCTCAATTCTCCTTTCTATGCTGGCCTGGCAGCCCTCTACACCTACGAGTCCCAAATTCCGGCGATCGCGGCGGTCAAAGTGGAAGGCTTAAAGCAGTTCTACGGCATGACTAACCCAGCCGACTACCAGTTCTTCTCGGTGCATGAAAAGGCGGATGTCTATCACGCTGAAACCGAACTGGCTCTAATCGAACAGCATGCGGATACGGCTGAGAAGCAGGCAGAAGCGAAGGCCGTTGCAGCTCAGGCGGCTGAGGCTCTGTGGGGCTTCCTGGATGGCGTGTATGACGCCTATTGTGCTGACCTGAAAGCCGAAATGGTCGCTGCATAGGACTATTCATTCAACAATAATTCCTGGCCGGATAGGAAAACTCCTGTCCGGCCATTCTTTGCGAACAGGCAGATGCCAGTTAGAAAACACCGAGAACCTTCTGGCAAGGCTGTCAGATCCAGAGTATTCGGCCCTATATAGCGATCCGATCAGGATTGTGAAAGGTTTCCGCCGGAAATCCTTCTCACAAAGCCCTTTCACCATCCAGGCATGCACAAATCAAATAGGATTGCTAGTGTTCTGTCAAACCCTAATTTTAAGGTGAACCCATTGGCTCGTAGTCGGCGCTTTAGCGCTGAAGCGCTGACTACAAACCCTAATTTCTAGAGTTGACGCTGCACTAGATTTGAAAACTGCCCTTGATGAGACGCTGGCAGACGGAAATAGGGAGGCTTTTTTACTGGCACTTAAAAATATTGTGGATGCGAAAGAGTCTGTGCAAGAAGTAGCCAGCAACGCTGAAATCTCACGTTGGACTGGCTAACTCAGGCTAAACCGACTTCCCAGGGCAGATACACAACCTGGGGCTGGAAGAGAAAGCCATCTTCCTGACGACTCAGTTGGGTGATACCGAGAAATTCTCCTGCAACGTTATGAATGCGGACTGTCAGGTAAGGCTTGGACCAATCCATCAAGGGGATGACCGGCAGTTCGTCCAGCCGCTCCAGGAACAGCCGTTGTCCCTGACACCACCGTTTGGCCAGGGTTGCTGTCAGGGCGATCGCGGGTAAGTGGGCCAGAGCCATTTCCGGGGCAATGGGGTGAAACGTGCCAGAGCGAATCTGGGCTTCCAGGTCATCCAGACAGAGACTATCTTCCAGGTGAAAGCCGCTGCTTTCGGTTCGCAACAGCGCCGCCAGGGTGCCGCCAGTTTGTAGGACTGCGCCCAAGTCACGGGCGATCGAGCGGATGTAGGTGCCGGAGCCACAGACAATTTCGACTTCCAGGTCGGCCCTTTCGGCCGGATGCCAGTCCAGAATGGTTAGTTGGAACACTTCCACCGGCCGGGGTTGAACCTCCACAGCTTGGCCGGTTCGGGCTAGTTCATAAAGCCGCTTGCCCCGAACCTGCACGGCACTATAACGGGGTGGTAGCTGCTGGATGACGCCCTGAAATGGCTGCAATGCTTCCTGAACCATGGCCAGGGTCAGGTGGGCCGCCGATTTAACCTGGAGCACTTCTCCCTCCAGGTCATCCGTTGTTGTTTGCACCCCTAACCGGATGGTGGCATGGTAGGCTTTGGTCGGCAGCAGGAAGGGCAGTAGGCGGGTGGCCCGGCCCAAGGCAATGGGCAGAACACCTGTCGCACCTGGATCAAGGGTGCCAGCATGGCCAATCCGTTTTTGTCCCAGCAGTCTCCGCACCTTAGCCACGCAATCATGGGAGGTTAGCCCCACCGGTTTGTTGAAATTAAGAAAACCGTCCATTGCCAAATCCCACTTGGATTCCATCCACTCCATTGTTCCGGGCATCCGCTGAAGACGAAACGGTTAAGAGAATTCCCAAAGCGACTCAGGTCTTTTTTGTCCCGCCTGGCGGTGGTAGCCATAGTTCAGAATGGTATCCTCAGAAAGCAGTTTTGCAGTCCCCTGCTATGAAAATTGCTACCTGGAACGTGAACTCCATTCGCACCCGCCTGGAGCATGTGAAAAACTGGCTGGCCGATAACCAGGTTGATGTGCTGTGTGTGCAGGAAACGAAGGTGGTGGACGAGAGTTTTCCTCGGGAGCCGTTCCTGGAACAGGGATATCAGCCCGTGGTGTTTGGCCAGAAGAGTTACAACGGGGTGGCCTTAATCAGCCAGACGCCCCTAGAAGTAGTCAAACTGGGTTTTGCGGAAGTTCTGGGGCCGTCTGTGGCTGACCTGGATGAGCAGAAGCGAGTCATTATGGGGGTGCTGGATGGCATTCGAATTGTCAATCTCTACGTCCCCAATGGGTCATCCGTTGGCAGCGATAAATATATTTATAAGTTACGCTGGCTTACGGTTTTGCGGGATTATCTGGCAGCCCTGTTGCAACAAGAACCGGGCAAATTGCTAGTCTGTGGTGATTTCAACGTGGCCCTGGAGGACATCGATATCTACGACCCGACTGGCCGGGAAAAGGAAGTGATGGCCACCGATTTGGAACGGCAGGCCTTGCGGCAGGCGGTTCTGGATCTGGGGTTGGCCGATGTGTTTCGCAAATTTACCAGTGATGGCGGCCAGTTTAGCTGGTGGGACTATCGGGCCGCCGCTTTTCGGCGCAATATGGGCTGGCGGATTGACCACATTTACCTGACCCCCGACCTCTACGATCGGGCGATCGCCTGCACAATCGACAAGGAGCCCCGTAGGTTAGAGCAACCTAGCGACCATACGCCGGTCGTGGTTGAACTGCAAGAGTGAGAACGTTAGAACAGGTCGGTGTAATTGCTTGGGCAGACCCAGCAAAACTCGGATTTAGTTGCTACGGTGTAGATAGCGGCGCGGCTGCAATCACTGCGATTGAACGATTACCCTCAACCGGCAATGTTCTTAGTCACTGGCGCAACTGGAAACCTGGGGCGACGGATTGTCCGTCTATTGCGGGAGCGCAATCAACCTGTCCGGGCATTGGTTCGTCTCACCTCTCGTTACAGCGAGTTGGAAGACCGGGGGGCTGAGATCTTGATTGGGGATTTGCAACGTCCCGCTGATTTGGCTAAAGCCTGTCAGGGAGCGCAATTTGTCATCAGTGCCCACGGTTCCAACGAGGCATCTGGCGATGGGGCGGAAGAGTTGGATTATCGGGCCAATATTGAGTTGATTGACCAGGCTAAAGCGGCGGGGGTGCAGCACTTTGTTTTTATTTCCGTCCTGGGGGCGGACCGCAACTACGAAGATGCGCCGGTGTTCAAAGCCAAGCGAGCAGTCGAAAAATATCTACAAGCCAGTGGCCTAAGTTATACCATCCTGCGGCCCTCCGGCTTTGCTTCCAATTTGTTGCCGCTGGCCGAGCGGTTTCGTCAGACAGGGGTTTATCTACTGATTGGCGATCCGCAAAGCCGCACCTCGATTGTCAGCACGGATGACCTGGCCAAGATTGCGATCGCCTGCGTCAGTGTCGAAGCTGCCCACAACCAGATTTTTGCTGTCGGTGGGCCGGAGATCATGACCCGGAGCGCTATTCCTCGATTATTTAGCCGTATTTTCCAGCGGGAACCGATTCTGATCAATCCACCGTTGTTTGCGCTGGATGGCCTGCGAACCGTCGTTGGTTGGGTCAACCCATCCTTGCAAACCTCGCTGGGAACCCTCCGCACCCTACTGGCCCATGAATTTTTTTGTACGACTGCCGAAACAGAACGGTTAGAATCCGTTTTTGACCTCAAGCTGGAAACCCTGGAAGCTTTCCTGCGCCGGTACCTGGACATATAATGCCTGTCGGCGACAGCTATCCTGGTTGCGACTGTCTCTGTATGCGAGTATTGGCGATTCGACTCCGACCGAAGCAGGACTTACGACAGAGCCTGCTAGCCTTTGCGATTGAACAACAGGTGCAGGCTGGGTTTATCCTGTCTGCGATCGGTAGTTTGCGGCCCGCCGCCATCCGCTTGGCCAATCAGCCATCGGCGTCCCTGCTGGAAACTGACCTGGAATTGCTCACCCTTAGTGGCACATTGTCCATTGATGGCCTCCATCTGCATTTGACAGTGGCCGATGCCACCGGCCAGGTGATCGGCGGGCACCTGTGTGATGGGTCGCTTATCCGGACAACGGCTGAGATTGTGATTGGCATCGTCCCGGATGTCCGCTTCCTGCGCCAGCCAGACGCCCAGACCGGCTATCTGGAATTGGACATTCAACCCAATCTGGAAACATCCAGCGTTTCCTAGTACATATGTCAGAATGGAGAGCATGATCAAAGTCCTGCATCTGTCAGATATCCATTTGGGCAGTGGTTTCTCCCACGGGCGCATCAATCCAGCCACTGGCCTGAATACCCGTTTGGAGGATTTTGTCGCCACCTTGGGACGGTGCCTGGACCGGGCGATCGCTGAGCCGGTGGATCTGGTTTTGTTTGGTGGCGATGCCTTTCCTGACGCAACGCCGCCGCCCTATATCCAGCAAGCCTTTGCCAGCCAGTTTCGCCGCCTGGCCGATGCCCAAATCCCGACTGTGCTGCTGGTGGGCAACCACGATCAGCATGCCCAGGGGCAGGGAGGGGCCAGTCTATGTATCTATCGCACGCTGGGAGTGCCAGGGTTTATCGTTGGCGATCGCCCGGAGACCCATCGAGTCCAGACCCGTCAGGGAGCCGTCCAGATCATTACCTTGCCCTGGTTAACTCGCTCCGCCCTGCTGACCCGTCCCGATACGGAGGGACTTTCGCTGACTGAAGTGAACCAACTTCTGGGCGATCGCCTGCGCCTGGTGCTGGAAGCCGAAATTCGTCAGCTCGATCCAGACATCCCAACCATCCTCCTAGCCCATGCCATGATCGATACAGCCCAATATGGCGCGGAACGATTCTTAGCCGTTGGCAAAGGCTTTACCATCCCCCTGTCGCTACTGACCCGATCCTGCTTTGACTACGTAGCTTTGGGGCATGTGCATCGCCATCAGGTGTTGTGTCAGCAACCGCCGGTGGTTTATCCCGGCAGCATTGAACGGGTTGACTTCAGCGAAGAAAAAGAAGACAAGGGATATGTGTTGGTCGAACTAGAACGGGGCCAAACTCGATTTGAATTTTGTCCCTTGCCGGTGCGCCCGTTCCGAACCATCAAGGTGGATTTGTGTCAGGCAGAAGATCCCCAGACCAAGTTACTGCGATCGCTAAAACCCGACCAAATTCAGGATGCTGTCGTGCGGCTGATTTACCGGCTGCGGCCGGATCAGTTAGACCAGATCGATAACACTGCTGTCAACGAGGCTTTACTGCCAGCCCATAGCCACACCATTTATCCAGAACTGGTGAGTCAACTGGCCCGCCCCCGATTGCCAGAACTGGGATGTGGCAATCGCCTGGATCCCCTGGAGGCTCTGCAAACCTATTTGGACAACCGGGACGATCTACGGGAACTGGCGACAGACATGCTGGCAGCGGCTCGTCAGTTGTTGGCCGCAGATGAACCCGATCCGGTCGAGGTCGATCATCCAGCTAACCCGGAACTCGTCGATACTCAGTTAAGACTGCTGTGATTAAGACTGCTGTGATTAAGACTGCTGTGAAAAGAACCAGCGCAACCAGTTCTTGAACCGGCGCAGCCAATTCTGCAATCTAGCCCAAACGGTTGGTTTGGCAGCATTCAGGGGCGATCGGGTTGGAGCCCGCTCCCAGTCTGGAGCCGAAATTCCAGTTACCTCATACAGGCAATACTCGCCACTCTTTCCCGCCAGGGGCACCTGAAAACATTGGCTGACTCGGATCTGCTCCTGAACAGCCTGAAAGGCATCAGCTGAGATCAAAAAGGTGGTCCCCAGTTGTTTGTTAGCCGACTCAACCCGGCTGGCCAGGTTGACCGCATCCCCAATCGCCGTCACCTTAGGATCCTTAGGATCACCAATCGTGCCAATTACAACGTAGCCGTAATGCACCCCAATGCCAATCCGCAGCCCCTGGTTGTACAACAATTCCAGCGATGGATTGAGCTGTTCCACAGCTTTCAGCATATCCAACCCGGCCCGCACCGCACATTCCACCGCCCGATCCGGATTATCTAAGCCAAACAGCGCCATCAGCCCATCGCCCATGTAGACATTAATGGTGCCGTCATAGCGCTCAATCACCTGGGCCATTCGCTGGAAATACCGATTCAAGACATAGATCACGTCATAGGGCAGGAGCGCTTCTGAAAAGGTCGTAAAGCCCCGGATATCAGCAAACAGAATCGCCACATGCTTTTCCTGCCCCATCATGCGGGGGGAAATTCTGCCCAGTGCCTGGTCATAGAAGAGGGTCAGATCCTCTCCATCCAGGGCTAACCGTCGCAAGGTGATTGGCCCGTTTCCCACCAGCTCAGTTTGGCAGGCCAACCGAACCGTTGGTTCCAGGCTTAAATGTTTAGCTAATTCTTGCTCAGCCTCGGTTCGCGGACCGCAATATTCCTGTCCCGTCAGGATCATCACTCGACAGGTAGAACAGCGGGCATTGCCGCCACAAACGTGGGTATGGGGAATGCCGGCTTCGAGGGATGCATCCAGCACGGTGTAGGCTTCCGCTGTTTGGATCAGTCGCTGATCAGGGAGATAAAAAATTTGCGCCATAGCAGCTTGGCAACCATCTACCACTATGAATCTACGCTAATCCGATGGTTGCAGATCTCTGCCATCTTTTGCGAGAGTCCTTTATGATTGTACTGAGGTTAAGTTGTGTAAAAAAAATTGACAGCGACCTATCCACCCCCGGAACCGATTACCCTGGCTACCACCTGGTATGCCCTGGATTCTATCTGGCAGGGCAATGAAACATCTGTTCAACAGGGGTTGCCCCACAGCCAACTCGCCCCCGCCTGGCAAATTCTTTTGTTGGGTGACGGTTCACCCACGCGTCACTTGCAGTTGTTGACGGGTGAACCCACTGAAGTGGACGTGATCGATATGTCTCCCGTTGGCATGGATCCAGACCATGCACCGTCCCAAATTGAAGTGGTGCCAGGTCCCCGTCTGCGCCGACAGGTCTGGTTACGGACGGCCTCTGGGCAGCGGTTGGCCTATGCCACTTCCTGGTGGGAAGCCAGCCATGTGGATGAGTACCTGCAAAATAAAGCGATTCCCATCTGGGCCAGTCTGGCTCGCTTAAGGACCGAACTTTATCGAGACGTTCAGGGTATTTGCTACGGACACTCAGCCGCCCTTGAAGCCGCTTTCGGTCAGAAAGGTCCATTCTGGGGACGCCATTATCTCTTCTGGCATCATGGCAAGCCATTTACCCTGATTTATGAGGTTTTTTCTCCCTACCTGGAACGATACTTGGGGCCCATGAAAGTGTAGGTGAAAGCGGTCAGCGATCGATCAGTAGTGGTCAGCGGTTAGCTGCTATACCCGACATCGAACAGAGGCCTGACCGTCTTCATGCAAAAACTGCAAGCTGACAGCCAATAGCTGACGGCTGATACCTGATAGCTGACAGCATCGAAAGCAGGCACGAAAATCGCAGTATAGTCTATAAGGTTTGGGTTCTTGGAAGGGGAATTGGGTCATGGCTCGTCTAGCTCTGTTAAGTGTTTCCGATAAAACTGGGTTAGTGGATTTGGCCCGCAGTTTGGTAACCGACTTTGGCTTTGACCTGATCAGCAGTGGTGG